>Ga0247837_1009466_pt1 | contig 11667 bp, 7 predicted proteins | sample LaCtaG_2_FD_187115 | JGI IMG/M metagenome (GOLD analysis project Ga0247837, IMG submission 187115) | Freshwater microbial communities from meromictic Lake La Cruz, Castile-La Mancha, Spain - LaCruzMarch2015_14.5m | ecosystem: Environmental > Aquatic > Freshwater > Lake | place: Spain: Castile-La...
CCGAGCCGAGCTGATCACCGGTGACAGCACCATTGGCAGCGCCACGGATGACAGCGCCACGAGTAGCAGGAGGCATCAGCGCAGCAGCAGGACGTCAACACCCCTTGCCAGCGCTGGCCGTGGCCTGGCAATGGAGCCTGAACACAAGGAGCCAAGCCATGCCCGCCACGATGATCAGCAACAGGTCGATGAAGGCCCCGGCTCAGATCGCCCGGGTTCACGCCAAGCCCCGCACCGGCGTCTGGCCGCAGCAGGTCGTCGGCGCACCGGGCGTCGCCTTCTCTGTCGCCATGGCCCCCTCGCGGGGCAGCTTCGATCGGCAGATCACCAAGTCCACCCTGTCGCTGCCGTCACCGGTGCGGCGCACCGGCGGCTGGAGCAGCGGAGATCTGCTGCGGGACTGACTCCCCTGGGGATGGGTCGCGCGGGCTTCCTCATGGTCGCCCCACGGGCAAGGGCTGACGCAAGCGGCTCGGCGGCAGGCGCCGTCGCCGCCCTTGCCTACGCGGGGCACCACTCGGGCGTCCCGCGCTTTGCCGTTCATGGCCGCGTCCCAGTCCCGTTCTCGCAAAACCTATGAAGGTCCCACGGCCGAGGAGAAGATCGTCGCCGCCTTGATCGAGCTGATGGAGGCCGGCTCCGCCCCCTGGCGCCGGCCCTGGGATGGCACCGGTGGCGGCCACCACGTCAATCTGCTCTCAGGCCATCGCTACCGGGGCGCCAACCCGATCCTGCTCACTCTCGGTATGCACATCCGGGGATCTGCTCTGCCGTTCTGGTGTGGCTTTGCCGAGGCCAGGAAGCTCGGGATCTTCCCCCGCAAGGGCAGCAAAGCGGTTCACATCCTGCGGCCCCAGCTGCACAGCCGCGAGGAGCCAGGCGTTGGCGGGGAAGTGAGCCTGCGCAGCTGGGCCAGCTACCGGCCGGTGGCGGTCTTCAATTCGGCTGATCTCGAGGGAGAGGCACTCGCCGGCTTGATCGAAGCCCGCAAGGCAGCGGAAGGCGTAGAGGCCAGGCCGGAGCCCGAGCGGCTGGAGGCAGCAGAGGCCGTGCTGGGTGCCTGGCCGGTGCCGGTCAGCTTGGGGGGGGATCGGGCCTGTTATCTGCCTGGAATCGATCGGATCCAGCTGCCTGAGCGGGCCAGCTTCCACTCACCGGCGGCGTTCTGCGCCACCTGGGCCCATGAGCAGATCCACTCCACCGGCCATGAATCACGGCTCAAGCGGGATCTGGGGGGAGCCTTCGGGAAGGCGCGCTATGCCCGCGAGGAGCTGGTCGCCGAGCTGGGGGCGGTGCTGCTGGGCGATCGGCTGGAGATCGGCAGCGAGATCGAGAGCCATACCGCCTATCTCGGCCACTGGGTCGAGCTGCTCAAGGAGTCGCCCAGGGTGCTGTTTCAGGTGCTCAGCGAGGCGCGGCAGGCGGCGGATTTGATCTGCCCGGAGGCCGACCCCCAAAAGCTAGCTGCGGTCATCACCGACTGAATCCGTATTCCTACCTAGAGCCGCTTCCCGTTCTGATAGAAGCAAGCATATGTCATCTCTAATGTCCATGAATGATGTCAGCTCACTCAAACCGTTGAGACATTGCACCATAGTCCTGCTCCTCCTTCACACGCAGATCAGCTACGTAGCGTGTCAATTCAGCATGCTTTGTAAAGGCCCAAGTCGAGACAACAGGGTTAAGATGCTGTTCAAGAGAGTGGAGAAGAGGTAATCGTTCGGCAATCATATCAGCCCTTGATCCCGTCCAGGACTGGGGGAAAAATACAGACACAAATGCTTTAAGGATTTCGTCAACCCTTGGGGCTTTTGAAAGCAGTTCTAAGGCAAGTGGACTCCATGACAAGTCGGGCCGACCAGTCTCATTAGGGGTGGAGCAACAAAGTTGAACTGCCTCAGCAAGAGCTGCGAAGCGATGATCAGGATCAGCCTCGCACCAGCCCAAGAGATAATCATTATCGATCAAACCAAGCGAGTTATACCTGTGGCCAAGATTGTCATGCCAGGATGCGGAATCAAAAATGCGGCCAATCATCCCTTGATGGTCGAACCGACTCCCAAGGAATACATCGAGAAAAACAGCGGGCTGGCATGTTGCCAGCGAATCCATTAGTCTCGGATAATCTCTATATCCAGTGACTGAATAGTCGAGGATCCTCGCAAGAAGATTTGTCGAGACGATTCTTGCTACTTCTGCACCTTGTTCGCCAGACAGGGATGCTTTCGCAATACGCTCAAGATCATAGTCCCAGGAAGGGTCCACTATAGAACGGGAAAAATCTTGCCTTGCTAGAATCACTCTTGCAAAATCCATAAATGAGATTGGCAACTGGTCACAGCCAGAGAGAGAAACCAACAGCGACAAGGAATCTACAATTACAAGGTCACCGTGCTCCATACCTTGAAGTCCGGTTAGCAAGCGAAGCAGCCTATCCCTATCAATTCGGCTCACAACAGAAGCATGGCCTAGATTGCGATAACTTCCAAGCGGAGCGGAGCCTGAATTAATACAGGCAATCAATCTTTCCACTGCCCGTTCATTGACATCTAAGCCCAGTTGAATGCATGGAAACACGATTGAAAAATCAGCGTCGACCATCAACCGATCAAGGAATAGCTCATATGACGTCCGATCTGAAACAGCATACTCTTCAAGAATTCCAATCAGCAGTCCTAGGGTCCTGATGGAAGGGTCAGTCTGCTTCCAGGCTGAGCAACAGCTCTCAACAAGCCAGGTAATGTCAGTGACCCTGCTTACCAAGCCTTGAGAGAATAGTTTTACGCGTGTGCTCCGGGCATGCACCAATGTAGGAAGTAGTTGCCTGATCAGGCCATTGTCCTCTCCTACTGCGACGCCAAGGTCATAGGCTTTTGCCTCCAGACGCTCACAAGCTTGAGAATAGCTCTCATCTGTGATCTCAATGCTTCCTGTTGCCTGGTCTAGGTCATAAATATCATTCGTCTCCCTACACACAAAAAGGTGAACATTCTCAACGAGATCTGCTGGCGCAAGATCTGCAGCAAGCTGTTCAAGTCTGGCTTGGGTTTCTGGAGCCAAGTCGTTGCCGTGGAATCTAATCGTTTGCCTGATTGCCAACCACCCATCAGCCCATGGTTGATGGGCGTGGAGATCACGGGTGATTGTTTCAATCAACTCGTAAAGTCTGACATTCAGCCAAAGTGAACACCATTGACGAGCAAGCAAGGCTCTTGCTTCAATCGATCGAGGATCATCAGAAACTGCCAGATCCACGCAAAAGCTGAGAGCAGTCTCATACCAACTCTGGAAGTCTTCACCCTTGGCTGGAGTGTATCCAAAATCGCGTGATCGTGAGCCAAAGTCAAAACTATTATGCGACATAAATCCTGATGACTGCAGCATGGACTCCAGTAAATTAAAGCCAAGTCCGTTCCTGATGGCGTCCTGTGGCTCCAATAGTCTTTCTATGACTTCCAGCCTGAAAGCTTGAGGTGCCATCGTGCCGGACAGATACAGCTGAAAGAGAGGCTTGATCTGGTGGCGAATTGAGTTGACATTCTCGCCAGGTTGTTCATTCAACGCAAACCGCACCAAGATCACCATAACTCGCTGGAAAAGATCTGCCGAATAAGCAAGTTTGCACAGGAGTCCTACGACCCTCGAAAAGTGAGGATTGTCTCTTGACGTGAAGTGCCCGCCGTCAGGGCCATAGCTGATAGCTTCGATCAGATGTAGAGTTGCCTCGGGATTAGCTGGTGCGAGAAAAGCGAAGCAATCGAATTCCCCGTGCTCACGATGAAACACATCCCTTTGCCATGTTTCACTTCTCAGGAGCAGAGTACCGATTAAGCCAACCGGTGACAGCAGATCACTTGCGCATTGAACGGCAATAGGCTGCTCATGAAGAAAGCCAATTCGGTGACAGAATGACTTAAGCAGCCTATGATTATCTTCAGCTTCAAAAGCTTGTAGGACACGCGGCAGTAATAGCTCTTCCAAGGCTTCTTTTGCAAGTCTGTTGGAGATGGCTTGGGGAAGAACGGCTCTCCATGGGCCGCGGGACTGGAGAAGTTCTCGCCTTTTTAGCTCCGAGAGCATTCGAAGCATTGTTTGGGGTGTTTGCTCGTAGAGACTTGCCAATACGGCATGCTCTGATTGCGGTGCCGAGCTTTCATCAATGCTGAATGAATAAACCAGAGAAGCCGCTTTGGCTGCGTCCAGCAAATCCCTATCTTGTGCATTGCGCTGATAGAACAGACGATTGAATAACTCGTTATCCCCAAGACCCGCCAGGCTGCCACCATGCAAAACTGATTCAGCAAGCGCTAGCGCTACTCTCGTGTTTCCCTCCGAAAACGCCGCGATCGTTGCTCGGTCAATCTGGCTGACATCTGGGTAACGCTGGCTGATGAGCGCTTCGATCAGTTGATTGTCTGATGCCTGCAGGCGGTAGACATCCGTCTCTGTTGGAACATCTTCTTTAATGTCATACTCTACAGTGAGCAATCGAACAGTGCTGTTCTCCTGGCAGCATCGTTGGTTGATGGCTCGATGAAGTTGCTCACTGCAGTTATCGATAACCAGCAATGCCGAGTGCCCACCCGCGATCAGTTGATCGGCAAGTTGAATGGGATCGGGCTGGGTAGGCTGTGACCCATCAGCGTAATAAACCTGATAGTGATTGAGAGGTTCCGTGCCAATCCGTGGATCAAACAGCGCTTGCACCAAGCGTGTCTTGCCCACCCCTGATAGGCCAACAAGCCTCACGGCCCTACCCAGAGTTGATAGCTGTTGTCGCAGTTGTTGTATGCCTTCTTCAATTGTCACAGGCTCCCCTGTTGAGCCTGGAGGAATCAACTTGGCCCGTGTATCCAGCAAATAGTCATCATCTACTGTTCCCCTGCCGCTGGCCCAGTACCCGTAAGAACGCCATCCGGAGAACGGCCTACCAACCCTCTCAAGCACCCAGGGAACCAGTGCCGGATGTCGCTGGACCCAGCTTGCAATTCGAGATTGATCGTAAAAATCAAGATCAAGGCGTTGGCTCTCAGTGATGGAACCTACGGCCTCCCGCATCGCACCCATGCGGTTTTGCAACATCGACTCCGTCGTTGATGTTCCGCTTACGATGACATAGGCGCCGTCACAAGCTGCCAACTCTCCTAGAAGTTGAACAACATCAACTTTCCTCATCTCCGTAAGGATGTCGCCTTTAGCCATATTGGTCTGCTTACACTGAAAAACAGTCTCAGCCCGTGGGATATGGCTATCCGGCGGAGGTTGACCATTGGTGGGATCTAACTCAGTAAGTCGTCTGACCCGGACATCGACACCGCCATCCGCTGCATCTTGATGGCCTCCCCAGGTGATCCCGCGCGTGGGCAGACCTGCTTGAAGGTAGTCTGCTTCACAGAGCTTCCCAGTGAGAACACGGAGATCGGCATCACTCAGGAGTCCGATGTCTGCACCACTCACATCGAGAAGGCGGTTCATAAGTGCAGATTGTTTCCTGGGTACGTGCCGAGAGCGGCTTCAAACTCACTTCTCTCGGCCTGAGTTTGAGAGTGCCCGATGCCATCGGCCACCTCAAGTATCGGAAACAACGGACTCCCAGGCACCCACAGCTCGCAGCTATCGCTGTTGTCCTCGTAGTAAGAGGCGTTGCAGGTCACCCGTAGTTCCTTTTCAAGGCCAGGCTGGGTCCAGGCGAAGTCATAGGCACCGATCGGCCGGGCGCTGCACCCGGGTGGCAGCAACTCCGGTTGTCTGAGGATGGCCTCCAAATCCGCGAGTGTTAGCGGCGAGGGCTGTAGCGCATTCACCACATCGCGGATTGCATCGAGGTCCTGCAACACGTCGTCGAGATCGAGACCCTTGATCTCGGGCTCCTGCTCCACAGCCGCCACAGCGGACGCCCGCGCCTTCTCCCGTTGATCACGGCTGGCCAGGGTGGCCTGGCTGATCGAGCTGGATGCCTTGGCCAGGATCGGCTGCAGCTTGCCCACCACCTGCTCAAACATCGCGATCCGGCCCTTCAGCGCCCGGTACACATCGGCTTCAACCGTGCCATCGAGATGCAGGTTGATGATCTTCATCTGCTCGTGGGTCTGGCCGATGCGGTCGATACGGCCGATCCGCTGCTCCACGCGCATGGGGTTCCAAGGCATGTCGTAGTTGATCAGGGCGGCGCAGAACTGGAAGTTCAGGCCCTCAGCCGCCGCATCGGTGCAGAGCAGGATCTCGGCTTTGCCCTGCTTGAAGTCGCGTTTGGTGGCCTCGCGGTTCAGGGCTTTCCATTCGCCGCCCCTCTGGAGCAGCTCGCCACCGCGTCCGGTGAACGTCATCAGGCTGATGCGGCCGGCACCGACCAACAGGGCCTTGAGGGCATCGACCGTGTCGGTGTACTGGGAGAAGACGATCACCTGCTTGTAGCCCTGGGCCTGCAACTCATCGATGGCTTTCAGGAACTCGGCCCCTTTGCTGTCGTGGCCCACCAGAGGGCGGGCTTGATCGAGCAGCACGCCAATGGCATCGAGCTCGCCTTGGACGGACACCTCCTGGAAGGCGCTTTGGATCCCCTCCAGATCAAGGGTGAGCTCGCCGGTGATGTCATCGTCTTCGCTGGCGGCGGCGTCTTCCTCCAGCTGTTGCTGTTGGCCGGCCATCCGCTTCTCGAGCGTGGACACCAGGGCCGCCACGCTGCTGGCGAGGCGCCGCCGGTAGATCGTCATCACGAAGCCCACCGCCGACTTCTTCTGGCCGGTTGCCTGGGCGTACTGAGTCGAGATGAAGTCCTCCACCGCGTCGTAGAGCGCCCGCTCATCGGGGGTGCTCTCCAGGAAGCGGTCGTCCACATGGCGGGTGCCGATGGCGAGGTCCATCGATCCCTGCTGTTTGTAGGCCCGCAGCAGGGTGCGGCTATGGCGGGAGATCAGCCCCTGCACGGGCGTCCAGCGTTTGGCCAGGGCCAGGGCGGCCTGGCGAATGTCGATGCCGAGATTGCGGCGGGAGAGCGGGTCGGTGTCGTTCAAAGCCCGCAGAGCCTTGCGCTTCCGCAGCGGCGACTTCCGCAGAGTTTCCGGCATGGCATTGGCGGGTGCCTCGCCAAACGCCAACACGCTGCTGCGCCACAATCCGGCCAGGTACGAAAGGGTGGCCTCATCCGGGTTTTCCTTCTCCACCCAGGCGAAGAAGTGCTCGAAGGCGTCTTCGGTCCACTCGGGGGGCATGCCCAGCAGGGCGAGCAGATCCCACACCTCCAGCTCGCTCACCTGCATCGGTGTGGCGGTGAGCAACAACAAGCCCTTGGTGCGTTGGCGCAGTTGCTGCATCAGTTGCATCAAGGTGTTGGGGCGAAGGCGCTCACCACCGCTGCTGCTGTTCTCCCGGCGGGTGCGGGCATGGTGGGCTTCATCAAGCACCACCAGGTCATAGGGCTCGGCTTCCAGCAACTCCTGGTGCCGATCGCGGCGGCGCATCAGGTGGCTGGAGACCAGCACGAAGGGCTCGGCGCTCCAGCTGCTGCGGCCCACCGTCCGGGAGAGCCCGGTTGGGCGGAAGCGGCTGGATTGCCAGTCGAGCGACTTGCCGCTGTAGATGGGCCAGTCGAGGCCGAACTTCTCGCGCAGTTCCCGCTGCCACTGCTTGAGCACCGAGGCCGGTGCCATCACCAACATGCGGCGGGCCCGGCCGCTCAGCCAGGCCTGGCGCAGCAGCAAGCCGGCCTGCACCGTTTTGCCCAGGCCCACCTCATCGGCGATCAACAGCCTGGGTGGCCACTGCTGCCAAAGGCGCTGAAAAGCACGCTGTTGGTGGGGCCAGGGGGTCACCGCACTGGTGCCTTCGCCGACCCGTTCGGCGCCCGGCAGATGGCTGGCGGCGGCCTGGAGCACGTACGACCAGACAATCCGGCGGCGCTCATCGAGGTCGGGAACATCCTCCACAGGAGGCTTCGGGTCGGCAGGCGGAAGCTCGTTGAGAAAGGGTTTGAGCCGCCGGGGAACCCCTTCCACCGGCTGGAAGATCGCCAGCTGCTGGCGAACCGCATCCGGCAAGGTGAAGGTGCGAGCGCCTTGATCCTGGTTGTCCCAGAGGCGCAGGAAGCCAGCCTCCAGCTCATCGATGTCCTCGGCACCGCCAGGCTTCCAGGAGCAGAAGGTCTGAATGGTCTCAAAGTTGCTGGTCCAGCCGTTGGGCGTTTCGTTGACGCTGCCGCTGAAGCCAAGCCGCTGGCCGAGCTGATCTTCGATCACGCCCTCCTTGGCGTGGAAGATGGCGCCGTCGTTGACGATCCGCCCGTCCGTGAGAGGCAGGCCCACCCGGATCTCCAGGTGGCCGCGGCTCACCAGCCAGGCCAGCAGCTCGGCCCCGAGGGCGGCTGCGCCCGGGCCGCCCGGCTCCACGCCCTTGAAGGGGAAGTGGTTGCAGAGGTGGTCTGTGAGAACGGTTTCAGCGGGGGTTCCAGCCGCCAGGGCGGTGATGTCTTGTTCGCTGAGGAACACGCCCGTGATCAGGCGCATCTGGCCATGGCCGATGCCGTCAGGGGAGGCTGCCACCAGGTTTTCCACCCCCTCAAGGACCTGGAGAAGGGAGCGGCTCGTGAAGTAGCCGGTGACGCGCCAGTAGCGGGTGGCATGCTGGAGAGCTGGCTGGTAGAAGCCATCGAGCAAGTTCTGCAGCGAACTGCTGAACCGCCTGCGCCACTGATGATCGGCGAGGCTGGGCATCGGGTCCAAACCGGCCATGCCAGCCTAGGGGCGGCAAACCCGAGTCATCGCATTGCGAGCCGCTACCGGTAGTGCCTGATTCCCGCCTCCCTCCTCCACAGATGGTGGCCCGCGACAAGGCCGCCCGGATGCGTCATTTTTCGACGCAACAGGGTGTTGATGTCGCTACTCATCCAGGCGAGGCGCCGCCCTACAGTTCCGAAATGGAGGTCATCCAATGAAGAGACGCACAAGAATCAGAAGAGGATCGCCCATGGCCGCCCTTGAGCTCGGCTTCGCACGATTGCTTGACTTCTCGGGATCCCTGACAACCTATACCTACGACCACCGGCCAGATCAGCACGATGCGGCCGCGATTGCCTCTGATTGGCAACATGTTGGTGGCGACATCCGCGTTGCTAGCCGCAAGGCCGACAAGCTGATTGCAAGCAGCAGCAGTGGAAGGTGAGATCACAAAGGTTGAGCCTTCCAGCGACCCAAATCTGAATGCTGAGCAGGCTGATCCGAAGGAGCTTTCAACAGACCAAGCCGCTGATCCTGAGCTGCTGAGCAGAGAGCCTCCTGGTCAGCTGGTTTACCAAAGCTATGGGTTCAGTGGGCCGATTCCACCACCAGAGATTTTTGCAGGTTACGACAAGGCTTTGCCCAATGGCGCTGATCGCGTCATGAAGATGGCGGAGCGAGAACAAGAGCACCGGCACAAAATGGAAGACACAATTGTCGGGAAAGAGTCTTTTGAGAAGAGGGCTGGGCTGGTCTTCGCTTTCACCTTGGCTGCTTTTACCCTGGGAGTATCTGCATATCTTCTGATCTGGACCGACAAAAGTGGGCCTGGACTGACCCTATTCATTATTCAGTTCGTTGGTCTTGCCTGGGCATTCCTTGGGGCAAAAAAACAGAAAAGAAGCGACGAAGACGAAGAGTCCGAAGACTGAAGACTTATAGGCCTCTCAAGGGCCTCTAAACATCATTGGGTCACCCTGCCGCCAGCTCAGCCAGCACCAGCTCCAGCTGCTTCGGCGGATCCACCTGATCAGCAAAGGCCAGCTGGCGCAGGTTCTCCAGGGCTTCGAAATCCGATGCGGCCGGCACCGCAGCCTTCACCGGATCGAAGCCGGTGTAGCGGGCGGAGAGCGGCAGCACTTCCAGCACGGCTTCCAGCGCGGTGAGGATCTCGGCGCTGGCCATCAGGCCGTTGTCTTCGGCGAGCTTCTGAGCGGCGGAGAGATCAACGCTGCGGGCGCGGTGGGCGCAGTGGTGGAGGGCATCGATCCAGGCGCTGGTGCCATCGGGGGCGCCCAGCTTGCCCTTGGCAGCGCGGGTGGAGCTGTCCCAGAGGATCAGGTCGCTGGCCTTCTTCTCGGCCAGAACACCCACCACATCGCGATCGAGATCGAGGCCCACCACCCGGGCCAGGCGCAGGGCTTCGTCGTAGGGGAACTGGGGAGCGGCGAAGGCATCCCAGGCGAGCACGAACCACTCTGTGAGGGGATCGAGGCGGCTGCGGCGCTCGGCGGAGGTGAGCTGCTCCATCTTCCAGGCCTTCACCACCCGGCGGGCGGCATCGAGCGCGTCTTCCGGGCTCACAGCATAAGGATCGTCGTTGGCCAGCAGGTCTTCCAGGCTGAGTTGAGCGCGACCTCGCTTCTTGGTGCGCTCCTCAATCGGTCGGGGTTGGCCGCGCTTGATCGGCCAGTGGCGGGAGAACTCTTCAAGGGCTGGGCCGTAGCAGGAAAGGTAGAGGTCGACGCCACGGATGCCGCCTTCCTGGAAGGCTGCGATGCGCTGGCGCACGGCGGAGGCCAGGCGGGGTTCGAGGTCTTCCCAGTACTGCACCGCATCGGCTGGATCCCGCTCAGGGCGGGGCCGGCAGACCAGAAAGATCGTGCTGTTGGCCGCGGCCTTGTCCTTGATGTGGAGCGAGCCTTCGGCCTCGGTGTTGATCGGCCAGGAGGCGGTGATCATGAATCCGGCATCGATCAGACCCTTGGTGAGGGCATCCCAGGCGCCGGTGGCCTTGTGGGTGAACATCAGGGTCATCACGCCGTCGTCTTTCAGGACACGGCGGCACTCGATGAATATCTTTGCCATTTTTTCCCGATAGTCTTTCCCCGCTTTGACCTTGGCAGCTTTGTCTCCAGGGTGGCGTGCCGGGTTGGCGACGGCTTCGTCTTCCTTGTTGGTGAAGGACGACATGAATAAATCAGGATAGAGAAGACCAGCCGTGCGCTTCAGCCACACATAAAAATAGTCAGAAAGCTCCGCGTACATCACATTGTTGTAGTACGGGGGATCCATCACTACGGCATCCACACTTGAGGAATCAATGTGGGGGAGAGATTCACCGGATCCGCAGGAAATATGCAGTGGCACTTCTGCACTTGCGGCTGTAACAGAGGAGGTAGCGAACAATGGGCCCGCATCGGTGGCATCGTCACTACCTGGCTCGACAAGATGAATCAGCTCGTCGATGCACTTTGCTACTTGCCCAAAGGCCCAGTCGTATCCAAGTCCAACAATCAAGGGCGCCATCTCGGCGTGGGAGCAACAGAAAGCGAAGTCATGGCGGTTGAAGGTGTTGGCCACCACTTCGCGCGTTGGCATCCACACAGACATCCGAGAGTTGTAGTTGAGCAGCTTGTCGAGACCGATGCAGAGATAACCCAGTGCCGCCCGGGTCAGCTCACTCAAACCCTCGGGTTTCGCCGATTCCTCGGTCAACAACTCGCGGAAGATCTCCGCACTGGTGCCATGGCAGAGGAGTTGGCGGGGCGAGAAGAACTGCGTCCAGCGCTTGATGCCATAGAGATGGAGAGGCCAGCGGATGTTGGTTTCGTACCCGAACGGAAGTTCCTCATTCGGCACCAGATCCAGCGCCTCCCACTCCGGCAGCTTCTCAGCCAGGGCTGCGGCGATCTGGGCGCTGTTGTCGTCTTCCGACCTTGGCGCCCGGTAGCCC
>Ga0247837_1009472_pt1 | contig 11658 bp, 13 predicted proteins | sample LaCtaG_2_FD_187115 | JGI IMG/M metagenome (GOLD analysis project Ga0247837, IMG submission 187115) | Freshwater microbial communities from meromictic Lake La Cruz, Castile-La Mancha, Spain - LaCruzMarch2015_14.5m | ecosystem: Environmental > Aquatic > Freshwater > Lake | place: Spain: Castile-La...
TCCCACTCCATTGGTTAATGGAACGCGGATAGGCGAACTGAACAAACGCACCAAATCAAGTTTTTACAACGCCGAAATGACGAGGCCGTCATCAAAGCTGCAAAACACGTCTGTGAACTCTGTAACTAAGAGGAACGGGCGCGCTGCCTATTCGCTTGAAGTTCCGGCCTTTTCCCGGATTTCAAACTCATATACGACAATGACATCTCCGGCTGCGCAAAACCTTGAACAAGTGTATCAGAGTCATGGATGTATCTGAGCGTATTCTCGCCGAAGTGATCAAGCAGATCGGGACGGGCGCAGGCGTGCCCACCGTCAGACATGTTGCAGCGGCCGCGGGCGTCAGCCCGGCGCTGGTGCTTTACCGGTTCGGCGATATGGCCGGCGTGCGGAACGCCGCGCTGCAAGCGGCGCTCGAGCAGGAGGAAAAGGTCTGGGCGCGCCGCCGCGAAGTCTACCTCCATGCGGCAATCACGGTTGCTGATCTTCCCGGCTTGCTGTGCGAACTGTTGAACACCGAAAATGACCCGATGCCGGATCTGGGAGCTGTCCGGTGGTTGAGATGCGTGCGGTCAGTGAGGGAAGGCAAGCGATCTGAGTCTGACATAGTGGCCGCTCAGGAAGTGCATTTCTGGAACGAACTTGCGCAGCAAACCGACCTTTCCCCGGCTTGCCGGCAACTGATCATGCAATTCTACCAGGGCCTCGCCTTCGGGCATGTGATCGCACGTCGTCGACCGGGCTTTCAAGCCTGGTCCAACGCACTTGTGCACCGGTTTGCCCTGAGGCTTCTGGGCGGAGTACCCGGTGAGACAGGGAGCGATAGCGCCTTCCGCGCGGCCGCCGCCGAATCTCAGAATGGGTTCGGCGAGGATGCGGGCGCCCCAATGCATCCCACTCGGCAAGACATTCTGAACGCCGCCATGAACATTCTGTTGGAGGAAGGCGTCGCCAGCGTGACGCATCGGCGATTGGCGTCTGTGGCCAAGGCATCGGCGTCGTCAGTGATCCATTTCTTTGAGTCGCGGCAAAGCCTGCTCAAGGAAGCCTACATTCAGTTATATCTCCGCCTACGGACCAGGTCTTTTGACAGTCTTGGCAGCGCCGCGAGGGCAGGTGCGCCGTTGACGGCACGCCAGCTGGCAGAAGGACTGCAGCCACCAACCACCGCCAACCTCCTCCAGAACGAAGCCGATCTCGCAGGATTGCTGAACGCCATGTTTGAAGCTTCACGCGACACTGAATTGAGTGAGCTGGCTTTGGCAATGTTCGCAAACACAGGATCTGCTTCGCGGCAACTTCTCGCGCGTCTTGAAGGTTGCCGCGGCCATATCGGTTGGCTCGATGCCCAAATTCTGAGGCTTGTGACGAATGGACAGGTCATGCTCAGGCACGATCGGAAAGTGTCCGCATCGGATGACGCCGATCACGCCGATTACATTACGTCGCTTCAATTGCTGTTCGGCCCTGCAGAATCTTCGAGTGAAACGGCTCAGGCTTGACCAGACGGGGCGATCATCGAAACTGCAAAGCTGGGCTCCGATCGGAATCGACCCTAGGGCATTTGCAAACGACGCAACCGTCTCAATCAGTCAGACCAGACTGCTTGCGGACAACGAGGGCGAGCCTGTGCCGGACTGAAACCGCCATGCCGATTTCGTTTAGCCTGAGGCCCACTTGGTCTCGCGACCCATTCGTGGGCTTGCGCGCGTATACTCGTTCGCGATTTGCAGCCGATGACTGCTCTCGGCGAACTCCAGCCTGGTTCCGGTGACGCTGCAGAATGACACGATCGGGTTGAGCCCGCCGGTCGAGGAACCTGACGATCGCAACCGCCTTCGCTCATCGGAGCGCTCCCGGCGCGACGCCAAGGATTGACATACGAAAGGCCGCGGCGCGGCTTCGTGCGCTCCAAGTACGCGCAGCGCTGCGGCAACGCGACGAGAGCAGAACCCGAAAGGGCGAACTTCGCAGCGCTGTCCAGATCGCACACGGATGACAAATCATAGACAAACAGCTTGCTCGGTCGGGCAATGTGTATACACTAAGCTTATAGTACACATTGAGGTCATTCGATGCGAACCAATATCGAAATTGACGACGATCTTCTAGACGAGGCGATGGCCGCGACCGGTTTGGCGACCAAGAGGGCGACCGTGGAAGAGGCGTTGCGCCAAGTTGTTAATCAGAAGCGGCGCCGGGAAGCTATTCGTTCGACAGCCGGGATCGGCTGGGAGGGCAACCTTGAGGCAATGCGGCGCGACAGCGACGCGCACTCGTGATCGTCGTCGATACCTCTGTTTGGATCGCGCACTTCCGCAATGAAGCCACTTCGGCAGTTACGAAACTGCGGGCGATCGCCAATCCGAACGACATCATAGTCGGCGATCTGATCTTGCTTGAATGTCTGCAGGGCGCTCGCGACGAAGTCCATGCTGCGCAGATTGAGGCAGCGCTGCGTGCCTTCCAAGTGGAAGACATGCTTGGTGACCAGCCAGCCGTCGAAGCGGCACGGCTTTATCGCACGTTGCGCGCATTGGGCCAGACGCCTCGCAAGACCATCGATGTCATCATCGGCGCATTCTGCATTCGACGCGGCTATCAGCTCTTGCACCAGGATCGCGATTTCGAACCAATGAGCGTGCACCTGGGGCTTCGTGCACATTGAAAGCGTTCGTCTTTTCCAGCGGCGGACTCATGGCCAGGAGCCAATTGAAAGCGGCGCGCGCCCGCGCTGCAGCTTTCACAAACGCACACATACACTCTGATGGGTCTTCAGGAGACAGCAACCTCTCCGATATGCCGGACGGTGTCACGGCGATCTCAAGCGAACTTGCCGCTGACACTCAGCTCGCCAGGAAAGTCGGCAAAACGGACATTCGGAAAGATGCAATCAATGACCGCAACCGGCGCTCTCTGGCCTGGTCGTGGTGAGTAGGCCGAATAACAGGACTGAGGCGACCCTGCCGGACGCCGAACCTGACGATCAGAGCCGACCTGGCCCTAATCGGTCATCGGTTTTTCTGGTATGATATTAATATGACGAACTACACAGACGACGCTGAAGCTTTGTTTCGGGACTTTGCCCAGAAGCACTCCTTTACCATCGAGAAGGGCGACGAACCGAATGTCGAGCTAATGATGAGGGTCCCGCCGCAGCCGGGGCTTTCGCTTGAACTTACACTAGGGCTCCAAAACAACGACGAGCTGAACGTCGGCTTCGGTGAGTTTTGGTCCCACTTCTTTCCTTACGAGAGCAAGCGGCAACTCGTTTCGGATGCGCTAGATGCATTAGTGGTGGGAGACTGCCGGCTGGCAATTCACACCCAACTTGGCGGCGTCGTTAAGCGGGTGCTCGAACAGCACTTTAACGGAGCGTGGCAGCCGATCTATACTGCTTTCGCCCGCATCGAAGTCCCGTTCCTAGGGACAAAGACTTCGTATGTGCTCAACGAAGGAGCGCGTTCGCGCTGACCAGACAATTTCGGCGATCTCCGGCCTCCTGACCAATCCAGATCTTCTCCTCGGCTGAAAACTTCCGCCGAGGCTGACGCGTGATTGCCTGCATATGTTTCTCGGCCAAAGACACTTTCGGCCTGACTTTCCGTTTCATCGTCACGCCTCCTGTCAGTAACGAAGAGCCAGAAATCCTCCTTAGGCAATTTGGCCGCGCGGTCTCTCAGTCGATGACGCAGAGCAATGTGGCATTAAGAGTGAATGCTCACAAATCGTTGAGCGGCCTGCATTTCAGAACTGAAAGTAGATGAAAGGCCGGTAGCCGAGCGGCACAAAGGCCAGCAAAACCGCCGCCAGCGCGCCGGTTGTCACTGCGAACAAGTTGGGCGGCAGCTCGCCCAGCTTCTCGCCCAGCCGCACTTTGTTGGCGATGACGTGCCATGCGGCGAGGCCGAAGATCAGGGGCCAGACAACCGGCGGCAATTCGCCCGTGCCAGCCGATTGCCAGGTCAGGTAGACCTGAGATATCTGCAGGGCTTCCGCGACGTTTGGCGCCCGAAAGAAGATCCAGGCGAGATGTACCCAGTAAAAGGTCAACGCCGCACCGAGCACGCCGCCAACCCATCCCATCGCTGGCACGCGTTTACAGACCAGCTTGTTCCAGGCCCGCTCCACCATCAGCGCCAGGCCGTGCAGGAAACCCCAGATCACAAAGTTGAACGAGGCGCCGTGCCAGAGACCTCCGAGCACCATCGTGGTCATCAGGTTGGCATCCCGGCGAAGCCTCCCGTGCCGGTTACCCCCTAGGGGAATGTAAAGATAATCCCGCAACCAGGTCGACAGCGAGATATGCCAGCGCCGCCAGAAATCCTGGATGTTGGCGGAGAGGTAGGGCGAGTTGAAGTTCGCCATGAACTTGTAACCCAGCAGGCCCGCAGAGCCGATGGCCATGTCAGAATAACCGGAGAAATCGCAATAGATCTGCGTGCCGTAGAGTAGCACGCCCGCTACCACATCTGCAGCTGAATAGGCGCCGGGATCGTTGAAGATCAGATCGACGTAGGGTGCAATATTGTCCGAGATGCACGCCTTCTTGAAGAAGCCGACAAGGAACAGCGCAACACAGGCGCGCACGTTTACGTCCGCCCAGCGCCGGGAGGTGTCCATCTGCGGTATGAAGTCCGCTGCCCGGACGATCGGACCCGCCACCAGTTGCGGGAAGAAGGCGATATAGAACGCCACGTCGAGGAAGCTGCGCTTCGCGCCGATTTCCCCCCGGTGGACATCCACCATGTAGCTGATCGCCTGGAATGTATAGAAACTGACGCCCACCGGCAGGATGAGGTCGAGTGTCACCTGGCCTGCGTTGAAGCCCATCAGCCCGGCAAAATCCTCAAAACTGCCGGCGAAGAAATTGAAGTATTTGAAGACGCCGAGAATGCCGAGCGCGCCAATCACGCCAGAGGCTAGCGCCCATTTTCGGGCCTTTGCGTCCGGTGGGTGGCGTGCTGCGGCTACGCCGACGATCCAGCTGAGGAAGGTGATTAGCAGGATCAGGCCAAGGAAGCGCCAATCCCAGACTCCATAGAAAACATAGGACGCCGCAGTCAGGATGCGCTTGCGCCATTCATTGCTGCGCAGGACCCACGCGGCCGCGAAGACAATGGAGAAGAAGACGAAGAAGCGGAGTTCAACGAACAGCATCGTTCGTCTCCCCAGCGTCGCGCTTCCAGCTGTCGCAGATTTCAGTGCCCAGATGAACACTAAGGCGCTCCGCGCCCACGGGCAGCAGGTGGCTGAAGTCATGCCAGACATCGCGCTCGAACAGATCGGCGTACTGATCCGGCTGGTTGTAGTTGTACACGTCCAGCGATGGATCGAGTGCGGAAAGCGCGCCGCCTACCCGCGGCGTACGGTCTAGTTCGCCGAGGTCCGGCGAGACATACAGTGCCGCGTTCACACCGCGCGCCTCGATGGATCTCAGGCGCTCGGCGATATAGGCAGCGCGCTCGGCCACCGGCTCATCGCTTGCTGCGCCGTATCGCTTCAAGGCAGAATCGAAGCCTTCCGGATTGCTGACGAACTCTTCGCGGCGAGCGATGATGTTTTCGGTCAGGACAGAGCCAAGCGGCTCGAATCCGCGCCGCGAAACATCCGGCGGCTCGAACGCTTCCGTGCTGACGGGCGGGAAGACAAGAGCCGCTCCGAGGCCGACGCCGGACAAGTCAAACGCTACGCCGTAAAGGAATATCCCGGTACGGAAGAGGCGCTTGGACCTGGATTCCGGATAGCTACGGATGTTGTCGACCGCGCCGTCCCAATAGTCAGGCCCGTGGAACCAGCGGGCCCGTTCGTTCGTCGCCTCGTCCATCGCGCGGGGCTGGGGCAACGGGTCTTCGAGCACCAAAGTGCGCAGCGCGGCGCCAGATGCGGACAGGATTTCGCCAGTGGTCCAGTCGAGTTCCGCGCCTGTCATCCCGAACACGCCGAAATTGAAGGCGCGCATGTCGGGGCAGCCATTTGCCGCGGCCGCAGCTTCAACGGCGGCAGGGTCGATATGATAGAACGTGCGCGAGGTGCCGATGAAGACCGTATTGTATTTTGGGGCATCCGCTCGCCAGACGTCCAGCTTGTCGCTGAGCACGACCATCTCCGGCATGGGCGTTGCTGCCCGCAGGCCCAGCGACAGGATCGGAGCGCAAATGGTAAACGTGCCTGCAAACAGAACGGCTGGAAGATATCGCAATAGGAACGCCATGATCACTCTTTTGCACGTCGCATGCCACTATATCGGACGTGTTCAGCCAGCCGGTTGCAGCGCCACCACACGGTAGTTTTCTGCCTTAAGGGCTTCCAGCAATTTACGCGTCCTGCGGTCGGACGCGCCGAAAGGATCGTGCAGCAGGATGATGCCCCGCCGCCCTCCGGCGTCCAGCTTGTTTAGGATCCGGCCGACCGACGCTTCCGGCGGCTCGTCAAGCCAATCAGCCCCGTCCGCGGTCGCGGTCACATCCAGGTAGCCCGCCTCGCGCACCGCGTCGGAAAGCTCTGGCGACGTGTCGATGAAAGGAAACCGGAACATCAGCACATCCTCACCGGTCGCGGCCTCGATCGCTTCCATTCCGGCCTCGATGTTCGAAACCGCGCCCGCGACCGGCAGCTTTGAGAGATGCGGATGGTCCCAGCTGTGCCCGCCCAGCGTATGTCCCCGCGACCGGATCTCGCGCACCAGGCCAGGAAAATCTTTCGCTTCCCTGCCCACCAGGAAGAAGGTCGCCTGCACGCACTGATCGTCCAGAAGATCCAGCACGCGTTTCGTGCGGTTGGGGTGGGGACCGTCATCAAACGTCAGGACGACTTCGTTTTCGGCCAGCAGGTCCGGCACATAATCGGTTTCAAGCGAAACAACCTGCACCCGGGAGGTGCCCAGCACGCCTGGTCCGCAGGCCGCTGCCGGGCCGCGGTCGTGCGAACACGCGCCCAGCATAAGGATGCAAAGACCTGAGATCCTGGTCCGGAAGTCCAGCATTCGTTTCACCTGACCCGTCACTCGGCCGCCCTCTACGATAGAGCGCCCGGCCGGACCTGCCAAGGTCAGCCCGCTTCACTTCGTCTTCCATGATGTTCCTTCTCTTCAAGCCGCTGCGCCGCGCAGGCGGCTAAAGGGGAGGCATGCAACGGGCATGGCGCGGCCGATCGAAGTCGAGCCTGTAGACTTGAATTTGGTGCTACCCAGTAGTACTTTAGGGCCACAAGGAGAGAGCTCATGACTGTCAAATCTTCGATCTCGCTCACCGACGAACAGGATGCATTCGCACGCCAACTCGTCGAGAAAGGGCGATTTCCATCTGTCAGCGCAGCCTTGCAGCAAGGACTGGAACTGTTGCGCGTTCGTTTCGAAAATGACGAGCTGGAGCTTGAGGCGTTGCGAACTCTTCTGCTCGAACGGCGAAGCGGAAAGTTCGTATCCAATGACGATATGATCGACGTCATTTCTGGCGCAGCGACCCATAAGCGCGCCAAACATGGCATATGAGGTCGTCTTCGCGGCCGGTGCCCGACATGACTTCACACTGATTTTCGAATTTCTGGTCGACAGCTATGTTGGCTTTGGCGATGATGCCGAGACAGCCATTATGCGCGCAGAAACTCGCGTGCAGTCGATCCGCGCAGACATCACTCAATTGGGACAACTACCCCATCGCGGAACGCTGCATGACGAAATGCTACCTGGACTGCGCCATTTGACAATTGGGCAGGCCATTGTGTGGTTCGACATAGATGAAGATGTGAAACTTGTTCGGGTGCTCGCCGTCTTTTTTGGCGGCCGGGATCATATCCGCAGAATGCTAACCCGATTGCTCGGTGAGTAGCTCAATGGCAGACCCGGATCGATCCTGCCCGTCGCCCGCTATGGCAATCGGTGCCAACTCCCGTTCCAGTCGGTGGTGCGCCGCGGCGGAAAGTGGGTTAAAAGCTCAAAGCTGATTAAACCGCCGAAAGAGGCCAGACGTTTCATGCCAAAAAGAACTCTTGAGAAGCGCGATATTCCCGGCTCCCTCCTTGCGGGCGCGCGTTGGCTCATGAACCCGGTTTCTGAGGGCGGCGCGAAGCAAGTTCCCCGCATCAAGATGTTGGCGGGCGGTCCTGAGATTCTGGCGGACGTCGAGCGCATGCGCGTACACCCAACTGGAAGGCGCTTGCTTGCCGAGCGGCCGGATCTGGGGGTGTCATTGTCGGATACTGCCGCGCTCAAGGCGATGCCAGCCGGCAGCCTGGGCCGGGCCTTTTTCGACTCGATGGACAATCCTTACGGCGTGCCGGGCTATCTGTTGGCCGGACTGATATATCGCGACGGGTTTTTTGACTCATTCGAGATGAGTGACGACGCCCGATATTATCTGGAGCGCGCGCGTTGGATGCATGATCTGTTTCATGTCGTCACTGGCTATGCCCCGAACCTTTCGGGCGAAGGCTTGCTGATCTATTTCCAACACGCTTATCTCTACGGCGTTTCATATTCGAAACTGGCGTGGTCCCCTTTTGGAATTGGACCCAGATTTTTCATCCACCCTAGCATCGGCACGAAACGCTGGCGCGCTTTGTTGAAGGAGGCGCACAAAAATGGCCTTGCCGCACACGCGGTGTGTCCGGCAATTTTCGTGGATTGGGAAGCGCTTCTGCCGCAACCGCTTGAGGCTGTGCGCGCGCAGCTCGGAATCGTTCCGTTCCTGGAAGATACGTCACGCTGGCTGGACAAGTCCTGGCTGGGCAAACAGGCCTCTGACGGGTTCGGCGCCCAGTCGCGCGGCGTGACGAGCGCCAAGCTGGCGCGGCGTGTAATCGAAGCTGGCGTGGACTACCGCGACTTTTATCGTTTGAGCCCGGCCAAAGCGCGCGCGGTTATGACGCTCGCAGCAAACGGTGCCAGCGACCAAGATATTCGCATCGCCACCGCGACATGACCGTTTTAGCGCGGGGCGGGAAAGCCAATATCAAAGTTGCCTAGAGGGTGACGCTGCGCAGGCCTTGAGGTTTGCGGTGGATTGCCTGGCTAGCCTCGCAAGGCCGCCACCTCTGGACAGCAGAGTAGGGGCCGCAAACGGCAAAGTCCGGCCTCATCCCCTGAGGCGGCCGAATGACAGGACTGAGGTGACCCTGCCGGATGCCGAACCTGGCTATCGGAGCCAACCTGGCCCAAACGGACGCGCGTGCCCTCATCCCATCGTTCTCAAGCACGCGGGTTGGAAAACCACAACGTGAACCAAATCAGGCCTCGATCTTGAAGAATAGAGCATAGCTTGCGCGCCAATATCTCTGGCCGCATCGGACCACGCCCAGGTTGGTGAAATTGCGCCAGCGGCGCGCAGATCTTGCCAGACGATCGACGCGAGTTTGTTACCGCGCTGATCAGCCACGCGATCTGATTTTAGCTTTAACGACACAAGTTCTCGCTTCACGCCGTCCGCAATGTAACGTTTGATCGCAACGTGGGCGCCTTCGGCGGTCAGCGACGCATACGCCGCGATCTGGCCCGAGTGATGGAAACGACCTTCCGGCGCCCTCGCGGGTTCGCAAGGTGTTGTAACCAGCGATTCAGGCAGGAGCCGCCAGACCGGGCCGTCGAAAGAAAACAGTGCAGGCATCGTCCGTCTCCAAGGCCCAAGCGGAACACGTGCCTTATAGCTCGAACGTCTGCAATCGGCTGATGAAGGTCGCTCCTAACGCTGGGTCAGCACCAGGGCGCTCGGAGCCATCGCCTATCGTGATCTGCGCCGTCCTGCGCGCCTGCGGGCAGATGAACAAGTTCTCAAGTTATCGCCATCGTGTCCTTTCTGCCGTCACGCGACAGACATCTCGCGGTGTTAACAGAACCAGTGAACGAAACCGGTCATCGCAGGCGCGACAGAACGCGGCGTCTGGAACTCGCCAGCGCACCGCATCGAATGAGCCGGTCGGTGCGCCTTGTAGGTTAATTGGGAGCCGATGATGCTGACCAAGGTCAAACACAACCGCGCGGGGTTTATCGCCTTTTTGTGCCTCGGTGCGAGCGTCGTCTCGGGCTGCGGTGCGAGCAAGGCGCCGGCGGCTGAAGACGGCAACTGGCGGTCCAGCATGAGCGAGGTACAGATCGCCATTCGCGGCGCCGATGACGACCCGGCGATGATCGCCAACCGGTCGAACTTCGAAGCCTACTTGGAGGACGTTCTGGATTTGCCGGTGACCATCATCGAACCGGCCGACTATAACGGCTCGATTCAGGCTCTCGCCTCCAATCAGGTGGACGCCGCCTACATGGGCGGCGGAAGTTACGCCAATGTTGATGCCCAGATTGGCGATCTCGCCGCGCCGATCCTCGTGCGTCGGCAGGCCGAGGGAAATGATGGCTATTATTCCGCCCTGATGGTGAAGGCCGACAGTCCGTTTCAGTCGATTGACGATCTGAAGGGAAAAACCATTGGCTTTGTCGATTTCAACTCAACGTCCGGATATCTTTACCCGCGCATGATGATGCGCCGGATGGGCATTAACCCGGATACCTATTTCGGCGAGACAGCGTTCTCGGGCGGGCATACGCAGGCCGTGATGGCACTCGACCGTGGCCAATTCGACGCTGTCCTTGTCAACGTGGCGGGCGGCACGCCAGAAACGGGTTTCACGACCGGCGCACATTTCACGATGGCAGGACGCGGGCTGGTTGACATCAAGGATTTCAGGATCATCTGGAGCGTCGGTGAAATTCCCAATTCTCCGATCGTGATCCGAACCGACCGGCCGCAGGAGTTCATTGACACGTTTCGGGGGGCCTACGCCCTTATGCCGTATGACCGGCCCGACCTGATGTTCGAGTTGGGCGGCCCGACGGGCTCAGACTATTCTGCCGTTGATCGCGAGGTGTACGAAGACGTGATCGCACTGCGTCTGGCGGACATCGCAGAACGCCGCGGACTGGCGCCTGAGGTCACCTCTGCGCCGACCTCGACGGAGAACCGGTAATGGTACGCCTTCGCTTTTTTGTTGCAACGCTAGCCGCGCTCTGGGTCGGGCAGACGGCCTGCCCTCAGGCTTTGGCCGAGGCGCCGACCGGTCCTTTCAGGATCGGGATCGCGCTCGGAACCCCTGGGCCTTGCGCAGTGCCAACCAACGACGCCGGCGCCGAGGCACTGGCAGACCATCTGGGCGCGCGCTTGAAACGGCCCGTCGAGATTTGCCGTTTTGCCACGACCGAAGCGGCCGGCGCAGCGCTCGCCGCAAGTCAAGTCGATTTCGCGCTTCTGGACCAGGCCAATGCACCTGACCTAGCCACGGCGCGCGCGCTGGTAGCGCCGCGCGCAAAGGACAGCATCGGACGGATCATGTCGGTGGTTGCGGCGCCGAAATCCTCGAATATTGCCAGCCTGAAAGATATCTCCGGTACGCGCGCCGTGTTCGCCGGGCAGGGGGCCGCGTTCATCTCTGGTCCGAAGGCAGCGATTTCGGACAATGGAGGACGGATCGAGACGCTGGCATCGGAAACGATCGAGCCGACGCCGGAACAGGCAGTGGAGCGCGTGCGAACCGGTGGAGCGGATATTCTTATCACCCACGTTGCCGCCTGGCAGCGGCTATGCCGGGGCGCGCGCGCCGGGGATGAACCTTGCGCCGATTTCAACGTTGTCTGGATGGGCCGCGAGCGCGCCAAGACAGCTTGGGCCCTGCGCG
>Ga0247837_1009481_pt1 | contig 11647 bp, 11 predicted proteins | sample LaCtaG_2_FD_187115 | JGI IMG/M metagenome (GOLD analysis project Ga0247837, IMG submission 187115) | Freshwater microbial communities from meromictic Lake La Cruz, Castile-La Mancha, Spain - LaCruzMarch2015_14.5m | ecosystem: Environmental > Aquatic > Freshwater > Lake | place: Spain: Castile-La...
CTTTTTTCTCTTCCAGCAGGCCAAAAATCCGGCGTCCGATCGGCGAGCCTTCGACCCCGGATTGCAACAACGGGGCAATCCATGTCGTGTCCACGCGGCCGTTCCGACCCCGGCCGGTCTGCTGCCGCGCCAGGGCTTCCAATGCCGCGTTGATCTTTCCGCAGACCGCCTCCAGTTGACGCTGAAGATTGTCTCTCTCTTCTATCAACGTGATGAGTTCCTTTGCGGAGTCCGTACTGATGCTGTTGGCGACGCTCATAAGAAATTGTGCTTTCCAAGTTTCGGCATGCTGCTCCGCTGGGTGGAATCGGGAGCATCTTGTCCTCGAAGACGGATCGTATCTCCAACCACGTCCGGACGCCTAAGGTCCTGCATTACTCGGAAAAATGCAACGCGGTGCCCAATAGATGCTTATAAACGCTTACAGGAGTTTTTCGTAGAGCCTGTATCCTTTGTACTTCGTGCAGCCCATGAGCGAGATGGCGCGGAGGATGTCCTCGTTGTCCTCGTCAATCCAGGACGTTTCTACGCGCTTGTAGCCCAACTGGTGGGCACGCACGAACATCTCGCAGTAAACGAGCGCGCCGAGGGCGCGATCGCGGTACTTCGGGCGAACCCCGAGAATGGCGAGTCGGGCATCTTCGGGATGGCCCGTTTTGATTCGTAACGCGACTTCGAGCGTGCGTAGAAGCCCCTTCCGGCCCCGGGACTTCCTCAGGAACTCGAAGATATTCGGGAGCATGATCCCGAACGCCTGAACCTCACCGTCGATTTCGACGAAAATCATCATCCTCGGATCGGCAAAGAATCGCATATCGTCTGCGGAGTCTTTGAGGTCATCGACGGTGAGCGGATAGAAGCCCCAGTTCCGATCGAGGGTTTGGTTGTAGATCTGGCAGATGGCGTCCAGTTCCTTATCGAGGTTGTTCAGATCGATATCGCGCAGCTTGAGATTGGACGCCCGGCGGGTCCGTTCAAGGATCGGCCGAAAGCGCGGTGGGCAGCGTGCTTCCGCCGTGATGATGAACGCACCCAGTTCGCGCCTTGGCACATAGCCGCAAGCCTGAACGAGACGGTCATAGTGCGGAGGGTTGTGCGGCATCGAGATCATCGGCGGCGTGTCGAAGCCGTTCACGAGGACGCCGCAGTCGTCGTGGATGGATGGGTTGTACGGACCGCGTCCCGCAGTATATCCCTCCCTGCGAAACGCTTCTTCCGCGACCGCGAACAGCTCGTTTGCCGTTTCCTGTCGGTCCTCGCACGCGAAAAACCCGAAATGGCCTACTGATTCATTTTGGTAGGTGTTCGAGGTATGGTTGAAGATCGCCGCGATGCGCCCGACCACCTTGCCGTCCCGGTGAGCGAGGAACGCTTCAATTCTCCCGTGCTGTCGCTGGAACGAGGAGTCCTTCGCGAGGAACTTCCGGATGCTACCCGGGAATGGCGGTACGAAGTTCGGATCCGAGCCGTGCAACTGCTCCGGCAGGTTCTCGAACACCATTTGATCCGTTTTCGTGATGCAGCGTGAAATCATAGACATTCCTTCGCCGCGGCCCTTCGGTGTAAACGGGGTCGTCAAACGTCCCCAATTCCCGCGCGAGTCGTTCGAAGGTGGATAGCACGAAATCCAAGTCCTGCTCGGAGTGCGTTGCCATGAAGCTGGTTCGAACGATGGCTTCTCCATGCCGCACGGCGGGATAGATGGCCGGGATGGCAAAAACGCCCTCCTCGTAGAGCCGCTGGGAAAACAGGAAGGCCTTCGCCTCGCTACCGATGAGGATCGGAACGATCGGCGTCTGCGTTGAGCCGATGTTGAAACCAATCTCGCGGAAACCCGTGTGCATTTTCCGCGTGTTCACCCAGAGTTGCTCGATCCGCTCGGGTTCGCTTTGCATCAACTCCAGAGCTTTCAGCACCCCGCCCGCCACGGCCGGCGCAAGCGAGGCCGTGAAGATAAAGCAACGCGCCTTGTGCTTCAGAAATTCGATCATCTCACTCGACCCGGCGATAAATCCGCCCATCGAGCCAAGGGACTTCGAAAACGTCCCCATCATGATATCGACTTCGTCGTTGAGACCAAAATGGTGAGTCACCCCGCGGCCGCCAGGCCCCATCACTCCCAGAGAATGCGCCTCATCCACGTAGGTCCGCGCGGAGAATTCGCGGGCAGCAGCATGGATGGGTGGTAGATCCGCAATGTCCCCGGACATGCTAAACACCCCATCCAGAATGACCAACCTCCCGGCCTCGGCAGGAACACGACCAAGGCGTCCACGCAGGGATTCCGCAGAGTTATGCCGGAAAGGAATCATCTTAGCGGGAGCCATCTGACATCCGTCGATGATGCTCGCATGATTTTCGCGGTCGCAGAGGATCACATCCCCATCCTCCGTCAGCGCAGAGAGCGCACCCTGATTGGCAAAAAAACCGGTGGAGAACAGCAAAACAGATTCCCGCTGCAGAAAATCGGCCAACGCCTCCTCCAACTCCTCATGCAGGCGGATCGTTCCGTTGAGGAGCCTCGATCCTGTGCAGCCGGACCCGTACTTCCGGGTCGCTTCACACGCCGCCTCAATCACGCGAGGATCCTGCGCAAGCCCAAGGTAGTTATTGGACCCGATCATGATCTTGGGAGTTCCCTCGCAGATCACGTGGTTGCCCTCCGTGGCATCAATGCACCGGAAGTAAGGGTAAATCCCCTGTTCGCGGGCGATTCGGGAGTCGGAATAGTTCCGACACTTATCGTACAAGTCGCGCGGATGCTCAGGATTCATCACTATAATTCGTTCAGGGTACACAAAACGCCGCAATTGAAAACGAATATCATTGGATGCGGGCTATGGGTCCAATCGTGGTCGCATCCACTTTCGGCAATCCCGCCGGCGTTTGCGTCCCGCCTTTCGACGATCGGATGAGTTCGCGATAGAAAGCCGCCGCGCCGCGTTCCTCGCGAGCCCGCGTTTTCGGATCCATGCTGAACAAGCCAAACTTCGCCGTGTAGGCATGATGCCACTCGTAGTTGTCCACCAGGGTCCACACGAAGTATCCCCGAACGTCATACCCCGCCTTCTTGGCAGTATAAATGGCTCCGATGTGCTCACGGAGATACTTGATTTTTTGCGCGTCGTCCTCCGTGGCGATCCCGTTCTCCGTGATCATCATCGGTTTGCCATAGCGGTTTCCGACTTTCTCGATCTGCTTGTAGAGCGCCTGAGGATCAATTCTCCAACCCAGCGAGGTGTATTTCGGACCCTTGTTGAATGGGAGGGTCAAGTAGTACAACACCGTGGCCGGCTGGCTGTAATAGTAATTGAATCCGATGATGTCGCAGACGTCATAGGTTCGGTCGAGGTGGTCAAAGTTCACCCGCTCCATTTCGTTGTAATACGCCGATCCGGGATCAAGCAGCGACTTCTCCCAATACGGAAGCGCTTCGATGCTCAAGACGAGCGCGTCGGGTCGGATCTTTTTGATGATCGCCGCCGCTTCCCGGAATTGCTTGACGCTGGCCGCCAGCGCTTTCTCGTAGAGCGGCGTGTCGGCGACCGTCGCCGGCGGCCATTGGAATCCCAGATACGCGGTCGCGATCTCGCCGTTCGGCTCGTTCTGCGGCGCATAGTAGCGAACATAGGGAGCGAGCGCCTTCACCATCTTCGTTACGTAAAGGTCCCACCGCGGGTCGGTATCCGGATCCAACCAGCACGAAACGTTCTTCGGTTTGCCATCGAACGTCCAATCCGGGAACGTGAAATGCCACAGGCACACGATCGGCTCGATGCCCGCCTCCTTGAGCGCCTTCGCCATCCGCACGTACCGTGCGATGGCAGCATCGTTGTACTGACCAATCTTTGGCTCTACACGCGCCCATTCCACACCAAACCGGTAGTGGGTTACGCCGGCTTTCTTGAGGGCGTGCAGGTCGCGCTCAAATTCCGTCCAACTATACGTGGCGTTCCCCTTCGGAGGCGCCCCACCTTCCTTCACATACAGATCCCAATCCGTCTGGAAGTACTGCTTGTCGCCGGGCTTCACGTCCGGATCTTCGATTTGGTAGTTACTGGTGGAGGCCCCCCACCAGAACGGGCCGGTTTTTACCGGCTTGGCCTTCCCCGCCAGGACAGGCGGTTTCGGAAGCCCGGAGCATCCGACCCCACACACCGCAACGATGATCGAAAGCAGGAGAAGGTGCCGACAGTGGGAGACTTTAAACGGAAGCATCGACATGCAGAAGAGTGGTTTTGAGGACGGAGCGCAAGAACGGACGGAGCGAAAGGCGATCGTTCCCGATCCCCATCTGAAGGCGGAGAATCGCAGGTGGAAGGCCGTCCTGATTCCCTCCCCGGCTTTCACACTGACCCCCAACGCGCCGCTCAATTTGTTTTTCTACTGAGGGAGCGGGGCGGTGGCGTCCTGGGAAACAGCCGGCGACGGAGAGGCGGCGGCGGAAGGTTGAATCTGTGCAGGCGTGGAAGGTTCGGCAACCGTCTCGACGGGAGCAGGGCCCTCACCCGGAATCCTCGGTCGGTAAACAGGCCCATCCGTCACGGGAGGGATGATCAGGCTTTGGGCAATGAACTCCGGATTGATCGGGGCAATGAGGCTGTACCCGCCCTTGCCATCCGGCAACATCGGTGTACCCCAGCGTCCCCGCGTCACCACTTCCTTCGCCAGGATTCTTTCGCCCAAGAGGGTGTGGTTGTACATGTCCACTTCCTGGACTTCCACCGTACTCGACGACATCCCGCCCATCGGACCGGCTTCACATCGGAGCATGAAACCGGAAAGCAGCGTAACCAGGAGGCCGAGACGAAGAGCCGGAACAGACATCATGCGCATATACCGAACCGCACACCGCCGCGTCAATCAGAAACCCAAACGCGGGAGCGAATCGGGCCGCATGTGCGATGAGCTTGAGAATGAGACCGCGCCCTACAGCCGATGCAGGTGGAATCCGCCGTCCACGTTGAACACTTCACCCGTGCTGTAGGGAAAACTCCCCCGCACAATTGCGGCAACCGCGCGACCGATGTCCGACGGCTGACCCCACCGGTTGATCGGCGTGAGTCCATCGGCGAAGAGTTTGTCGTATTTTTCAGTCACCGGACCGGTCATGTCCGTTTGAATGACGCCGGGGCGAACCTCGAAGACTCCGATCCGATCGGCCGCGAGGCGCGCGGCGTAGAGCTTGGTCATCATCGCAAGGCCCGCCTTTGCCACGCAGTAGTCGCCGCGGTTAACCGACGCCGTATACGCAGAGATGCTCGTGATGTTGATGATCGCGGGGGCGAAGTCCGGATGGGGTCCGTTTGCCAGCATCTGGCGAGCGGCAAGCTGCGAGAGAAAGTATGGACCCTTCAAATTGACGTTGATGAGCCGGTCGAAGCTCTCCTCGCCGGCATCGAGAAGATCCGCCCGCACCGTCGGGGCAATTCCGGCGTTGTTCACGAGAACGTCGAGTCGACCAAGTTCGGAGACAGTGAATTCCACAAGACGACGCCGGTCCGGATCGGAAGAAACGTCTGCCTGACAAATGGCGACCCGGATTTTCCCGGCGGCAAGCTTCAGGCATTCCGCCTGGCATTCGGCGGCGGCGGCCGCGTTCCCCGCGAAGTTGACCACAAGGTCATGCGTGGCCTCCGCGGCAAGCGCATAGGCGATTCCGCGTCCAATTCCTCGGGACGCGCCGGTAATGAGGGCAACGGGGTGCATGGCCGCGATCTAACCATGGCCAACTGGATGCGAAAGCCAAAAAGCCGTCCCCTCTTTCGAAGGGACGGCTTTGATTGATTCGAACCGATCGGATCTAGCGAGCCCAGACTAGGGCGTCGGCACCGTCGCGATCGTCTGAAGGATCCTGCTGGCGATCTTGTACGGATCCCCGGCGGAGTTCGGACGGCGGTCTTCGAGGTAGCCCTTGTAGCCGCTGTTGACGAAGCTGTGCGGAACGCGGATGGATGCGCCGCGGTTCGCGATACCGTAGTTAAATTTGTCGATGGACTGCGTTTCGTGCAAACCGGTGAGGCGCAGGTGGTTGTCCGGGCCGTACACCGCGATGTGCTCGTTGCGGTACTTGTCAAAGGCCGCCATGAGCGATTCGAAGTATTCCTTACCGCCGACTTCGCGCATGTACTTCGTCGAGAAGTTGGAGTGCATTCCGGAACCATTCCAGTCGCCGCGGATCGGCTTGCAATGGAATTCCACATCGATCTGGTAGCTCTCGCAGAGGCGCATCAGCAGATAACGAGCGGTCCACACATCATCTGCGGCTTTCTTGGAACCTTTGCCGAAGATTTGGAATTCCCACTGGCCCTTCGCGACTTCCGCGTTGATGCCTTCATGATTGATACCGGCATCGAGACACAGGTCGAGGTGCTCATCCACGATCTGACGGGCGACGTCCCCGACGTTCTTGAAGCCCACGCCGGTGTAGTAGCGGCCCTGCGGGTCGGGATAGCCGTCTTCGGGGAAACCGAGGGGTCTTCCGTTCTGGTAAAGGAAGTATTCCTGCTCAAAGCCGAACCACGTGTCCGGATCGTCGACGATCGTGGCACGTGCATTGGTCGGATGTGGTGAACCATCCGGCAACATCACCTCGCACATCACGAGCACCCCGTTGTTGCGGGTGGTGTCGAGATAGGAGGCCACGGGCTTCAATACACAATCGGAGCTGTGACCTTCGGCCTGCTTGGTGGAACTGCCATCAAATCCCCAGAGCGGCAACTGCTCCAGTGTGGGGTATTCGTCGAATTCTTTGACCTGCGTCTTGCTTCGGAGATTGGCGACGGGTTCGTAACCGTCGAGCCACATGTACTCCAGTTTATACTTCGCCATAATTTTAGTTGGGATCTTGTGTGTGTTGTCAGCGGACCGCGCCGATGTGGCCGCTTGCTTGTTTCGCCCTGTGCCCCGTTCGGCGCACCCATCCAGAAAGCAGAAAACATGCCAACCGGATGGAGATCAGGGCCATCCCCGATAGGATCGACTTTTCCCCTCGCCATGCGAAGCAGAAAAGCGCGATCTTTTCGCTTTCGGTCCGCTTTTTCCCGCGCCATGCATTCTGTCAAAGACACCCTCCGCGCGTCGGTGCGCATTACCTACGATGGCCGTGTCCACAAGACATTCCGCGGACCAAAAGCCGCCGAACGCTTCGCCACGGAGGTTCGCGTCCTCCGTTACCTGGAAGACAAGGGCTGCTTGTTTGTACCGAGGCTGTTGGATTCCGACCCCGACACGCTGCAGATCGTGACATCGAACTGCGGCACGCGGGTGGAGCGCATCGACGCGGAGCGCTTGAAGGAGATTTTCGACGAGGTGGAGGCGTTCGGGGTGCGACACGACGATCCCGACATTCGCAATGTCACATACCGGCAGGCAGACGGGCGTTTCTGTGTGATCGATTTTGAATTCGCGACAATTCTGGAGGAGGAGGAGGCAGGATGACCGGGGAAACCGCAGCGGCACCAGCGGCGACCACCTTGCGTTGGGTTGGACATACGGAAGTCGGTCGAGTTCGTAAAAACAACGAAGATTCGTTCCTTTGCCTGCAGTTCGATGCCCGGGAGCTCCATTATCTGGGCAAAATTGGGCACGTTTCGCTGGCGCAGGCGGACTGCGTGTTTGCAGTGAGCGACGGCATGGGCGGCGCGGCGGCAGGTGAGTTTGCGAGCCGGGTGGCCGTCGAAAAAATCACCCGCCTTCTCCCGCCCGCGTTCAAACAATCCGCAACCGGTCTTTCCGCAGGGTTTTCGGATGTTCTCACCGCGGTGTTCGAAGAAATCCATCGCGCCCTCATGTACCTCGGCACGTCGTACGCCGAGTGCTCCGGGATGGGGACCACTCTCAGCCTGTGCTGGTTGACCCCGGGCTGGATGTATTTCGGACATATCGGTGACAGCCGCATTTATTTTCTCCCGGCCGGGGGGACAGGGATCCGACAACTCAGCCACGACGACACCTATGTCGGCTGGCTTTTTCGGAACGGAAAAATCAACGAACGCGAAGCGCGAACCCACCCGCAACGCAACGCACTCCAGCGTGCCCTCGGCGCGGGAAACCAATTCGTCGAGCCACAAGTTGGCTCCGTCGCGTACTCGGTTGGCGATCGATTCCTGCTCTGCACGGATGGTCTCATCGACGGCCTGCGCGATGACCAACTGCTGCAACTCGCTTCGGCGGCCGACGGGCAAACGGAAACCGCCGCGTTCCGAATGGTTCGCGCTTCCGTGGAAGCATCGGGTCGTGACAACACCACCGCGCTTCTCATCGAAGCGAGGCCCTGATCACGAACGATCCCCGGGTCGATTTCTCACCCCGCATTTGTCCCTTTCGTTCCGGACGAATGCCGTTATGGTTCGCGGAAATGGGTTCCGCTTCCTTCGTTCCACGCGCGAGTATCCTTCTGGTGGCACTCGTCCCACTCCTCCTGGGAGGATGTTCCATCTTCAAAGAGCTGGAGCAAAAGCGGGTCGCCCGCGAGGAAGCGCTCCAGTTACAGGCCCTCCGCGCGGCGGCGAAGGCGGATCACGACGCGTTCCGCGCGGGGAAGAACTGGCGTAGCAAGACGTACCGGAACGCCACCTTCATGGCGCTGGCGACGCCGGCGACCACGCGGATTCATATCGCGATCAAGGAACAGCGCGGGTACCTGATTGTCAGCGAAGCCATTGCGATGGATTTCCCGGTTGCCACCGGCAAGAGCAGCCACCCGACGCCAACAGGAGACTTCACGATTCTCGGGAAGACGAAGGACTACCACTCCAATCTTTACGGAAAAATCGTGGATCCGACGGGAGCGGTGATCGTTTCCGACGCAGACACCCGCCGGGACGCCGTTCCAGAGGGCGGCCGCTTTCAGGGAGCACCCATGCTGTACTGGATGCGCCTCACGAACACCGGAGTGGGTCTGCACGTTGGCTATGTTCCCGGGAGGCCGGCCTCCCATGGTTGCATCCGGCTACCCGCCAAAGTCGCACCGGTCATCTTTGGGAAGGTCAAAGTGGGAACGCCGGTGGTCGTCTCGCAAGTCGCCCCCACGCTGCCAGCGGGAACCGTTGCTCCTCAGCCCCGGCCCCGCACGGCAGTTCGTAAAGTTCCCGGAACTTAAATCGGAACGTGCCGCGACTCTCTCGTGGCGACGCATTCCGGAGCCGGAAACCCCGACTCCGATCAACCAACGGTCGGCTCGCTCGCCTTGGCGAGGACGGCCTGCAACTTGTCGTCGAGGTCTTTCGAGAGCGACGTCTGAAGGACTTTGCCTTCGAAGCGATCCAGGTGCTCGAGGACTTTGTCGGTCGTCGCCTTGCGCACAAGGACAAAGAACGCCGCCTTGCCTTCATCGAGGTTCGTGCTGAGCTCCTTCATCATGTTGTCGTCGATTCCGTAGTCAGAAAGCGACCCCGACAGCGCGCCGAAGCCTGCTCCGAAGATGCCAACGAGGATGGGAAGGATGGGACCGCCAAAAGGGATCGAGAAAATCAGACCAATGAGAATGCCCCAGAAGCCCCCGGACATGGCCCCTGCGGCGGCGAGATTGACGGTTTGATCGAGTTTCACATGCCCATGCGCATCCTTGTACGCAATGGCACAGTCTTCGATCTCCACCAGATGCTCGCGCTGCATCTTGGAAAATTCGGTGCGGACTTCCTGCGCTTTTTCGCGCGATTCAAGCACAATGGCTACGAGTTCACTCATGTCTTTGGGTAATTGGGGATTGAATTTGATGCCGCTTCTCCGCCGATTGTTGTGAATCTGCGAAAGCCAGCTCGCCTCACCCTACGGAGCTAAAACGGAAAGGACTAGGGTTTATCCGGCGATTGCGCACCCAACCCGTGTGAAAAATTCGTCACAATTCAGCCCAACCGCTCGAACGAGCCCTCCGTCGCAGTCGGCTCTTCATGGAGGAAAGGATAATCCGCGGGATCTTCCGCTAGCGCCGCCGATGCCTGGACCCCTGCCTGTCTGTCGAGAAACTGCGCCGGCGGTCCGGCGAGCCCACTCAATTCCCCCTGCAGGTAGTGAACCCCCATCAACTCGAGCAACTCCCGCGTTGCCGTGTCGCTCACGAACTCGGCCACCGTTTCGCAACGGAGGAGTCGGGACACGTCCACGATCGATCGCACCAACACCTGATAAAAGCGGTCCCGCAACAGGTCCTCGATGAAGACGCCGGCGATTTTGACGATGTCCACGCGCAGACTCCGCAGATAGGCGAGGCTGCAGTTTCCCGTACCGAAGTCGTCCATCGCGACACGGCATCCCAACGATTGAAGGGACCGGATATGCTCGGCGGCCTGCTGGAGATCCGCAACAATCTCGGTTTCCGTGATCTCGAGAATCAGTCGGCTGCACGAAACTCCATGCCTCGAGCAGGCGGCGGCGATGAAGGCGGGAAGATCGGGGCTCGCCATCGACGACCCGAACAAATTCACAGAAAACACCGCAGTGCGGTGCGTCGCGAGCAGGCGAACGGCCTCGGAAATGACAAAACGATCCAGAATGGTGGCAAGCCCGGACCGCTCCACGGCGGGAAGAAACGCTCCGGGCGCGATCGTTTGACCCGTCGCGGCATCGCGGTAGCGGAGCAGGGTTTCATAAAAGGACACCCCGCCGTTCATGCGATGCACCGGCTGCAACCAGAGCCCTACGGATCCATCCAGCATGCCCTCGCGGATTCGCGAATTCCAGTCGGTATCCGCCACCAGGCGCGCAAGTTCATCCACTCCATCGGCGTGGAACTCCACGCGGTTGCGCCCCTTCGCCTTGGCCGCGTAACAAGCCGCGTCCGCTTGGGCAATCGCGTCCCCTGGCGTATGCCCAGGCAAAATCGGGGCGATTCCAATGGATACTCCAATCCGAAAAGAACGGCTCCGCTCGGCGAAAACGAGCGTCTCGAACTCCCCCCGAATGCGCTCGGCGATCGCGGCAGCCTCCGGCTTGCTCACGTCAAAGAGGATCACCACAAACTCGTCCCCACCAAACCGCACCAGGACGTCCGCCGCGCGCGTATGACGCGCAAGGCGCCGCGACACCTCGAGCAGCAATCGGTCACCGGCCTCGTGCCCCAGGGTGTCATTGACGATCTTGAAGTTATCCAGGTCCAAATAAATCAATGCCGCCGAACCGCCGTTTCGAACGCTGTCGATGGCCCGCTTCAGCCCCGGCTCAAGTTGACCCCGATTCAGCATACCGGTAAGAGGGTCATGCGCCGCGAGGTAGATCAGTTCCCCTTCCAGTTCCTTGCGCGCCGCAATCTGCACGATCTGCCGCTCGGCAATGGTCAACCGCACGTCAAGCAGATCCGGCTGATACGGCTTCGCAATGTAGTCATCCGCCCCAGCATCCAGAATTTCCCGCAGATCCTCGGGTCGGTTATTCCCCGTTCCCACAAGAATGAAGTATCGATCGCCATCCGGCCGCGCGCGCACGTTGCGGCAGAAATCCAGTCCGCTCATCCCCGGCAATTGAATATCCACCATCAGCACGGGGAAAAATTCACTCTGCAACGCCTCAAGCCCCAACTCGGCAGACGCACACGCGGTCGGTTCGTGCCCTCGCTTGACGAGCATCCGCTCCAACAGCCGACGCGTGATCATGTCGTCCTCGATGAGAAGTATCCGAGCCATGGATCCCGGTATCATTGACTGGAAAA
>Ga0247837_1009496_pt1 | contig 11627 bp, 15 predicted proteins | sample LaCtaG_2_FD_187115 | JGI IMG/M metagenome (GOLD analysis project Ga0247837, IMG submission 187115) | Freshwater microbial communities from meromictic Lake La Cruz, Castile-La Mancha, Spain - LaCruzMarch2015_14.5m | ecosystem: Environmental > Aquatic > Freshwater > Lake | place: Spain: Castile-La...
TGTCAACCAGTGGTGATATCAAGACCATAGCAAATCATGCTGTGCGAACCGACATCTGTGTGTTGGTGGACTGGTGGGAGCATGCCTGGGCCCTGGACTACCAGGCAGACAAAGAAAAATACCTGGACAATATCTGGCGTATCATCGACTGGGACGTCTGTAACGAGAGATTATGAATTATCAAAAAATTTATAATAATATTATTGATAGGGCTAGACAACGTTGCTGGACTCGTAAAACTGCAGGCACTTACGTGGAACAACATCATATTATTCCGAGATCATTAGGAGGCAGTAATATTAAAAAAAATCTTGTGTTCTTGACAGCAAGAGAACATTTTATTGCTCATTGGTTGTTATACAAAATTTCTACAGGAATAGATAAATCAAAAATGGCAAGTGCATGGATACGGATGTGTCACAGTAATAATTTTGTTGTAAGGTATAGCAAAAATTATGAAAAAGCACGTCAGGCTCTTGCTGTCGAAATGAGTAAAAATAATCCTATGAAAAACCCAGAAATTTCATCTATTGTAAGTACAAAATTGAAAGGGTTGATGGTAGGATCAAAGAACGGGTTTTTTGGAAAAAAACATACACAATTGACCTTGGCTTCTGTTAGTGGTGATAATCATTATACTAAAAAAGAAGGTTATGTTTCGCAACCATTGGCTGAAACTCATAAGGCAGCAATCTCGCGTGCTAATAAAGGTAGAAGTAGGCAAGATTTAAGTGAAAGAAATAAAGAAAATGCATCGGTTTGGCAGATTCTCGTTCCGTCAGGCGAATGTATAACAGTCAAGAATCTAAACCATTGGGCTCATGAAAATAGAATCAAGCCATCATGGTTATATAGAAGTAGACACGGATACAAGGCAAAAAAAATATGTTGACAATTACAGAATCTGCTAAAAATAAAATATCTGACATTTTATCAGAAGAAAATAACCCTACATTACGGGTGCGTGCTTTTGTACAAGGTGGTGGTTGCCAAGGTTTTTCTTATGGATTTTCTTTGGAAGAACAACAAAACGAAGATGACTTCGAAGTAGATGGTATCTTGGTGGATTCTATGAGTATGCAATACATGACTGGTGCCCGGATCGACTGGCAAGAATCTGACATGGGTGCCAGTTTCGTGATAGACAATCCCAACGCACAGACGTCTTGCGGTTGCGGATCGAGTTTCAGCCCGTACTGATACAGTCTTTTCCGGTAAATACTGTGAACCCAAGGACACAGTGCAATGGCCAACACCGGAAACACCCAACAACAGATAAACTACGGAGCCTCAGCCAATGACGGGCAGGGCGATCCCTTACGCACAGCGTTCATAAAAACCGACGACAATTTTGACAATATATGGCTGGCCGGCCCAGTGGGTTCCAACATCACCATCGGCAACAACACCATCCAGAGCAACAACACCAACGGTAACATCGTGATTCGTCCCAATGGTGTGGGTGTTATCCAGGCAAATGCCACGGTGGTGCCCAATGCTACCAACACCAGAGATCTTGGCACTGCCAATCTTTCCTGGCGGGCTGCCTACGTTGGTACTGGTGGCATCGATTGCAGCGGCAACTTGACGGCTGCTACCATACAAACCACGTCAATCAGCAGTGATGACAGCAGTGAAATCATGATCAACAACGATACCCGATTCATGAGCAGTGTTGATATAGATCATGACCTCACAGTGGGACAGGCATTGTATCTCGCCCCTGCAACAAAATCCGGCAACAGTCCTGGTACCCCGGGAGAAATTGCAGTGGATAGCAACTATGTTTATGTTTGTGTATCTGCTAATACCTGGAAACGTGCAGCACTCTCAGCATTTTAGTATTGCGGTTTATAAACTCCCAAAAAACTCGCTAAATACTCCAAAGCGAGGTAGAACATGGCATTAGAAGTCATCAACGTAGGCACAGCACCCAACGACGGCACGGGCGACCCGCTACGCACGGCCTATCAGAAATGCAACACCAATTTTGCTGAAATTTATTCCAGATACCAGGAAAACCCGCCCACAGCGGGCACTGGCAGCATTGGTGACGTGGCTGGCATGTATGCCGCGGACGCAGGATTTTTCTACTACTGTTTCCAGGACTATGATGGCTCAAGCATCATCTGGCGGAAGATAGCAGGATCTGCGATCTAAATGGCTCAACCCCAATGGATCACTCCTGCCGGCAGCCTGGGCACCATACCCGAGGGTGTGTTCTATAGCACACCAGTGCAGGCCGTGGCCAATGGCGAGAATGTGTTCTTCACACTCATAGCCGGCCAACTGCCTGACGGTGTGCAGGTCACTGCCAACGGTACTGTGGAAGGTGTGCCCAAGAACGTGGTCCGAGTGCAAGGAGTACCCACCGAAGTCTCAGAAGATGTGACCACCAGATTCGCCATACGTGCGTTCACACGCAATCCCAATGGCACAGTGAATCGTCTAGCCGATCGCACATTCACCATCACTGTCACCGGACAGGATGTTCCAGAATTCGTAACACCTGCTGGTAATGTGGGCACGTTCTACGACGGCACAGAAGCCGAGGTCCAGATTGAATTCACTGATACCGATCCTGACGACACGGTGCAGATCCTGGTGCTGTCAGGCAGCTTACCACCGGGCCTGGTGTTGGATCCTCGCACCGGCATCATCGCTGGCGTGATCGAACCTCTAGTGGGTCCGGCCGGTACGGCCACTCCGGGCTATGACGCCACGCAGTACGATCAGTATCCCTTTGATTTCTCCACCAGGTCCGCCAGCAAGAACTATCAGTTCACGTTAGAGATCACCGACGGCAAAGATTCCAACATCCGCACCTTTGAGATTTTTGTCTACAGCAAAGACTCCATGAGTGCGGACACCACGGACTTCACAGCAGACAACACATTCATCACTGCAGACGTGGTGCCCACACGCACACCAGTGCTGCTCACACCGCCCGGGGATCTTGGTCGTGTGCGGGCCGACAACTTCTATGCGTTCAAATTTGATGCCATTGACTTTGACGGTGATCCCATTGAATATAGTATCACAGTGGGTGCTGGAGTGGGCTTTGACGCCGCAGGTACCTTGTTTGACGAAACCGGCATTGGATTCGATCGTGGTGCGTTCAGTTTACCGCCGGGACTCACCATCAATCCTGACACCGGCTGGTTCTATGGCTACATCCCCGATCAAGGTGCCACTGAACAGAGCTACAGGTTCGCCATACGTGTGCTCAAAGCAAACAATCCCTCTATCATTTCGGGATTCTATTACTTTACCATAACCATCACCGGCGACATCAACACCGAAGTGACCTGGCTCACTGAACCTGATCTTGGTACTGTAAATAATGGTTCCATCAGCACCCTGGCCGTGGAAGCAGTAAACCGTGGAGGTCGCAGCCTGCAGTATCGATTGCAGTCTGGTAGCAACAGTAAATTGCCACAGGGTCTTACTCTACAGCCCACAGGACACATCACCGGCAGGGTGAGTTTCAATACTTTTGCTGTGGATTATGGTACCACCACATTTGATGTCAACCTCAACACACGCCTAAACATCGACGAAACCACGTTTGACAGTGAATTTGTATTTACTGTGAACGCCTTTGCTGCATCCACTGAGCAGGTAGGATATCAATTGGGTGCTATCAACATAGTCAATGGAGGCACAGGTTATGTGAGCCAGCCCACAGTGACCGTATCTGCTCCCCCGGCAACAGCCACGGCCATCCAGGCCACGGCCGGTGTAGTCACCATCGTGGGAGGTGTGATCACTGCCATAGCCATTGGCAATCCTGGACGTGGATATGTTACGCCGCCCACAGTGACCATCACCGGCGGCGGAGGTTCAAATGCCACTGCTTCGGCCAGCATTATTGAAGTAGAACTCACCAATGCTGTGAGCGTGTTCCGTAGATTCACTGTTACAGTGAACAGAGCATTTGACGAACCTTATGAAACCTTGTACATCAAGGCCATGCCACCTGAGGCAGATCGTGCCTTGATAGATCAATTGCTGTTAAATCAAGACATATTACCTGAGAGCGTGCTGTACCGTGCAGATGACCCTAACTTTGGCATCGCCACCAGCGTGATCTATGATCATGCCTATGGTCTCACAGCAGCCAGCCTCGATCTCTATGTGTCTAGCCTAGACATCAACCACTACTGGAAGAACCTCACCCTGGGAGAAATACGCACAGCTCGAGCCTTGGATCCACAAGGAAACGTGCTGTATGAAGTGGTGTACAGTGCCGTGATAGACAATCTCGTGAACAACGACGGAGTCAGCGTGGGCAAACAAGTGACCTTGCCTTATCCTGTGAATGAAGGAGACAGCACTGAAATTGATGTGGTGTATCCCAACAGTTTGATCAATATGCGTGATCAGGTCATCGATACCGTGGGACAGATCACACCGGCCCTGCCGCTGTGGATGCTGAGCAAACAGGTCAATGGCCAGGTATTGGGTTTCGTACCAGCCTGGGTCATAGCCTATGTCAACCCCGGCGAAAGCGGCCGAGTGGCCTATAACATCCGCACGCAATTTGGTGATCAGTTAAACCGAGTGGATTTCAAAGTAGACCGCTATGAGATCGATCGCAGCCAGACCTACGATTGGATACCCTATGACGACAGTGTTAGTTCAGGAAAATGGGTGCCATATCCTCCGGCTGCTACCACATTTGATCTTACCGAATCTCCAACAAACCTCACGTTCCGGGGACGTGTGGACTATGCCACGGAACTGGCGTTTGAAGAGATCAATCACCGCACCTTGGCAAGCATAGCAGCCCTGGGCGGCATAGATGGTGAAACCGGTGCTTTCCTCAACAACAAACTGCTGATCTTCAAGAAACAGGAAGGTTTCACTGGCATGACCAATGACGAAGCTTTCACTGACTATCTAGAAACCTATGATCAATCCACTTACGATCAAACAGGAACTGTGTTTGACGAATCGGTGGTGCTACCGCTCAACGAAAGACTGTCTATCTATCGCATCACTGTCACCAACAGCATAGCCACCCTGACCCTGGTCACAGTGACCAGCATCTTTGACTACGTTTTAGTCACACGTGGAGATACCTGGGCAGGCACCGAACTGTATCTTCCTCCTGCACCAACTCCGGGACTGCTAATACGTACTTGGAGCCTGATACCCGAGGAGCCCGGGCAAGAGACCATTTTTGACGGTGGCAGCACCAGGTTTATCACCCCCGCAGATCGTTGGACCGACACCGACGAGTTCGATAAATACCTCGTGTTCCCCCGAACAAACATTTTAGACTAGGACAAAAAGATGGCATCCAATATCAATCCGCAGAACATCGATGGAGCCTACCCAGTAGCAGGGCAGGACAACGATTCACAGGGTTTCCGTGACAATTTCACAAACACACGGACCAATTTCACCTATGCCGCAGATGAAATATCAGATCTGCAGGCCAAGGCAGTGCTGAAAGCAGCCTTGGTAGGAACTACCTTGAACAACGACATGGGTGGCAGCTTGCTCAGCAACGCCCAGATACAGGATATCAGCGAATCACGTGTGGCCCTGGGCACTGTTTCAGGAAGCCAGACCATCAACTATGCGGCAGGGTCCTATTACACAGTGACCACGTCAGGATCAATAACCCTGGCGTTTAGCAACTTTTCTGCTGCGGGTACCACCAGCCGTGTGAGACTGCAGATCACAATAGCATCAACAGCACATACCCTGACCTTGCCAGCAGCAGTATCCGTGGGCACCAGCAACATCCAGGGCATAGCCAGCAACGTGATCACATTCAACAAAACTGGTACCTATGAATTTGAGTTTGAAACTTCGGATGGTGGTACAACCATAACCATCATTGATCAGAATCGCAACTTTGATCCTATCTATCTGCCCAGTTCCGAAGACCTGGCCGCATCAGCTGCTGCCAATCTCAATCTCACCACTTCCTACTTCTCCACTGCTGCTGCCGAAACGGCCACCTTGGCCGCAGGTGTCACGGGCCAGATCAAAGTGTTTGCCATGTTCGCAGATTCCGGTGACATGGTCATAACCGTGAGCAACGCGGGTTGGAAAACTTCTGGCACAGGTACCATCACGTTTTCCGCCATAGGGCAAGCCTGTACCTTGATGTACATCAATTCCAAATGGTTTGCCATCGGCAACAACGGAGCGGTGTTCGCCTAAATCTGCCAAGACCATTGACAATATCAGCCCTTGATGCTATCATAAGCACAAGGGCTTTTTAATCATGGAACATCCACTTATCAACAACATAGACCATCTCACCTTGGATGAGTTATCTACCAAGGTCACCGAACTAACCAAAAAGATCGGTCTGGCACATCGCATGGGCAATGCCCATCTCCGTGCCCAGGTGGAAATGGCCTTGGCCACGTATCAGAACAAACTCAAAGAAAAACAGCAAGCCGCCTATGATGCTGCCAAAAAAAACGGTCCGGATTTTTCCGACAAGATTGATGTGTCATGAACGTTAGACTGCGGACCATACTCGGTTGGAATTCAGGACTGGTGCATGGCGATCGGTTCTGTGTGAATCAATATCAGGCACAGATAGACATGATCACAGTGACCGCGGACAATCACGAACAGAACATCGCCTATGAACGTGTGAAACACATGACGCATCACATCTTTGAAGATGCCATCTTGATAGCACACAATCATCCCAAACTCACCCAGTATCAACACACCGATGCCCGTGTGATAGCATTGCCGGATGAACCAGTTGACCAAATCATGGGCATGATGTTATATTTGAAGTTCAATGCTGTGATGGAAAATCGCATGGTTGTGACAGATGTGGAGATCTCCAGTGTGCAAGGCGACAACATGGGCTATCTACATAGCCATGGAGAAAATCTCAGCACAGGATTAAGCCTGGATGGCTGGTGGATCGACGCAGGTCCAACATGGTATGATATGCCTACCACACACAGTCGGGAAAAAGTAGTCAGCCTCAACTCGCGTCCTGAATGGACTGACCATGGACTAGCCTGGACAGATGCCACCGACAAACAGTCTAACAGTGTTGTTTTTGCAAACTTTGGACGAGATGCTGACAAATAAATTTGGTGAGATAGTGCTGTCAGAGCAGGACCTGTGTGATGCCGTGATGCAGGGCCAGCAGATATGGGCTCTATCCCGAGTCACTGTGGACCCAGCCGTGGATCTGGAACGATTGATACACAGGTTGGAAGATCCCGCGGCTGTGTTGACCTGGACCTTTCCCGAAAACGATGATGTGGCTGTGCCAGAATTCGATCACGTGAGGCAGAATCATTGGTTCATGCCCGATGAGTACAAGAACATGGACATCGCCAAGCATGTGTTAGAACTGTGTGTGACCGATGCTGAACTGCAACGAACCGGCGAAGAATTGTTGCTTTATCAAGAGCATGATCTGTTTGATCTCCTGAGATATATGAAATATCTCGTGGATGTCATGCGTGAAAATCATGTGATCTGGGGAGTGGGTCGGGGATCATCAGTGGCCAGTTATGTGCTGTATTTGCTGGGTGTGCATCGCATCAACAGCATGTACTATGATTTAGACCCCAAGGAATTCCTGCGTTAAATACCCAATCCAACAAGGAAACTCCTATGACCAGAAAAGTATATCGTACCGCACAGGGCAAGATGGTAGATCTTGGTTCCCTACAACTCCGCAATGAAAACGTGCGTTCAGTTGGCAACATGAAAGTCAATGCCCGTGGCGATCTCATTGACAGCAACAATCGACCTATCAACACCCGTAATCAACAGGTGGATCGACAATATCGCCGCCAGACCAGCAACGTGTCAAACACTCCAGTGCAACATGCTCGTGCAGCAGCCGCACAAGTAGATATTCCTGTGCCACCTGAAGATTTCCAAGACGACTTTGTCAAACCCGCAGATACTGCTGTGCCCACAGCCTCTGGAGGTCTGGCAGCTGCCATCGCTCGGGCACGACAGGTACGCCAAGAACCATTGAAAACTCCGCGAGAAATCGTACAACATCAAGAAGGTGTAAAAAAACTCTAAATGAAAGCCGCATACGCTCCACATCGCATCACTCGCCTGCGTGCCTTGGACGACACAGTGTTGGTCAAGGACATGCAGTTCAAAGATCGCCAACTGAGTTCAGGAATCATCCTGCCCGGCGACAACGGCAAGGCCACTGGCATCCGTGCCCGTTGGGGTCAGGTCTATGAGATAGGTCCTAAACAACGAGATGTGCGTCCAGGACAATGGATCTGTGTGGCACACGGACGTTGGACCCGCGGACTTGACATCGAGGATGACGAAGGTGCCAAGACCATACGCAGAATCGATCCCAAAGATATCCTGCTGGTCAGTGATGAACATCCCGGCACAGATGATACCATAAGTGATGCTGTGTCTGGTTGATGGGGTTCCGAAAACCAGATCTTGACTCTGCCCAACAGGCCATCCGTGCATGCATGGGAGAAATCCGTAGTCCCTACAATGATGGTTGGACCAGTTCCGCTTGCAAACGTGATTTGTACATGTTAAAATCATGGTTAGACGATGAGTACAAACGCCTTCCCATATTTGCGGGTGAGCAACAATGGGAACACGAACGATTGATTGGTATATTGAAAAAGGACTAGCGTGAAAGACCTCTGGGCAGAAAAATATCGACCAAGAACCATTGAAGAATATGTGTTCCGAGATGAAGCACAGCGTGAGCAGGTCAAGAGTTGGATCGACTCCGGAGCCATTCCGCATTTGCTGTTTTCCGGAGCACCGGGTGTGGGTAAGACCACACTGGCCAGGATCCTGATACATCAACTGGATATCAACGAATATGATGTGCTGGAGATCAATGCCAGCCGTGAAAACTCAGTAGATACCATCAGAGACAAGATCACAGGATTCGTCCAGACCATGCCGTTTGGTGCATTCAAAGTGGTGTTGCTGGACGAGGCTGATTACATTTCGCCCAACGGTCAAGCCGCACTGCGTGGAGTGATGGAAACATATCATGCTTCGGCCCGATTTATTCTTACCTGCAACTACCCCAACAGAGTGATACCTGCATTGCATTCAAGATGCCAAGGTTTCCACATTGAACGTGTAGACGTCACTGAATTCACAGCAAGGATGGCCACTATACTCGTGGCAGAAAATGTGATCTTTGATCTCGACACCCTTGACACCTATGTCAAGGCAACCTATCCAGATCTCCGCAAATGCCAGAACATGTGCCAGATGAACTCCACACAGGGTTCACTTCGAACACCAAGTGGCGACGAAGGTGGCACACGAGAATGGAAACTGGATGTAGTTAACTTGTTCAAAGCCGGTCGGGTTCTGGAAGCTCGAAAGTTGATGTGCTCATCTGTGCGTCCCGAAGAGATGGAAGATGTGTTCCGTTGGATGTATGACAACCTGGCATTGTGGAGTGCAGATCCGGAAAAACAGGATCAAGCCATAGTGATCATACGCAATGGCATAGCTAATGTGCCCTTGGTCACTGATCAGGAGATCAATCTATCAGCCACCCTGATAGAACTGGCTGGATTGACTCGTGCCTGATTTTGATGTTCTTGAACCTGCCATAGATCCCAACAATCGTGTGAGTTTCCTGTTAGATTGGGAACTGACCATGAAATGCAACCTTGATTGCTCTTATTGTGGAACTGGACTTTACGCAGGACATGATAATAGCACAAAACATCCTCCATTGGCAGAATGTATCGATGCGATAGATTTTATGTATCGCTATGTGGATTTATATATTAGCCAAAAACCCAAAGGTCTACGTTATGTGGTGTTGAATGTTTACGGTGGTGAATCATTGCATCATCCTAACATTGTGGAAATACTTCAGTCTTGTCATGAAAAATATAAAACATATCAAGATCGTTGGCATCTAACCATTACCACTACAACTAACGCCGTAATCAATGATCGTAGGATGGCTGAGATAATACCTTATATCAATGAATTCACGGTGACTTACCATGCAGAAAATACGGACAAACAAAAGTCTATTCTCCAAAATAATATTTTAAAAATCAAACATGCCAACAAAAGACTGAAATGCATCGTGATGATGCACCCGGATTCTCACAGATTCATCGATTCACAACAAATGATAGCATGGTGTAGAGACAATGATATCAAGTTCTTGCCAAAACAGATTGATCATAATCCAAAAGCAGTGGAGTTCAATTATGACAAAAAACAAACAACATGGCTGAACAAACTTTACGACGGAAAAACTTACAAAACATTTCCCACACTAAAATTACAAACATCAGAAGAAAAATTTGATCTATCTGATTCAGGACGTGCCTGCTGTGGTGGTAGACAAACTTGTCAAGATCAAAATTACAAACAACGTCATTATTTCGTTGAAAATAAATTTCCCAACTGGTATTGCAGCGTAAACGAATTCTTTCTATACATTAAACAAGTCAATGGCGAAGTTTTTGTGAACAAAGATTGTAAAATGGATTTCGCTGGAAGTGTGGCACCAATTGGAAATCTAAGAGATGCAGATACACTCTTGGAAACAACAAAGAATCATTTGCGAAATAAAACTATGCCAGTGATACAGTGCAAAAAGGCAAGTTGTTGGTGCGGACTATGTGCTCCTAAAGCCAAAAATCTTGGCACATTTAATTCTATCATGGAAAAATATAGATCATGAGATATTTTTTAGTGAAGTACAGTAAAAAACCCACAGGACAAATGGATGAAATAGTGTCAGTCAGCAAGAGATTGAGAACCAAAGATTACCAAACTTCAGCCGTGATCCTGGATTTTCAATCTCGCAGTGTGATCCAGGCCAGCATGGATGGCGTCACGGTTCCGAAAGATTGGAACCGCATACGAGATTTCTACCACCAACACTATGCTCGACTGATCGAAGATCTCGAAGCGGTTCATCCTATCACTGATAAAGATCCAGGATCGCTGTGATCATGGGGTGACGCTGCACGTCACGTCCGGTGAGTTTGATCACTGCCATGCCCACCACTTCCTGACATTCTAGTCTGGCACAGAGATCCAGCAATCCGTTTTCCGCAGCCCGGCGATCTGCTTGCTCTACATCGCCCGTGACAGTGATGCGGCTGCCTTGACCAATGCGACTTAGCAGCATCTTCATCTGGCCTGGCGTGGCATTCTGCATCTCGTCTGCAATTATCCAAGCCTGTTTGAACGTGCGACCTCGCATGTAGGCCAAAGGTGAAATTTCTATCACATGATCATCCATCATGCGTATGATCTCGCGTGGATGGTAATATTCTCTCATCACATCTAACAACGGCCGAGTCCATGGTTCCATCTTGGCCATGAGATCTCCAGGCAAAAACCCATGCTGTTCATCTTCCACACCCACAGCTGGGCGTGTGAGCACGATACGTTCTATTTCGCCCGCACGTAGAGCCCGTATGGCTGCCTGCATGGCCAGATAGGTCTTGCCCGTGCCTGCAGGACCCACGGCCACAGCGATGTTGACATCAGGGTGCAACAGGCTCAGCACCAGGCGTTCTTGTCCTCGGCTTTTGGGTATGAGTTCTACGGGTCGTTGCTGGGGTTTGTGTTGCGGTCTGAAGTTGATGGTGTTTTCTACTGCTTGATACTGCTGTTGTTGC
>Ga0247837_1009501_pt1 | contig 11623 bp, 9 predicted proteins | sample LaCtaG_2_FD_187115 | JGI IMG/M metagenome (GOLD analysis project Ga0247837, IMG submission 187115) | Freshwater microbial communities from meromictic Lake La Cruz, Castile-La Mancha, Spain - LaCruzMarch2015_14.5m | ecosystem: Environmental > Aquatic > Freshwater > Lake | place: Spain: Castile-La...
CTGTGCAAATTTACGAAATGTCGCTGCCTGAGACTCACTGATGCTGTTAAAGATGTGTTTGGCCAATACAACACCGTAGATAATTCCTATTCCTTCAGTACATCTTCTGGAAATGCGTGTTTAATCGCCCAGGATAGCAAAGTTCTTTCAATTAGCTAGTCAACTTCTCTAACTATCGCAATAACTACATCTCCCACGCCTACAAAATGCACAAATTGCACAATTACGCATTTGCACTGCTCTAAGAGCTCTAATGAGCACAGAATGTTGAGACCTATTTCGTCTACAAATCCGAATATCAGCCGAACCTCGCTTCCGTATGCTGTTCCTATCATCTGGCAGCACTCAGATAGAAAGAGAATACGCTTCGGGGTTTGAGCCGACAGAACCAGTCGCTCGTAACAACCTATGTGACTGCATATGTCCTTTGTCTGTCAGAGAACCTACCTAATATAATAGATGAACACGTGCAAAGCATGCACTATGCGGGCAGCGGAAGTCATCTGCCTCTGCCACTGGCCTCTCGATGAGTTCTTTTGCATGGCAGACCTCGCACACCATATGTCCAAGACCAGTCTCGGCTACTCTCATCGACCCATGCCCATCTCAATCCTCAGTACAGTTAGATCCCAGGAGGACTTTAACTTGCTACTTGAGCGGCAGGAACGCTTCGAGAAAGTCAAGGTCAACCTGCGAGAGCGGATTCAAAGGGCCAACGGCTGGCGTGACCAACTCAATCAAATCTGCGATCTGTCTACGGACAACCTTCAGAATTTCAAAGCGAGTCATGGGCAGAAGCTTGAAGCGTACTGCCAAAGTTTGAATCAACAAGTAAATGCGGCTGTACAGGAAATAACAGTTGCTGTGGAAACGCTAAATCTCAGGACGAATGAAACACTGGTAGTTTCCTGCTGGAAATATGTCTCAGGCCAAGACGCCAGGTTTGAGCCGCAACTGACTTTTGGAGAAAACCCGGAAGCCTTTTTAATGGAGTTTCAAGAGGCTGCGAATGAGCTGGACAAAGGATTGCAAATACTCAGCTTCGAGATGGCCAAGGAAATCCGGGAACTGAGGAGAAAAGTGGCTGACTTGGAAAAGCAACTTGGGGAGCAGGAGCCAATCTTGGAAAATCTCAAGTCTACTAAAGCCGAAAGCATCAAACAACTCGAAAGCAAGCAGAAAGAGATGGACGCACTGAAGAAAAAAGCCGATGAATTGAAGGAAGCACTAAAAAAGAAAACTGCAGAAGACAGGAGAATAGCCTGCGACAAGTGCAAAGTCTTCTGCTGCGACATTGGCAAGTTTCTCATTTCTCCACTCCTTAAGGCGAACTGGAACAGCAGACAGCCTATCTTCGCTGTGCTGTGCTGCGTGCCGCTGTGCGTCTGGCCGCTGATGGGCTTCTTTCAGTGCATTACATACCTCAAAGCCAGGGAAAAGAACCATGAGGGAGGAGCTAATTTGAGCTGTTTGCTATGCCTCCTGCCGACTTGCCTGGGGCCTTTTGGAGCAGCGATGAATAACGCACTGAGTAGGAAGAAAGTGGACTGGGATATCGCCAAAGACTTGATTCTGTTCTTCTTACATGGCTGGAACTCTTGGATGATCGACTATGCAACGCTGTGCAATGAAGAAAAGTAGTCATATTAGTTAAAGCCTAGGCAAAACAGCTCACTTAGCAATGTCAATAGATCTGTCCATGCTAGCCTGGCCTCCGTAGAAATGCTATTTGGGACACACAACCTATGTGAAGGGAATTCGACTGGATAGTGTTTCACCCGATACTGCATATGAAACACAATACAGGTTTATGCTTAATTCGGCACATGTGCATCCCTGCATTGCCGAAACAGAGATTCACGATTATTTCAGCAGTCTGGTAGGTGGGCGTGACCATCCATTGGTCCTGGACTGATTTTTAGTTCCTGAAGGGGACGGTAGTCTTAAGGGAAATACGCTTCGTTTCTAAGGGTTATCTTTGTCGCTGGTTAATTGTCCGACAATAATACGATGCTAAAATCTTCTCATCTGCATACAAAAACACGAAAATAACCTATCAATTCTTCGGGCTTAACTGCCACTTCGCCAACAAGAAGGTCCTGCTTCCTCATATTAATGCAATAGTCTATGTAAGAAATGAACCTCTGCTAGCTGCACCACAAAATCCAGTTTTGGTTATTCCCATCGCCCCATGACTATATTTGCTAAGGGCCATTGGCTGGCAAAGATCAGCTCAATCTGACTTTTTAAGAAACCTCAAACCCACTGCAGACATTTAAAGCGAGTTATAAGTAAATCTGGAAACATACAGCCAAAGCTAGACAGAAGGAAAGCTTTCTGTCGAGTTCCAAGACGCAGTGATGGAAATAAGCATTGATAGCAAGTAGGAAGAATCGACGCATCGGAGCAAGGCGAGGGAACTAATTGAAGATTTCAGCAAGAAAAGAAGCAAAACAGGGCAAAATGCATGTCCCTCCTCTTGCTCTGCTTCCTGTTTGCCACTTTGTTGCCCATAGTGGATGTGCCAATCTACGAAATACAGGAGTAATAATAACAAGTACGATTCCCAAGTAGTACTAATAATTTGCCTTTTGCCGACTTTCTCAGGGTGCACTGAAGCGGCTATCAACAGAGCCTGGCTTCGATCACAAACTCTCTATTTTCATATGAATGATGTAGTCTCCAACCATAGACACTGTAATCCATTGGTTAATATACCGCTTTCTGATAAATTGAGCAGATTATTATTCTTCTAATCTCTCTCTATAGTTCAAAGCTCATTCTACATTATAGGGAGTATTGTAGAAGTAATTCATACATCCTTTATTTAGCACAGAATTCTATGAAATGCCTTTTAGACATTGGTGATCGCATTTATAGGCTTCAATAAGGTCGATTTCATTAGCATCAAGCGAATTTGCCATATGCAGGTATATATATACCTTTGGACTGTACTGGCCTGAAATCATGTATTGAAATCAGTAATTTTGAGCAGATTATCATATTATGATTCGACAAAATGCAGAAAAGACTTATTTTCTAGTTACAAACCTTTTTCTTCTCTCTATTTTTCTTCTTACGTAATTAATTGATCTAATTAGACAGGTCAAAGCCAACTCGCAGATCTCCAACTAAATCTCCGGCACAGGCACGTGCTTATATCTACTCATTAATAGAGGAAAACAAGACTTTTACCTAGCTATATAGAGCTTTGCAGTTTACAGTCCGTTAGTATGGACTGGAATTTGCCTAGTAAGATCACCTTCCCAAGGCATAGTTCTCTATCCCTGTTTCCTAGATTTCTACCAATTGGGAATATTTTCTACATATTTAGGAATTACTCAGATAGTAAAAATGAGACTTTGTTCCTGTTTCTATGGGCAGATATCAAGACCAGGGCTTTTATCAGTGTGTGCCGAGCAATGTCCCTTATACATTTACTCTCAGCAATGCTCCTTTGTATTCCGTTTCCCTCTCCGTCATCACGCTCCAGTCCTACTTTTCCATTCAGCAACGGACAATCAGCGGTGGGTTTATGTGATATCTACCGGCTATTTGAATATGGATCCGATCGCTACAGACAGATATTCCGTGCGTCTATCCGAAACCGGTGATATAGAACTATACGATGATGTTATGCGCATACAAACAAACTCAGCTTTAGTAACTTACCCTAACTTAGTCTGGTCATATGCTGTTGGGTTCGGCAAGCGGGCAGATCTTTGGCGTGTTGGCTACGAGAGAGGCTGGGCCATATACAGTGTCTGTAGTTTACAATGTCCCTGTAAATTCGTACGATATCAGTTTAGTGTAAGTGGCATGTAGGGTTATTACATGGACGTCCTGATCACTTAATGCAAACTTCAATTTAGCTCAGGCCAAACTCTCTATAAGGACTCATTCCGGTGTGGTAGTCGCAGTGGGAATTGTCTGCCGTGCCATCCCTCCTGCAGTTCCTGTACCGCAGGGGAATGCAATAGCTGTTCTCAAACGAACCCCAATGCGGATGTAAAGAAGAGTGAAGACGGGGCATTTTGGAAAGCTGAGGAGTTCTGGTTTTGCGATGCAACACAGTACAATCAGGTGTGTGGACCCTGTCCTGATCTTAGTTGTCGTACCTGTGTGGACGCATCTACGTGTACGAGTTGCAAAGCTGCTTCCACTTATGCCTATCCGAGCAACGGGCCTGGTTTGGCGTGTTTCTGTGATATCGGGTTTGCGCAGTAGAGTATCCATATGAAGAATGTTTCCGATGTCACCCGTCCTGCAAGACCTGTGAGTCAGAGTATGTCCACGTGCTATATTCCCTACGCCACTCTTAGTAACCCCACCGGAGACACATGCGACTGTCCAAACGGATATGTACCTGACCCCTCACCTATCATCAATTGTGTGTCTTGCTCCCCCAAGGCTGTTCCAACTGCACTGGCGCCAGGCCAGGCGATTGCGTGGATAGCAAAGATTTGGTCTCGTTGCCACTATGTCGCTTCCTCCTACAACCTGCCCCTACGCCGAGAAGCCAACGGCCTCTTTTGCTACCTTCAGTGCCCCGGACTGCAACCCATTCTCAGATATCACCGATATAAGAGGACTGCACCCAACTTCCAAGCAGTGTTATGAAGTACTGAAGGCGCAGTGGCCCGCTGTGATTCAGTGGTACGGCAAGCTCTTCCCCCACTTCACTCCGCCTTATACTACTACAGATCCAGAAGTATATGCACTCAAAATTGTGCTATGGCTCTGGATTATCCACTTCAGCGCCTCTGTCCTGTCCTACAACTCCCAGTGGCAGGGACTAGTAGCCTTCTTCAACAGCGCCTCACTGAACTGGAGCCAGCTATTGGCCTGGGGAGGCGACTCCCCTAGCTACCTGGCATGCGGAAGAGTGCATAGCCTCCTCGCTGGTTTCAGTCCTTCGGATATGGAATTAGCGCTTTTCAACCGACTCAGTACTATATGCATGGTAAGCGGATGCGGCTTTTCAGCCCAGTGCATGCAGGCGGTCCCTGGAAGCGTATGCGCTTTACCGTAGGTTAACTCTAGACTACTCGGAGCACTAGTATATCACTGCGCTCCGAAAGCGGGCTGTTCCCTCACAGTAATGCAATGGTCTTTGTAGTAAATAAACCTGTGCGCTGTGTGCACCACCAACATTGCCGAGTTCGTGTGTCTGTGCCACTGGCCGCTCAGCCAGCTGCTTTGTGCTGAGGATGTGACCCACCATGTAAGCAAGACGAGTACCGGGTACCCGCACCGACCTGTTCCAGTCGAATTCCGCCAGGCCGTTTCCACTCGGGAAGAATTCGACCAGCTCTTAATCCGCTGGGAGCGCTTCGAACGAGTGCGACACACTCTCAGCGAACACAGCGAAGCCGCAGGGAAATGGACCTCCCATCTCGGCGAAACCTGCAACTACGCCATATCCCAAATCCAAGCCTTCCAAGCGAGCTACGCATCTATGCTGGAGCAGTGCAGTGAGGACTTGGAAGAGCAAATCAATGCATCGACCAAGGAAGCTGTTAAGATCATGGCGGACACTGGGAAAGTTGCGAGTTCGGACCTTACTGCGTCGATTTGGGAGTATATATCTGGAAATCAGCCCCTATTTGTACCGAAGTTGAGGCTAAAAGGGGATCCGGGGACGTTATTGGCCAGTCTTAGGACCAGTGTGGAGCTGCTAACTGGAGAATTGGAGGGATTTGCTGTGGGAAAACCAGTGGAAAACTGGAGAAAAAGACTTGAAGTCTCTGAGGAAAGGGTGAAAAAACTCGAAATCCAATTGAACAGTGTCGCTAACAGTTACAACGCGCAATTTGACCAATTAGAGCGCAAAAATGTCCTCGAAAAGAACCAATTAGCAGTTATTTATGCAAATGAAACCGCAAATTTACAAGCTCAACTAGCCCGACTGACAGGGCAAACCCAAAATTCACTCGAGAAATATACTCAAGGCTGAAATAACCACAAATTCCCTTCAAATCAAGCCATTTCCCCCTGCTTCCGGCCCAGTTTCCCAGCCTTTCACCCCTGGACAGCACTGGCCGAGTCTGCTATCCAGCGTGACTTGCTCCAATATTTAGCTTTGGACGTGTTGTCTTTGCTGGGTGTGTGTCGGCTGGGGACAGCTTACAGCGCATCCAAATAAGGGAATGGGACCGTGCTTGTGGCCTATGGGTTTGTGCTGCATTGGAGCGGCAATGAACAGGACGCGACTGAGACGCAGGATAGGGATTGAAGGGAGTATATGGACAGATGTACTGCTGTATTCCATACATGTATGCAATTCGTGCCTGGTCTTGCAGGAGCAAAAGGCGCATGGGAAGTGGCAAAGGCACTAGGATAAATGGCCTACAGCCTGATGGGAGTGATTTTCAGCTGAAATAAGCCAATTTAATACAGTATTGACTATCAGCGCCACTCGACCTGTAGGTTTCCTTAATAATTCCACCCGATATATGGGTAGTTGATTTGTCGTTTGCCGCTGATCAGCAGATATGCCTCATTGAGAAGATTCATTAGACATTGAAGAACGTCGTCACAGCAATACACAAACCAGAAAAGCCGCGGAATTAGTGGATCTTTTCGGGGGAATTCAGCCTGGTTATGCTCGTAAAGTGCACATTTCCGCTGTCTTTCAGCTGTGCATTCACTTCAGCAGGAACAGACTGGTGATATAGTCCTTATACAAAGACTGCAAAGGGGGACTGTTGCCTTACCTTATTTCCCTTTCGGACTGCCTGGATGCAGTTAGACAAGGCACAGTGCGTCTCATCCTTTGGACGCAGGGATAAGGTTACTAAGGCAGTAAAGAGGGAATTGCCTCTAGGTTAGTCCTCGAATACTTGAGAAAAAGGACTTTCGCGGCTTGGGAAAAGGCCTTAGAGGCAAATTCCTCTGAGTCATGGGGCTTTTATAGGTTTGTAGTTCACACGTTCAGGAAGCGGCCTTTCTTGTAGTGAATATGGTTGGCTGCACTCGGATTTCACTATATGACACCGCGGATATCTTCCACACTGTAGGACGCCCTTGTAAGAGGACTGTACTGTCACTGCAGCGGGCAATTTGGCTGGGACATGAGTATATGCCATGAAGACTTTACATGGTGTACTCGTGTGCTATCGCTACAGCCTCTTTGAGGGCGTCAATGGAGAATTTGTTCCTGTGAAAGTGGCTCTTTGTCCCTGTGCTGGCCTACGAACCTCGCTACTCTGGCTTTTCCTACTACTGTATTGACACCCTCCAGTTTGGTGCACTCGCTCTGACCTCTGGCAGGAGCTAGTGACCGTCTTCAACAGTTCCTCGCTGGACTGGGGAAGTAGTGCCAGTTATCTGGCAGACGGAACAATTCACAGCTTCCCAGTCCTTATACTCCTGAGTTGGCGCTATCTAACCGCTTCAGCACTGTGTGCGGAGCCAGGGAGTGCGGCTTTGCAGCCCAAGCAGGCGGCTCTCGCCAGCCCTGCGCAGTCTAGACTAACCTCTAGTTCTAGGCAGAATCCTCAGCCGCTATCGCTTACGACCGATATTGACGCCAGCCCTGTGTCTCAGGCAGAAACGTCATTTGAATGTACTAACCAGCTTGCACTGTACATAGTTCCGCCCGGCCGAACTACCAGTCCAACACCTACTTGCCTAATGGATGCGCTTCAAATCGCCAGCTATGGACTACTAGGAAAAGCAGTGGCTTGCCTATTTTCTGAGTGAATACCGGCTGAATGTGCGTACTGCGGGCATTTAACTGCCTATTTGGTGAAGGAAGGGACACTTTTGTGCTGCGTTGAAGACATCATATGGACAGATGTGTGTGCAGCTAGCAAATAAGCACTATCGCGAGTCAAGTAGATGAGGTCTCCAGTGGGAATAGTGACGCAGCTAGCCCCAGCAATAGCGAAGCTCTTGGACTCCCAGCTTCTTAACTTAGAGTGGCTAGTGTCGTATTTGCCTTATAATGAATATCTGCTGTTCCTGCACTGTGCGCAGAGCCGAATTCGTCTGCTGCTGCAACTGGCCTCTAAGTCAGTTCTTCTGCTCGGATGACCTCGCTAAGCATACGGCTTGTCCCAGTTCTGCCTTCCCTCACCGTCCCTTGCCCATTTCAGTCCTCAATAAACTCACCTTGAAGCCCCAATTCGACCAATTTCTCGTGCGCTCAGATGAATTGGAACTAGAAAAAGTTCAACTTCTTGAAGAAATTGACAAAAGAGCCAAAATGAGTGACAAATTTAATGAAATGTGTGGCCATACAATCTGCAAACTTCAGGAGCTTCAAGTCTGGTATAGAACAAAGGTAGATACAGAGTGCCAAAATTTGAAGGAAGAAGTGCAAATGCTCATAAATGAAGAAGGCAGAAGATTGACAGAGTTTGAATCTATGACCCAAGATTTACTGCCGAAGAATGTCAATCAGTCAATACTTGACTTGAGGAAGAAACTGCTGTCAATGAAAAGTGATAAATTTTTGAATTTTAAGTTTGCGAAAAGTTTGCAGGTACTAGTATCAGAATATCGAAATGGAATGAATGCAAAAAAAATTATTTCGGAAAACAAGAATATACAAGAGTTTCGCGCAACAGCAGGCAGATATACGAAAAAATTGAAAGAGGCCAAATTGAAAGGTGCAAGTTCGATATCCAACTTAGAAGCGCAAATTACGACAGCGACACTGTGCTGCTGCTTACCCTTCTGCCTTTGCTGGCCTCTAGTCGGCTTCTGGCAGGCGATGAATAGAGACAATCTAGAGTCGGGCTGTGGGTGCGATATAATTCAAGGGACGTACTTATGCCTGCTTCCTACCCTTCTTTGTTGCCTAGGCGCAGCTATCAACCGCCGCACTTATATGCAGAGGGTAGGAATAAAAACCAATTTTCTAGTGGATTTGTCATTTTTTAGTATGCACATTTGGAATACCTGCTTAGTGTGTCAGGAGGCTGAAATTGCAAAAACTTATCATTTACGTAGATATGATTAATGAAGAAATACACTTCAGAGTAGATTGCTAAAATTGGCGCTTTCTCATTGATTTTCCATGCCTATGGCTTTTCGAAGTACTTCTCTCGCTGAAATATCATTGTGGGCAATAATTAACGAGAAATTGACAAAAAAGGCTCTTGGCGCTCTGATCTACACTGCCGATTTCTTAGATATTGGCTAACTATGCCTCTGTTTGTATAAATTTGCAGTTTTGTACTTAGCTCAGGGCTTGTTTGAGGACGCATTAGTATCAAGCCCCTCCCTAGCGCTGTCTCCCTGTAGACAATAGTATTGCCAGTGCCATATCAATGGCTTCAGGAGCAATGGCAATTAATGGAAGAGACCAAGGCCTCCGGTCCGCCTGCAGCCTCAGTCCAAGAGACCCTAATTCACCGCAGAATGCAAGAGCTCTACGATGAATACCACCTCAGTCCCGTCCAAAGAATCGCTGCGCAGAAGTTCATTTCCAGCACTATCGTAGACCCCACGAATCAGTCGGTCGCACATGTGCGTGAGTGGCTGCTTTTCTGGATAAACAGGAAGAAGGTGCCGCCCTGCGACCCGAGACAACGAGGCTGTCCAGAGATAATCCCAGGGCTGCGGGCTTCTCCTTGGTGGGACCGGACCGAGTTCCCTTGGATCGCAGAGCTAGAAGCTCTGTACCCAGTGATCAGGGAGGAGCTGCTGGCGCTAAAGCACTTGGGCGGCTTCCAGCCCTACCGGGGGCCTAGCTACGCTGTGGGCATTCCTTCGCCTGATATAGGCACGCAGAGCCACGATGCGGGGGACTGGAACGTATTTTACCTCTTCCTACACGGCCTCAGCTTCGAAGAAAACTGCGCGAAGTGCCCTCGCACCGTGGAAGCCATCAAAACCATCATTCCCCGGCACTACGAACACGCCTTCTTCTCAGCCGTCAACCCCGGCACCCACATCCTCAACCACTGGGGCCCTACCAACAAGAAACTACGCCTCCACTTCTCTCTTATTGGTTCAGAAGGCACCCGGTTGCGTGCAAGAGATGATGTAGGCGTCTTTGAAGAAGGCAGAGCCCGAGTCTTCGACGACTCCTTCGACCACGAAGCCTGGCACGACGGCTCCACCACCCGAATCAATCTCATCATCGACTTCTGGCACCCCGACCTCAGCGACGAAGAAGTCAAGTTCATGTCCTACCTGCAGAAGGCCAAAATCAGAGCAGAGAAGAAAATGACCAGCAGTGAGGAGGACACCTTTTACTCAGTCATTGAAAGGGCGAAGGCGCTGAGGCCGGAGGACTCGAGCTGGTGGTCGCTGAGTGCGGAGGATGAAGCTAAGATCAGGGCTGCGGAGGAAATTGACGCTCCGCCTGCACCGGATACTGTCGTTTCAGAGTCTTAGGTAAGCAGTAGGTCGCGGGAATTGGGAAAAGGGGGATTTAGGCGAAGATTCGGAATTTTATGAGGGAAACAAACGGCCAATAAGGACTTTAGTTATATCCCGGCCTAGAAAGAACTAGTTTATGTATATATCGAAGTCGATTCCAGCCTATATCACTGCCGCGTCATTGTTCCCTTTTCCCATACAAATATGAGGTGTTTTCTAGGCTATCGGAGCGCTTAACTGTTATAGTTCGGCTCCAGCCACCTCTCCACATGCAGCGTATTAATACGGAAGTTGGACGTATCGACCTCAAACCCCTTCAGCACGGCCTCCAATATCTCCGGCTGGTGCACTCTGCCTTCCTTGCACAGCTTTAGTACTTGGTCCTGCATGTTGCGTCCAGTGTCTACGAAGTTGTCCACTTGGATGTGGGTTTCGTACTGGAGGTGTCCGTCTGCGCCGATTACTTTGGTGTTGAGGCCTTTGTCTTCTTCGAGCATTTTCTTGTCGGCGGTTAGAAGGTTGACTTCATCTACAAAGACCCAACTTTTCCACCTATGCCCCGATATATCCGAGTGCTCGACCTTCAGAACCGACCCTCCACGCAGCAGCCACAGCCTGTGAATATAGTATCGCATGTTAAACAAATACTCCGCATGCGGGAAAAAGGAAGCCACACTCGCTAGCAAGAGCCCCCCATTCGTCTGCCACAGTAGACCGAAGGGATTGGTGAAGTACAGGTACAGCATCCAAGGAATAGAGAGTTCGACCAGGCAGTGAGGGTAGGGGAATATGATGTCTTTGATGCGGTAGGGTTCTGCTTCGTAGAGCAGCAGTTCGCCGACTCGGTTGAACTCGATTTGGTCTTTCGGCTTGAAGACGGTGGAGTCTTGAACGAGTGGCTTTCGAGTGCCCTCCAGTACGCGCCGGAACTCGCCAGGGTCTGCGTTCCCCGGATATACGTAGTGCTCTGGGAAGTCCGATAGCGCCGTACTGAAGCGTCTGAGACAGGGCAGCACCCGTCTGAGCATTTTTACTACCTCCGCAGCTTATACATCCATGATGAATCCAGGCAAGCCTGAGAGATGGTCACGCAGACAACTGACCAAGGGCATTCACGGCTACTTGCAGGGCGTAAAGGGCCTGGAAAGACACCTGTCCAAGCAGGCTCTCAGACAGTTCAGTCCTCAGCCCCACTCCATTATCCGCCCTTCTCCTCTCTTCACCAAAAAGAAGTCCCTCTCAAAGGCGCATTTGCACCTGCGGCCCGGCGCTATCAGAAGCGCAGACG
>Ga0247837_1009511_pt1 | contig 11619 bp, 9 predicted proteins | sample LaCtaG_2_FD_187115 | JGI IMG/M metagenome (GOLD analysis project Ga0247837, IMG submission 187115) | Freshwater microbial communities from meromictic Lake La Cruz, Castile-La Mancha, Spain - LaCruzMarch2015_14.5m | ecosystem: Environmental > Aquatic > Freshwater > Lake | place: Spain: Castile-La...
GCGTCCCTATGAGGCTGAACACCTTCCTGACGAAGCCTGAATAGACACTACCCAGCTGGTCTTGCACTTCTCTGGGCTGCAGGTCGTAATCCGGACTTCTATCCGCCTCTATTTCCATGTTGTATTAATGCTTCCTATTGCTCAATTGCTAGTGCCAGATAGAGGATGCGTCTGCCGGCCATCCCCACCCTTTCCAGCGCCAGTTGCACCTTCCTCACCTTCCGGATGCAGTCCATCACTGCGCCCTGAGCGGGTCTCTTCAGCTTTTTGCGGCCGCCAGTAGAGGTTAAGGGAGTTAGTGAGGACTTGGTGGTGGATTGGAGTTCGGAATCCAGGAGAGAGTGGGAAGTCGGGGCTGAGAGGAATTCGGAGGGGCGGGTTAGAGACACTTCTGCAGGCTGCTTTTTGGACTCGGGAGCAGGCTTCAGAAAGGCCTCTTTTTCAGCAAAACACGGCTTTTTGGACTCAGGAGCAGACTTCAAATAGGCCTCTTTCTCAGTAAAACACGGCTTTTTGCTGGTGTCCGGGGAAAGCTTCGCTGGAGTGTCCGACTCAGTAGGGGGCGTTTCCCCCGCTTCCGACTGGACAGGTACAGTACAGTTCCTCCACTCCTCCTCCTCTAGTCCCCCTCTGCCAGGGTGTCTGGCAACATGAGCCCTCACCAGCACTATCGGGACTGTCACTTGGCAAACCCCACACTTGTACCTCATACTCTGGTCTCTCACGAACTCCACCCCGGACAGTGTGATTCTCTCTCCCTCACAGAGATGCGTGGAGACAGCGTCCTCTTTGATGTGCTTTTGACAGCGGAGACAGGTGAAGCAGTAGCCGCGGACAGGGTCGATCAGTTTGGAAAGGACAGGGTCAGTGTTCTTGCTGAACTGGGACATATTATTGTGAGGATGGTGGCTAGAGAGGAGTGTATAATGAACGCAGCCAAGGCAGTGGTAGGGCAGACGCTGCTAGAGAGCGATACAGATATAGCAGTGGAGGGAGTGGAGTTTCAGTGCGAGGCGGGGAGGCAGTACCGGTGTCGAGTGTGCGCCTTTGCAGTGCCGCTTCCCCTCCTGCGAGCACATGCGCGCAGACACCCACTCGACCTCCCCAAAGCGCAGGCCAGGGCAGACAACGAAGGACTGGACAACCAATGCTGGGGGAAGAGACCTTCGGAGAGTTCGGCGCTTTTCTGTGTGCGCAAGGTGAGGAAGGTGACAGTGGCCTTCGCTAGGTTGCAGGCTCTGCTGGGGCGCACTGCCTACCTCGCCTACCACCGCTCTTTCCGCAGGTGGTTCCAGCGTAGCTTTGCTTAGAGTGGTCCTTCATATCAGTCGGTATAGGATTGCATCGATGTTGCAGTGTCCTTCACAGAGCAATTGCGAATCGCTCTGATTGGTCGCATCATTCGAGGCTTAGAGAGTCCAAATCGCATCCGCACGCCTGGACTCCCGGAATAATTGAGTAGCAATCAGATCACTGCCCCTTCTTTCTTTATTACCTATATTCCTTCGCTAGATTCTTCCCTCTTCGTCCTCGCAGACTTCGCTCTCACATGGGAGGTCTTTGCTGTACTGGGTCGGTCCCACCTCATACTGAAGTTGCCAGGGTAGTCCTGCTTCTGTCCACTTCTCCCTGCCGATATCTGCGCTGCGAAGTACGAGTGGCGGCTGTGGTCTTCTTCCCACATCCGCACACTGTACCTGCTGTGCGTCTTGCGGAGGCGAGAAAGCAGAGATTGGTTTTCCGTAGAGATCTTCCGAGAGCGGGATATATGCTGGTAGCGGTGCAGAGAGGGAGTAGCGCGAGGGTCTGGGCGTCCAGTGGTCATAGGTCTCACGTCGATTTGGAGCATTTTCCCCAAGAGCAGTTCATTGTCTTTTTGAATCGTCTCCATGCGCTCTTGGTGTTGCTGGTGCTTCTTGCTGGTTTTAGCAGAAAGGTGAGAGTGCTGGCGGGGCGGACGCGAGTCTACCACCGGCTTGGCAGTGAACAGCTTCCTTTGGTGCAAGTAGTGTTCTCTCTGCAGCTCCAACTCCGCACAGGCCTTATTCGCGCCTATCAAGTTCCACATTATTGCCTAGCACTAGGACTGCTAAAGGCCCGATACCGCCATTGTCTATTTCTTCTTTACCCTAGTAAAGTAAGCTAGCGAAGAGTAGAGCCACCACTAGTCTCTGGCCTGCACTAAAGCAAGGCTCGTCATCTGATACGATAAGCACTGTATAGTCGCGAAAATACGGCGGCTTCACCTCTGCGAAGAAGGCGTAGGCGTTGGGCCACTCCTTGGACTGCATCACTGTAGTGGAGTTGTCTCGCCAGCTGGTGTTCAGCCCGCAGTTGTCGAAGGAGGTGCTTGGCATTTCCAGACTGTTCCCCCAGATCAGCTTTGCAAAGGAACGGCAGAGAGTCAATGTACGCTCCGTCGGGTTAATGTTGTTGCCGGAGATTGGGTTGCAGCCTGTGCAGAAGTAAGCCTCTAAGTCGCTAAAGCTTCGCTGGCAGGAAGGACTCATCAAGCTTTGAAAAGCTAGATTTATCGTATTGTCGTGCGTGCTCACACAGCAAGCTTCCTTATTGTACTTGTAGCACTTCCACAGGGATGGAGAGGGTTTGGTGGGGCTGACTCCATTCATCAGTACGCAGGGGTCGGCAGCAGTGAGGACGAACAGCCCTGTCACGAGCAGGCAATTCATATTAGTAAGAAGAACTAAACTGGGTTGGGAGGAAGAGATAGGTCGACTACATACAAGCAGCCGGACTGCCAGGCGATTCCTACTCGCGGAAAGCTGTTTCAACCATTCGAGACTCTAACACCTGCCTTATTCCATATCACCATGCAACCTAGAAACGCTGAGATAACGTGAACTCGCGTAGCCAGACTATAACTCGTCCTCCCATTATAATGGCAGTCCCAACTTCCCTCTTCGACCGTCTGCGCCACTTTGGAGTGACGGAAGACGAACTGGCTGAACCAGTCCTGTGCAAGCCGTCCGACCAACTCAGTTTCTCCACTTCTCTCATCCGGAAAGAACTCGAGTGTCCGATCTGTCTGCGAATCATGCGAGAGCCGGTGATTTCCAGAAGCTGCGGACATGTGTACTGCAAAGAGTGCATTGAGAAGTACATCCGACAGGATAAGCTCTCCAAGAAATGCCCGAGTTGTCGGATTCCCATCACGAATAGACGGCATTTGGTGCGGGAGCCGATATTGGAGCACATCATCAAGACAGCGTTTCCAGACCTTGAGGGGTATTTGAAGCGGGAGGAAGACGTGATTATGAAGGTAGCGAAGAAGAGGGAGGTCCAGGAAGCTGTGGCAGTCCCAGTGCCGAGCCAGCCAGTCAAGTCTGCAGATGATAAAGTGGACTTTCAGTTCCACCCAGACCCTGACAGCAGCCTGCCTCCGCTCTCAGAACTGTATGTGCGGGTTAGTGCCCAATGTCAGGTCGCTACTCTGCTCAAACTACTGCAGCAGTTGGGGAAGCCGGGAGAGCCTGCACCCAAGGCCTTGGCAATACGACTGCAGAATGGAGAGAAGATACAGCTGGTGAAGGAAATGCGACTTCGGGAAGTGAGGGACTTTTGGCCGGCCGAGAATGAAGACTCCTGGGTAATTTATTACTCCTAGTTGTCCTAAGCCTGGATGTCTCACAGGATTTAAATTGCCTTTTCAGTCTCAGTCCAAACGTAATATTGCCTCCTTGAGCTTATTTTCCAGTAATAAGCCTTGAATTGTAAAATATCCGCAGTAGCACTATCCTCAAGCAACAGTAAGTGGGGCTGGAAGCATGCCTAAGCAGACCATCTCTTACTACTTATCCCGTCTATCCTCAATCACCTCCAGAGGCAGGTCGATATATCCATTCGCATACATCCATCTCTGCATGTGCACTGCAATCTCTGAGTCTCCCCGCCCGCAGCCTTCCCTCCTCCCCTTCTCCAGGAACCTCTTCAACGTTTCCGACACAGCAGAGACAGGGACAGTCTGAGTGAAGGTCGGGGCGGTGGGAGAAGCCTGGTTGAGGTAGAAGTGCAGGCGCTGCGTGAAGCTGAGGAAGTGGGCGTACAGGTCTTGACGGAGAAAATGAGCCGTGTCGACTAGGTACTCAGCCAGGACTTGACCCCATTGGCTGGAGGATGATAATGAATCTGTAGACTTTCTGGCGATTTCGTCGTAGAACTCGGAGCCGTGGTCTGTGTCCACTCTGCCTGCGAGTTACCCTTCCAAAGCCACTGCTGGCCCACCGAAGTAGCCCAAAGACTGCAGCGAGTCGCAGGGGTCGGAGGAGCCTTCCACGCCGTCTCTCTCACTGCCTTCGTCCCCGGTGGCACTGTTCTTCCTGGGTCGACCCCGTCCTCTGCTCTTTCGCTTCTCGGGAATGAGCGTACCTTCTGGCTGCTGGCCATCGTGCTTGTTCTTGACGTGAGTGTACAGGGCAGGGTAGCTCAGGTAGGACTTGCCGCAGCCGCATTGGAAGGTGCGGTTCACGTAGTCGTGCTTGGAACGGCGCTTGCCTTTGGACGTTTGGGGAGTGGGTTGAGAGTCGCTGTCTGAACTCATTATTATCCAAGTGCGTTGATTTGCGATGGATGTGAAGGGGAAAGCGAGTGGGGTTGGAGTGTTCCTTTTCCTAAGTGAGAGTTGGCTGACTACTTGGTAGTTTGATAAGTCGCCAATGAGCTCTATTAGTAAAAGGTAACTTCTATATAATTACCTTTGCCTCCGCATCATTACAACTCCAGCGGCCCCTAAATCTACTTTTAGCGAGCAATTCTTCTTGACCAGAAGAGCCGCACTCCAGCCTTGGCTGATTCCAGCAGTAGGAGTTGGAGTAGCACTGTCCACAGCAGTCCTTCACCCCAGCGTCCTCCCTCTGAGTAGCAGCACTGCTCCACGTTCAAGTAGATAGTGCCGGCCAGGGCCAGGACTGCGTTCACCCCAGCAGGCACAGGGTGCATACGAATCGCCTGCAGCGCACCACCAAAGACCGCCCCACAAGCCAGGGACACAGCCACATAGGCCAAATCTTCACCGGAATAGAAGGAAAACACGTCATTCGCGTTGTCTGCGTGATCCCCATTATCGTCCCAGAAAGAATAGCAAAGTCCCAAAATCAATGTTTCCACCTCAAAAATACTCACTAGTGTCCACAACTTCCGCAGCCGCATTTCCGGGTAGAACACGCAACTGAACAGGAGATGGAACTGCAGAAAGTTCCTGTGAGGCCGAGGAGAAACTACCACCACAGGCATCTCCTTAGCAGTCGGACTTTCAGCAGACAAAATCGGGACTTCCGGAACAGGGTTTTCCTTCTGCTCAAGCTTATTCGGGTCCAAACTAGTAATCCAGGCTTCGCCTGAAGTTGGTGGGCGAGGGTCTGGCTCACTGATCTTGGCTGATTTGCGGAATAGCAGTAGACTGAGTGCCGCCAAGCCTAGGAGCAAAGCAGCGCAGGCAAGGGACAGCGGAGCAGGGTTGAGGCTGCAGTCTGCTGCAGAAGTAGGCAGGACGAAAGGAGCAGGCGACGGCTGAGAGACCTGCACAGGCACGGATCTGACAGTGACCGGAAGGACGTAGAAAGAGGAAACCACTACCGAGTTAGTGCGGATTTCCAGTACTTCACAGACTTGAAGCCACTGGTCATTCACCTGAGCAATGCACTCCAGTGTGGCGTTGGCAGGCAGCTGAGTGAGCGGGATCGTCACGTTGAGAGGGACTGCCAGTTTTGACAGTCTCAGACTGGTGGGCGTAGTCAGAGCCATGTTGTAGTTGGCGTAGGAGCCGGCTTGCTGCAGCACTAAGTCCACCACCCAGGCAAAGCTCGAATTCAGCAGGTAAGTACGTGCATAGATGTCGATAATATCAGTGCCTACTACTTTTGTGTCATTCAACCAACCCACCGGAGCCACGACCGTCGCATTAACGCCCAGACTGAGCGTGAAATTCCCCATAACTCCCCCAGTGACTCTTGCAGCATAGGAGTTCAGCAGCTGAGACGAGTAGGAAGTCGGGGTTTCATTAGGAAGCCGCTGCTGAGTAAACAGCGTCAATACTGCACTGGCAGCATTCGCCGCTGCCAAACGAGTGCTGTCTGCAGAGAAGCTGGAAATGCGGGCAATGACAGTGAGTGCTCGCTGGGTGGAGGAGAAAGTGAGCGGGTCCGTGCATTTGCTCATCACATAACTAAGGAACGACAGTAAATCCGCGGCCTGATTTAGCAGCTGAGCAGGTGGCTCCCCGGCCAAAGCCTCCACCGCCCCCAATATGGACTCCATACTCTTCAAATCTATGAGGTTTAGGGACTGGGTATATGTCTTCAGCGAACTAACCATTAGCGTGTAGAGCGATTCGCTGACTTGCACGCTTTGGCAGTACACAGTAATCATGCCGCAGGTATTCTCAGGGTCCTGGATGTCGTTTTGGAAACTCACTGCCAAGTCCTGCAGGAGACGACGGGCGACAGCGGACACTGTCACCCGAGCTGTGCTTTCAGACAGGGCGCCGTAGTAGTCGAAGACTCTGGCTGTGACTGTCAAGTCTCCGGGGAACAGCTTCATGTAGGTCCACAGCTTGAGGGAGAGAGCACCTATGCACACGGGAGTGGAAGAGCCAAGACTGAGACAGAACTGGTAGTTCAGCGGGTAGTTGCCTTCCGGGTCCTCCCAGCCCTCGGTAGACAGCAGGAATTGGTCCAGTATCGCTCTTCCGCTGGAAGGAGTGACCGTAGTCTTCCCGCCCATTGGGCCTCGGTTGACGTAGAACTCGTAAGGAGCGATGATGTTGCCTTTAATGGTCTTGGCTGTGAGTTCGAAGCCGTAAGTCTGCCCTCCCTGCAGCGAGTCAGCTCTGAAGGACAGGTAGGCGAAGGTGAAGCCACCTGAGGGCTGGGCAGTAGGTCCTCCAGTTTGCCGCCATAGGAAATCTACTTCCAGGCTAGTAGTGATCCCTGCCACAATAGACAGCGGCAGTCCGCTATTGATGACCCCCGCCAAAGGCTTGAGGGCGATGTTGCAGCCAGTGGGCAGGATGATGGTAATCACCACACTTGTGGAGGACTTCCGAATGCCCTTAGATATGGTCAGCGTGAAGTTGTAGTTCGCGCCTGTGCGCAGTCTATCAGGCTGGAACGCTTGTGTCCCCGTCGTGTAGTTTTTGACCAGTTCAGCCCCTGCGGCGTCCTTGCAACCCTCAGAGCCGTCCGAACAGGTCCACAAATAACTCATTGCCTCTGCGGAGTTGTCAGGGTCGTATGACTCCGTGCCGTCCAAGCGGAGAGTCATGTCACTAGGGTGGTAGCCTGAGACTCGGTTGAGGCGGGCTACTAGGAGGCTGGGGACCACAGTGATGTTGAGAGTGGCTGAGCCCTGCACTGCGCCTTGAGTCACTACGGCTTCGAAGATGTAGCTGTGGCCGGCCGCCAGAGAGTTCTTCTTCACGTACAGGACGGAAGGGGTGTTGGAAGCTTGCAGTACCTGAGAAGGACTGGGATCCGTTGGGGCTAAAACAGGTGAAACCGACAGGAAATTCCACTGAAAAGACCTGGAGCCAGTACTATCCCCGCAGCTGTCTGTGACCAGAATCCTCACCTGTCCTTGGTTCTGACTGGTCAAGGTCAGTTGAGGCCCAGTGTCGAGTTGCACGGAAAGAGCTCGGGTATCAGTGAGTCGGATAACAGAGGAAAGGCTGGCTTCCTTCTGGAAGGAGTTCCGAACTGTGACAGTTGCTGTCAGATTGCCTGCGGAGAAAGAGTCCAGAAATAGAGTAACGGAGGATTCTTCGCTGTAGCTTTCGCGAGTGGTGAGGACTGCGCCCATCACGGAATGATGGAAAGCCCATTTGAACTGCAGTTTCCGGCCCTTCCCGCCCTTTGTTTTCTGGGCACTCACAACTGGACGCGTATTCGTAACCCCACAAGCCATAGCGACTATAGTAGGAGCAGTAAGCGATGGCAGAGGCTCAGGCATATTCCCTTTGTAGCCAGCCTTAGGACGCAGCTTCACAGCTTCAAAGCTGCACGGTCCTTCAGTACTCAGAAAAGACTCGTAGTTCAGCTCCACCTCCTCCACCACTAGAGTCGCTTCTGCTCCGAACAGTACTGTCAGCTGCTTTCGGTTTGGGGTCCAGCTGCAAGTCGCGGCTGCGCCGAACTTCGAGACAGTCTCGGGTGTGAAAAGATCCTTGCAGTTGCCGGAGGCTGCGGCCATTGGCTTCTTGAAAGTAACAATGAGAGACATGAAATTTTCGTCTATCTCAGTGGTAACATCATCTAGACGAAGGTAGTTGAGACACTTTGCGCAGAAACCTGCTGAATTGAGTTTAGACCCGTCATCACATACACAAGTACTGTTGGAAGTCAGAAACTTGGCGTTTGCTTGGCAGCCACACACGCCCTCCTTGCGCACTGCTAGCGAATTGCAGGTTTGGCAAGTAGTGAAGTTGGAGAATGTATTGCATAGAGGGTCGAAATTCTGCACACAGTCTGTACCCCGGAGACATCCTTTGGTGCAGGAAGAGGGACAGGCTTGACAGGAGTTATTATCACTGATGTACTGGTTGAGAGCACAGTTGGACAAACAAGCGCCGTTCGAGGTACAGAGAGGACAGCCGCAGGAGGTAGTTTCCGCTTGCCAGATCCTGTTGGCGATAGTAAATTCAGCTATATAGGCCTCCGCTCCTACTTGATTGAAGAAGATAGAAAGAGATGAGTAAGACATGCCCGATGATCCTTCTTTATAGTAATAATTGCGAATAGTACTTTCTCCCAGAATTTGATTATTGAGGGTCACTCGATACTTGGTGACAATGTCCCTTCCTTGCACTACGGAAACTAGTTCAAATCTAACTCGCTGCCACTCAGTAGGAACAGGATCAGGATCAGGGGTCTGAGACCAATAGGAGGGAATGCCGGAATAAGTAGACAAATAAACCCCTGAGACATCAGATAGTCTGAGATCGGAATACCAATATCTCGGAAATCTTCCGCCATAATAAAAGTTGCTAGTTGGTGTGTTCCGAGATATGTCGATATGAGCACCGCGATACCAAATTTCAAAATAGAAAGTCGGGGCAAGTATCAATTTGCTGGAACTCAACATTAAGGCGGAATAACCGGAGACAATATGCAGACCACGTTTGTATACCGGATAAGCGCTTGGAGGGCTGGAAGAGATAGTGAAGTTACCAGAGGAGTCATAAAAGAAAGTGGAGAATTGATCAAAGCGCCACGTATATTTGGTTTGGCTGGATTCTTGGCACTCCCGGTTGACGGGAATGAAGCCACTGGGGCAGAATAGCTCGCATACTCCTGTTTGACGATGTAGAAAAGATCCCTGCGCACATCCCGTAGTTGAGGCAAACGCCACACAATAACTTTGTTGGGCAGAAGCTTTCAACTCGTACCCTACATCACAGGCTGAGCATGCAACTAGTGAGGAACATAGAGTACAGCCTTCCGTGCAGCGCAAACAGTCCTCATTGCTCTCATAATAGCCAGAACTACACTTACAATAGCCTGTTTCCAGCGCAGGCGCCAAAATCACCAAAGTAGCATGAAGTCTGCAGGACATGCACAAGTTAGTCTGCAGTGTGCACTGCGAACACAGTCGACTACAGGTGTAACACATTCCAAAACTGTAGGCGTTGGTAGAGCTGGAGGGCAGGAATTCTTGGGAATTGATGTTGGAAAAGCAGCCGCACTGTTGGAACATAATTCCATTAGAATACCACACATAGACGTTATTTATGGCCGAATTTTTACACGTTTGGCAAAAAGGATCTTCGCATAGTGGAGAACTTTGGAAGCAATCTCCAGACATCATCATTCCAAATCCTTGATTACATTCGCAGATTCCCGAAGACTTGAGCGATGCTAAATTACCGCACACAGTGCATTGGTTCGAAGCAGGGCCAGTACATTCTTTGCAGCTGGAGTGGCAGGGAGAACAATTGGCAGAGGTGGGGTTGGGGTAGCCACGGCACACACATTCACCAGGACGAGTTGCTGGAATGTATGCTAGAGCGTGGGAACATGAACTGCAGCCTCCTGAGTTGTTGCACTGTTGACAGGAGGCAGGACAGTGGCGACAGTCTGATCCCACTGTCAGAGAGGGGTAGCAAGGACAGGTGGCGGAGTCCAGTTGGCCTGAGGCGTGACAACTCAGACAGTCCTTTTCTCCAGGTCCAGAACACGTTGTACAAGTAACATGACATGTTAAGGGATCACAGAGAGTTTGTCCACTTCCTGAGCGACAGATGCAGGAGCCAGTAGTATCCCCAGAGAGGTAGGCGTTCTCAAAGCAGCTCAAACAGTCCCCGCTAGTAGGTCCTCCGCAGGTTCGGCAATGAGTATTACAGGGCTCACATGCAGTCCCACCTCGGTATTTTCCTTCTAAGCAACCACAGAGAGGACTATTGTTTTGGACTAGAAACGGACTCTGGCATTGCAAACAGTTGGTACTCGTTGTACATTGCAGGCATTTTGAATCCGAACAGATTACACATTGCTTCATAGAAAACGAGAAATAATTGGCTGGCGGACATTCACAAGAATAGGTAACGGGGTTAAGTACTATCGTACCATAACACTCCGTACATTGTAAAATAAAGGGACTACTCTTATATGTGCAGCGTTTGCATGCATTCGGGCAGGACATGGTTGCATTGAAGACAGGATCTAGGCCGGTACCCTCATTGAGCACGCATTGATTGGCATTCAAACTAAAGCCATACGTACAGGAATAACAAACACCAGGAGAACAGTTGCTACAGTAGTCAGAGCAATTCTTGCATGTTTGGGTGCTTGCGTCCAAGTAGAAGCGATAATTACACGAGCACCTATTATCATAGACCGAAGCGTTATCTCCACAAGTGATGCAGTTTTTAGAGGTGCTTCCGAAGCAGGTGCGGCAAAGGATATGGCACACCACACAGTTGCCTTCATGTGGGTCCGGATAGAACCCGTCGTTACACCGACAGCGCTTTGTGAAGGGATCCAGCACTGCATTGTTCATGCAAGAAGCGCACGTCATTAATCCCGCCCCATCGCAAGTTCGGCATTGAGGGATGCATATCGAACAACGAGTGGCTGTAGAGGAACGACATATGCAAGGTCCCGGCATTGCTTGCAGGTAGGCTTCCGCTCGACAGGTTAAACACCCTGCTTCTGTGGAATCGCTGCATGTTAAGCAATTCGTATGGCATGAGGAGCAGCTAGTTGCTGAGTAGAAGAACTCCGTAGGACAGATGCAACTCCCGTTGATTAGAGATCTATTATTCCCACACGAAATGCAATTGGTGGCAGTCCCAGAACAAGTCGAGCATTGGGAACTGCACACTTGGCATTGCTGCAGATTCGTATCAACGTAACTTCCAGTGCCACATTTACAAGTTTCGCTGTCTAGCACAGTATCGCCATAGCAACTCTGGCATACCGAAGGAATTGCAGAATCACAGGTTTTGCATATTTCTGCACAATTCACGCAATTTCCAGCAGCGCCCAAAGAACTTCCTTCTGGGCATTCACAGGCTCCTGAAGACCCCACTGCGGCTGGGGATCGACAACTGGTGCATTGAGTAGCCAGTGTTCCTGAACAGGTAAGACAGGTACTGTGACAAGACAGTGA
>Ga0247837_1009512_pt1 | contig 11619 bp, 7 predicted proteins | sample LaCtaG_2_FD_187115 | JGI IMG/M metagenome (GOLD analysis project Ga0247837, IMG submission 187115) | Freshwater microbial communities from meromictic Lake La Cruz, Castile-La Mancha, Spain - LaCruzMarch2015_14.5m | ecosystem: Environmental > Aquatic > Freshwater > Lake | place: Spain: Castile-La...
GATATGCTAAAACAGACTGAAAATATACCTTTGACTCAACATTTACGTCCGGGTGTAGAGTTATTTGTTAATCAGATGAGTAACTTAAATGGACATATTCAAGTGGGCGATGAAACCGAAGAGCAATTCGTCACGGCGAAGAATGCGTGGTTTCGGCAGGTATGGTTATCCACAGAGCAAGTGAAAACCCACCCATTAAAGGGCGTTCTATGTCGATTCAATGATGGGAGTGGGTTTTATTCTGTGAGCATGGTGGAGTCAGACGCGCTGCGTGGTGCTATTGCTGGTTGGTGTGATGGGCAAGGCGTCTCGGCAGGCATGTCCCAATTTATTAATGTAAAGCAAGATTTGAATGGCCCATGGCACATCCGGGTGACATCGCCCAGCCTTCATTTGGTTCTTTCTGATTATATTAAACAAAATAGCGTGGTTGCAGGATTTGTTGCAGAAGGGAAACGACCAGGTTTTTGCATGTTGAGCAATGAGCTCATGGGAACAAAATTATTAAATTAAAATGGCCTTAACGTTCTCCTGTAAGGTAAATTTTTCAGAGGCCACACGAAAACAGATTTCTTTGTGATGGGGGTCTTTATGTATAGAGGGCTCTAGTTCGTTTTGGCCTTTAATCCAACGGATAAAATACCAGAAATAACGGCAAGCTCGTCATTATCAGATGTATCACCACTGGCACCCGCTGCACCAATAATCTCGTTATCATCATCCACGATAAGAACGCCCCCCGGCGCAGGAATAAGACGCCCTTTTGAGGCAGCAATTGCCCCGGCAATGAAGTCAGGAATTTCGGTTGCCTTGAGTGCTAAACCACGTGAGCCTATGCCCATCCCGAGAGCACCATAGGCTTTGGCAAAGGCAATGTCAAATCGCAAGATAGCCGCTTTATCTTGACGCTGGAAAGCTATAAGGTGCCCACCTGCGTCAAGGACTGCAATAGACATGGGTTGTAGCGATAATCTCTTCGCTTCTATAAAACCTGCCTGAATAATTGCACTTGCATTTGCAAGCGTTAATGTGTTCACTATGCAATCCATTGGGGGGTATATAAACGAATGTAGACCCATTTAAAGGGTTTGTCATTCATGCTCTCTGTACATGACAAAATACTTGTCATGCCCGCGCAGGCGGGCAACCATCTATCAAAATAATTCAATGCTCAAATCGCTCATGCACTCCATATAACCTTTTTTTGGCTATCGAGACTATATGATTAGGCGAGTTATCTTATCTTGCTACCGTGCCAATCCGTAAATAGTTGCACGCCTGCGCGGGCATGACAGATTTTTTTTCATCTACAGAGATTTATGCTCAGAGCAGACGCATCTAAGTTTTAACTACAAATGATATCGTACTTGCCTACGTACTCGCATTAAGATCCTACTGGATTCCGCGCATCAAGCGCGGAAAGTGGGCATTTGGACTTCATGATGTGTGTTTAGGCATCTATTCTGTTTTCTGACACACCAAATGTGGAGGTTGTTGTTTTTAAAGGTCGCCGTTTAGGATGTGCCGGTTTTTCGGGTAAAAAGAGTACCAGTATGCTCGCGATGATCAGCGAGACGGGAATGGTTAACAGCGCATTTTGATAGTTAGACAGTGTATACACACCCGTATGGTTTAACAGATCAAGTTGATAACCAATTAAAGGTTGTAACATGGGCGTTGTTAAGACTGCGAGCATGTTGGTAAAGCCAGTACAGGTTGAAAGAGCATCAGGCGGGGCTAACTCGTTAGCAATGGTATAGGCAAGCATATAAGCGCCACAGCAAAGTCCAATCATAAACATTAATCCTGCAACCACGGCATGGCTATTGGTTGGTAAATACAGCAACACCAGAAGTATCATGGATGTGGAGAGACAGGAGCTTAAAATAAGTGGTCTGCGTTTTTTTAATGTTGTAGAAAGAAAACCAAACAGTGGGCAGCTGAGAGCTGTTCCTAGAAAAAATATAGCACAGAGTAAGCTTGCTTGTTGTATGTTGCAGTTTAGTTTGGCTTGAATAAAGGGCATTGCCCAGAGCGCACCAAATACCGTCACCACAGTAAAGGTTAACCCCACAAATAAGCCATTTATCCATGCCTTTTTATTAAAGATAATGCTCATCAGTTGTCGGTTGTAGGGCTTCTTTTCTGATGGAGGCGGTGGGGTGTTGGGAATAAATGTCCAGCATAAATAGGTAATAAGCAAGCCTAGCATGCCCGCTGAATTGATAAAGCTTCGCCAGCCGCACTCAGTGACCAGCGCGCCAAGTACAATCATTCCAATCACTGTTGCAATAAACCCGAGTGTTTCAGACAAACCAATCATGAAAGCAAATTGCCTTAAAGGGTAATGTTGGCGCAACAAATGCGATAATCCAATAAAGGCGAATGCAGAACCCGCACCAATAAGCAGGCGGCCTAAAAAAAGTCCTAATAATCCATGGCTGGTCCCAAAAATAAAACACCCCATACTGCACAACAATACATTTACAGTGAGTAATAGGCGCGCATTTTTCTTATCAAAGAGAATCCCTACAGGGATTTGCAGGCCTGTGTAGATAATATAAAAAGAGCTACTTAAAAGACCCGCTGTTAACGCCGAGAGGTTCATTTCGTGCATGATGGCGCCTATGACGACACCTGAGGACAGTTGTAAGAAAAACTGAAAAAGTACAAAAGACACACTGATAAGCCAAATGCCAAGACGTGAAAGCGAGCTGATTGGTGAGGAGTTTTGATAGGCCATGGTGTACTAAGTGACTTGATGAATTTTGATGAGCATGCCTGCTTCAGGGTGATCAAGGTAATACACAACGTCTGGTTTTAAGCGTTGTGTTTGCGAAAACATGAAAGCCCTGTTGGCATTGTTGGGGGCTGAAAAAAGAATGTTTGTGTTCAGTAAGTAATAATTGCTTTGCCGTATTTTTAGTGTCCCTTCAATGTTCCAGGTGGAATTATTGATTTGAGAAAAGGCCACAGGACGCTGATTATTGCTGGGTTGTAGCCATGTGTAATGAAGCAGTACTTGATAATCTGGTTTTCGGCTCAAGGCCCAATATTCATTTTTCAACCCGGAGGCAGACGAGGGGAGAGTATGGTAAGGCGTTAGCTGATTTTGAAGGTCATTTTCAAGTTCAATGGCATTTTGTCGATTGGGAGCTAAGGTTAATGTGTTTAAAAGACTTGCATTGGCTTCGGTTTTTAAATGTTTGAACACAATCATGTCGATTTGATAAAGCGGTGATGAGGACGATGCTTGTACAACAAAAGAAGTAATAAATAAACAATAAAAAGAAAGTACGCGTAACATAGTTGGTCTTCATCTAATGAGTCGCGCCATTATACACGGTTAAGCCACATGTGAAACGCTTGTTTTGGCTTTCAGGGTAATCTCAGAAAAATAAGTGTGATTTTTAGTTTAGATACCCCGGACAATAAGCTCAATTAATATTCGCTTAATAGTTGTACTATATTATGGAATGTAACTCCTAATGAAATCGATAATCTTTGTTGAGCGTTTAATGAATACATTAAAACTAATGACCGGTAAGTACCGCCATGTTTTCCAGCAGCTGAAAATGCCCGGCTTTCCCAGCCTGGATTATGAGAAAACAATGTGCGCAACTAATACCAAAATAAGCAATGAAGAAATCATCGAGAAAGATCTTCCTCGACAATATGTCGTTGATTTTGCAAAAACCGAAGAATCATTTCGAGAAAAATGGAGAAGCCCTGATGTTGCTTTACATTACGCTCAAGGCAATATGTCAGGAAGTGCTGTATCTAAAACCATATTAGATACTTATATTATCCCGCAAACTTATGCTAAAAAACCTAGACTTTTAAAATCCAGCACATTGTGTTTTGGTTACTATGAAAAAGATGATGTCTGTGGTTTTAGTATTTCATATGTAGATGAGGACCCGTCTATATGGAGCGCTTCACTTATGAAAAAATCGACAATGTCTCCGGATGACATTGACGTTATATCAATAAGCAGTGCTGTTATTTTTACTCCAGAAGAGGAAATGGATAACCCTGATTATTTTGATGAAAGTTTTATTAAGACGGGTAATGTAAAAAAGTATGTAAGTGATAATTTATTCAAGAAAATCAATAACGACGATATTCGCAAATTATTAAAAAACATCATTCATCCAAATGGTCGAGCCAATGTTAGACAAATTGCTCAATTACAGGCTCGCATTACTGGTCGGGTCAACATTGATGATCGGGATATCAAAAACCTTGAATTAAAGAATAAAATAGATGGTTTCAAACAAAAACTTCCCAATTGCCTCGTATTGAATACGTATTTTAATGACATCATAGAGCGCTCAAAAAAGGATATACATTTTTTTGAGGATGCTAATTATGCGAAGCTAATGAGCAAGCTGGATGCAGCCGTTTATCCCGAGATACTGAGTGTTTTTAAATCTAAACTTGAAAAATTTAAAGTCTCATCGTCAGATAAAGAGCGGAAGCTATATCAAGAGGGTTTAAAATTAATCCATTGCATGCAAAAAGTTAATCTCGCTAAGCCGGGGAGTGCGGCTACACTTATTAACGTGGTAGAGCGTTGCTCCAGGGCAATCGATGAGCCTTCTGATAAGGAAAATATGACTGAACTAGCTAAACTGTCCGAAAAAATATCATATATATCAGACCCTTTCTGGAGAGCATTAGGTTCGGCACTGTTGATGTTTGCTGGAGTCGTGTTATTTGCGTTTGGTGTTTTAGCAGCCATTCCTTCGGCGGGTAGTAGTTTATTATTTTCCGTTTTAGGCGCCGGTATTATTGCTACAAGTGTGGGAGGTGCCGCTGCGGTAGCTGGCGCAGGGGCGGCAATGCAGGTGTATGGTCGTAATAAAAACACCAATAAATCACTGACATACTTCAAAACAGCGTTAGAAGAAGCACAAGGAACAATTTCTTCGTTTTCAAGTTCAAAGGATAACGCTATTAAGACTTCAACTCCCATAGAAGATGAGAAAGAAGATGACACAATGACCCCGCCAAAAAGCTCAAAATAGGATGGAAAGTAGTACCACTATCGGTTATAGATCACCGCGCCTAAGTTCTAATTGTAGCGCTGCAGCATTACCCCATCTTCATCATTGTCCTCTAGTTTTGTTTTTGGTTTTTATTCACGACACCTAAAAATTTAAATGTCTATACTAAAGATATTGGATCATGCTCATTTATGGTTAATAGTTGTTCTCAATGGACAACTATAAGATGATAGTATGCATGGCCTGGGGGAAATGATGAGTAAATATAAAGTAATTTCAGGAACTCACAATAACGTCTTCGCTCAGGTGAAAATGCCGGGCGCGCCTGAGATTGATTATGTACAACAGACGTCAGAGCTAAATAACCCTGAAAATAATACAAAATTAATCAATAAAGACTTGGAGAGGCAATACTTTGTGGATTTTAATGGAAAAACTCGAGAAGACTTTCGAAAAACTTGGAGAAGTCCTGATGTTGATTTGCACTATTCTCAAGGTAACATGACAGGAGGTGTCCTATCAAAAGCATTATTGGATACTTATGTTTTGCCATTAACCTATGCCGAGATTCCTCAGTATTTAGTACCTGAAGAGTTTGGGTTTGGTTATTATGAAGAACATGAACATGAACATGAACATGAACATGAACATGAACATGAACATGAAAAATTTGTGCCATGTGGTTTTAGTATTAACTATGTAAAAAGTGATCCTTCAATATGGAGTGCTAGTGTTATTAAAAATTCTACAGCCTCTGATGGTGAAAAAGAATACATATCAGTTAGTAGTGCTGATATTTTTCCTCCCTCAGAGGGCGTGGAGAACCCCGATGACTTAGGGGGTGTTTTTTATGAAGCGAGTGATTCACGTCAGTTCATAAAGAGTATGTTGCTGGACAATATAAAGGACGCGGGTATTCAAACATTATTATCGGATATTATTGGGGTTGACGGTAAGGTTAATGTGGAAAAAATTAACCAATTACGTTCACGAATTGTAGGTCGTGAAAATATTGATGATCGGGATACCAAACATCCAGAATTAATAAATAAGATTGATGATTTTAAACGAGATTACCCTAATTGCCCTGCAATGAATGGATATTTCGAGGATATGTTAGAGCGTACTAAAAAGGATGTAAATTTTTTTGAAGACACTCAATATGCGAAGTTGATGAGCGAAATGGATGCTTTAGTCTATCCAAAAGTGTTGATGGATTTTCAAACGAAGTTAGAAAAATTTAACGACCCTTCGTCAGATAAGAAGCAGAAGCTATATCAAGAGGGGTCTAAGTTAATACAATGTCTCAATGAGATAAATCCTGCTGAGCCCGGGAATATGGCCATGCTTCTTAAGACAGTAAAACACGCGTCTTTAGCCGTAGATAACCCGTCTGATATGCAAAATATTAAAGACATGGGCGCACTATCACAAAATCTATCAGGTAAATCATCCCCTTTCTGGAAAGCATTAGGTGCGGCACTTCTGATGTTTGCTGGAAGTGTGTTGTTTGCCTTTGGTGTTTTAGCAGCCATCCCTTCGGGGGGAGCCAGTCTATTGCTTTCAGTTTTAGGAGCGAGTGCTATTAGCGCTAGCGTTGGAGGCGTCGTGGCTGTAGCGGGTGCAGGAGCGGTAATGCATGCACATGGACAAGAGAAGGGCCTGGCTAAGTCTCTGACTCACTTCAAAACTGCAGTTGAAGAATTAAAAGGGTCTAAGGTGTCGCCTTTTAGTGCTTCAGGAGATGAAGACAAGGAAGAGCCCTCCAACGAACCTTAAGCCGGGTGAGGCAGCGCAATTTTTCACAGCAGAGAGTCTTTCCCGCGCAGGCGGGAATCCATCCAAAAAGCAAGCACAATGCTACATTTTTGCATGGGTCCCCGCCTGCGCGGGGATAACATAAAATATGAGGCGATACTTCAGGCTTAAAGCGCGGTACGGTGGCTCTGGCGCTCCTTAACATTCAATCATCTAGTGGTGCAGGTTCTGAGTTAAACAACGCTTTAATAAACGACGGAAGTTCCGTTAGAGCAATTTTTTTAGCATCACTTTCACAACGTGCTTTGTATTCAATGACGTTTTCAGCTAAATTTCGCTCGCTTATGACCAAGCGGTGTGGAATACCAATCAAGTCGTTGTCCGCGAATAAAACACCTGCACGTTCATTTCTATCATCAAGCAATACATCCATTCCCATTGCATTAAACTGCTGATAAAGCGCTTCTGCGGCTTCTTGCACAACTGGGCAGCGGTGTCCATTAATTGGAATGATAACCATTTGGAACGGGGCAATATTTTGTGGCCAAACAATGCCATTTTGATCATGGTGTTGTTCAATTGCAGCAGCCACAACGCGTGAAATCCCTAAGCCATAACAACCCATGGTTAAGGTGGTTGGTTTGCCTTCCTCATTGATGACCGTTGCACCCATGGCTTTCGCGTATTTATCGCCTAATTGAAAAATATGGCCCACTTCAATACCACGACAAGCACGCAACGTGCCTTTACCATCCGGGCTTGCATCACCTTCTTTAACATTCCGAAGGTCATAGGCGTCTTGATACTTCGCATCACGTTCCCATGCAACATGCTTGTAGTGCTGGCCTTCATGGTTTGCTCCACAGACAAAGGAGGTGAGTGCTAGAGCGTGGTGGTCAACAATCGTTGGAATATTAAGATGTACAGGACCCAGTGAGCCAATAGGGGCATTAAGGGTTTTTAAAATAATGTCCTCGTTCGCAAAGGTTAAGGGTGATTTGACCCATGGGTGTTTTGCGGCTTTAAGTTCATTGAGCTCATCATCCCCTTTTATCACCAGTGCTACCAAAGTATTGTCTACACCTTCCACCACCAATGTTTTTACAGTGTCTGCCGGGGCAATTTGTAAAAATTGAGCGACGTCTGCTATGGTTTTTTGGTTAGGCGTTTCGACAATTGTCATTTTTTCTGCAGGGTATACAGCCGCTTTTTCGGGTAACATACTTTTTGCTTGCTCGATGTTTGCCGCATAAGAACTGTTATCACTGTAAAAAATCAAATCTTCGCCGGAATCTGCTAATACTTGAAACTCATGAGATACAGCACCGCCAATGGCGCCGGTGTCTGCTTCAACTGCTCGATACGTCAGACCTAGCCTATCAAATATACGACAATACGTTTGATACATGAGATCGTACGTGCGTTGCAAACACGAAGGGTGTAAGTGAAACGAATAAGCGTCCTTCATGATAAATTCACGCGCGCGCATTACACCAAAGCGAGGCCTAATTTCATCTCGAAATTTGGTTTGAATTTGGTATACGTTAATGGGCAATTGTTTGTAAGAGCGCAACTCTTGGCGCATCACATCTGTAATGACCTCTTCATGGGTGGGGCCAAAACAATAATCGCGGCCATTGCTGTCTTGCATCGTTAATAATTGACCGCCAAATGTTTCCCAGCGCCCCGTTTCATGCCATAGCTCAGCAGGCTGCACAGCAGGCATTAATATTTCCATTGCAAAAGCCCGGTTCATTTCCTCACGAACAATGCTTTCGATTTTACGTAATATTTTTAATCCTAAGGGCATCCATGTATAAAGGCCTGATCCCAATTTCCTGATCATTCCCGCTCTTAACATTAGTTGATGTGAAACAACTTCTGCGTCATTTGGTGTTTCTTTAAGTGTTGACAATAACCATTGTGATGCACGCATGCTTGTTCCTCAGGAGTGAGTCTCATCAAGTGGCTTTTTAACAGGCGCGCTTTCAGAGTTAATTAATGTTCGTAATCTTTCTTTTAATTTACTGGATTTTTTCTTAGTAAAACGGCTGACAGCAGAGGAAAAGTCTTTAAAAATCACCTCTCCACTATTCACATCATAAACAGCTCCCACAAGCCCAATTTCTTCTTGATCCGTCATTAAACGCAAGATATCACTGCTTTGGTATATGTTTTGTAGTGTGTTTGCGATGTTTAATTCGGTCACATTGTACATAAACTCTACGTTGTTGCTGGTTCGATGATCGGTGGTTTCTGTTTCTGCGGCAATTGCCGGTTGAATTTTTGCAAGCAGCTGTGTAATGTGGCCTTTTTCAACACCATCGCAGGCGGCTTGAATAGCCCCACAACGTGTGTGTCCAAGGACCACGAGAAGTTTTGCTCCCACCACGTGACATGCATATTCAACACTGGCTAAAACATCATCGTTAACCACATTGCCAGCCACTCGAATACAAAAGAGGTCACCAAAACTCATGTCAAAAATAGTTTCTACAGGAACTCTTGAGTCAATACATCCCAATACAACAGCAATTGGATATTGGGTGGTTGCAGTGTGTTTAATGTCTATTTTAAAGCTTCGATGAATGCGAGTGTCATTTAAAAAGCGCTGGTTGCCTTCCTTTAAAATACGCAGTACCTGGAGTGGCGTTAGGGTCGCTTGTACATCGAAGGTTGTTACATTGATAAAATCGATGTAATTGTGAATATTGTAGTGATCTTTAAACCCTATTAAATTTAAAGAGATTTGTTTGTGCGGAGCTTGCTCCTTCTGAAACTCTTTAATGAACTCGACAATTTCTTTGTCAATATAGTCTGAGTAGCGTGCATCTATAATTAATTGTGCTTTTTTAGGAATAGATTCGAGTTCGGCGACTAACGAGGCTTTGTTCAAAAAGGTGGTTTGCTGAGGCAATATCAAGCGACTAGTCACACCATTTGGGTAGATTTCCTTGATAATGTCTAAACGCACTTGGCTGTTCGATTTTAAAATGTAAAACAAACTTACAAATAAACCCACCAAAATTCCCGCTAGAAAATTAAACGCCACAATCCCAATCAAGGTAACAATAAAAGGAATAAAACGATCGGCACCTTGTCGATAGATTTTGACGTAAATGGCAGGATTGGTTAACTTGTAACCCGTATAAATAAGAATGGTGGCTAAACAAGCCAGGGGTATTTTATTGAGGGTTGCTGGAATAAAGCACACCGACAGCAAAATAAAAGCGCCGTGCAGTATAGTGGAAAATTTGGTTTTAGAGCCGGCTTGAATGTTAACAGAGGTTCTCACAATGACGGATGTGATGGGAATGCCACCAATCAATCCAGACACAAGGTTACCCACCCCTTGAGCAATCAGCTCTCGGTCTTTAGAGCAATAGCGCCGGGTTTTATCCAATTTTTCACCGGCTTTAACATTGAGGAGAGTTTCCAGAGAGGCCACCGTCCCGAGCAACGCGGCATATAAATACACCTTAGGATTAGACCATGCTGACCAGGTTGGGCTATGCATTTGTTCTAAAAAATCACCAAAGCCGTCGTGTTTAGGAATATTGACCAATTGCAGGCTGTTTTGAGCAAGGTAAGAATTTGTAATAACAAATAATTCGTTTAAAAATATGGCCATTATCACGACAGCAATAGGCCCAGGAACAATTTTAAGCCATTCTATTTTGGTTCTATCAAAGTAGATTAAAATAGCCAGTGACATGAAAGAAAGAATCATGGCCCCGCTGTTGATATGAAAAGAAAGATCCATCAGTGGCTTGAAACTAAAGCCTTCTTCCATGTCCAATAAATGCATTTTAAGCTCAGCAAGATCTGAAGACATCGTAAATGCAAGCGGTAATTGTTTGAAAATCAGTAATACGCCGATGGCACACAATAACCCTTGTACCACGTTGGACGGGACGTAGTCTGCGATAAAACCTGCGCGTAAATTGCCGATAATAATCTGGAGCAAGCCTGCTAATGTAAGTGCAAGTAAGAAGGTGTTAAAGTCGCCCAGTTGGTTGATTGCAACAAGCACAACTGCCGCCATGCCTGCAGCCGGTCCACTGACGCTCACAGAGGAGCCACTTAAACTCCCAACAACAATGCCGCCAATAATGCCACTTAATATTCCTGAAAAAAGCGGTGCACCAGAGGCAAGGGCAACCCCAAGGCACAAAGGGACTGCGACTAAAAAGACAACAAGTGCAGCAATAAAGTCAAATTTAAAACTGCGGCTTTTATATACACGCAGTTTACGAAAATTAGTGATTAATAATTTAGTCATTGTTTTCATGGTCTGCTAGTAAATGATAAGCTGATGTTATACCACAGTGCATCATTTGTTAACCACCAATGGCCGGTTTTTAATAGAGATTGATTTAAAAATAATCGGTATGCCTACTCTATGGCCTCATCAATCTCGCTTTCTAAGAGCACGGCTTCATTGGGAGGCGCTTCTCTACCCAGTAGATTTTTTTCTAAATCCCTAAAGTTCCATAAATCCTGATCCATTAATTGGCTCGGTTTTATGCTTTGCAAGGCGTGTAATATATTGCTAGGTATTTTAGGATTTTCTTCAGCTAGCTGGTCAATTAATCGTCCTATCCGTTTACGCGCTAAATTTTCTTGTGAGCCGCACAAAGTGCACGGAATAATGGGGTATTGTTGTTCCGCTGCGTAAGTAATAATGTCTTTTTCTTGCACATAGCTAAGGGGGCGGATAACAATATGTTTTTTATTGTCACTGAGCAATTTAGGGGGCATGGAGCGAACATCGCCATTATAAAGAATGGACATTAATAACGTTCGAATAAGATCATCACGATGATGGCCTAATGCAATTTTATTAAAACCA
>Ga0247837_1009513_pt1 | contig 11619 bp, 10 predicted proteins | sample LaCtaG_2_FD_187115 | JGI IMG/M metagenome (GOLD analysis project Ga0247837, IMG submission 187115) | Freshwater microbial communities from meromictic Lake La Cruz, Castile-La Mancha, Spain - LaCruzMarch2015_14.5m | ecosystem: Environmental > Aquatic > Freshwater > Lake | place: Spain: Castile-La...
AGGAGGGGTTAAGGCGGATTTTATAGCTGCTGATGGGAAAATGCGAATTGCCACTTTGAAGGACTGAAAAGTGAATGTCGCATAGACTTATAAAGGGCGGAAACAGGTGTTCCTTATGAAGTCTAGCTATTAGGCCTGGTAGTGCACTTCTAACTGCTGTACTAACAGCTGTTCCAGGGTGGCCCTCGTTTCCTCGCCTAGGTGATACACCTGACAGAAGCTTTGGGCGAGTTCTTTGGGGTCGTCGTCCTCGTGAATGGCGATTCGGCCGTTCCTGCCAGGGGCGACGTGCACATCTACATACAGCAGAACTGCCTTTTTCTCTGTTTCCCGCTGCAGGAAGGAAAACGGCTTCACCTTTTGCTGCTTGATACGGTCGTAGTTCTCACCTCGAGGGACGTGTTCCCTTCTTTGGCGCTGCTCTTCTCGCTGCTGAATGGCTGAGCGGCGGGTTTGGATGTAGTTTTGGTAGTTGCGGGGAACACTCGCAGGCTTCGAGCCGCTGTTTTTGTTAATCACCGGGTGAAACGTGCACTTCTCCAGTTCTTTTTCATCCCGAGTCCTGTCATCCTGCACCATTTTCGGGTTATTGCGCAGCTCATACAGCCTGTCCGTCACATGAGTCCTTTGCGACTGTGGGCGGGGTCGATTGGTAGCGGGCGTAAAGGTGCATTCCTTCAGTTCCTCCTGCTTGGCTACGACTCTCCTGGAGACGAGTTTCTCTTCTCGCTCCTTTTCCTTGCGGAACAGGACTTCGTGGCGCTGCGCAGGGTCAAGAGCGTCCTTACTGGCCAAGACTTTGGACCGCTCGTCGATAACGGGGTGGAAAGTGAGTGCTTGGTCTCTCGCAGAGTGCAGTTCCTCATCCGTCCTCCTCTTCAAGTACCCCTTCTGCTTGTAAGCAATGGCATTCTCATTCAGTCGCTTAAACTCACTGAGAAATCGAGGCAACGGCCAGTCCTCAGCCTGCGCTCCAATAGTGTCCGTCAGCTCCACCAACGTCCCCACCGCCTCTTCAGGCCCTAGAAACGGGTCCATTAAGGTGCTGAGGAAGTCGAAAACCACGTCTGAGGGCACCACTTCGCTCCCGGCGCTGAGCAGCGTCCACACCTGGCGCAGGAACTCTTGCTCCACTGTGAAGCGCTGGCCTTCAGGGGCGCTCCCGCTTTCTCTCTACTGGTTTCATACCCGCTTCCGCGCGAAACACTCCGAACTCGCGTAATACCTTCGCTAGGCCTAGCACTGAAATGTGCCCGCTTTCCTCCACAGCAGAAAGGGCGGCTTCCAGTTCCTTCTCAGTGCGCTCGAGAGTGAGGCGTCGAGAGCGGTATGAGACCTTGGAGGCACTGGAAGTCAGGGCGGCGTCCAGATCCGCGGCTTGCTCCACCAGTTCTTTCCGCTCTCTACGGATTTTCGCATCCATGTAGAGCGTTTCTGCAGCTCCGCCTGGGGACATGTCCCGACTTCTCTCCTCACTTTGAATGTCTTCAATGATTTTCCTCCGGATCTGCCTGCCCAGTACCTCTTCCAACTTGTTCAGTCGCTCGAGCTGCTCCTCAGCCTTCTCCCTGCTCCACCCCGGCTTCAGACTGCCCACACTCATCTTTATATCTCTCAGTGGGGATAATAGAGAGATACGATGGCGAAGCAGTGTCCGGATGTGAATGACGACCACTGCGGTGTTTGCGGCCAGCGTGGAGAGTTGATCTGCTGCGACCACTGTCCCTCGAGTTACCACTACAGCGTAAGTGCTAGGCAGTGCATTGGGGCGGAGAGAGTGGTGGGCAGGGACAGTAAGGACGGCAGGTGGTTCTGTCCGCCCTGCCTCAATGAAATCAAAATCGAGGAAAAAGCTGCTGTAGAGCACTGGACAGACGAAAAAAAGGCACAAATGCTGGATAAAATCAAGCATCAACGCAAAGTCCGGGGCCTGCACAAACTCGAGTACGAAGACCCTCTGCCCGAACTCAAGAAAATCACCGATTTCCTCGACGAATCCAGCGAAGAAGACCTCGAAGACTACCGCTTGACCCGGGTAGGCCAGCAATTCCAAGCCTTCCCACCCCTCCACGGAGAACTCAGCCGGCCTAATCTGGACTGCCACCGAGTCTGGGAAGCCAATCGCCTCAGTACTGAGGCCGTAGACGCCTACCTGCGACGTGCGAAGGTGAAGTGGGAGGAAAGCTACTTGCGGGACATCAAGAAGTTCAATGAGCAGGACGCGTGCACGATTCTGCATATGAAGAATTACGACTTGGAGGCTGCGTTGGAGGCCATTGTGCATGAGCGGCTGCCCTATGTGGTGCTCAGTGACTATGAAAGAGGCTCGGCGGAGCAGGATTTGGACCGACTGCGGCAAGGACTGCCGCTTCTTCAGCGTTAGATATAGTTCTTGGTGCACTATGTAGGGAAACTGCATGTTAATAAGTAATGCAGCAGACTGCGCCTCTGCTGAGTACCAAGCCAGAGCAAGTTATTCAGACCGGCAGAGCGCCACTGACTCACGCCTTTATCCCTAGTGACGGCCCGGTGCTGTCCTATTGCTCTGGCTGTGCGAAAGTGACGAAGTCCACGGTGAGTCGGCAGCCGGGCCCTGCGACTTTCCTGGCGGGCAGCTGTCTGATGCCGCTGCTGCTGTGCTGGGTGCCTTGTTATGTGGAGAAGTGCAAGGACGCTTTTCACCGCTGTGAAGTCTGCGGCGGCTTCCTCGGCGTCAAGCCCGCCTTCACCTAGTATATATACATCTAAACCATCACAACAGACCATGAATACTGAGCAGTCAGAGGAAGACTAGACTATCCAGTGCTATTACAGTCGCTCCAGGGACTTCAGGAGCGCTACGACAGTGGTGTCCTCTCTGTGTGGGGGTTACTCTTCCACTGACACGTCTGCTGTCTTCCGAATCACATAGGCTGCAGGCTTTTCTCTGCGGGCGTATTCGAAGGGGTTTTTGGATTTTCCGGCGAGGGATGCAGGAAGCGGCTTGGCTCCGCCTTCTTTTAGCATATGAGCAGTTCTGATTGGCTCTTACATCTTCGGCGAATTGGCTGCAGCAACACTCTTCCTGATAACAAGTCCGTGGTGCAAGTCCGCAGCAGAGCCAGTCCTCCTGCCGGGCAGCACAAAGGGCCTGGCTCGCAGTTCCAGCGCCTTGGTGATCAGGGGAGACCCGCGGCTGCTTTGGGGCGGAGAGCGGGACTGCGCCTCTCCTTCTGACAGCTTCTTCATGTGAGCGGTCATTAGCCGTCTGTTGCCTGGCTTGGGGAGACCTCCGCCGTAGGAAGGACTTCGCAGTAGCTTGGGCGTGATGGCGTAGGGACTGAGCTTGGCGGTCTGGGCCTTGACTGAGCTGGAGAACTGCGTGCTGGCAGTGGACCTGGAGTCTTTGGACGTCATTTTTACCTATCTGGCTTAGTTCGAGTGGTACTTCAGTATCTCTTGCACGAAATAGTGCCGAAGTTGCTCCAAAGAGATAGCCTCCACATGCTCAAACTCGAAATCTGCAGGCACTTCCGCATTCCTCTCCCTCTCCAGGTCTCTGATATCGCTAAAGTAAGGGTTCGAAAGCGCCTCTTCGAGAGTTATTCTGCGTCTCGAGTCGAAAACCAGCATTCTTTCCATGATTTCGATCAAAGCAGGGTGCGAAGAGTGGTAAATTAGGGTCATACTCTGCTTTTCCCGCTTCACGAAGGACCGAAGGTACAACAAGGCCTTGTCGTCGGTGATAAAGTCCAATTCAGACTCGTTGGGGGTTCCGATGACATCGAAAATGACGTTTAACTGGTCACTGTTGCTGCTGGGGTAGCCTGCTCGTCTCATCTTGGTGCTGGTGTCGGGGGACAGTGGGAAGCAGGAGTTGCCTGGGAAGAGTGGACTTCGGTCCATGAAGGTAGGCGCATTGTCCCTCAACATCCCACAGAGTTCCGCCATCACACACCCCGTACTCCACACATCAATCGCCTTCGTGTACTCTCTCTCCATCAGGATCAGCTCCGGAGCCCGGTACCAGCGAGTCACCACATGCCCCGTCAGTTCCCTTTTCACCTGCAGCTGTCCCTTGGTCTTCGCTAGTTTGGGAGGGTGGCCAGAGACTGCTTTGGGCTTGAGGCTGGCCTCAGCCATGTCTTCCTCTTCTTCAGGGATACTAATTTCCCTTTTGTGCTCTTCGGGCAGACTCCGGGCCAGGCCGAAATCGCAGATTTTGACTTCGCAGTCTTCGTTGATGAGTATATTGGCGGGCTTCAGGTCTCTGTGCAGGATGTTAGCGGAGTGAATATACTTCATTCCACATATAATGTTATAAGTAATCAGCTGGATGTGGTCTTCGTCGAGGAAAACCGGGCTTTTAATCAGCTTTTTCAGGTCGCTTTGAGCGTGTTCCATGACGATGTAGACTTCGTTGAAGTGCGCCAAGTCGCTGGGCTTGATGATTTCCCGCAAACGCACTACGTTGGGGTGGCGCAAGTACCTGAGAATGCTGATTTCTCTCAAGAGTCGCTTGCAGTCGATTTCGTCTTCGAAGACATTCTTCATTTGCTTGATTGCCACTCGCTCGCCTGTAGGGACGTGAATTGCCTCACAGACCATGCCATACGACCCTGCGCCTAGCTGTCTGCTGATTTGGTAGTTCGACCCCACGTCCCAGTTCACTTTGTTCTGAGGGATGTTCAGCTTCTTCGCTCGCATTATATGTGGCTACAGCAGTCAGCCAAAATATGAGCAATCTGTTGATTTTCCCTTTGTCCCTGCGTGAATTGTTAGCGAAACTAGCGATTTCAGCCATATGTTAGACTGAATAAGCCTGTTGGCTGCTGGGGTGTTTAAACTCCTCAGTTCATGGCCATTTATTTGGACATTGGCAAGGGTTTGAGAGGTTTGGGCAGATTTTACAGCCGGGTTTAAGATAAATATTTGAATTTTATAAAGATAGAAACGTTTGAAAGCTGTATTTTGACATTTTCTTAGCGTAAAAACACTATATGTAGGCTTAAAATCGGGAAAATGACTCGAAATAACCTTATTTTACCACTTTCTGCCTATATTTTGCTGCAAAACAATGAAACTTGACTAATTTGCTGAGATTTTGATGAATTTTCCGCAAAAACCAAAGAAAATTATATTTTCTCTCTTTTATCCAGTTTTCCCTGCCGTATTGACTCCAATCAGGTCAAGTTATCCCCTAGAATTATACTAACTGTTTTAAAAGCGTTCTTTCCCCTCGCTTACGAGCTTTGAACGCTAATTCCAGTCCAATATGCTTCACTATGACCCCGATTTCGAGTAAATTGGTAGCTTTTCCGACACTAAATAAGGGGAAAAGCCGCTAATTACCCTCTCTACTCCTTCCCTTCACCACAAACTAGCCAGTTTCCCTATTGTACCCTCAGCTTCCTTCCCTCCCCGCGAAACCGCCCATCTCTCCATTCTAACATGCAGTCCGGCCTAGACTCTCGCAGGAACCTGTACTCCTCTCCAGCCCACACGCCCAGTCCTTCGCCCCGCTCCTACTTCCCCTCTGCTAAGGTTTCCCCCCTGCCCCGCTCCTACCCACATCGACCGGTGTGGCTGCGGGCTTTGCGCAAGCTCAGAGCTCAGATAGGTGTAAATCGCCTGGGCAAGGAAATCCACCTCTACGGAGCCAACACTATCCGAGAAGACCGGACAGACCTAACGCAAGTAGACGCAGTGAAGAAGATGCTGCAGTCCTCCAGCACTCCCGGCGTCCCAGACAACACGCTTGTGTTCGAGCCCAGCAGTCCTGCGAAGTTGGTTTGGGGCTGTGTGTATGCGTTCTTGATGCTGTACACGGCCTTTGTGATGCCTTTTCGGATGGCGTTTTACGAGGATTCGACGGTGGATGAGTGGTTTGTGCTGGATAACGTAGTGAATGGGCTGTTTTTCCTGGATATTGGCATAACCCTCAACACTGGCATATACAATGATGAAGGCACTCTGGTCACCTCTCGCAAGGCTATCTTTCTAGCCTATCTCCGGACCTGGCTTGTTATCGACATCGGCGCCTGCGTTCCTTTCAACCTTATAGGTCAGCAGGACTCCGGCTCTAGCAGCAACTCCAGTCAGTTCTCCCGTATGCTCCGCCTCCTCCGTCTGCCCCGGCTCTACCGACTCCTCCGCCTCGTCCGCATCTTCTCCACCATGAAGAAAGACAACCACAGCCGCCTGCTGGAAAGACTGCAGGAGTGCCTGAGTCTCAAGCACGGCACTTTGCGCTTCCTGTTCTTCGTCCTGTCCTTCATCCTCGCCGTTCACTTGATGGCGTGCCTGTGGTTCTTCATCCCTACGATGGAGGAGATGGGAGTGGAGACCTGGGTAGTGCGGTATGGAATTGTGGACAACAGCGTGTCGGATAAGTATGTGAACTGCCTGTATTGGGCAATGACGACTTTGGCGACTGTGGGGTATGGCGACATTATACCTTCCACTGTTACTGAGAAGATTGTGGCGATTGGCTGGATGCTGTTCGGCGTTTTCTTCTTTTCCTTCGTCGTGGGGTCTATTGCGAACGTGATCAACAGTGCCGACTCCAAGAGAAACCTGCTGATGAGCAAACTGGCGGCAATCGACGAATTCGCCTCAGAGTGCAACCTGGACAAAGACCTGCGCTACCGACTACGGTACGCTCTGCGCTATTCCACGAGTCACACAGGGTTTTCCACCCAAGTGAAGAGGGGCATTTTCACGGAGCTGCCCAGGGCTTTGCGCTTTGAGGTGGCGGTGGCGATGCACCAGGGCGCTGCTAAGGTCTTGCCCTTCTTTAGTGACCGGGACCAGGCCTTTGTGGCTGCTACTGTGCCGTTCCTCAATAGCTTGCAGGTGCAGGCCGGAGAAGAGGTGTACAGCGAAGGAGACTACGCAGACGAGGTCTACTTCATCGTCAAAGGCAGTTGCTCAGTGATGTGGCAAGACGTATCTATGAAGAAGTACCAACGAGGCTCCTACTTCGGGGAAATCGAGGTGATCTTAGCAGTGGCAAGGAAGCACGCAGTGCAGGCACTGGGCAAGGCAGACCTGTTGTCTATGGGAAAGAAGGTGTTGGGTCTGATTAAGGAGGATTTCCCGAGTGTGTATGAGGAAATGAGGGAAGTCGCGATGGTTCGGGACCAACTTAATGAGAGGTCTAAGCGGAAATTCCAGACTTTGTTCGTAAATACACGAAAAGTGAACAGTGCACACACTGCCTCTAGTCAAAAAGTCCAGAAAACTGCCTTTTCCGACCACTCTGTCAGGAAGCGTCCTGCGCCTACATCTGATGAACGCCTGGAATCAATTGAATCCAATATAAAGGAAATCCGCTCCCTGATTCTTTCCCTCATGGAAGAGAGAAGCAGCCCTCCAGTGCTCAGTTCCACCTATGACGCAGAGACCAGGTCGGCAGAGACTGGGCAGTTCCTGTTTCCAGGACAAGACCGAGGGAGGGACTAATTTAGCCTAGGCCGCTAGGAAGTGCGAATTGACTATATCCACGTTTCTACTGTGTTCTGAGAGAACCCGTCAAGCCTCTCCCTAACCACAGTAGTCCTTTCCACTGCCTATCAGCTGTCTACACAGGCTAGAAGTCTTACTCCATTTATAGACTTGGGGTTGATAGGTCTATCGAGCATCGGCCGGGGACTGCTCCCTTTGTCCATTTCCACAGACTCAGTCCACCGCGAATCAGTGAAATTTGCTCCTTTTAAAAGGCCTTTGGGATAACCAGGGATATGGTGGAATTCGACTAGACCCATGGCTGGACAGCAGAGAATCCTTGAAAATAAGGAATAGATAGACGAAGTCTCTAGAACTGCTCTAACTCACTAGCTTTATGTCCTCTCTGAGGTCACCAAAGTCTAAATGTTGCCTTCATCAAGTCATCAATGAATAGAAGATGGAAACACTGGACGCCTTTTCAGCAGTAGCTGTCTTTCATATAAATATGGGCTGCGTGCGTTCCAAAGCAGTGGAGACCAGAACAGCCAAAGTAAGCATTGAGCCCCTCCGGTCTTCCTACTTTGAGCAGTTCCTGCCCAAGTCCTTCGACGGGGATATCTCGAAGTGGTACACATTCGACACTACCTTGGGCTACGGACAGTATGGGACAGTGAGACTCGCCCGTAGTGTTTACCACCCTGAGGAGGCCTTTGCAGTAAAGACCATTTGCTATAAGCGACTGGGGACCAAGCTGGACTGCATAAGGCGAGAAATAGCCATTCTTTTTAGTCTTGACCATCCCAATATCATCCGGCTCTATGAAGTCTATGAAGAGCCGAAATACTTCCACTTGGTCACTGAGTACTGCTCTGGGGGAGAACTGTTCGACCGTCTCGTATCTAAGGGCCACTACCAAGAAGCAGAAGCAGCAACGCTGTTCCGCAAGATCCTAGGCGCTGTCGCCTACCTTCACAGTCGGGGAGTCTGCCATCGCGACCTCAAGCCCGAAAACTTCATGTTCGAAAGCGACGAACTGAAGCTCATAGACTTCGGCCTGGCCGCGAAGATGGAAACACCTGATACTGTCGCGGAAATGCACTCACAGGTAGGCACAGCTTTCTACGTGGCTCCGGAAGTGCTGAAAGGACCGTATACTTTCAAGTGTGATATATGGAGTGTGGGGATTATGCTGTATTTGATGCTTACAGGCACTGCGCCGATCCCGGGCAAGCATAGTGAAGAGCTGCTGCATGCGCTGTCGACCTTTAAGCTGGATACCAACGTGCCGGCACTCTCCAAGGCCAGTCCGCAAGTGAGAGATTTACTGCGCTCTCTGCTAAGCCGTGACCCTGAAGACCGTCCTACTGCCTTAGAAGCTTTGAGTCACCCCTGGTTCGACTCCCACTCTGTGCAAGAACACCGACTGGACCCTGCAGTGCTCTGCTCACTCAAGCGCTTTCGAGCCACTTCCAGACTTAAGGCTGCTGCACTTGGGATGATTGCCAGGAGACTGGGAGTGAGGAGGACGGAAGATGCTTCCAGTACGTTTGCTGCTATGGACACGTCTAGTAACGGCACAATCGATGTCGAAGAGCTGGAAGCCGCCTTGTCCAATGCCGGTTTCGCCCTTTCCCAGGTGGAAATCCAAGCAATTATGAGCAATTTGGACCTTTCCGGCACTGGACAAATCAAATATTCCGACTTCCTCGCAGCCACTTTAGCCTGCAAGTCAGTCCTCAGCGAAGCCACGCTGAGAAAGACCTTTTCCCTGTTCGACACAGAGAACTCCGGCTACATCACCAGGACTAGTCTGCAAGAAGCTATGCTCCGCACTGGCCGCGTCCTTGCAAATGACGAGGCTGCGGGTATTATTGCGGAAGCAGATGTACTCAATGAAGGGAAAATCAGCTATTCAGCGTTCGAGCGAATCCTGCAAGAGGCCGCCTAGGATTCCGTAGCTTAAAGGCCTTCACAGATGTGAACGTAGTGACTTTCGACCCTGTTTTTACCCTATACAGCTCTATTTCCGCTTAGTTACACCGAATCCAGCCAATTATGTGCTAAAGCCTGCCGCGCAGTCAGTCTCTGAGCCGGGTCCGGCAGCATGCAGAGCGCTGCAAGTGCCAGGCCTGCGGGACTGAACGGCGCTTCCTCCCTGTAGCAGTGGCGAACCAGCCGTTGCAGCACACAGCCCGCCGCCCACATGTCTACTTGGGTGTTGTAGGGCGGGGCCAGCCACATTTCCGGGGCTTGGTAGTTCGGACTGCCCACTGGACCTTCGCACTTTGCTTGGTCACAGGCAGTTTGGAAGTCGATAACAGTCAAAAAAGTCCCTGTCAGTATCAAATTCCGCGGATTTATATCCCTATGCACGACTCCCTTCTCAGCAAAATAGGCCAAAACCTCGAACAACTGCCGCATAATCCGCTTCAAATCCGCCTCTTCCAGCCTTTTCCGCTGATTTATCAACTCAGCCAACGTCTTTCCCTGTATATACGCCATATACAGCCTCGCAGTAGAGCGGTCCTGAGTCAAAGAGAAGCCATGGACTGAGAGAACATTGGGATGACTGAGCATTCGCAGAGTTTCATACTCGTTTCTAGCCATTTGGAGCCAGTCTGGATCTGCGATTTTGGTAACTTTCACAGCGATTCTGGGTGTGTTGTCCTCCACTCCCCACACAGACCCGTAAGCACCCTGTGTAAAGCTTACAGCGCCTAGGAAGACAGGGAACTGCAGGCTGTCCAGGGTACTGGCTGCAGTGAAAGGCTGCGGGGGAGGGGTAGAAGACACAGAAACAGCGGGTTTGCTGGGGAGAATAGAAAGTTGGGGGAAGGGTCTGCGATTTGGACGGGGGTTGGGAGGGGTTGTGGCCATTTGGGCGGTTTTTATATATGACTTGGTCGCTATGGAGACCAGTGCAGTTTTAACTGGGCGAATATGTCTGCTGGGACGCTGGAAAAACCTGGGAAACAGCCGAAAACTGTTCCTTTCTAGTTAGTTTGGACGTAGAGCGCTACTTAGAAAGCCTGTGAGCCTTCGTTTCAGCTTACATGGACAGCCTTTGCACCCCATCCATTTTCCTTTTCGTTCGTCAGGCCTCCGAGTTCTCTGTCCCGTTCCTCGCCTTTTCGGTATATATGCGTAGTGCTTGGCGTATTTCTGTGAATCTCAGTTGAAATGGCCGATTTCCATATCTGGACTGCGAAGGCCTGCTGTGTCAATGTCTTTCAGGAGGCTGTATTGGGATAAAGAAGTCGATGAAAGCCTTGTAGAAGGGACTAGGAGTGTAGTGGGCAGACTGTGGATGCAGGCACAGAGCAGGGGTATGGGAAGGGAAATAGGCTCATATGTGTACTCACATGTCTATTTTTCATGTATTACGACGAAATGAAAAGACTTAAGACCAGGCTGCCTGGCTTCCCACTCAATGCGCTCTATAGTCAGTTCTACTCACCTATTTCCGTCTATAAAATGCTAAAGCCACCCATACCTTGCTTCATTCTATGCTCAGCTGTCCCTGCTCTGTTCCACTGCTGAGTCCTAGGCAAGTGGTAGGGAAAAGAAGCGCTTTGCTTGGTTGCCCTGAGAGTGATGGCTGGTGGTGTTGGTCCTTCCAGTTGCGTATGCAGGCTGGCTGTACCCCGAGCAACTCCGCATAGCCTGGACTGAGGCTGAAGGGGAAATGCGCTTCACCTGGGGCACCTACTTCCCCACTACTTCCCAAGTGTGGTACAGTCCCCTTGCATGCACTCAGACAGGACAGTATACTGTGCATGGGAAGAAACGCAAAATCAATGTTACAGAGTTCCACTGAGTATGTCCATATATACAGTGGCGGGCCTGATATCAGACTGCACGTATGAATACCAGGTGGGAAAAGGGTGGTTTTGGAGTGAAAACATCAGTTTAGTGGGAGGACTCCGGACTACTCCCCTCCCTATGAGGACTTGACGTTGTCCAGCAGTGTGATTATCTTTGGGGAATGGGGCTTTGGGGCTGGCACACTCTCAACCTTCTCAAGAGCTTTATGCAAGTTCGAGACTTTGAGGCGATTATCCACATCGGAGACATCGCTTACGACCTGAACACTCTCAACGGCCTCATTGGAGACATGTATTTGCGTATGATTGAACCTATAGTCTCCGAAATTCCCTACATGGTGGGTCCCGGCAACCACGAGAACTTCAA
>Ga0247837_1009514_pt1 | contig 11618 bp, 8 predicted proteins | sample LaCtaG_2_FD_187115 | JGI IMG/M metagenome (GOLD analysis project Ga0247837, IMG submission 187115) | Freshwater microbial communities from meromictic Lake La Cruz, Castile-La Mancha, Spain - LaCruzMarch2015_14.5m | ecosystem: Environmental > Aquatic > Freshwater > Lake | place: Spain: Castile-La...
TTCCTAGCGGAAATTCCCTGCCTAAAGTCTCTAATTTGACTGATACTTCTCTATACTTATCTCCTAAGCAGTCTCAAATTGCGGGTACGCCACCATCAGCACCGCCTTGTCTATGAGCAGCAGCGCTTGGCCTGTTTCACTCCACTTCACTCTCTGCACTGCGAAGTCTCGGGCCTCTGTTTAGAGCTCACCGAAGGGAATTTCGCACACGGAGGCGCCTTCTTCAGACCAGAGGAAGACTCTGGGAGAGCCGGTGCAGATAGCAAGATGTAGGGAACGAGCAGACCAGTGGATGGATTTGATGGGCTGCAGTTGGATGAGGACCACTGCAAGTGTAAGAGTCTGCATATCCCATATCCACAGCACCGTGGGTTGATTGTCATTGCGGGAAGCAAGGTAGCGGGAGTCCGCACTCCACGCACACAGACTCACACCAATCGGAGGGTTGGCTTTGTCCGTAGACACCTTGAGAGTGGGCAGCTTCAGTGGAGGCTCCTGCATGCCGTAGCGACTTGTAACTCGCTCTTCCTCGCCCGGGGCTATGGGTTCTTTGCACTCCTCCTCGCGATAGATCTGTACTTGAGAAGCCGGGATTCCGGCGCTATGAGGGAATTCAATGATTTGTCTCCAAGAGATGTGATTGTATATCCTCAGACTTTGGTCGAAAAAGCCTGCAGCCAGAAAGAGACAATTCGGACTGAGCGCGACTGATTTGACTCCAAGGCCATTGGTATACGGCACCTGTCTACCTGTCAAATTCCCCACTGGGGAGTACACCAGCAGTCTGCACTCTAGAGGGTGATCCCAGACCACGAGGGCTGTGTCGTCCTGCGTCCACACTAAGTCCTGCAGGTCGAGGGTGTCGGTTTGGAAGTGCTGTGTGGGAGTTACGTTGATCAGCTGCCAGTTCTGGGTGTAGTAGATGCCGATGTAGTCTCGGCAGTCTAGTCTTTCGGCGAGAGCCATGAACTTCCCATCCGCTGAGAAACTGAGTCCTCTTTCCGCATGCTTCGGGTTGCGGATATGACACACAGACTTGTCCACCAGACTCCACACCGTGAGTCTCAGCTGGAACTCTGTAATGGTCAGCACTTGTCTCGAGTCGGGAGTCCATCTCGCATACGCCAGGCCACTGAGTCCGAGAGAAATCTTCGCAGACCAGGAAGGATCACTGCGGGAAAACACTTGAATTAGGCTCTTTTTGGGTATTGCGCAGAGGAGGTATTCGGAGTCTTCGGCCCATTCAATCTGCGCGGGGACGTCGAGGAGCGTGTAGGAGCCCAGGAGACCGAGGTGAGCGGCAGCGAAGATTGACAGTTTGGCGGCCTTGCTGGAGGCTAGGAACTCTCCGCTGGGAGAGAAGCAGGCCAGGGAAGAGTGCTGTATTGCTTCTGAAAAGTTCATCTTTACAGGGCGGCAATACGGAAAGCAAACCGAATTCTCAGGTTACCCGCTCCTCCCTCTATTGCGCTATGCACGGGTAATAAGAAGTAAATGGGTACCTGCAGAAGCAGTGTGGAAGAAGCCGGCACCTCCATCAGTCTCTCCCGCTCCCACTTCCACTTCCTCTTCATCATGGCCAAGGGCGGCTTCGGCAAGGTCTGGCGAGTGCGCCACAAAAGCACCAAGCAAGAACTCGCCCTCAAAGAAATGAACAAAGCCTTAATCCTTTCCAAGCACAGTGTTTCCTCTGTGCTTAACGAGCGGAAACTGCTGGCTGTGCTCAAGCATCCCTTCATTGTGAACATGCAGTATGCGTTTCAGGACAGGGAGTACTTGTACTTGGTGATGGACTTGATGATGGGTGGGGATTTGCGCTTTCATCTCAATAGACTGGGGAAACTGACGGAGGCGCATACGAAGTTTATTGTGGCGTGCACGCTTACAGGGCTGGAGTACTTGCATATCAATAGCGTCCTGCACAGAGACATCAAGCCTGAGAACCTCATCATTGACTCGAAAGGCTATGTACGCATCACTGATTTCGGAATCGCACGACTAATGAAGTCAAACAACGCCGGCGAAACCTCCGGCACTCCCGGCTACATGGCCCCCGAAGTAATCTGCCACCAAAACCACACTATCGCCGTGGACTATTTCGCCCTCGGAGTAATCGTCTACGAATGTATGACCGGCCGAAGGCCCTACGTAGGCAAAAGCAGATCGGAAATAAGAGACGCAATCATTGCTAAGCAGGTCCAACTGAGGAAGCAAGACATACCGGAAGGATGGTCACTGGAAGCCGCGGATTTCATTAACAAGTTACTGCAGCGGAAACACACCAATCGCTTAGGCTACAACGGACCTCACGAGGTGCGGAACCACGCGTGGCTGAGGGATGTGGACTGGCAGAAAATCTTCAAAAAGGGAATCGAGCCGCCATTTAGGCCGGAAGGAGTGGAAAACTACGACCATTACCTGGGAGAGGGGTCGACTGATGAAGCACTGCAGCTCGACACAGGGCAGTTAGACGAGCCCCAGGTCGTGTCTCTATTCACCGGCTATTTCTTCGATACTCAGTGCAGAGCCGCTGTCAAGACCGGCGACAACATCGACCCGACTGTTTCTGCTAACCTCTAGAGTGCACTAGTTTCTCGAAGGAGCTACTGGTTAGGTTCCCATTTGACTCAGCAAATCTTCCAAGTCGTCCTTCTTGGCGACAGCTGCAGGAGCCCTGGCTGCTGGCGCTATCACTGCGGGGTTGGTCTTTGCGGCTTGCGGCATTTCCAGGTCCAGCATCTTTTCCTCCATTTCCGTGGCTTCCAGTTGGTTCAGTTCATCCATCAGATCGTCGTCATCCATGTTCGCCAAATTGCCCATCGGCTGAGTCAGTGCTTCTGAAATTTCGTCCTGCAGCTGCTGGTGCTCTTCCATCTGATCTCTCAGTTCGTCAACCTGGTCCACAGTGATGTTGCGGTGTTGGTTGGTGATTGTAGTCTGTGCGGCTCGCATGGACTCGAAGACACTCACATTCGTGTGAGCGCCTTCGATCATGAAGATCTGCTGCTCCAGGTTCATCTTGGCTGCGTCCAGTTTGGCGACTTCCGCTTCGTACATCTTCTTCTTCTTGAGGCTGTAGAGAGCGCCGCGCTTGTCCTTCTGTCGGTTCTTTTCCTTCGCAGTTTCGAGCTCGTTGCGGGCCTTGGCTTCCAGCACCTTCTGCCGCTTGTCCATGTCGTCCAAAGTCCCTCGCAGCTTGTTGATGGTGTTGAGTGCTTCTTCGGGGTCTGCGGGCTTTTCCTTCTTCTTGCCTCCGAACAGTCTCATTTTTATTACCATACGTCTGAGGGGCCGAGAGGACTAATATGCTGTCCATCTAGTCCGATCTTCTGACTGAAGATGTCGCACCGCTACTCCCCAGTGCCTGCCTCCAGCATGTTCTCAGCGCTCAGTCCCGATCGTGTCATATCCGTCTTTCGGGAAGCAGTTGACTCCAGCCCAGATGTCCTCCGCCCCCTGCGTACAGCTGACAGACACAGTCCCAGCAGCGGCCACGACTTCGCTCGCAGCCGAAAAACCCGAAGTCCAGACCTGCGAGCAGTCGCTCCAGTCAGCAAGTCCGGCCACAACTACGGTATCAACACCAGGTTCAAAAGCAGACCTGAAAGCACCCCGGATACTAGTCTCGGTCTGCGGAGTTCAGGGAACGGCCCAGCGCTGAGGTTTCAATCCAGGACGGAAAGCAGGACAGAGATGACGCCCGGACCTCAGACATATGTGGTAAGTGTCCCTAGCAACCCTGTGCTGGGAGTTATGATGCGGGAACCCAAGTTCAGGGAAAAACTGGAAACCTACGCAGCTATGTTAGGACCTGGGTCGTATGACGTGAAGCAAGGAATAGGCCAAGGCCCCGGCTGGAACTTTGGCAAGTGCTTAAAACCAGACGAGCGCTCCGCCCCTGAGGCAGTGCCAGGCCCAGGCCACTACTCTCGCAGTAGTGTGGACTCCCAGCCCGCCTACTCCATTCCGCGGTCTTCCAGTCCTCTATACACTGAAACCGACCGACTGGGTCCAGGGTATTATCGGTTTCCTGACCCTTTGCGCAAAGGGAGCGGGATGGGCAGGTTCGCGGCTTCTCCCAGATTTCGCGAGTCCAGTCATGAAAAGCTTGAAAGTGACCTCTATTCAGACTACCGGCCCCGCTACAAGCACTTAACACCTGAGGAAAAGAGCGTCCAGCACCAACGCTTCGAAGCCAATAAGGACCAAAGTCGCTATTACCCACAAGCTCAGCACAAGCGCTTGACTGCAAGTCGCTCGCTTAAGTCCTCGCAAATGGCAGTTGCGAAAGCTGCGAAAGCACAAATACTGCAGAGTGTCACTGCCCGCAGGAAGAGCCTTTATGAGGCGAAAATGCAGCGCTTTGAACTCAGGATGCAGAGGGAAGAGCTTCGAGCAGTACGGCTATCCTGGACTCAAGTCCTGACCTTATCAGGCTCAGTCACAGTCCTGTGGGTCCACTTGCAAGCGCGAAAGCAGCTGAAGCTCAGAGCGCAGGCAGTCTTGAAGCTGTTATTGCTGATATCCCTGACTATTGGTCGATTCCTGCGAATGCTACTGAAAATCCGCAAAAAGCGAGCTTTATATGTACTAAAAGCTTTACAGCCTTTCGCATCTATGTGGATGATCAAGAAAAAACAAGCCTTTCGGGAGGTAATTGCCCAATCCATCGAAAGAACTTTAACCCAGGAAGTCATATACAACCTCCATCGCAGGTGGATGAGAAGCTTACTCCTAGTCCAGCGAGCCATTCGCCACTTCGTGTCCTGCCGCAGAGTCATGTACCTCACTTTGAGAGAGATGTGGACGCAGCTAGAGGCGAACTTGCAGAAAAAGCAGTTGAAATCGAGAGTGGATGTGGAGGGAATGTTGCTGTTAGTGCCGGAAAGGGTCAGAGATAGTTACTTGAGACAGGCTATCCGCAGGAAATGTGTGGCTTTTTTCAAGGCTTTGGACAAGTACCGGGCGGAATGTATGAGAGTTACTGATAAGTATAGGGAGGAAAGGCTGGATTTGGCGGCTCAGGCGATTATGTCGGGCGACCCTCTGCCCTCCCCTCGTCTCTGCCTGCCTCAAGCCCCGCTCTTTATTCTCTACCTTCCGAAGCGCACCATTGAGACTCTCATCCTAGACGCCAACGCTCACCGCTTCCAATGGGTATCTAAATCCTAAACTGATAGATGCTGAAGTAGGTACTGGTTGCTGCGACTCACTCTCTCCAGTTCCTCATAGCGAGTTTGAATCCCTCTGAGCAGTGCCTTGGTGTCAATGCAGTGCTTCAGGGACTTGGAGTGCCACTTCAGCAGGAACTTCACCCAGCGCAGGATGAAGCCGAGAGAGGGGGAGCGGCCCACTTCGGTGGCTAGCAGCCGCAGGATTTCGGTGAGTTCCCAGCCTGAGACTTGCTGACTCACTTCCGACACTTTCCAGTCAGGAATCCGGTACAAAACCTCCTTGAAAAGAGTCTGATCTCCCAGCTGCGCAGCCACCAGCACCGCAGTGGTGTACTGCTCCTGCACCAGTGCAGACACCACACTAGCTCTCGACACATTCACCGTCAGTCTTTTCGGCAAAAAGGCAGTGTCCGTATCCGCCGAATAGACCAAAAGTCCCTCAGTAGTGACCACAGCGAAGCACCTCCCGCTTTCCGCGAAAGCCACAGCACTCGCTTTCACGTCTTTCACCCTTCGCTTGTTCAGTTGCCCGGGACGATAGGCCTCCCGCACTCCGTCTTCATTGAGTTCTTCGAAGTAGTTGTATTCGTCTAACTCGAATTCGGACTTCGGGCCGACTTCTGTCATGTCTTTGGAGTTGAGTTTGTGCAGGACTCCGGACAGACTTCGGTTTTCTGTGAAGGCGAATTTGGATAAAAGCACGCGATGTCTTAGGTCGTACAGACAGAGGTATTTGGATATGCCTGCTGCTATCAGCAGTCCGCCGTCTGGACTGTAGGCGAGGGAGGTGAAGCGTTTGTTCCCTGCGTTGTATTTGGCGGTTATGCGGTCGTTTTGGCCTCTGCCTCCGGCTATATCCCGCTTGCCCTGGATGCTTGCCTCGGGCTCCAAATCGGGCAGGGTGAAGAAGCTGATTTCGCCACTAGCGATAGAGACTGCCACTTCTTTCGAATCTGCACGGAGGGCCAAAGCCAGCGCTTCGCTGCCTAACTCCACAGTTTCCACTCCTCCTTTGCCCTCAATCACATCCCACACTCGCACACTCCGATCCCAAGACCCTGACACCAGTGCATTGCTGCCTGAGAACTCTAGACAGGCTACAGGCGCTGTGTGGCCTGACAGCACCTCACACAGAGCTCCAGTAGGAATCGCCCATAGGTATATATTGTAGTCCTCAGCTCCTGCGGCTACTAGATCTCCGGAGCGGTCCACTGCTAAGCAGAGGAAGTTGGTAGGGGCGGGGGGAGACATGTGGCGGAACTGCTTGTAGCGGGAAGTGTCGAAGGCGCGGATGGTGCTGTCCTGGCCTGCGGAAATCAGTGTGTTGTTGCGAGCAAAGCGGAGAGCGACGACTCCCAACGTATGTTCATTGAAGCTAGCGAAGCAGACTCCATTTTCCCACAATTTTATCTTCCCATCGATCCCTCCAGACGCAATAATTCTCGAATCTGCGGAAATAGCCGCGCATACAATAGCCGAAGAGTGTCCAGTCTGCTTGAGTACATAAGTTTCTGACTTCCACTCCCAGACTAGCAGTTGGCCCAACGCCCTGGAAGCAAAGGCCACCCAGTCGCCAGTGCTATTCACCTGAACCGCAGAAATCTCATACTCGCTCATATTCAGTGTGTGGACCACTTCGAGTGTTTTCGGCGCTACGGAGTAAAGCGCGAAGTTGCCAGTGACAAAGCCGACTACCAAGAGTTTGTGCTTCATATCCACAGCTGACAGCTTCATACTGCCCTCATGCTGCAATTGGTGCTTATTCACCAGCTCTAGTTGCTCTGTGTTCGTCACTTTCCGAGGCTCGTGTCCCACCCTCCGCCGGTAGTCCATCGACTGCACAGTCACGAAGTGGTCATCTGCTTCAGTCCACTTCCAGACGAATAATCGAGCGTCTGCACTGCAGGTGTAGACATGGTCTTCTAACTCAAATGCACCTAGTACTGGCTTGCGATGGCCGGACAAGGTGACAGGGATTTTGCCGGTTTCTCGAGCCAGGTGACATAGGCGGATGGTCATGTCTTCGGAACAGGTCACGAGGTAATGCCGCATCCAGTTGAAGTGAGTGAGCGGCAGACTGCTCCAGGCTGAGAAGCTCAGGTAGGGAAGGAGTACGCCTTGTTCGAATCCGCACTCAAACACCCGCAACTTCCCACCTATCGCCACAGCCAAAAACCTCCCATCTCCACTAAAGCTGACCGCCGTCACTTTCCCATGAAAGTTGTAAAACCCCACCGCTGTGTCTCTCCTCAGCAGCACCAGCTGACCATACCCCTCCCCATCCACCTGCAGCAAGTGTTGTTGGTCTGGGTGCAGAGCCAAGAGCACTAGGTCAGACCTGGCCTGCGTCCCCAGGGACCTGCAGGTCTGGCTGGACAGACCGAAGACTTGGACTCGACTGCTGGCGATGGTGAGGAGGGAGGAACCGTCGGAGCTGAATTGCAGGTTGCCGCCCGTGTAGACCGCTCCGCACTGGTGCTGCAGCTGACTAGTCCTTACCCGGAATCCTTGCATATGGCTACTACCATCACAACCGCAGATAGGGAATAAGTCCTAGCACAGTGCTAAGCCTAATGGTTAGTCGCCCGGCCTATAGACTTCTGTGAGTTGCGATTGCTTCGAACTTGGGTACTGCGTGTGGGAATAAGAGCGATGCATAGGGAGATGAGAGACGGAGCACTGTGTGAATAAGATCAAAGGTCCCTACTGCTTCATATCAGTAATCATACAATTCTAATGTTTGTGTAGGAGCAAAGTGCTTGCAACCACCTTGCTACTCTGCCACTGCTACACTTTGCTCAAGTCTCTTTTTAAGAGAATAAGTCTGGATACTTGCAGATCAGCGTGCGGATGACTGTTTGGTTCTCCAGGAACTCGATATGCGCCTTTCTGCCGATCCAGGAGTCCACGCCCTGCTCCAGCGTGAAGTCCACATCAATCCGCTTCAGCGCCTTTATATGAATCTGCGCCAATATGTTTTCCGCCATCTGGACGAAAGTCGGTCCTCGCGGGTCCTTGCGAGTTTCCGGAGACACCTGAATCCGGGAAGAGTCCGCAGGACTGTACTGGTCTTGATGAGAACTGACAAGCACCACTTGTTTAAACCACCCCAGGCCTGTATACGAACTCAATTGATACAGCATGGAGTGACGTAGTTCGCGTTCGTCCTGCAAGGTGAGCTGCTGCAGGCTGAGGGCGGGGTTGAGACGGGTGATGAACCACATGCCGGTGTTGATGAGACGGGAGTTGGAGCGGGTGTAGCCGAGGTGGGGAGTCGACAGACTCAAGTAGAGGTGCATCACGTCCCGGAACTCACTCAAGTGGAGCAGTGCTGCTCTCACAATCAGTCCTCCCAGAGAGTGCGAGATAAAGGATAGTCGTCCCAGCACGTACCTAGGACAGTGCTCTGAAATGAAGCTAGAAACCTCCTTCGCCAGTCTTTCCCCCATCGCGAAGATGTCGTCTTCAGTGTCTTCTTGGTTTGCTTCGGAGCAGAGGAGGAGGGAGTTGGGGTATAGGACGGAAATGTTATTTTTGATGAGGCGCACATCGAAGGAATTGCCCTGAAAGCCATGCACAATCACAATCAAATGCACTCCCGGGTTCCTTCTGATATAGTGCGGCTCCGACACGCTTTCCTGGTCCGCAGGCAGGTAAGTTTCCTCGAAAAACATAGGCTGTCTGACCCTAGCGTCATAGAAACACTCCTCATTGATGAAGAGGTAGTTTTGCAGCTGACAGCGGCGCTCTTTGGCTTCTTGTTTGTACTCTTTGGCTAGGTCTCGAGCCATTATGGCTGGAAGCTCGGGGACGACTTGGACTGTCTTCACGAAACTGTCACTAGCTCTCATCTTGATAAGGTCCTTATACTGGTCTATGAAGTACTGCAGTATGCGGCCAGGCTTCCGCTTGATCAGGTCCAGGAGGTAGCGGAAAAGACTGAACATTTTCCCTGCTGCGAATTTGGCTTCTGAAAGCAGGGCAAAGGAAACGGTGTCGGGGTGGTAGGAACACACTGCCTCGCTGAAGGTCGGGGTATAGCCCTCATAGGGCGGCGCATACAGGCTACTTCTATACTCTGGCAACAGCAGCGGCGAAGGCAAATCCTCCAACTCCGGTCCAGACTCCGGATCCACACACCTACTCATAACCTGCTGCAGCAGCGATCTCAGTCTCTCATGATTATGTGCCAGCAACTGGATATACTTCGCATACGTCCCATTAATCTCCCCCTCCCCCACAGTCTCCGCCCCCGGAAACAAGTGATCAGCCAGCACTCGGGGAATGTTTAGTTCAGGCCCAGGGAAGGAGTACTCCACTATGCCGGTGTGGACCACTGCATTGGCTACGCAGAAGTGTTGGTCGTCGAAAACTACAGGACAGTACTCGTTGACGCCTTGTGCTGCGGAGGTTACTTGAATGCTGGCTTCGGAGACGGGGGAGTAGGCGAGAAGTTCGTCTTCAGCTTTGTAGTCTTCGGAGGGGATATCAGAGTAGACCAATACATCTAGGAAATAGAGCTGAAACCGAACCGTGACCGCCGCTTCTTGAAAGTCCGAGTCCATCTCAAGGCGGAAAAGGAAGAGGTTGTCAATGCATACCTCCTCTTCGTTGAATCTGATATAGAAGTTGCGAGAGTTGATAGCCTTTTCCATGAGTACCAGGCGGCCTGGACACTTGCCAGAGGAGTGCTCCCCGTCCTCAGTCTCGCACTCGATGACTTGGTAGGGAGTGGCGGGCTGAGAGCCTTGCGAAACGGTGACTTTGAGGTAGTACAGGCCTTGCAGGAAGAGGTCGATGTTACGGAAGTTCTGAATGTGGATAGCGACTTCAAGTAGCGGCTTCAACGACATATTGCTACGGCACTATGGACTTAACTAGTAACTGCGCACTCTTCAGACTCCTTCTAACCGGCTTTCGCTTGAGGAAGCTGTCAGTGACCCAAAACATCAGAGAGTTGAGCACTACAGGCGCCAACATCATTACAAAGAGCAGCTCCAACTTGGGGTACAGGGTGAAAGGTTCGAGGAGGAAGTCTCCGAAGAGGAGTAAGGGGAGACGGAAGAAAATCATTATGCCGATCATGCATATCTTCATGCTCACAACAATACCCAACCATATGGTCATTTGATACAGCCACGACCCCCACCTCGGTGGCTCTCCATACTCTCCGCTCTGAAAGGCCAAACAAGGCACATTCGCTAAGCACTGCTCAAAGCCCATTAAAAAAAGGTAGCAAATTCCTGTGCCAATCACTACATCTGCTATGACGTTGAGGAAGTACCAGGTGCATGCACTTGCTTCGGTGCTATTAGTTTCAATCCAAATTGCAGCAACTAAGTTGAAAATGTGCGTAGTGCCGGCTCCGAAACCCTGTTTCGAGGCGTCCATGAACCAAGTGGTCCAGGACCGCCTCACAATGTCGATGTAGCGCTTCACTGCCTAGTGAATACACAGCAAAGAACTGAAGGACACCACTGCAAGGAGCAGTTGCACCAGCATCCCGAAGTTATCCAGCAGTGCACAGTCCCCTGCCCCGTCCACAGAGTCTACCAGCCTTCTTGACATTATAACAGGCTAATTTATCCTTTGCTTAGAAAGCAGGGAGGGACGTGCTAGAGTCTTTTGTTAGGAAAAAGGCCTGCGAATTGCGGGATTTGTATCAGAAGTGGAGTTTTTCATGGAAATTACTCACACTATAGGACCTATTCACTGTCTTTAGCCACTCTAGCAGCTATATAACTCAATTAGAGCTTGTTTAGTATCTTTTCTATCGCCCGACAAGCTTAATATGTGATGAAAAGGCAAATTACCTAGTTGATGCAGCAAATTGTGCATTTTTCTGCTTATTGACTAATATTTTAGCGATTCTTAGGGCGGTTTTACTGTATTTCTGATTATTCAACTTGCAATTTTGTCGTTTCGGCACTTTACTGGCCTTTCTTCGCATCTCTGTTATTAAAACAGCAAAACAACGACGAAGTGGAGTATTTTGCCATTCAAAACAGCTCAATTTCCAGTCTTAATAAAGAATTACTGCAAACACAGCCTATTAACTCCTCTCAATTAGTGGTGTTCTTGGCATTTCCCTTAAAGAAAGTGAGTTTCTCTGGTCGCAGAGACGCAATAGCCAAGTCTGCATCCGAAAACGGACATATTGTCCTGCGGGTGAGATTTACTGAAGTAAGGAGAGCTGGAAAGCGCAGGATTTACTTTGCTTTGATAGTGAATGGGACTGCTTTGCGCAAATCTGCTCCTATTTCTGATGTTTTTCGCCTCCATACCCACCGAGAGCGTCGTTTGGATATGAAAATGCAAGAAAAGGCTGAATTAACGCTAAATCAGGCAGTACTATAGACACAGCCAACTGCCCCAAGCACCAATCTGCCAATTTACTACTGAATTAGCTTTATTTGAAGGGTGTATGTCTACTTTTAGGTGAAA
>Ga0247837_1009516_pt1 | contig 11616 bp, 9 predicted proteins | sample LaCtaG_2_FD_187115 | JGI IMG/M metagenome (GOLD analysis project Ga0247837, IMG submission 187115) | Freshwater microbial communities from meromictic Lake La Cruz, Castile-La Mancha, Spain - LaCruzMarch2015_14.5m | ecosystem: Environmental > Aquatic > Freshwater > Lake | place: Spain: Castile-La...
CTCTTCTCAATGCTAATCTCTATTAGATGATCGTTGCAACTCCAAGGCCAGCGAGGAATAGGACGTTAAGACTATTTATATGAAATCCAGACTTAATAAAGCCTATTCATATAGAAGGTCACTGCAGACTTAATTCACAGAGTCCTTTCATTAAGGTTTATCGTCAGTGTCATGGACCATAGACTTTCTGTATCTCTGACAGACAATCTGAGGCTATTCGATAGCTTTTTTTACTTTGTGTTCTGTGGGTACTTGAGGGTCTAATCCTGCTTTTTCGAAAAGGCTAAGTGTTACTTCGAATTGTGAAGGGACGTCATCTCGGTCTGCCGAATTTGATTATCCCAGCGTGAAAAGGCAAAAAACATCCTCTTATGAATTGATGGCTTCTGTGTTTGTGTCCGATTATGTATGTGGACTACCTATGAGCATAGCTGGCTTTAATGAATTATTCTGTATTCAATGAGTAGCAATTTGTGCTAGGAGAGCCCCTCTGCTACACAACTGCAGTCTACCAGTTCATATAGCGGGAACTGATCCTGGAAGCAGGAATCCTTAGCTGCAGAAGTCTCAACGATATAAAGCCACCGTTGCTTGCAGTGACTAATCGTAAATTGCACTTTTATAGAGCTCAGAGCAGATCTCTCACAACAGATCCTGTATTGATGTAACGTCTGGAAACTGTGCTATTCTATCATGATGACACGATTTAAAAGGTGCAGCTACAATGACTTGCAGCATGGAAACATCATAGAGTCTACATATGTTTTCAGGGAAACGGGCTCAGAAATGGTACAATAACTAGGAAGGTAATTGCTGCCTTCAATCTTCACATTAAAATAAATCCAGTACAGTGGTTAAAATTAGCCTCTCAAGGGTAAATATGTATTTGCCAAAGTGTATAGTGCACCTTCGCATCAGTATTCCATACATTTCAGATTCAAACCTCCTCATCCAAGACTCCGCATAGTGCTCATCCATGAGGCACACAAACTGCAACAGCAATGCAGGGAACGGACACTCCCACCACGTTTCGACCATGTCCGCACACAGAGCCACCAACGGGCTGTTTGGCTGTAAGTCTCCGCCAGACTGAGAGTCAGCTGGAGGAATAGACTCTGCCTTGCTGCAGGTCTGATATAGCTTGGTTGAAAGCCCCTGATTTCGCCTCTTTCCGGCTACTTGCCAAACACACGAACCGCCAATTTCTCGTAGAGGGATCGAAGCCAGAGTCTGGAACAGGGCAAGCACTGCCCTCTTACTGTCCACTTCCGCACCTAGAAGCCTAGCACAGTCCACTGCCTGCGCTGTATCTACACTGTCTGCTTTCTCTACGCACAGTGCTTTCCACCTCCACTCCTTGCAAGTCAGTCGCAGGTCTACACCCAGGTAGCCCACTAGTCTGATGGCTACAGGGACAGCCGCTTTCCACAAAGAGAAACAGTGGACTCTGTGCTGTGGAGCTGCACAGGACCTCTGCATCCAGTCTGAATTCTGAGTCTCTGTCCTGGACTACCCTTTGGAGACGCCTGCGCTCCTCACATATGTGTTTCAGCAGGTCCTTACTCCGTTTCCCGCCTATCCTCACTAGAGTCCAGCCAGTCTCTTCCTGTTCCCATCCTCACGCATGCAGTTTCCAGTGCATTCAGGGTTTCCAGTCCTTTCTCGACCATCCATCTCCTCTGCTAGTCTATAGGTCCTTCGATGTCTTGATAAAGGCACAAGCCTCGATTTCGTAGACTTGGGTATTCTGCGTGAGCAAGGTGGATGCGTGCTTTTGACAAGTCAGGACTTTCGAGTCCAGTACGAAGCCGAAGATGTGGGCAGACTGTCTGCAGTTCGGTTGCTGGCAAAGGAAAGGCCATGACTATTATGAGGGGTTCTGCAAAGGAGTTTTCGAAAGTAGGAGCCAGTACTAGGGAGTGTTGTGGCAATAGAAGCGATCAGAATGCATATGTCGAAATTGCATATATCGTACTTAGATTTACTACCCAATTCCACAGGGGAAATTTCTACATTTTCAGATGTTTCCTGCAAATAAGTTTAAAATATTGAAATTACTAATAAAAGGACGAAAAAGACTCTAAACAGGAGACTTTCCGACAGGTTTCATACCGCTTTTGGGTACTTTTCCAAATTTACTGCCGACATTTCTCATAATGTCAAGTGAACTCCCTTTTGTTGAGTATTTCCAATACCTGTCAAGGCACCGCATTGGGAAACTCAGCAGACTAGCTTATTCGACTGTGTCCATAAGGCAGATTAGTCCAAGGCAGCACTACAATTTGCCTACACAGCCTCCAGACTGCCTCTCCACCACTTCCACGTCCTTCAACTGACACAGCAGTTCCTGTCGCTCACAACTCCGATGTCGCTGTATGAACAGCTTCGCCAGGTGCTGCTTCCTCAGTGCCCTGCAGGCCAGCGAGCGACTGGAAGGCAGCGGATTCGCAGCGATTCCGTCCAACAAAGCATTGCGGAAGTTGAAGGATTGGAAGTGCTCGGCCTCCAATTGACTGCGGATTTCCCGGGTTTCGGGGCGGAAGTCGTTTTGACCCTTGAGACGGAGGCGCTCTCGCTCCGTGAAGATGTCCTCCACACTGTCCTTGGCTAGAAGGTAGAGGAGACAGGGCTCGGTGCACACTGCGGAGCACGTCCTTTCCACCGAATCCAGCAACTCCCCCTCCCCAAACACATCCCCCTCTCTACACAGCCTCAAAGTGCGCTTATACACCTTCACCACCCTCGAAATTTCCTTGCTTTTCGGGCATTTCGGCCACTGATTTTCCCTTTTCAGCGTCGTCAAGGCTGTAATTTGCACCAATCCACTGCGGACTATGAACATTGCTTGTGGGAATTCCCCTGGCTTGTATATCAATTGCCCCTTTTTATACGTTTTCAGCATCAAAAAGGCTGATAATCGCTCTATTTTGCCCTTTTCCCACAAGGAAAAGAAGGAAGTGGACCTGAGGAATAGAGAAAGTTCCTTGGATTGCTGCGATTTCAGCTTAGAGACGGTTAAATCATAGTCCTCCGATGTCAGTTTCAGCGTTTTTACCGGTGTAATAGCCACAATAGTGGCCGAACGTGCAGTTTTCGACTGCATTCCCAGCTCTCCAATGACGTTTTTGGGGTAAATTCGCTCAATTAAGCGGGTATTTCCCACTGAAAGGCCCACTTCTCCCTCAACCAGCACATACATGCAGTCCGCTGCTGCGCCTTTCTCCATTACCACTGCCCCTGCGGGGAACTGCACGGCCTGCAGGCGCTTGCAGACCTCGGAGAGCTGGTACTCGCGGATACCTGCGAGGAAGGGACTGTCGAGGAGCCAAGCCATTACTGCCTTTCTCTCTAACCGATTCCTCAAGAAGTCCGGCCTAGTGCAAACTTCCCACACATCCACACTCCCCAAGTCACTATACAGCGCCGACAAGTCCTGAAAGTCCTTCCTATTCAGCAGCCAGGGCGGAAACAAGGCTCCCTGAGGCGCCTTTAGTGGCGAACAGTGCATAGAATTAGTCCCGTGCAGCTTGGTTCTCAGGCTTTTGGGCGACTTCTGCAGACGTTGGACTTGGAATTGACTGGAGTTGCGCTTGAGGACTGGGCCGTTGCTGGATTTTCTGCCTGACCGGAGGCAACTTTGGGAGAAAGTGCTGGTTGCGAAGGTCGGCCCTGCGTCCATTACGCTTGGTATTGGATAGAGGATGGAGGACGGAAAGGCTGGGAGAAGCGGCTTTAAGAGCGTGGCAGTGCTGAAGACGAAGGCAAAGCTGCTGAATAGGATTACCATCAGATACATAGAGGACGGAGCGGAATTGAGGGCGAAACGGTCCTTCCAAAGACCCCCAAAGCCCCTTTTCAGCCCAATTTCCCGTCCAAACCGATACCAATTCCCCCGCAAAAGTGCCCCAAACAGCCAGAAAACGCCATCTCTACCAGAAGACGAGTTAGAGCGGTTTATACCAGAGGCGCTGAGAGGACTGAAGAGGGTGTGGAAGTACAGGGGCGCTTCGCATACTTTAGCTCGGAAAGACGTTTTTGACAGCTCGGAAATTGCCTTTTGGTCCATACGCAATAAAAGTCCTTTGTAGGTTGGGCTGTTTAGGTTGTTTAAGGACTTTGGGAGGAAATTGTAGGGAAAAGACGGATGTTGGCAGATTGAGAGGGAGGGTGTAGCAGGTTTATAGGGAAATGTGATACTTTCTAAGGACTTTGAGAGCTAATTTGTGGGTGTGAAAGACTATTGTCGCCCTTTTGCCAGTCCAGCCTCAAGCCTGCTCTACCTAGCTGTGCTTAGCTACTCTCGTTGGCGGTCTGGAACTCCCGCATGAAGTCGCAAAGAGAGCGCACGCCCTCCAGCGTCATTCCGTTGTAGAGAGAAGCCCGCAGGCCGCCGACGCTGCGGTGTCCGTCGAGATTGACCATGTTCCGCTCTTTTGCTTGGGCTACGAACTTCTTCTCTAGGTCGGTGTTGCCGCCTTTGATTAGGAAGGGCACGTTCATGCGGGATCTAAAGGGTCTCTCAACCGGATTTGCATAAAACCCACGCGACTCATCAATCGTCCCATACAGCAGCCCCGACTTCTGCTGCGCCAACTCCTGGAAATGCTGCACTCCCCCCATTCTCTTCATATAGTCGAAGTACAGTCCACACATGTAAATTGCGTAGGTCGGCGGAGTGTTGTACATGGAGCCGTTGTCTGCCGCCGTTTTGAAGTCCATGAGGGTGGGAGTGATGGGTCGGGAGTGGCCGAGTTGGTCTTGCCGGACCATCACCATGCAGACACCGGCGGGGCCGGCGTTCTTTTGGGCGCCTGCGTAGATGCAGATGTGCTTGGAGAAGTCAATGGGCTGCGATATGAAGTTGCTGGACATATCCGCCACGACCGGCATATCCCCGAGCGCCTCCCAGGCCTCAGTGGGCAGGTTGTACTCCAGCCCATGAATGGTCTCATTGTTGCAGTAGTGGAAAAAGGCAGCCTCACGGTTAATGTTCCACAGCTGTACCTCAGGAACAGTGGTGAAATTCGAGGCTTTGCCTGTCGCGGTTACTACGGGAGTGCAGTACTTTTTAGCCTCTTCCCAGGCTTTTTGGCTCCAAGCGCCCGTGACCAAGTAATTCGCTTCGGTCTTTTCCCGCAGGAAATTGAGCGGAATTCCTGCGAATTCCAGCGAGGCGCCACCCTGCATGAACAGCGTCACGAAGTTGTCTGGAATCTGCAGTAAGTCCTTCAAGTCCGCTTGGGCCTTGCCGATAATGCTCATGTACTCCTTGGACCGGTGGGACATTTCCATCACGCCCATGCCACAGCCGTGCCAATTGGTCATTTCCGCGGCGGCTGTTTCGAGTACTTCCACGGGGAAGACGGAGGGTCCGGCGGAGAAGTTCAGGACTCGAGACATATTTTTTATCAGAGATGGGTGTGGGGGGATTGGGAATGGACGGGGAAGGGGTATGGGAGGGGAAAGTAGGGAAATTTTGGTTTTTAAAGCAGAGTTTGGGGAAATGATACTGGGACTAGTATTAGCTGCTAACAGACTTGCAAATACTGCGGAATCAGACTGTAAATGGGTCGAAAACCCTGTTCAGCTGCAAAACAATACTGAAAAAAACAAGTTCAGACCTAGAATTCGACCCTAAAGTTGTCCTTCAGTCTCTGATTTAATGCACAAATCGCCTTGTTGCCCTAGCTAATACGTGACGGCACTAGTGAATTCATCTAAAAATCGGATATTCGGAAAGTGATAATCACCTGAATCTAATCTAAATCGAGTGTAAGCCCATACATCCGGCGAATAAATCCGTCCAGGCAATTTATCCGCCCATTTAGCCATAGAAAAAGGCCGATTTCCTTGTATATAATGGAAACCCTGCTCTCCGACTTCCTATCCTCAGGCGACGTCCAGTCCATTGACCTATCCAGCCTCCACTCCCTCCCCAAAGACGACCAACTCTTCACTCTCGGCATGTTGATGCACGCTTCTATTTCCAACAACCAGGGTTTCGCGGAAAGACTGATGCTGGAACTGGCGCAGGCTGTGGGAACTCAGGACTACCCGGAGGAGGTCAGAGTCGCTTGCTTTGCGAAGTTTATGAGGGAGGCGGGGGCCTTTGAACTGTTTGGATTGAGGGTGAATCAGGAGGAGGTAGTGAGATGGCTGACCACAATGGAGCCTTGGCTCGACACCGTCCAGTCCTTCGAACCCTCCCTCCAAACCCTCTTCTCCGACAGCATTTCCTCCCTCCTAACCTACGTAAACCGCCTCCCCTTCACCCTGCGAGTCCTTCCCTTCGCTCTAAGACACAACCACCTCCTCCCCAAGACCAGAGAAGGCCTGCTCAGACTGTCCCTGTCCGACTTCACAGTGCTGTCTCAGTATGAAACCAAGCAAATAGCGGAGATTCTGCCTACTTTGAAGACTGCTTGTGAATTGGCAAGTGGACTGGAGGCGCAGGCCAAATATCCACTCATAGAACTCATTTGGAAGGCCTTAGTTCACCAAATTGAGGTGAGATTGCCGAGGAATGAAGCCGCGCTTAATACTGTGAGTCGATACTTGCAGCAGTATTTTGGACTTTTTACGCTGACGCAGAAGGAAGCGATTAGAGTGGTGTATGTGAAAGCTGCGGAGGAGGCGAAAACCACACCTGACCCCGCCCTTCTCTCCAAACTGGCCCCCGCCGCCGCAGTGACTCAATACCAAGAAGAAGCCAAGGACTCCGCGCCTACAGTGCCCAACAAATGTCGAGAGTTCCTTTCCGCACTCAAAGAAGCCAAGCAGTCTGGATTCGTAGAAGCCGCTCCTTTTGCTCAGGCTTGGCAGCCTGCGCTTTTCCTGGGCGAAGGAGTAATCGCGCATCACAAGGTGCAGCCGGAGGTAATCCAGGAACTGCTGAGTCTATTGGAGGGAGATAAGAGGAGGGGAGGCAGAGTGCAGATGATCTGGAAACTCGTGATTGGAATACTCAATGAAATGGGATTCAAGGAAGTCGAGGGGTATAGAGATTTGGTCACTTCGGTGCGGATGTATGTGGCGGAGGAGGAGGCGGGAGAGCAGGGAGGCAGGGGAGGGCGGGGCGGCAGAGGAGGGCGGAGAAGGGGCAGAGGAGCTAGATAAGTCCATTACTTCCCATATATAGTTCCGAAGCCAGATTCTCATACATTTCCCTATATTCAACTACTGAACACAGGCTTAATCCGTACCGAACACGGGGAATTTTGAAAAACACATCAAGAGTCCGATTGGAGTTATGTGGAAAACAGACGTAAACGCTGGTTTCCCATGCTAGCTAGAAGCTGTTACTGCGAAAGAATGAGGGCGATGATGAGTCCATAGAGCCCCAGCGCTTCCGCAAAGATGAGAATGAGGATGACTCCCACGAACAATTTGGGCTGCTGAGCATTCGCCCTGACCCCCGCATCTCCCACAATGCCAATCGCCATCCCTGCCGCCAGCGAGGACAGTCCACAGCACAGTCCCGAGGCCAAGTGCTTGTACCCGTTAAAGAACGTGTAGTCGTTGGAGTTGATCTTCTGCACGAGAATGACAGCCACGATAAGTCCGTAGATACCCAGAATACCCGCCATTACCACAGGGATGATGGACTTCATGATCAGGTCTGGCTTGAGGACACCCATTGAAGCGATGCCGACTCCGCTCTTGGCTGTGCCGTAGGCTGATCCCAGGTCTGCTTAGCCATACTTGCGAATACCAGTGCGCAGGTCACACCCATGAAGCCGAAGAACGCCTCAGTTGTCACGGTCTGCGTGTCAGCCATTAATTACCATTTCAGCCTTTCGGCTAAACTTACATATGGCTGATCGAACCACTTCGGGAGGGGAAGCTTGGACTGCTCACCTGCGGGCGCGCACTGCTACTGGCGTCGCCTGCTTCGCTCTGCTCTACTCCGCCATGCTAGTGAACCTCCTCGCCGGCAACGACCTGCCCGCAGACACCGCCCGAGCCATGGCCGCCGCAGGCTCCGCAGCCGCAGTGTGCGCCTGCCTGACAGCCGGCCTGGTCTTCCTGCTCTCCAGTCTCAAATGGAAGCTCCTGTGCACCGGCCTTCAGTACCTCTTTTCCTGCCTTTCCCTCTGCGTCCTAGACTGCCAATTCGCAAAGGCCTTTATAGTGCCTGTGGAAATTACGTATCCACTACCTGCCTTTTACGGCTGTTTAGTACTGGTAATGCTGCTGCCAATTGCGTACAAGCAGGACACTATTCCCATTGTCCTGCTTGGGACTGTAATGAATGCTGTCTGTTTCGTCTTCCAATTGGCGAGTTATGAGCGGCCGCAGCCTTTGCTCAGTTCCCTCGTGTTTGAATCCGCAGTGATCGCCACAGTCCTCCGATTTCGACCCCTTTCCGCTATCAAATACACGTCAGTGGCTGATATCTCCAAAAGCATCACTGAGGAAAAGAACGAATTCGCACTGGGGTCCGAACTCGAAGACATCCTAAATCGCCTTCAAAAGGTCCACTCCAATGCAGAAGAAGCCGCTGCGACTGCTAAAACCGCAGTAGAGCGACAGCGCGCCACTGAGTCCGAAGTGATAATGCGCGACCTGCTGACTCGCCTGAAGACCAAGAACTTGTACGGACTTTCACAGGAAAAACTGCAACAAAACCTAGACGAAGAGGAAAAAGTGTACTTGGAAGAGAATTACCTGCCGCAGCCGATGCCGAAAATGACCCGTCGAGACCGCACCCGCTCCAGTAGTTCCCATACAGTTATCGACCCTTTGGGCTACTCCACGTCGGAACTAGAGCCAATGCTGTGTCAAGTCGGAAAGCAGTGGAACTTCGATACGGACTTCCTGACTGCCTGTTCGAACGGCCACCCTGTAGTCACTTTGGGTGACTACATGTTCAAAAGGTACCATCTGACCAAGCGCCTGGGCCTGGCGCCCGGGGCAGTCACGCTCTTTTTCGAAGGAGTGGAGGAGGGGTATCTGCCCAACAGCTACCACAACTCGACGCATGCAGCAGACGTGATGTTTTCCATGTTTTTCCTCGTCAAGACATCTGGGTTACTCCATTACAGCAGTGATTTGGAAGTTGCAGCGAGCGTAGTGGCAGCTTTAGCACATGACATCGGTCACCCCGGGGTCAACAACCGCTACCTAGTCAACTCAAAGCACGCCATAGCCCTGGAATGTACGTAATCTCCCTTCAGACAACGACATAAGCGTGCTGGAAATGATGCACGCTAGTCGATCTTTCCAAATCGCTGCGGAGACTAGTGCCTTTTCAGCGCTTTCTTCGGCGCATTGGGCACTTTTCCGCCGCCAAGTGGTGGAAATGATCCTGGCCACTGACATGGCCAAGCACTTCGAGTTGCTGGCGCAGTTTCGAGTGGCTGTCACGAGTCCGAAGTTGGACGAGGAAAGTAACCGCTTTTTCCTGTATAAGATACTGCTCAAGTGTGCGGATATTGGACACTCGGCGAAAGTTACGGACTTGCATGAGAAATGGTCGTTGCGTGTGATGGAGGAGTTCTTCAAGCAAGGAGATGCTGAAAAGGCGGAAAACTTGGCTGTTTCGATGTTTTGTGACCGCGATTCGACTGATATTTCAAAGGTAACTGCCAAATAGAGTCAAAGGGGGTTCCTGGAGAACTTGGCTTTTCCTCTATTTGACGCAGTGGCGACGGCTATGAGATGCGAAGTAATCGCTTCCACTTGTGTGCAGCAAGTGACCAGAAATACAGCCTTTTGGTTGAGGAAGTACAAGCGGCGGACTTCGTCGTTACGTCCCCAACAAATCGACTTGGTGGCCGAACGCATGCCCCTGAGCGCCGCAAATCTGCTTAGTTCCCCCGAGATGGACACTTCCACTTAACCTATGGCTTGTAATGGTTCGAAGACACTCCCAGTATAACTCCATCTTATACTCTTTCTGTCAGACCGCCACAGTACGATTTCAGGCCTACTGCTGATGCGCAAGAAGCCCAAACTGTGTTGACCCTTGGCACGGGCGTGGTGGCTGTAGGCAGTGCTGAGTGCAAACCAACTGCTGAATGCACTGCAGGCGAGAAGATCGAAGGGCTGCTGCGCCTACAACGCTAAGTAGCGGAGTTCCCGAGGTGCACTTAGAATTGCGAAGGGAGCGGAACATTTGTGCAAATCGCTACATTCGACCAGTAGATGAGTATACCTCTAAGGGATTTCCCACACTCAGGTGATAGGCCGAAGGAAATAGGGCTGCGGGGCTGTTGCCAAGCAGGGGAAATTGCTGGATATAGATCAGCCAGAATTGGAATATTTTCATGCACGAAAAGGCTAAATATGCTAGAAATATCAAAAGAAGGCTTTATAAAATGTGAATTAGAGGCTTTCCATGTACATATAAATTGGCATTTGATCCCTTCCCACACAAATTGCAATAAATTACTCAGAAATCCGCTTTAAAATGCGAACATCTCCAGAAAACAAGCCACTTTTCTCTACTTCCCATATTCACGAAGAAAATATCGCTACTTAAGGACAAAACAGTGCTAAAAGGCCTTCAAGCCCGATTTCCTACAATTAAACTCCAACGTCCATATTAAAGCTCCAGCACTTCCCTCCATGCAGGCCAAACACGCGTCTACTGGTCTCGTCTACGACAGGCTGGCTGTTTTGGGCCTTGGAAAAGTCCGCTCCAGCTGCCCTGCCTTCCTCGATTACTCCCTCACACCCAGGCCTGTATTTCACTACCAGCGCCGGGGAAACGATAACCAGCACATCCCGATTCACATACAAACAGCAATTTTCCAACTTCGGCAAATGCACACTGAGGGCGGTGTAGCAGTTCGCCCTCGGGGCAAAGCCTTCCAGCCACTCCGACCCGCAGCCACAGAGGTAGATAACGTCGTAGAACAGACAAGGGTTGAAGGAGTGCTTGGGACTGGACATGGAGGGGAGGGACTGCCAGCAGCGGCCGTTGGGCAGAGCCAGGCTTTCAGAGTCTAACAAGGGACCGCGGTTTTCCCCGCCAAATAGCAATACATAGTCCTGCCACTGGATTAGCCCAGGACTAGCCCTGCCTTTCAGCAGTGCAGGTTTCCTCTCCACTTCTCCATTCCCACTGATCAGGTAGACTGTGCTCAGCCAGTCCTTCCTCGATTTCCCCCCGCAGCACAGGACTTTGCCGGTGTGCAGAATGATCCAGCGACTTGTGTCGGTGCTCAGTGGGATGGTGCAGGTGAGGACGACCTGGGGAGTGCGAGTTTGGCTTCTGCTGTCTAGGAAGCGGAGAGAGTTCTGGCGCAGGTCTGCGAGGAGGCAGTTGGGAGTCAGGTATAGGCAGATTTCGCGGGCTATGTTGAGACTGAGAGGACGGAAAAGCCTGGAAAGACGCTTGCTCCATAGTAGACAGACTCGAGGGTCTTTGAAGTTGCCTTCGATTCGCTTGAAAAAAGTCGCCATTGTGGATTCCAATCCAGGGTACAGTTGTAAATCAGCTATTTCTCACCTATATTGCATATTTCCCGCATCAGGGAAGCAAGCATTAGCTCTATATAGAGAACTGAATAGGCCACATAAAGCTCTGTATTCATTTCTTTCCAAATGAAGTTAAGTCTGGGACTTCTTGAATTGCACTCACTGGGAAAAGTCCATTTTCATATCAAATTG
>Ga0247837_1009517_pt1 | contig 11614 bp, 4 predicted proteins | sample LaCtaG_2_FD_187115 | JGI IMG/M metagenome (GOLD analysis project Ga0247837, IMG submission 187115) | Freshwater microbial communities from meromictic Lake La Cruz, Castile-La Mancha, Spain - LaCruzMarch2015_14.5m | ecosystem: Environmental > Aquatic > Freshwater > Lake | place: Spain: Castile-La...
CAGGGAACAACTCTATCCCTTTGTTCGGAGCGAAGAGTGCGAGTTCTCTGTTTGCAGGGCCTGCCCAGGTCTTTCCTGCGAGTGCAGGCACTTCCCTCTTTGCGGCTGGTTCTTTGTTCTCCCCTGCAGCCGGGCCTTTACAGTCCTCAAAACCTTTAATGCCGACTGGCCCTGGAAACAGCCTATTTGTGCCTCAAGAGAAGAACCCCACTTTCCAGCCTATTAAGCCTTTGCAGCTGGATACACAGAAGAAGGAGCAGACTGGGTTGGTGTTCGCAAGTCCCATATTTACGTTTGCACAGGGGGCGCCAGGCCAGCCCAAAGCCCAGGACAAGCCGCAAAGCATGTGACGTCGCTAGACTATACAGTTCTTGGAGTAGGTGTAGTCCATATAAGTGTGTATAAAGAGCGCTTTATTAGACCTTTCGATTGCATGCACAGTTAGTGGCTGTCCAATTAGCTAATACTAGAGGCAGACACCCAGAATTGACTATGGAGAAGTCAGACTAGACACTTCCATAAACCCCCCTAGTCCCCAGTTCCCTCGTTTTTGAACTTCGTCCAATTAGAGATATAATGGAGTCACCAAATGTAGTGCCCAAGGCAGCCCAGCGCTTTCTAAAGCGAGACCGGACCCAGTACCTAGTGGACGCAATGCAGGTCGGCCTGGAGCATTTAAAGCTGATTCTCCTGATCCCTTCGAAAGACCGCTCTCCGGCCCAGTTACAGACTTTGGTGGACTCGACGAAGCACATTAAATTCTTCACTGAGCTGATGACGAGCGAGGGACTAGATGCACACCGGCAGTGCGTGCAGACCATGTCCTATCTGAGCATCAAAGCCGGGCAATTCTTGTTCCATGCGGGGGAGGAGGGCGGCTGCTTCTATATCATACTGAGTGGAAGCGTGGCAGTGCTGGCGCCTTTTAGGAAAAAGGAAGGCAAGGTGGACTTTAACCTGCTGACGGTGTTGAGAGGGGGGGACAGCTTTGGGGAGTTGGCGCTCATTAGCAACAAGCCGAGAGCTGCCAGCATCCTGGCCCGCGAGTCCACTAGTCTGGCAATGCTGGAGCGCTCCGACTACCTGCGTCTCCTCAGCAAGATCCAAGACGCCCGCCTCACTGCCAAGGTTGACCTGCTGCAGCACCACCCCGCCTTCCGTCTGTGGACTCGCCAGTCCCTGCAGAAGCTCTCCTACTTCTTCAAACTACGCCTATATCAGAGGAAACAGGTGCTTTTCCAGGCCGGCCAAGCTGCAAACGAAGTCTATTTGATCCAGTCTGGAGACTTCCAACTGCTCAAATCTGTACCCAATGGAGGGTCTGAGTCTACCAAGCATGCGGAAGTGACTCTAATAAGTACAGGGGAAATGATAGGTGACAGGGAAGCCTTGGGAAACAGTGTCTACGCCTACACCTGTGTATGTGCTTCCACCCAGGGAGAAGTGCTGAGCATATCCAGAGAGGACTTCCTGCAAAGAGTGGTAAACGACGACTCTAGAGGCTGCTTGCAGGGCTTAAATGCTGTCAAGGAGGAGTACAGACGCAAGAGGTTGGAACGAATCGCTCAGCTGGAAGGGGAAAAGCGGCCTTTGAAGCTGTCTTCGAGTCCCACATGCAGCAGAAACGAAGAAGGAGAAGGCATGCAAAGGGCTAGATGCGGACTAAAGGAAGCAGTGCGGAAAAGGTGGCACTTGCCGCACAGCCACGAAGGCAGTCTAACCCTCGAAAAGCCAGCCAGCGCCACTATCCTCCGACTCCCTAAAGGACTCATAGGGCACAGTCCGGCCGCCCTGTTAAGTCCCTCGCAGTCCACTAAGTCGCCTTTGCAGCATCGAAGGTCGTGGGTGGACCTGGTGGTACACAAATACTTCCACAGGAGAGTCCGGTCCGGAGTCATATTTAGCCAGCTGAAAGAGCCCTCGACAGATAGCTCCTGCCTTCGCAGTCCTGACCACTCCGCCAAGACCACAGCCACTCACTCCCACAGAAACTCTGTTTACTAGTCCTAGCCTATTCCACTGCTGTACTTCGCAGGGAACTCGCCCTAATCCCACCACTTCTTAATAACTTCTAAGTCTACTCCTTTTGCTCCAAAGTCCCCATCATTCGACTCACTTCCGTCATCATTTGCTCGAGTCTGCTCATCGTCACACTGTCTTCCCCCTTCCCCCATGTATCTGTAAGGCTTTTCAGCCGTTCGTTCTCGGCTCTAAGCCGATTTACCTCTCCAGTTAGGTCTGCTACTTGAGTGGAAAGGAGGTGACAGTTGGAGCAGGGCTGCTTGGGTCTAGTTTGGAGAGGGGAGTGGCGGTCTGTGAGTGGACTGGGTCGAATTGAAGGCTGGTTAGGACTGGGAGTGTGAGGGGACTGGAGGCCTGGCTCTATGCAGGAAAGCATAGAGAGCAGTCTTTGCTTCCACTCACTCACATCTCCATTGCCTTTTTCATACCTGAGGTAGTTCCTCCTCAGGGAGTTGTACACCACTCGCAGTAAGTTGTGAGAAGTGGCAACTGCATTGTCGCGCACATCTACGTACAGCAGGGTCTTGTTGCTGTGTAGGACCTCGGAGAGGCGAGAGATTCCGGCTTCACTGAGTTTGTTTCCGCGCAGATCTAAGGCCTTTAACCAGATGTCTGTACCCAGGACGTGTGCAAGCACCTCCACAGACTGGTCACTGAGCTTATTCTCAGCCAACACCACTTCCTGCAGACCCCTCGGCTCCTCCTCTGCTCTTTCACTCCTTAGCCCCTTCGCCCACACTGCTTCGTCTCGCTGTTCTCCCTGGCTCTCTATGATTCGCCCGACTTCGTACCCCGTTTCCAGCGCGTTTCCACTCAGTTCCAGCCTGCTCAGCTCCCTTAAGTCGCTTATCCCTCTCGCAAGTCCGCCCATGTATAGGTCTGTCAGCCCACAGTCCACTATATTGATCGAAGTCAGGACTACGGCCTGGCTAAGGCCTTCTCCTAGTAGCTTCCAGCAGTCCTGATTCATATGCACTCCTAGAAGGGTCAAATTACTCAGCACTTTCGAGTGTTTGAAATGGACCTGCAGCGCTGAGGCTAATTTGACGGTTTCCTGCGGGTTCCGCGAGGGTTTGAGACTCGTAGGACAGTCATGGGCAGACTCAGAAAGGCCGTAGCCCTTGGTAAAGCGGTCCCACTTGCTGACCGTCTTGCGATATTGGCCTCGCAGTATGCGCAAACGGTCGTAACAGGCCTGCCCCTGCTCTCCCCACAGGGCTACTTTCTCGGTGCAGGTCCAGCGTGCGAGGAAGTTGGCGAGTGCCTTCATGTCCCCTTTCTCCAGATCGTCTAGTGACGTCTCGAGTTTCCCCTTCTTCAGTCTACATCTGAATTACGCAGTTACAAGGCCTCGATAGGGAGGTCTGCGCGCTTTGGCGCAAATGAGTTGGTAGAGGTGGAGTCCATTGCTGGGGCTGCTTTTGGGGAGAGGGGAGGCAGTAGAAATGGGCGAGTAGGTGCTTTTTTGGGGACTGCGGGCTGATTCCATTAGGAAGTGAAGCTATTAGGGAATGGGACTCGTCGCTCCCCACACTTCGCACACTTCTCCAGGCTTTGCAGGTTGCTGCCGCCACACTTGCAGTTCCAGTCCTCCCGCCTTTCCACCAATGCGCCCCTCTGCTTGTTCTCCAGCTCAAAGGCTGGGTGGGTCGTAGTGGCCACCAAGTTATAGAAGCAAGTGAAGGCCTCAGGGAAGCCATTCGCATCCCCATCCAATAGTCTTTTCATCGCCCCTCTCAGTTCCTCCCCTACAGTATTCAGCACCTTGTAGTTAATCACTAGTACGTGTGAATTGGGACAGGAGCAGTCATTCACGTCACTGTGGGCGGAGCAGGCCTGACACAGCATGTGGAAGCAGGAAAAGAGGAGATAGACCCGGGCTTCGAAGATAGTGTGGCCGCAGAGGAGACAACAGGGCAGCTGGGAGTAGAGGCGGTGGCCGAGGTAGTGGAGTTGCTCCATTGGCAGTGTATCTCTGTATAGTAATTGATGGAAAGCAAGAGAATGTGGCTAAGCCCGGGAGTGCATGCGCAGGTCGGCCTGAACTCGGAGAGCAGAATTAACACTGACCTGCCGTCGCATGACTCCGATAACAGTGATATCCAAGAATTGCGCAGTCTCATGTTTCGCGCCACTCCGACTCCGGTGGACCCGGATAGCAGCTTCCTGCTGTCGCAACTCCCCAACTCCAGTCTTAAGTCCTCTTCCTCGTGCTTCCTGAGCACCGACTCACAAGCCATTCGCTTACAGAACGAAGTCTCCTTCCTCAAGACTCTACTGAGCCCCCAGCAAAGCGAACAAGGACCTGTCTATCTAGTCCCCTCCGAGCTCTATTTCGCCCTGAAAGAAACCATCGGGAAGGCATTGGACGCCCTCGAAGGCCACATGCGGCTCTTAGGCCCGGAAAGCCAGATACTGCTCCAGCGGTACCAAGGCCTGAAGGAAAGAGTGAAGGCCGGCACACTGGTTTACAGGCCTATCACAGTGCAGGGACTAGTGGACCTTGCAGCTCTGCTCTCCGCCTGCGAAGAGACGCATAGAGACATACAGGCCCTGTACTTCCGTCTCGTTGACAGGGTGGCCAGCGGACTGACAGGCCTCACGACTGAGTCTTTCAGGTCGCTGCTGACCCTGGCGCATAGAGGGAGCAGGGAGGACTTGGAATCCGCGGGGAGAGATAATGAAAGGAGAGTGGCTTTGGACAGGGAAGCCGCTTCTTTCCCCCTGCTGGGACTCAAAATCGAGCTGATGGAGGACTTGGAGCTGAGGAAGCAGACGCTGTTGGAAGGAGTGCTGGGAGTGCAGATGGTGCAGACAGGGGTGCGGGCGAGTCCGAGAAGGAAGAAACAGAGGGAGAATTCCGAGACTTCGTCATTCACGGTGTCTGCGGGGGAGCACAGGGAGGAAACGATGGCTGGAATGAAGCGAGGCTTCCAAGAGCTGTTTCTGGCCCTGAGAAAGGCCAAAGGCGAGGCAGGTCGGTGGTCCTGGAAGGAATCCCCACTCAGTCAAGCCACCTTTCCCCCCTTCGATACCCTATCCAGCCTCGAAACCGCCCTGCGCATCGCTCACCACGACGTATCGGAGATAGCCAAGGTCCTCAGCTCTGAGCGTTTCTCCATAGAGCAGCGTCTGCGAGCTTCGACAGTGGATTTGGATTCCTTACAGCATGCCCACACTGCGCTTTTGCAGCAAATCGAGCAGGAAAACAAGGAAATCGCAGAAATAAAGACTCATCTAGCTGAAAACGAGGCGGAATTAAGACTGTGGAAGGAGAAAAACTGGATACAGACCCGGGAAATGGGCCTTTTGGAGGAGAAAGCTGGGAAATTGAAGGGAGAATTGGAGATTTGTAACCAGGAAGATGTGTTAATGGAGGCGGGTTCTAAGCGCTGGCGGCCTGAATACAGGAAAACGCCCCTACGATGTGCCTATGTGAAGTCCGAACAGACCTTAAGCAGGTCTTTGGACTACTTTGTGGAGCGGATAGAGGAGGTAAACGCTGTTTTCTCAGGAGAAAGTGAGAAAAGTGGGGAAAGTAGCGAAAAATGGGCTTTAGAACTGCTTTCAGATGTGAAAGTGCAGGCGGAAAGGATGAGGGCAGAGAGGGACAGACTGAAGGCAGAGGTAGAGCACTGCACAGAGCAGCTGGCAGTCTCTAGCTTCCAGGCAAGGCAGCTGCGAAGCTCCCTAGAGGCGACAGACCAGGAGAAGTCCTCCCTAGCCGCTCAACTCGAAGACGCCCACAGGTCCTATTCAGCCCTCAATACCCAGTTCAGCCACATGCAAGCCGCCCTCAGCACTGCCAATTCCATGCTAGAAGCCGAACGTTCCACTAATTCCTCCCTCTCCCAATCCTTCCAAACCACCTGCCAGCGGCTTTCTCTGGAATTCCTCCCAGGAGCTCTGCCCGAACTAGCGTCAACTCTAGTTTCCAGACTGGAACAGGTGAGAGCGGAAATAGTGGCACAGGAAAGGAACTTGCAGGTAGCGCAACACCAGGCTGTGAGTTGGCAGTTGCAAAGCAATAAGTTCAGAGTGGACCTGGAAAGGACGCTCAAGCGGAGCAATGAGGAGAACTGCAGTTTGAAGGTACAGGTGAAGGCGCTGCAGGAGGAGGAGAGATGGCTGAGGGAACAGATGAGGGAGGGGGAGATAGTGGTGAGTTTCCCAGGAGTAGAGGGGAGTAGCGGGGATGAGGGGAGGACGAGGCTGGAGGCGGGGCTTAGTCAGGAGGACAGGGTGGAAAGAGGGTTCGAACTCATATGTGAGCGATTGGGGAAAATGACTCTACGAGAAGAGAAGTGGCCGAAGGGAGTGCTGGACTTGCAGAAAGCAGTCTATGACCAACTGGAGGACTTGCAGCGGCAACTCACTACCCAGCAGCAAGTCCAGGAGGCTGAAAAGAAGGCCCTAGGCACTGCGCAGAGCCAATTCGTCGCTGTGAGAGACCAGCTGCAGCTCCAAACCCACGCAAATGCACAGCTTTCGCAGTCTTTGCAGCTCACTCAGACTGCGTTTTCGCAGGTTCTGACGCAATTCCAGTCGCTGCAGAGAGACAATGACAGATTTAGAGAGCAAATGGAAGCGAAAGACCTGGAAATCCACCTATCTCTGGCCCTAGAAGAACCCCCACTAGAGAGAATTCCCACCCGAACGACTACTGAAAAGCTGCGAAAAGGGCTGGATTTCATCCTTTCAAAGGGAAAAGTCCCTTTCCAGACCGAAGAATCTCTCCTAGAAAAACAAGCAAAAGTGTACAATTTCGTCTCAGAGTCAGTGAAAAGAGAGCAAGCAACGAGGGCAATTGTGGCCTACTGGGGGGAAAACGCCTTCCAAAGCATCAACCAGACCCACACTCTCTGCGCCAAGCACATACTCAAAGGCACTAACCTCGTTGCTGCGGCTAATGAGGGGGTGATGGCGGCTTGTGCGGAGATGAGGGCGCTGAGGCAGAGAATTGGCGGCTTGGAACAGCAAATTGCGCTGAAAACTGAGGTTTTGATGGAGATTAGTGGGAATTCGGACTTAGAGCCGTTGGTTGGGAGATGGGGAGAAGAGGGAAAGCTGGCGAAAGGACTGGATTTCTGCATTAAAAGGGCGGCGGGGGTGTTGGATGTTGAGGAAAGGGCGGGAAATTCGCTTATTGAGAAAGAAAAATGCCTGTTTGGCCTGATTTCCCGCATTCACCAGTCCCTAATCGAGGAAAAAGCACAGCGAAAATACACCGAAAGCCGCTTTTCCGCCGAATTAGAATCCCTACAGCAGGCAAATGCCCTATTAAGCCAGGAAAACAGCGCCTTAAGAGAGCAATGCCGCCTCTCAGACCTCTCAATCAGCAGTTCCTCCACCGAAACAGCGACAGAAACCTGCAGAACTCGGCTGGAAGCAGGGCTAAGCCACGAGGATCGAGTGGCCAAAGGGTTTGAACTGATTTGTGAGCGACTGGACAAGTTGACTCTGAGGAAGGAGGAAAGGCCGAAGGAAGTGCTGGACTTGCAGAGGGCGGTATATGCCCAGTTGGAGGAAGTCAGTCTGCGAATCGAGGGTTTCCAGCTCTCACTGGACAGCGAAAAAGTCGCCAAACTGGCTTTAAATGAGGAACTGAACACCCAAATAAGCCGCAACACCGAACTAGTAACCGGCATTTCCGCAGCCAAAGGCGCATTTCAGACCTTCGCAGGGCAGTTCAGCCAGCAAATATCAGAAACTGTGGCAAACACCAGCAGTCACCTTGATTCCGTCACTGCAAAAATACACTCAGCCAAGTACAGTGTGGAAAAAGCGAAAGTCCAGTCCTTGGCACAGACTCAAATGAGCACTTCGGGGGATATGTTGGCTGCTTTTCCCTGGATGCACTTGTTAGAGGACATAGAAACGAGGGTATTTCAGCGGATTGGTGGGTTGCAGGAGAAAATTGAGCTAATTCAGAGGGAATTATCAGCTTATAAATCCGTAAAATCCGCGTTAAAGGCAGAAATAGAGAGTCAATCTATACGGATTTTCGCACTTGAGAGGGAAAAAGAGGCTTTTCTTGAGCAACTCGCGATTGAAGAAGTGCTTATAGAGGAAGTAGTTTGCGAAACAAGCGGCTTCACTGAGATAAGTAGGCAAAAACAAGGCAAAGGGCTGGATTTGCTACTGGCAACAGTGGAAACAGCAGTGGAAAAACCAATAAAGAGACCAAACAGACCGATAGATAAGGAAACTTTCCCTGAGGATACTAAACCGAGTCACAGCTTTTCCGGCTCCTATACGACTGCACTAGAGAAAGGCCTGGATTTGACTCTGCAGCAATTCCGCAGTAGTGGGGATCTCCCACCCGGGGAACTACTTGAGAAGGTAAAGTTAGTGTACACTTCGGTGGTCGAAATGCAAGAAAAACTAGAGAGACTGCGGAATTCCGAAGTAGCGCTGCAGGGCGCTAATGCAGAAGTGGTGAAACAGCAGTCAATTGCTATGCAACGCATTGTAACAGTCTGCAAAGAGAATGGGCAAAGTATGAATTTAAGGCTAAAAAGCCTCGAAACGGCTGTAGAGGAAAAGAGAAAGGCTGTGGAACTGCTAATAAAGCGCATAGGGGAAATGCGAATACTGTATAAAGCAGCAAAGGAGACCATATTGAAGCAAGCAACTGCTAACCACCACACTGAAGCCCAGCTCCAACACCTCTCTGTCCAGCTAAGCTCTGCGAAGTGCAATTTGGACAGTGCCACTAATCAACTATCCTCCCTGGAAAGCCAAAACACCGCTCTCCGCCAGCAACTCGCAGTGACAGAGGTGACTACAGCCTGGGTAGTGCCTCCCAACACAGAGGACAGGCCTGTACTCACAGGGGGCAGTACTGAGCAAAGACTCAGTCAGGGACTCCAATTCACTATACAAACAGCAGCTGATTGTCTAGGGAAGGCTCCTGAAGAAGCAGAAAGCCTGGTGGACAAACAGAAATGTCTCTATGAACTGGTGACTAATTTGGCTGTGGAGTTGCAGGGGTGGAGGACTGCGGCTATGGTGTCCGTCTCTGCTTTAAGCAAAATAGCGTCTGAGAGGCCCGAAATTGAGTCGCTATTGATAGGGAAAATGGGAGAATTGGAAGGGAAATTGGGGAATCTTACTGTGAAAAACACTGCCAGCGCTAGGAAAACCCGAATTAACCGTTCCCAAGCTACTGAACTTTCAGCCAATTTGATTTCGGCGAATCGCCTATTAGATGAGCAAAAGACATTGAATTCCGCCTTAGAAAAGAACCTAAATCAGGCAAAAACTATGCTAGAGCAGGCGACTAAAGATAAAGAAGCTAATAAGCAGGGCTTAGAGGAGAATACAAAAGCGTATCAAGAGCTTTTTGAGAAAAAAATAACTGAAATGGGGACAAATTATGACTCGCTGGCTGCTGGAATCGCTAGGAAAATGGACACGATAGGGAAAGCAATGCTTCTTTTAAAGGAGAAACTAACAACTTACCGGCAAATGAGACGGAAGCAGGCGGGTCTAATGCAAGCCCTAACAGCCGATTCCACTGCTTCCGCTAAGGAACTAGCCAGCAAGGTAGTGCTCCTGGAAGGCCAAAATACCGCTCTCCGCCATCAATTGGAAGTTACAGAGGTGACTACAGCCTGGGTAGTGCCTACCAACACTGAGGACAGGCCTGTACTCACAGGGGGCATTACTGAGCAAAGACTCAGTCAGGGACTCCAATTCGCTATACACACAGCAGCTGATTGTCTCGGGAAGGCTCCTGAAGAAGTGGAAAGCCTGGTGGACAAAGAGAAATGCCTCTATGGACTGATAGTGGACCTAGTGACTCAATTAAAAGAGTGGAAATCTGCCGCTGTATCTTCCTTAGAAGCCATTCATAGGACCGATATCGATACATCGACTAAAATTTCCGCTTTCGAAGAGCGGTTACAAGTCGCCCAGTCCTCCATTGCTATAGGAACCGTTAAGCTCAAATCTACACAGACCGAAGTCATCCACCTCAAAGCGGAGTTGACATCCCTCAATGACCAATTAACTGTCGAAAAAGAAAGAAATGCAGTACTGGAAGCGAATCTGAAGCAAAGTAGATGTGGGGAGGAACAGGGCAAAATAGCGCTTGAGACAGTTGCTCGAAAGGCTGAGAGTGCGCAATTAGCCTGGGAAGGGCAAATTGTAACATATCGGGGTTTAATTCAGAAGATGGAGTCTGAAGCAGAGCGAATTACCGAATCTTCAATAGAGGCTTATAAAGCAGCAATATCAGAGAAATGTGCAAAAGTGGAGAAATTAGGGCCGATTATTACTCAGTTGAAAGTGAAGTTAGTGGCTGCTGCAAGGACTATTCGAATGCAGAAACAGCAAATAGGCAGTCTCACTTCGAACTCAGAGACTTCGACAAGTCAGCTAGTCAGCCAAATTGCATCTCTGGAAAGCCAAAATACCGCTCTCCGCCATCAATTGGAAGTTACAGAGGTGACTACAGCCTGGGTAGTGCCTCCCAACACAGAGGACAGACCTGTACTCACAGGGGGCAGTACTGAGCAAAGACTCAGTCAGGGACTCCAATTCGCTATACACACAGCTGCTGATTGCCTAGGGAAGACTCCTGAAGAAGCGGAAAGCCTGGTGGACAAACAGAAATGTCTCTATGGACTGATAGTGGACCTGGCGGCTCAATTGAAGGAGTGGAGGTCTGCTGCTACGGTAACTTTCGAGACTTTACGCAAATCTGAAGCTGAAAATGTTGATCTCCTGGATTCACTACTGAAGAAGGTGTCAGAATATAAGGAAAAGGTACAAATTGTCTCTGCTACAGCAGTCCAGCTCAAGCGTTCTCAATTAGCTCACAAATGCCGACTTACTGACGAACTGCGCAGAAACTCGGTACTGGAAGTTACTCTGGAGCAGAGTCAGTTACGAGAAAAAGAGGGAAAATCTGTTCTCGAAACCACTGAAAAGAAAGCCGCTAAGGCGAAATCGGCCTGGGAACAGCAAATCGGCACATATCGGAGTTTGTTAGAAACAGCTAGTAGTGAGTCGGAGAGACGATTTGAGGAAGCTAAAGGGACGTTTGTTGCCAAAGTGGCAGAGAAATTGGAGACACTTGAGAAGTTGAAGCCACTCGTTGCAAAGCTGAAACTAAGGCTAGCAAAGGCTCGACAGACTGAGCGGACGCAGGCAGAGCAGTTACAGGTCCTTACTGCCAATTCGGACACGTCTACTGCTGAACTTACAGGCAAAATAGCCACTCTTGAAAGCCAAAATACCGCTCTCCGCCAGCAACTGGCAGTTACAGAGGTGACTACAGCCTGGGTAATACCTCCCAGTACTGAGGACAAACCTGTACTCACAGGGGGCAGTACTGAGCAAAGACTCAGACAGGGACTCCAATTCGCTATACACACAGCAGCTGATTGTCTCGGGAAGACTCCTGAAGAAGCGGAAAGCCTGGTGGACAAACAGAAATGTCTCTATGGACTGATAGTGGACCTGGCGGCTCAATTGAAAGAGTGGAGGTCCACCGCTGCTGTAGCTTTCCAGACTTTACAAAAATCTGAAGCTGAAAAAGTTGATCTCCCCGCTTCATTACTGAAAAAGGTGTCAGTATACGAGG
>Ga0247837_1009520_pt1 | contig 11612 bp, 12 predicted proteins | sample LaCtaG_2_FD_187115 | JGI IMG/M metagenome (GOLD analysis project Ga0247837, IMG submission 187115) | Freshwater microbial communities from meromictic Lake La Cruz, Castile-La Mancha, Spain - LaCruzMarch2015_14.5m | ecosystem: Environmental > Aquatic > Freshwater > Lake | place: Spain: Castile-La...
TAATGGCAAGTTTCGCATACCTACGTTGCGCAATGTGGCCCTCACAGCACCCTACATGCACAATGGCAGCATGAGCACCCTTGCCGAAGTGGTGGCGCATTTTAACAGTGGTGGCGTGGCCCATCCTAACAAAAGCAACCTGATACACCCCTTAAACCTTAGTGCAGCAGAGCAAGCCGATTTGGTAGCCTTTTTAGGCGCACTCACAGATGAGGCATTTAGTGCCAATACAGAATTTGGGCAGCCGTAATCGGCCTCCCCTAACCCCACCCAAAGAGGGGGTCCCGAAGCTTCGGGATACGGATGCTTTGGGAAGTAATTCCTAATTCTCCTATCTCAGAAAGACGAACTGATATTGGTTGAAAGGATAATTCAATATTGACAAGGACGTCAGCCAGTAGCCCGCACGAGGCAGAACCTCGCGCGGGCGGGAAACGATTTTTTCCAGTTGCGCCAATTATTCGATTTTGTCGCTTAGTTTTGTACAGCAACAAGCAAAATCAAAGCGATTATGGAACGTAAACAAGCACAATCCCATCAATTACTCATAGGTGGCGTACTCTTATTTTTGTTAGGACTGCTCGTTGCCTTTGGTATTCCGATGATGGCAAATTCAAGAATGGGTCTTTCTGCGCACCTCGAAGGCACCATGAATGGCATGTTTCTTATGCTGCTCGGACTTATTTGGCACAAAATTCAGTTGAGTGAAAAGGGACTTACTGCTACATATTGGCTCACGGTGTATGGCTCTTTTGCCAACTTTACGGCTGTAACTATTGCTGCCATTACCGGTGCGGGCAAAATGATGCCCCTAGCAGGTGGACAAGAAGGGGGCACCATTGTAGAAGGCCTCATTTCATTTCTTCTCATTTCGCTGGCGTTGTGTATGGTTGCAGCGTGTGTTTTGGTGCTGGTAGGACTGGTGCGCCATGCCAAGCAAGCTAAGCCATAGCGTATGCCTCTCCTAACCCCTCCCAAAGAGGGGGTTTGACGGATGCTTTGGGAAGTAATTCCTAATTCTACTATCTCAGAAAGACGAACTGATATTGGTTGAAAGGATAATTCAATACTGACGAGGACGTCAGTCCATAGAACGCACGAGGCAGAACCTCGCGCGGGCGGGGAAATTATTTTTGAATTATCACTTTTCGAGTGCCAATCACAGCATCCTTATTCAAAAGCTTCAGATAATAGATTCCACTTTGCAGATAATCTGTATTTATTCTAAAGCTGCCCTCTTTGGTTGCTGAGCTCCGCACCATTTCTTTTTGTCCTAAAGCGTTGAAGAGTTCAAATGTTATTTCCGAATTGTCGCTATAATCGTAACGAAGTTCCAAAACGTCATTTGCAGGATTCGGCCAGATTTCGAAATTTCGATTTTCTGAAACATCTGATATTGTGGTTGCAATACTGCAGCCACAGGTATAGATTACCATTCGCATAGCTACGAATTTCAGCGCTCCTGTAGCGTTATTACCACTAATTGTTAGCGTATTCTGGCCTGAGGTAAAAAGATTCACTGGAACTAAAGCGGTTTCAAAATTTGTCCAGCCAAATGGAGTGCTGCCTATTGTAGTTCCGTTTAACGATAAATCTGAAACGAAATCATCGCCTTGTATCCAAAATCTAGCGCTATCAATACAAGATGATTCAACTACCGTAAATTCATTTTGAAGTGAGGTTGTTCCATCAATGCCTCCCCAAATCATATTTGGCTCGTCTAATCCAATTTGGGTTTGAACACTGGTAATTTGGTCTGCCTGAGGTGTGCCCAATTCTGCATTTATCCATTGACCATTGCTTTCATACTGCCAGTTTGCAACGTCAGTAACAATTTCATTGGCGATAGGGTCGCTGCAACTGCAGAGATAAATTCTAACTTTCATAGCCACAAACCTTCTTGCTCCTGTAGCGTTATCGCCACTTATGGTCAAGGTATTCTCACCGGGAAGAAATAGGTTAGTAGGAATTAAATCCGTTTCAAAATTTGTCCAGCCAAATGTTGTGCTGCCAATTGTAGTTCCGTTTAAGGATAAATCTGAAACAAAATCATCGCCCTGAATCCAAAATCTTGCGCTATCCACACAACCTGTGCCTTCAAGATTGAAGAGATGCCGCAGTGTAGGATTACTAGCTGTTCCACCCCATATCATATTTGCCGCGTCTACGCCAACTTGGGTTTGAACACTGGTGATTTGATCTGCCTGCGGTGTGCCCAACACGGCACTCACCCATTGGCCGTTGTCGTTGTACTCAAAGTCATCTGTATTTGTAACTATTTCAATAACATTCTGGCTTTGCACAATGGTTGAAGAAAGCAGTAGGAACGAAAGAAGCAGAAGCTTAGAAACCGGTGTAAAAATTTTGGTCATAGCGATAATTTGTGTGAATTCTGACGCGAAAATAATTCAAACTCAATTACTAGTATATCGTTCTAAGATAATTTGTCGCCAACGGTCAAAGCTTCCCCAAACTCCTCCAAAGGCGGGTAGTTGTGGTAGCGAATACGCTACCGAATATCCCGTCCCGAAGTTTCGGGACTTCGGGAGGCCCTAGGGAAAGACCCTAGTGCCAGCTTCGGACACCCTCGCTGGGGCGGGGAATGAACTCCCAAACCACCCCGCCTTACGGCACTCCTCCATAGGAGGGGGTTAAGTTAATTGATTAAAAAGTGTGTCGTTAATAGCGATTTCCTATGGTTACTGATGGCATAGACTTTTGAATAATATCAAGGTCTGTTTTAGTTAATTCCACCTGAAATGCACCTAAATTCTCTTCGAGACGATGAATTTTTCGAGTACCTGGAATAGTGACGATTTCATCGTTTTGACTCAGTACCCAGGCAAGGGCAACCTCTGCTTTGGAAACTCCTTTGCTTTGTGCAATTTGCTCAATAGCATCAACAAATTTTAAATTCTCATTTATTGCTTCGTCTGTAAAGCGAGGAAGCGTGAGGCGCCAATCACTTGGTTCTAAATCTGCTCGGCTTTTAATCGCCCCTGTTAAGAATCCTCTGCCCAATGGACTGTATGCCACAAAGGTGATTCCAAGTTCTTTACAAACAGCAAAAATCTCTTTTTCTGGTTCACGACTCCATAAGGAATATTCCGTTTGAAGAGCCGAAATAGGGTGAACTGCATGTGCTCTGCGAAGCGTTTCAGCACTAACTTCAGAAAGTCCTATGTGTTTTACCTTTCCTTGTTTAACTAAATCACTCATTGCACCAACAATTTCTTCAATTTCCACTTTAGGATCTTGCCGATGCATGTAATACAAGTCAATTGCCTCAACACCCAGATTTTGAAGACTTTGGTCGCAAGCTTGTCTTATGTATTCTGGCTTGCCATTAAGACCAAGAAATTCACCGTTTGGTCCTCGCATCACAGCAAACTTGGTCGCTAAAATCACTTCATTCCACCGGCCTTTAAATGCTTTTCCTAAAAGTCGTTCATTGGCTCCCCACCCATACATATCGGCTGTGTCGAAAAAATTGACTCCTAAGTCGATGGCTTTATGCAATGTGTTAATAGATTCTTCTTCATTAAAAGAGCCATAAAACTCTGACATTCCCATGCAACCAAGACCAATTCGGTTAAGGTTGAGTGTACTGTGCCCTAATGTTGTTGTTTGCTTCATTGTGTCTTTTGTTTTTATGTCTGATTGTTTTGTAAGTCGTTGTCTAAGCTTGCTGCTAAAGGTTGGCAGGTGTGCGATGGGTGGGCTTTTTAGCACACCTCGAAGCAGCACCGAAGGTAAATGTTGATGCGGAAAACCAATGATTGATGCACCATAAATGTGTTTGCGATGCACGAATTGAAAGTCAGCGAAGCTAAACCCCGCCTTTTGGGTAGGTGCTGTTATAGCCAATGTTTTTGTTCGTTCGTATCATTTCTGCATTGGGTTTATGTTTACTCTTCCGTCTTGATTTATAATAATTTTAAATTTTTCTTCTAAGTTGCATCCGTCATCATAGCAAGAGCCTTCATAAATAGTTATTACATTTTTGTCTATTAAAAAATAGCGTAAAATAGTATGTGAGTCGCCCGCAATGTCGTCAGCGTAAATGTTTAATACTTTTCCATTTTTCGTTTTCGGGTCGAGAAGTAGTAAATTACCATAACGTTCATATGAATAATAGCACTCATAGATAGCGATGTTCGGCAAACGATACTTGCAACTATCAATTGATTTTTGCACTAATGTATCTATGTTATAAGCACCTGTATAGCTGTCTCCAATTTTTAGTACTTCCAGACTTTGAAATTTTGGCGATTGTATTGTTTTCGCCAAATTGATAGCTGCGAAACATTGTCCGATTTCATAAAATTCTTTTCCGCTCGGTTTTTTGAGTTGGCCATAATTTTCTAAGTCCCCTTCCCAATGCTTCGGATATTTAAATTTGGTCAGGTCGGCACAGCCAAATGGAAAATTTGCATTTATCTTAATTTTATTTGTGACGGACTGAGAAACTAAATTGCCCTTCGTTGCAGAAGTGTCTACCGAATTTGAATTGTCAGCTGTCCAATTAGAACAAGACCAAATTGTCGAGCAGGAAAGAAATATGAGCAAAGGCTTATTCATTCAGTTATTTTGTCGGTTTGGATTTGTCTTTGAGCCATTGCCCATAACCACTTCATCTATCTGTAACGTCCATTGATTTTACAGGCATACCCCGTCTAATTTGGTGGGATATGTCTATGCTTTGGATGTTACAGGTTGTGAAACTACAGCCTTTATTCCAATGCCCACAGGCCCTAGGGTAGTTGGGGTAGCGAAGACCCATCGACAAGCTCTGGGCAGGTTGCTACCGAATAATAGACCCTAGCGAAAGCCCATAGTGCCAGCTTTGGACACCCTCGCTGGGGCGGAGAAGGCCATGAGCTACAGTTATACGCAACTCTATTATAGCCTGAGATATATCAGTATAGCCTTAACTAAAACTTCCAGTAGATAATAAGACTGACTTGAATTAAATTAGAGCATTGCCCAATTTAAACCTGTTTTTTTTGCAAGATTTTTATTCTACTCGACAGCATCAGGAAAATAAGTTCCGATAATTCCGTTAATTCCTTCTACCGTTAATGGTTTGTTTGAAAAACCTTTTGCTCCATACTCCACCGCTTTAATCTTATCCTCGGGATTAAGTGAAGTGGTAAGCATAACTACTATTATTTCACCCTTTTGAGAAATAGGTAGTTTATTGTATTCATCCAAAAACTCCCACCCGTCCATGCCCGGCATGTTAATATCTAAAAAAATAATTTCGGGCTTTGGGTGCTTGCCATTCATTTCGCTTTTCAGATAGGCAAGTCCTTCAGGTCCGCTGCTGCAACTTTGAATTTTTTCAGTACATCCAGCTTCGAGGATAATAGCAGAATTAAATAAGTTTGTTGGTTCATCATCATCAATGAGCAATACGCATTTGAGCTTTTTTTTCATTTCAGGGTTTTGCTAATCGTAAATATAAAAGTGCTTCCTTCATCGGGTTTTGATTCAACACGGATTATCCCTCCATGCATCTCGGCAATTTTTTTGCAGTGTGCTAATCCTATTCCTGTGCCTTCATACAAATTTTTGTCATGCAGCCTGCGGAATACTGCAAAAATTTTATCCTGATATTTTTCAGGAATCCCTATTCCGTTATCCTTAATATCAAATTGCCATTCCCTCTCCATTTCCTTGCATGAAATATGTATTTCAGGTATTTTTCCCTTAGGTATAAATTTCAGGGCATTACCAATCAGGTTTTGAAATAATAATCTCATTTCAAGAGGATACACCTTCAGCACAGGTAGCTTTTCAATTTTAATAATCGCATGGCTTGAAGTTATTTTAGAAGATAAATCATCCAAAACATTTTCAACTTTAGTATTAATGTCAATAGTTTCAAGAACTCTGTCTTTTCCCAGCCGACTGTAATCAAGCAGGTTTGAAATCAGGGTTCTGCTTCTCAGCCCTGATTCTTTTATGAAGGTAAGGTATTTTTGTGCTTCGTCATCCAGCTGATGTTTATACTTCAAGAGTAAAAGGTCAGAAAACGATGTGATGGTATTTATAGGTTCCTGAAGGTCATGAGAAGCTATATATGTGAATTCATTTAACTCCTTATTCTTTTCATTAAGCTTGTGGTTGTAATTTTTAAGCAATTCTTCTGTTTCGTATTCTTTAGTAACATCCCAGTTAAGACCTAGCATGCGTATAGGTTTTTTAGTATCGTCCCAAAACACCTTTCCTGTTGCGCGTATATAATGAACACTGCCATCGGGCCATAATACCCTGAAAACAGGGTTCCATTCTTTTTTATCTTCTAGTGCCAGATTAATCTCTGCTTCTCCCCATACTTTATCATCAGGATGTAAACCACTAACCCAAGCATCAAAAGCTCCTGAAAAATTTTCTTTTTTTATGCCATAAAGAACATACATCTGGTCATCCCAAACCAATGAGTTATTTACAACATCCCAGTCCCACATACCTATTTTAGATACGTTGTATGCGATGGTAAGATTTGAGTTTAAAAAATTCAAATCATTGACCTGTTTTTTTAATTCGGAAATTTCTTTTTGTAGCGCAGCTATTGTCTCCTTCATTCTACAATTATATCCAAACAATCTCTCAGTATGCGTTTTAACTTATTTTCTGTTAAAGGTTTCCAATAGTAATGTTCTACCTGGTTTTCGTCTGCTTTAACTATATCTGTCATTTCCTTTGAACTTGTTAAAAACACAATGGCCGTTCGTTGCTGATGATGTTGCGGCATTTCCATAACTGTGGTTACAAACTCGTGCCCGTCTAATTGAGGCATGTTAATATCAACTAATATCAAATCAGGAAATTCATATTCGTTGACAATTGATTCAAGGTGTTTCAGTGCCACTGTTGCATCCGTAAAAAAAAGACTCTCTTTAGCAAGGTTAAAATCTTTTGACAAGACCTTGTAATACGCTATAGTATATTCATCATCATCAATAAACAACACTTTATTGATTTTTGGGACTTGTGTGGCTTGCGACATAAAATAGTAGAATAAGGTAATCAATTAGATTTTACAAAGAAAATTAAAATCTAACTCATGGATACAAGCTTTTTTGAACAATCAATTTGCTGAAGCTACTGGTATTTTACTATCCTGACCCCCTAACTTCCTGTTCTCTAAAAATCCCCCATCCCGAAGTTTCGGGACTTCGGAAGGCCCTAGGGAAAGACCCTAGTGCCAGCTTCGGACACCCTCGCTAGGGCGGTTTATTATGTGGTTGTCGCAAGTCATACGATTACTTTTTCTTTCTCAAATAGAATGTGTAACCCGAAATGCTGACAACCTCCCAGCCGTCTGCTGTCAATTGACTAACGGTGCTTAATAATCTTTCATACTGTCCAACTCCGTCTGTGAATTTTTTACCAGTGTCAATAATTTTCTCTGGAACATCGTTTTGTATAACGCGAATTACTGGCTTAGACGGGTCAACATAAGTCATTATGAAATCATACTTATCCTGTGCTTGTAAACCAGTCAGCAGACCGAAAAAGAAAAGTCCTGTCAGTAATGTTGTTTTGATTTTTCTTGTCATGTTTTAGTTTTTCTTTTTTCTCAAAATAAAAGACATAAGCCAGTTAACGTTATTAAAAGCACCTTCATGTGTTTGTAATACCTCCCAACCTTCGTTTTGCATTTTACTTACATAGTCAAAGAGTATTGCATGGTCAAATACTCCTGTACCTTTGGGCAACGGCTGCACTTCAAAAGGTTTACCCTGTATAGAAATTCTTAAATTCATAGCATCAAATTGTGTGATAGTTGCAAACTCATACTTCTCCTGCGCTATTATGCCAGTGGTAATAAAGAACAGCAACAGGGTTGCTAAAAAGGCTTTTGTGTTACGTTTCATATTGCTTTAGTCTTTTAGTTTTTTTCGTAAATAGAAGTTATGCTCTTGGTCACTGGCTGAGGAGTTAATATTAAATGTTGGTGTGGTTATGCTCACCACTTCCCATCCATTGGCAGAATATTCATTCACCTTTTTAATCAACTCCGTTTCGGTGTTTAGTGCCTTATCAATTTTAACTCCCAGCGCTCCTTCTTTGGTTATTATTTGCAGGTAGTTGCCCACTTTGTAAATCATAGCATACTCATACTTGTCCTGTGCTTGTAAACCAGTCAGCAGACCGAAAAAGAAAAGTCCTGACAGTAATGTAGTCCGAATTTGTCTTGTCATGTTGTTTGTGTTTTTATGTGAATTTTTAGTTGTTAACTGTCGCGTCATCCGGTTACCACTAAAGGTGGGATATGTCTATGTTTTTGATTTTACAGGTTGTGAAACTACAGCCTTTATTCCAATGCCCGCAGGCCCTAGGGAAAGACCCTAATGCCAGCTTCTGACACTCTCGCTGGGACGGAGATGTTTATTTGGTAGTTATTTTTTCGTGAGCTTGTTGCAAATCACTACTACTTTCTTCCTTAAAACGAATTGCTATTTTGCATTTTTCAATTCCTTTTGTGGCTTGAGATTGTAGAATTATAAATTGACCGCCTGCCTTTGAAACAATTTCTCTGTCATAGCTCATCATTTTGTAACAGGCTGAAACATCGTCTGTTCCCCTTAAAGGACATTTTGTGTGAATTTCGCCATACACCGTTTTATTATCTTTTTCAGTTATTGGAACCTGTTTTTTTGAAGGAAAGCCTTTTTGCCAGCTTTCGCCAAGTTCATCTAATGTTTTCGCCTCATTAATTTTTTTCCTCTTTATTGTTAGTTGCGCGATAAAACTATTTAGTTTGTAGCCCAAGTTATTGAATATAGTTTTTCTAAACATAAATGCTTGTATTGCTAAAAAAGCATTTACACCATTTTTAATTATTATTTTTTCAAACTTATCCAATGATATTTATTTTTCTTGTTGAAGGTTTTCCTGACTAACCACTAACGTTTTCGGGCTTGGCGAAGGTGGCGATTTTCACCACACCGCGAAGCAGCACCGAAGGTAAATGTTGATGCGGAGAACCAAACTTTGATTAACCACAAATGTTGATGCGGAGCACTGAACCGCCACTTTTGCCACCACGAAGTAGCAGCGAAGCTAAACCCGTGTTATGGGCTGCCCAAATTGTCTCAAGAAGTTCTGTCGGGCAAAACAATATTATTTTGGTTCTTTACCACCGTATTTTTTCAAAATAGTTGCAACTTCTGTTTTATTGTTATCTATTGCTAAACTCAATGCGGTGTTATTTTTTTATAAACATAATAAAATGTAGCCTTGGGGTCGACATCTGCAGAGCGTTCTTTTGCAACTTCATTCACATTTGCACCTGATTTACACATTATTTCTACTAATTCGGCATATCCTTCTAAAGTAGCCAGCATTAATGGTGTTGCTTTAAAACCACTTACCTTTCCCTTTATACCCATTGTTATGGTTAAATCAGCTTTGGCTTCTACTAATGCTTTTGCGATGTCGGGTTTCTTAAATTGAATGGATTGGTTTAGAATACAGCCCCAACCTCCATTTTTAAAGTTTGGATCAGCTCCTTTACTTAATAAATAAGCAGCGATATCACCCAATGGACTAAAATCGCTTTCTTTCTGATTAATAAAAGCCTCAGAAAAGGTAAAACCGGCCGCATTCATTTTTTCGCGAATCTCTGCCCAATTTTTTACTTTTTCTGCTGGAGGGTATGCTCCAATTAAAGCCATTAACGCATACTGTTCCTGACCTACAAATTTGTATATTTCTTTTGGGTCAGCACCGCCTTCAACCAAAAGTTTTACTACTTCCAATTTACCACAGGTTACTGCTTCTGCTAAAATTGGTCTACCAAATTTGTCGTGAATTTTTACATCAGCACCTGCTGCTAGTAATAGTCTTATAGCCTCTGTGTTTCCCCAATGTGCTGCTCCAATTAATGCTGTGTATCCATTTGCTGGGTGAGCCCAATTGAGATCAGATTTAGCATCTATTAAAGCTTTAACAACCTCAGGTCCTGCATCAATAGATGATAAATAAAGTGCAGTGCCCCAAGATGGGTCAACAAATTTAACATCTGCACCTGCTGCAATAGCAGCTAAGGCTTCTTTGTCTTTTGATGCTTTTAGTGCTGTGAATAAATCTTCCGTTGCTCCTGCAAATGAAAGTTGGTTGACAAGAAGCATTACAGCTACTGTCAATGTGGTTGTGATTTTTCTTGTCATTGTTGTCTAATTTTATTTGTTATTTAATTTAAAAAATTTCAATCAAAGATAGTAGTTTATGTTTTGCATTGTCGCCACGGGTTGCCCATAACTAGTTTATTAATGCAAGTCACACCCTCTTTTACATACATATCCCATCTTTTAGAGCGGGCTTTGTATAGGTGGTTGATGCAAACGTACAGCCTTTATTCAATCACAAATCGTCAATAATAAATCGTCAATCATCCCTCCCTGTTCTCTAAAAATCCCCCGCCTTTCAGGCACCCCACTTCGTCAAGCTCAGTGCAGGCACTTTAAAAGGGGGAACTAGCACAGCACCAACCTGAACGCCTGACCACCTGAATCCCTGCCCCCCCCTAAACATAAAACCAATAAAACTCCACAAACACATGCCCTGGGCCGTTTTGGAGGTTGTGGAGTATGGTAGATAAATTGCTGCGCCAGGTGTGTTGCAGGGTGGCTTGGCCGTGCGGGTAGGAGGTATGGGCACGGGCAAGGCAGGTGGTTTGTCTGCGGTGGCTGGCAGATGCACGGCTCGCGTTTCGTTTTAGCCTATCGCAGCATTCCTCTACGGCATCATAGTGCCCCAACTTGGCATGCACCACCAGCAGCATCAATGCCAGTTCGATGGGCAGGTGGCCACTCAATGCCAGCGGCAGTCGGGTAGCCTTGGCGGCTTGCACTATGGGCAAAGCTTCTTCCCAGTTGCGCTGATACATGATGTGCACAGCTGTGTAGAACTGGAGCAGATAGCGGTGTTCGGCATTCAAGAGCTGGGCGTGTAGATGGGCCAGCAGTTGGGCTATGGTGTGCGCATGCGTTAGCGTGTTGGGTGCGCTGAGCAACACCCGCAGGTGGGCCATGTTCCATTGCAGGTGCAAGTGCTGCAACGTTTCTGCGGGCAACGCCCCTTCCCATTGGTGCAATGCAATTTTGGCCGCTTCCAAATGCTGCATGGCTGTGGGCAGTTGCTTGGTGCGCAGCCATAGCGGCACCGCATCAAACACACAGTGCATATCCTCTTCCAAAAAGTGCCCCTCCTGCCTATGGGGCATCAGCGCCATGCGGGCATCGCCAAGGGTGCGCAGGGCCAGGGCATCATTATCCAACAACAGGGCATGCCAATAGTGGGCCCGAAACAGCACATAGCGCTCGCTCATGGGCATAGCATCGGTGGGAATGCACTTGGCAATTGGGGCAAACATGCCGCGCACATAGTCTCGTGCCTTGGAGCTGTGGGCTGCGCCATGCTCGTGGTAATATGACCGAAGCTGGGCATGCCCATAATGCAACCGCTCGCTGCATTTGGCCGCTTGGCGGGTGGCCTTAAGTTCGCTTTTCAGTTGGTGAATGCGCTGCATGTCTACCCCGTTGGGCTGCGCCAGTTCGTGCTGCATTTGCAGGTGTAGGGTGGCCATGCGCAATCCA
>Ga0247837_1009521_pt1 | contig 11611 bp, 7 predicted proteins | sample LaCtaG_2_FD_187115 | JGI IMG/M metagenome (GOLD analysis project Ga0247837, IMG submission 187115) | Freshwater microbial communities from meromictic Lake La Cruz, Castile-La Mancha, Spain - LaCruzMarch2015_14.5m | ecosystem: Environmental > Aquatic > Freshwater > Lake | place: Spain: Castile-La...
ACTGGCCGAACTCAATCCAGAAGACACCTTCCTGGCCCCAGGTAGTGCCCCAGGAGTTAGCGACGATCCAGTAGTTGGTGCCGTTCTGGTTGCCCCAGCCCAGCATCTTCACACAGTGTCCGCCCAGCAACTTCCCAGTCTTGTGCACGTAGATACCGCTGGAGTAGCTCATGAAGTCCTGGTAGACTTCGAAGCAGGTCTCCACAGGGCCAGTGAGTAGTCCTGCCTGGATATTGGCAGAGCCGAAGTAGGCAGTAGGAGTGGTGGACTTGTAGAAGACCATGTTGGCAGTGCTTGAGGGACACTTGCCGCTCTCGTCATTGTCGCCGGATACATAGGGGTCGGCGGTTTCTGCAGGAATGCCGTTCTCGTTGATGTACTGCCAGACGAGGTCCAAATAGCCACCTCCGCATCCGTCATTGCTGGTGTCGCAGGACACAAGCCATTGAGGCGACAGCGGGACGTTCGCAGGGGCATTCGATCCCATGCAGACCCGGTCAGAGAAAGCCTCCACCGCGCCAAAAGCCCAGCAAGAGCCGCAGTCCGCCTGGTTGCGAATAGCGCCCACACAGGTATTGCCTTCCCAGGTGAAAGCCGCAGGGACAGTGAGGTACTGAGCCAGGGCGTTGAGCTTGAAGGAAGGGAACTGGGAAGTGTAGCTGAGCTTGCCTCCCATCAGACGCCGGGCCTCGCCTAGAGTCATGCCGGCCACCCAGTCCATGGAGGCCTTCCAGGACCCTGAGGAGTTGATGTGCTCCACCATGTCTCTGGTGACCACAGGCTGAGCGTCCTCCAGCCTTGAGGAAGCGCTTGCAAACGCTGCCACGCAAACAGCCACAACCAACGCAGTCCTAGCCATATTACTCTATTTCTTCACCACCCCAAGTGCACTTCCTCATACATGCAGCTCTTTTCCAGCCAATGCAGCCATCAAGGCTGATTTAGAATTCAAGTGATGAGGGGAAATGCCTATTTGGCGGATAGTTCGGGTAAGTGTATTTTCATTCAATAGTTTCCTCCCTCTTTCTACCATTCTTGCCTCTACCAAGTCTTAACTTAAGAGGACACGTAGTTTCCCGCCATCGCTTCCATGTCCTCCCTGTCCTAACGTAATCCAGAAGATACCATCCATGCCCCAGGAGTTGGCGATAATCCAGTAGTTCGTGCCGCTCTGAGTCCCCCACCCCAGCATCTTCACACAGTGATTCCCCCCTTAAGCTCTAGTCTTATGCGTATAAACTCCACTTTTGTAGCTCATGAAGTCCTGGTAAGACTTCGAAGCGGGTCGGTGAGGAGGCCGGCCTTGGTGTTGGCGGGGCCTTTGTAGGCTGTGGAGTGGCGGACTTGTAGAATTGAGAGCAGTTGGCGCTGCAGGAGCCGGATTCGTCGTTGTCTCCGGAGACGTAAGGGTCGCAGGACTCGCTAGGGATGCCGTGTTCATTGATGTACTTCCAGACTAGGGTTGACTGTAGGTCAGGCTAAGAGGATGATGGGAGGGTTAAAGGGACATATGAGGAATTCCCCAGAATTCAAGCTGAATGCACTGGTTGGGTACTTGGATACTCCTGCGGCTTATACTTGGGTAGGGAATAGCTGCATTGGAGCTATACGGAACCAGGCGGCCAGAATACGGATGGAAAGACTAAGGTATCCTGTCCCCTCAGTGGCTGGTGTCGTGCAACCAATGGAAACCAGGGCTGCGGGGGGTGCTATCTACCTCTACCTGTCCATAGCAGTCTGTCAGTCTCCAGAGGTATTGACTTCCTTGATCATGTCCGCAGTGACGACTTGCATTTCGTCTTGCAGCCGGAAAGCGGGAACGGATAGGACGGGCAGGGGAAGAGCCCAGAGCAGGTAAGCGTGAGTCATATTTATTATAATTCTTCACCAGGGAACGAGAGCAGTAGAGACAGGGTCAGGACTAGGGGGAAAGGATGGTTTTTGGACGCAGAAGGAAGGGATTAGGCTGGGGCAGTGGGTAGTACAAGTTATTTACTAGCTTATAGTTAACTCAGTCATATGCACAGATTGTACTGTTTTATAGAATCTGCGGGAAAATACATTACAACACATTGTGAGTTTGAGGACAATTGATATATTAACATGATAATGTACCAGTTAGTGGTAAGTGTGGTATTAGGTAGGGAAGGTAAACCTAGAATAGCAAAAAACTGGACCAAGTGAAAGAATTGGAATTTACCTCAAAAGCTCAGCCTCTCACTCCCTCTATCTGCCATACTGGGTTTTCCGCCTCACTACTCAACTCCAAACCCATAGTGGCTTTAACAGGAAATATGGCCTTTAGCCTTACTTCCACCCTGTATAACTACGACTCCTAACTCAGTATAGTAGTAATCGCTTAATACTTGCTTTGATAGCTTCGTCCAATATGTTTCTATGCATGCAGCGTTCTTATTAGGAACACAGACCTATTTCGCATCAAAACGAAGCCTTTATATATGGGAAACAGCGAAGGCGGAATAGGCAAAATTGAAGCGAAGAAGCGAGCAGTTGGTTACCTGGCCGAAACCCATACAAGCCAAGAGTCCGGGGAAATACTGTTCAATGAGGAAGGGGAAGTAGTGCGAGTGGACAAGTCTCCAAAGTTACCGCGGACTGGCTCTATTAGTACAAAAAGAACAGAGGAAGTGAAAGACGAAGGGAGGAAGCCTGTGAGAGGTGAAAGGAAGGTGCAAAGCATTGATGTAAGTCGGAGAAGAGGGATATTGTCAGCTTCAGCATCCAGAAAAGCCTCTCCGGATGTGTCTATGCACCCTTCTCCTCGAGTGGATGTTGCCAAATCCCAGCTACATATACGGTCCAAACCGCCTCCCTACCGACTCAAACAGCGCCTCGATAGTTCCTTCCCGGTTACTGACCAGTTCACAGTGTTTTCCCCTCATCCCCCCTTCCTGCAAGACTCTCGGCCTCAGAAGCCCTCCAAACACCGGGTGATTGTCCAGTCTTCGTACAAACTTCTCCCTGTGAAGCCTGACTTCCTCTCCCTGTCTCACTCTTCCGCCCAGTCTTCCACTCTAGACCGAATCAAGGACAAACGATGTCACAAAGGAGTAATTAGCCTCTCTCCCGACAAAAAGCAGGTCTCGAAGTCCTTCCTGTCCGCATATATTCCTGACCTGAGCAAGGTAACTGGGTCAATTCATATAAAGGCGAGTAAGCAGTTACTAGTGACTTCAGTGCCTGTTTCTCCCCTGGCTAGTCGACCGCCGAAGGGCTCGCGGGCTGAGAGAGTGTGGACTTGGAAGGGAAGTCACGGCCGGTTCAGACCTAGGAAGAAGGGAAAGGAAGGGCAATAGACAGTTATATACTATGGACTATACGCCTCCGTCCACAGCAGGGTTTAACGCCGATGAAGAACTAGCGAAGCTGGTGAATCACTTGCAACTCTCCCGAGAGGCGCACGCACAAGAGAAGCAGAGAGAAGCGCTAGAGAGGGCGGAAGCCCGCAAGAAGGAGCGCTTTCAGAAGAAACAGAGGGAGGGCAAGTTTCTCTTGGATGTACATCAGAGACAGCCTTGGAAACTCGGCGACCAGCACATGGCAGTCAACTTCGACAAGGACGTTAAGCCTTTACCTGCTGGAGATATCCACCCAGTGACCCTATATCGCACCAAGCACTTCCTCCCCCGGACCTTCGAAGAGCCTCCCCAGCCCTTCGTCTCCACCACTCAAACGGCTCAGCTGTTCCCCTCCTCCTCCAACCACTTCCTGTCCAAGCCCGCTCAAACTGCCTTTGCACAGCGCAAGGCGGAGTTCGAAGCAGAGGTAGAGCGGAGGCGGAAGCAGGAAATGAAGAGGAAGCAGGTGGTGTTCGCTAGTCGCTGGGAACCTACAGGAGTCAGTAGGAACTTCAGCACTCCGCCCAGTGACCAATACTACCTCTTTGAGAGAGGACTGAAGGACCGCCCGCTGCAGGAAAAGCCGTTTTTGAGGACGAAAAGGGACGGAGAGCTGTTTAGCTAGTTTAATCCGATTGTCCAATGCATGGAAAGACTGAGTTATGGCGCAATTAGGCCACTTTAGAGTTAGACGAAGTTAATGTCAGGCACGTAATACTCTTTGCTGAAAATCGACATCTTCAAGTCCTCGCGAGCCAGGAACCTCAGTGGGAACTCCACCAAAAACCCCTTCACATTCTCACACAGTTGCGGGTACGCCTCCAGACTTTCCTGCGCCTGGAAGCCCGCTAGTTCCGATATCAAGGGAATGCAGTCGTCAGGGTAGCAGCGGAACACATGTCGATACCGAACGGTATTACTATGCGCCAAAACACGCCAAAACTGGTCGAATTCGTCAGATAAAGGGTCCCGCAGGATGTCTTCCGACCCTCCAGAGTGCTCCTTGAACAGCTGAAGTCGCAGGGAAAGCGCGAATTGGGCTGCTTGCACTTCCTTGCCGGCTAGGCGACTAGGCACTTTGCAGCTGTCTTCCACGACTAAGGCCACTTCGGAGTCGCGGTCGCCGAGTAAGCTGCGGTCGTTGATGTTGGCGCTGCCGATGAGGGCGTAGCAGTCGTCCACTATCATTACTTTGGAGTGCACGTAGACTATCTCTGTGGCAGGGTTGCCCTCCGGCATCACCGCATGTGTCCGCAGGCCATAGAACGCTATGTAGTGTGTGGGGTCCTCTATACCCGACTGCTTCAACTGCTCATACAGCGAACTGATAGTTTGGTACTCCCAATAGAGTTGCACTCTGAGCACTGCGGCTGCAGGGTCGTCCACCGACCCTTCAAAAGCAGGCAGCAGTGGCATTACTACGATCACTTTGAATGCTTCTTTGTGTGCAAATGCGTACTTTATGCGGTCCACAAGCGCTTGTGCGAGTTGATTCTTCACAGGGTCGCCGGCTGTGCTTGAGATGAAGAACTGGTTTTCGATGTAGATGAAGTGGTTGGCGAGGTTGATGAGGTGCAGATAGGCGGAGTAGATGGTGTTTTCGTAGACATGGTAGTTGTACGACCACATGCTGGAACTCACTACCAGTTGGCAGGTGCAGGAGCCGGTCTGCAAGTCTTGTGTTTTGCTGTGCACAAGCAGATTTCTTGCGAATTGCTCGTCTCCCTGCGCCTTGTCCTGCATCAACTCCTGTCGCTCCCTCTGCTCATCCGCTTCTTCCAACTGTTCCATCTCCAACATTGACTTGAAAGGCCTTTTGTCTGCTCTCAGGGAGGGCTGAGGGCGCAAAATGGGCTGATCAGGTGCTGTTTCTTCGCCTAGCACAGCAGTAGTTGTTCTGCTCAGCGGAAACCTCTCCACTTGGACAACATGTCTTTCCATTTCCATCAACTTGGGTAGGTTAATCCTGGACGACTCACTTTTCCCTCCTCTGGGCCCAGCGTAGGGCTTCAACTCAGCAGAGCGAGTGTTGGGTTGCATGTGGGGCGTAGCGGGCTGCAGCAACTCAGGGTTAGTGTGGTAGTTCCCCGCCCTGTCCGTCATCACATGGTTCCACAGCTCTGTGAAGTGGTGCGCCAGGTCGTTCGCCACGCTCCCAGTTACCCTCAGAGCTACATCATGCCAGGGCATTCTCGGCACTTTCCGCCGGTCTATACTGTCTCTGGACGCATTTTCCACGTCTGTAAAGTCTGCTATCCTGCAATTGGAGTAGTCTATCCCCGGCCACAGGTCTCCCGAAGGCTCCTCCTCTCGTAAGGAGTGCTTGCTTGTGTCCCACCGTCCGAAGCACAGGTCTAGTCCTCCAAGAAAGGCCAAATAGTGGTCGATTACTATCACTTTCTCGTGGTGTGACCAGAGAAACTGCCTGCCCACTATAGACCTGTGTGGGTGTCTGATGATTCGAATGCGATTGGAGCGCTGTTTGAAGGCTTGTTTGGTGTGCAAGCTGTTGAGGGTGAGGGCCAGGGACACTTCCTTATAGACATGTATATACACATTAACCTTCCGATCTGCAAGTTTCCCCAGTACTTCCAGTATCGAGGTCGCAGGGTGCGCACTGGCTGGACGCTCTAGCAGGAGTTCAGGACTCAGCCACCAGTCACTAATATAAACAGTGCTTTTCGCCTTTTGCAATTCAGTGCAAACGTCTCGAAAGTAGTCCTCGCCATCCACGTACCACTTTGCAGAGTTGGCGGGACGCACAGGGAAGGAGGAGTTGTAGCGATTGCAGTTGGCAGCAGCCCAGTCCGACTCACTATAGGCCTTTACGATCTCTGAGTACCACTCCTGGGCGAGGGCAGTGTTCCCTGTCCTCAGTAAAAAAGCCCTAGTGTTCGTGACTAATTTGATTCCGTCATCGAAGCCAGTTTCCGTTTTCCCCCAAAACACCACGAATTTCCCCTTAAATGTGAGCGCTTCGTGGAGTCTTTCGTCCTGCGGTCGAGTGACATACCCCACCATATCGTCCCTGATCATCAGCCACCTCTTCTGAAATCGCTTAAAGTACTTCGTGCAGTTACACATATAGTCCTCATTCGCCACTCTTCCTCCTGTCCGCTTGAACAAATACCCTTCTTTCCGCTTCGTCGACTTTCCGTCGAAGGACAAAGCACTGACTTCCACGAACTCAAGGAAAGCGGTCATTTGGCAGCGGCTGGGCTTGAGAGTGACTCGTTTGAGGTAGGTCTCGAGGAGGAGGAGTTGGTTTGCGGACTCGTCGACTTCGGAAAGGAGCTGTAGGGAGGGGGGGTCTGCGGGAGCAGAGATACCGCATTTGTCGCATTCCACTAGGAGATTTTCGTGGAAGTCGGAAAAGTCTTGGTAGGAGCGCTTGATGGTCCACTCGTAGGTTACTCCTTCCTTGGTATGGCTAAGGCGAAAGGCATACAGCAGTTGACTGACTTCCGCAGTAGTTGCAGGCTGCAGGGCTGCTTGCAAGGAAAAGACGCCCAGTCTCTGCACCTGAGGACTGAAGAGGAGCAGGTGTCTACAAGCCTTTGTCAGCAAAGGTCTCTGCACCTCAATAGACATTATGACTCTATTCGGACGCTATGCATTATAGCTCTAAATGAAGCCTTTCCTAGCATATCCATGCTCCTTAGAGTTACATTACTGATGCATGGCTTCAATTTGTTCCTTCCACGACTGAGAGAACTCTTCATACTTCTGCATGAACTCCTCTTGGAAGCCCGGCTGTCCTGCAACTGCAAGGTCCAGCTGAGGCACGACCCCCTGTCTCCTAGACGACGCAACTTGCGACTGAGTGGACGAATTCGAAAGTGTCTTGTAGGGAAATCCGGATGAAGAGGACTGGGAGGACTCATCAGAGCTGCTTTCCGGCTCTATCGCTTCTAGAGGAAGCACAGGCACTCGCTCAGGCCGGACATAGACCAGTGGAGGGCCGGAAGCAATGGGCTCTGCTTCGGAACTAGAGCCGGAACGACTGCTCCTGCCTGATGCTTTTACCCTCCGCACGTCTTTTGCGTATATTTCCTCCACAGGAATGCCTCGCTTTTTGAGTGCGTGGATAAGCGCTATTAACTTGTTTTCGCGGGATTTGGCGGCTTTCAGCTCGCGGAGGGCGGAGTCTTTCCAGACTTTGTAAGCCTCGAGCTCGGACATTACGAGGCGCCAGGTCTTTTCTTCAGGGGGGAATGAGTCGAGCCGCACGCAGGCCACATCGAATAGCTTTTCTTGGTATTCGAAGCACTTGGTCTGGTATACTTCACAAGTCTGACTGAGTTCCACATTTTCCCTGGCCAATCGCTCCAACTTCCCTTTATAAGCTGCCTTTTCCTCCGTTTCTTTAGTAAAGTTGGCCTGCAAAGTGCTCAAACTGCTGCGACTTTGGTCCATTTGGTCACTAAGCGCCTGCATCCGGGCGTCATAAATGCTCCTCACCCTGTCCAAAACAAGGGTAAAAGCGGAATCCAGGCCTGACAGCGCTTTCAAAGCCTGGCTACAGGCCTGCACCTCCCCTCTCCAGTCCCCGCCCTGGACTTCCAAACTCTTTACCAAGTCTTCGAGTATTTTACTGGCTTCGTCCCTCCTGGGTGAGTCTTCGGAAGGGAGGGAGTAGAAGGAAAGAGCTAAAGAGGACTGTAGTCTTTTCTTCGCCTTGGACTCGGACTGGTCGGGCAGAATCTCAGTCCGCTGCCGGTCTAGACGTCTATCAGGCGGGGCTATTTTGCCTGCCCTGAATTTGACCTTGCACACGCTCTTGGACCGAGGAAGAGGCTGGGCTGGATGGACTGCGTATGGGGAGTGGCTGGAAAGGTCAGTCGACAACTGTCTATTCAGTCTCACCAGAGTCCTTGCGTTCTCAGGACTGACCTCGACATCTGGTATAGGCTGCAGGGAGGAGTTTTGCATACGTCGTTTGGCCTTCTGGATGGCATGGGGCGCGCTTTGGTGAGTTTTTTGCGGCTTACCTGAGGCCATTATTTGTGGTCTTTCTGAGGTAAGTTGGACATGGCAGTTGGCAGTAGTCAGTGAGAGGAAGGACTATGCAGTATCTAGTGTGGAACAGGATAGAGATTTGGTCAATTCAATACCTGTTCATACAGTCCATTCTCATTTCCTCCAAAAATCGGGGGATTTCTGCCCTTCAAGACTATCTAAATGCCTTATAACTGCTGGGTATACTGTCCAGTCTGCATTTAATTGAAATCAGACAAGGATTTATCCTTCTTCAGGGACTTCTTTCATATATGTGCAAAGTTCTACACTACTATGCAGCTCAGTCCTCTATAGTGGGTAGTCAGTGTGGTCTTTCCCATCGCTTTCAATGAGGCTTTCCCTCGAAATGGAGAGATCCACCCAGAGACTCGCACTGCCCTCCGCAATCAATCCTTGTTTCCCTGTTTAGTCATTTGCGGGGAAATCATTGAAGAATTGTCTGATTCAGTCTTCTTTTGGACCTTACCACCTCTACAATAGTTCAATTTCCAGATAACTGCGATTCCGGCAGAAGGCTCGTCTTCTACATCTATAAATGAGAAATAAAACTCACAGAAGGGCAAGGCGGATACATCTGTCTGAATTGCTTGCCTTATAAGAGCTGCTTGTGTATTGGTAGTCGGGAGTAAGGGAAATAGTACTAATACGGACTTTCCCACTATGGTAAGTATAGAGTACGCATGTATAGACATGCAAGAAGCGCACTAATACCCTACTTCCATATAACACTGCAGCTATTCTGCTTCTAGACAGCTCTACCGCACACTGCCCGGCCTCGCGCCTATTTCCCCCAGCTGAGCAACCGCATGAGAGACTGCCTTGCAGTGATACAGTCGACTGTCACAGCGACTCAGACGCTGCAAGTCTCTTTCGCCCTTAATACGCAAGTACACCCGCTCCTGCCGCTCCCTGGGAGACTGCACCCGACTCGCTTTCCCGTCCAGGAGCAGCTGCTCAGAGCGAGAGCTGCGCATGTGCTTCGGAGCAGTGGAGAGCGGCAAAGGCAAATTGGTGAAGGAAAAAAGCGGCTTTGCATGTAGTTTAGCCATTTCCTGGCCACTTCGACTTCTCAGTGTTTTCTCCTTCTTTATGCGCTTTTCAAGGGCTCTACGGAAAAGGGCGTATTTCTCTGCTCTGCTTGGTGCGCCGCTATCGATAACTTCCAGCACATTTCCGCCTTCGTCCAGACGGACTGCAGCTTTGTAGCGCTCGTAGAACTGCTCGCGTTGCATTGCACTGACCATTCCCGCGTCGTCAGGCTTATCAGTGTCTTCGGAGTTCTTGTAGGCCCGCTCCTTGCCCAGCTCTGCATTCACTTGGAAGTCGAAGTTTACCTTTGCAGAAAAGGCGAAGTCGTGCAGATTTTCAGCTTTGCCTTGCACCAGAAAAGCCAACTTTTCTGCCACGTCTTCCCGTAGGTCGTTTTCCTCTGCCTCCTTCTGCCACTTTACATCGTAGGTGATGCAAGGAGTATGCGGAATCGGCGTTTCTTCCTCACTGGTTACCACATCCTCCGCCTCTTTCTGCTTCTGCTCAGCCTCGCCCAGCGCAATGTTGTAAAATCGAGCTCGCCGCTTCCGGCCGTTCCCCAAAAGCAGCTCCTCCGCCATTTTCTTCACCATTTCCATGTGTTTGAGTTCGAAATCTGCACTTCCAGCTAAGTAGTTGCGCACAGGACTTGGGTCTTCTTCAGACCCTGGGACTTCGTCCTCTGCTTCCTCACTGGCAGAAGAGACATTGGCGGCCTCGGGCTTGGGACGCTTAGAGAAGATGCTGGCTCGAGAAATTAGGGAGCGTCTGGGAAGGGAAGAGAGCTGGGCAGACTTGCGAGGGGCCAGGCGGCGGGGCGTAGGGGCGAGAGATAGGTCTGAGGGAAGCGAAGGCACCAAGGCTTTGGAAGGCGTCAAGGGCGGGGACAGGAGGAGGGAAGGAGAGCGGCTGTCCTGGGGAGACTTCAGACTCGCCCGAGACGTTGGCATGGACCCTCTGCGATTTCTAATAGACTGCCGAGGGAATCCTTTGGGCTGTGTGGAGTCTGCCGCCGATTGTTGGACAGGGAGAGGCTCTTTTCCTTCTTCTCTCAACTCCGTATCGGACTGCAGAGTTGCTACTTGGGGAGTTTCCGCCTTGATAATGGGCACTTTCGGCTCCTCCTCAGGACCCAGGTCCAGCTGCTGCAGAGAGACTAGTAGCGACTTGGCGAATTGAAGCACCAATTCCTCCATCGCATCCATACTCCTTGTCAAGTCCTCTCGAACTCTAGGCAGTTCCCTTAGCGATTTCCGCATACTCTCAGGCTCTTCAAGCAGCGCTCGCACCTCGCCTGAGAGAGAGGACCGTCTTTGAGTGAACAGCAGAGTCAGGCTCTGCTGTAAATCGGACTGAATCAGTGAAGAGTTCCTGCGTGCTCCTCTGCGAAACATAGGGTCGCGGGCAGGCAAGGGCTCCTCCGGCTCTGAGTCCTTATCAGTTTGCAGACTATCGAGGGATGGAGGACTGGGGACAATGGGCACAGGAGCAGGGGAGCCGAGTTCCTTCCTGGCTTTGCGAGTTCTGACTAGGAGACTTCTGCGAGGGACAGACTTGGCAGCTGAGCGGAGGGGTTGGGGCATTAGTGACTTTCGCTGTGATCGCTTTGCCTTAGTCTGACTCGACTGAGGCGGGGGTTCTAGCGATCGACTCGGAGGTTGAAGTAGGGAAAGGGGAGGACTCTTGTGAGGAGGGAGCGGGGGAGTGGGAGGACTGGCTGCAGTTTTGTGTGTAAGGGGCAATTTGGGCTCTTCTTTCACTAGAGCAAAGGAGTCGCTGCAGGCCTGAGACTGGCCTGGGTCCGCAATTCGCTGTATTTCTACCTCTCTACTAGCATGCATTTCCTCTCTATTGGGAGCCATTTCCTCCCCCTTTGCAGCAGTTGGAGCAGGACTTGGGTGGAACTTTGGGGTTTCTGGTTCGTCTGTGTCGTCTACTGTAGCTTCAATGGGAATCAGCGGCTGGAAAGGTGGCCGAGTAAGTGCAAGTTCCTGTGTTGCCGGCCTCACTCTTTCCCACTCCTCAGATATGCCAACTGCCCTTTCTACAGAGAGGAAGCCAGGGTCAGACCCCAGAGATTCAGAGAACGGAGATACATCCAAGGACTGCAGGCTGGGGAGAGTCTGGGCAGGCGGAAGAGAAGCCTTGAGTTCTGGCTTGATATGCTCCACTGCTTCTTTACCCTCTGAGTTTCCGCTAATTAG
>Ga0247837_1009522_pt1 | contig 11611 bp, 9 predicted proteins | sample LaCtaG_2_FD_187115 | JGI IMG/M metagenome (GOLD analysis project Ga0247837, IMG submission 187115) | Freshwater microbial communities from meromictic Lake La Cruz, Castile-La Mancha, Spain - LaCruzMarch2015_14.5m | ecosystem: Environmental > Aquatic > Freshwater > Lake | place: Spain: Castile-La...
TTTGGTTCTGCATTGAGTTTTTTGTTGATGTTATCTTTGTGGGAAAAACATGCACCAAAAAATGTAACGCTTCATTATATTGCCTCGGAACCATGCCCATGGACGCGAGATGATATCCAAAAATGTATCGCCTTATGGCCTTCTTTAAAGAAAAACACACAGCATCTCTTGGCTCATTATCCTGTGTTAACGCCAGGTTTTCATTCAATTGAATTTCCAGACGCGCGCGTTCATTTGACGCTTTTTGTAGGAGAGCCTTCAACGTGTTATCAAGAGCTCCTGGTTTGTGGTAATAGCCGTCTAGAGCCACGCTTGAGACATTACCATGTAGATGCATGGGTTATTCATGAGCATGACCTCTTCACAGATAAACCATTTCTTGCAACGGTTGGAATGTTGTCTAAGCCCAAAACAACATTAACCACGTTCTGTGAGGGAGAAGATGTACAGCAAGGTCTTCAACAGGCAGGGTTCACAGTGCAGCCTTGGCTTAAGTTAATGAGGGCTGAATTTACCAGCATGCCTCATTTGCAGACGACTCAGCATACGCCATGGCATGTTGCATCTCCCGCACCGACACTGATAAAGGAAAAAACGGCCATTGTTTTGGGAGCGGGGCTTGCAGGATGTTACATGGCTTCAGCGCTTGCTCGACGAGGTTGGTCTGTTACCTTGTTGGACGCTGAAGGTACACCTGCTGATGGAGCATCAGGGAACAAAAAAGCCATTTTATACCCCAAATTAACGCCTTTTAGTTCACCATTAAATGCATTTATGCTAAATGCCCACCAATATGCGTTTAGTGCTTATCAACAAATGTTAAAAACAGAACCCCTAGGCGAGCTCTGTGGCATCTTGCAATTAGCCTCTTATGACAAAGATACTCATTTAGAAGCATGGGTCGAAAGATACCCTGAATTAGGGATTTTGGTGAGCCAAGAGCGTGCGTCTTGTCTTGCGGGTATTGAGCTTCAGTCTGGAGGAGTATTTATACCCCGCTCTGGTTGGGTGAATTCACCCATGCTCTGTCAATATTTAATAAACAACAACAATATTCATTGGGTGGGTCATCAAAAAGTAGTTGCCATTCATAATGACGGTAAAAAATGGCATGCCAATGGCCATGAGGCCACGGTCCTTGTCATTGCTAATGGTTCTGGTGCAAATGTGTTCGAGCAAACAAAGCATTTGCCTTTAACCGCCGTACGCGGGCAAATGACATCCATGCTGAGCAACGAGCAAAGTGTTTCGTTGAAGATTCCTGTGTGCGCTGATATTCATGTTCTTCCCGCCGAGCATGGATGCCATGAAGTAGGTGCTACCTATCAAGCAGGTGTTTCAACAAGGATAGGTTCATCGGCAGATGATCTTGAAAACATGATGCACTTACATACAATATCATCGGAGGTGGCATGGTCTTGTAGGTCAAATGGCTCATGGGTAGGTGTTCGTGCAGCCACGCCAGACTATTTACCCATGGTAGGACCAGTCGTTAAACCTTCTTCATTCAAACAATGCTATAAACATTTTGCAACGGATGCTAAGCGTTGGATTCCAGAAATGGCAATGCATCATGAGGGATTATATGTGTGTGCGGGGTTTGGTTCGCGGGGCCTAACGACCATTCCATTGAGTGCTGAATGGCTGGCCGCAACGATAAGCCAAGAGCCTTTTGGTATGCCCCGCACGATGAGCCAATCCTTGTCTCCCTCACGTTTTTTGCGGCGTGAAATTATTCGCTCGACGTTAAAGAAATAACTTCATGCGTTAGTCCCTCACGGTAACTTGGATAGTTTAATTGAACCAACAGTTCTTTTTTAATTTTTACATTACTAACGCGTCGATTTTGGCTATAAAACTCCCGAGCCATGGGTGATAAAGTCGCTTTCTCAATGGGTAGAAGAGGGGGCGCGGGTATGTTTAGTAAAGACGCCGCATATTGTATGACCTCATGTGATGATGAGGGTTCATCATCGGCTACATTATAGATGGATAAAGGGTTAGGATGTTCCATCGATTTTAAAAGGATAGTGCAGATATCTTCCACATGAATTCTTGAAAAAAACTGACCTTCTTTATAAAGCGAGTGATTTTTACCAGACAATAGTTCTTTGAGTGCATTCCGATGTGGCCCATAGATACCTGATAAGCGAAATACATGGACGGGTAAATTGTATTTTTGTCCCAATTGGAGCCATGCCTTTTCGGCATTTCGACGCAATACTCCTCGTTCGCCAAGAGAATTTGATACTGTCTGCTCATCCACCCAAGCACCTTGATGATCTCCATAAACCCCAGTTGAAGAAAGATAACCTATCCATTTTATGGTGTGTTGTTGCTCTTTTATCAGCGACTCAAACTGGGTGATGACAGGGTCACCTGAAGGTGTTGGGGGTGCTGTTATCAAAAGATGCGTGGCGGATGTTAACGCTTTTTTGATTTCATCGTGGGTAAATGGGATAAGACGGCAATCATTGGCGTCTAAACAGTCCGATTGGTTTGGGTGCCGAGAGGTTCCTATAACATCAAAATGTAATTTTGATAGGTGTTTTGCTAGGAATGAGGCTGTATATCCATAGCCAAAAATTAAAAAAGTTGGGTTCATGGCCTACCTAATAAGTGATGATAAATTTATGTGGCAATAAGTATATCGGGTAATCGCAAAACTCGCGTGATTATTTTTAAGTATTGCTATTTAAAGAGTGGGCCGCTAATCTTGCCTGATTCTTTTTTTCTGAGGGATATTGTGGATAGCATTGAAATTTTTCAAATTGATGCTTTCACTGATAAAGTTTTTCATGGTAACCCCGCTGCAATTTGCTTGCTAAATGATTGGTTAAACGACGAATTATTACAAGCCATAGCATTTGAAAATAATTTATCGGAAACGGCTTTTGTTATAGAAAATGCAGATGGCTATCAAATCCGTTGGTTTACCCCTAAGGGTGAAATTAATCTTTGTGGGCATGCAACATTAGCCGCGGGTTTTTTACTGTTTGAGCTTATGCAAATCCCTACGGATACGGTGCATTTTTCAAGTTTAAGCGGCTCTCTTTATGTGCACAAAAAAGACGATCTTCTCACGTTAAATTTTCCTCGTTTAAATTGCGAGGAGATGTCGATGCAAATGTTAGCGAACATCATTGATAAACCTATTCTAGGTGCTTATGCCAGTGATTTAGATTATTTGGTACTTCTAGCGAATGAAAAACAGGTGGTAGATGCGCAAATTGATTTGCAAGGGCTTTTAAAACTACCCAAACGAGGCTTGATCATAACAGCAAGAGGGAGTGAGTCTGATTTTTACTCGCGTTGCTTTTATCTAAAACATAATATCGCTGAAGATCCTGTAACAGGTTCTGCGCACTGTGTTTTAGCGCCTTTTTGGTCAAAACGTTTAAACAAGACAAAGCTTCATGCTATTCAGGGATCTATTCGAAGAGGCGATGTGTTTTGCGAGGTTCATGAAGACCGAGTGCATATTTCTGGTTACTGTAAGTGGTATTCAAAAGGGTCTTTATTTATATAATGCTGATTTAAAAACACCAAAAAAACCTATGGTTGCTATCCATAAAGCCTCATGCTAAAAATGCAATTCATCTATTCAAGGAGTGAGTATCGATGACACAATCCATGGGCAAACACTTTAAAACGCTGGTTAAAGAGCAAGCTCCTTTGCAAGTTTTGGGCGCCATCAATGCCTACTCTGCCATGCTTGTTGAAGCCGCTAATGGCAAAGCCATTTATTTATCGGGTGCGGGTGTTGCAAATGCATCTTACGGGTTGCCTGATTTGGGAATGACAGGTTTGGCTGAGGTGTTGGAAGATGTTCGCCGGGTAACCGACGCATGTTCTTTGCCTCTTTTGGTGGATGTAGATACCGGATGGGGGCATGCATTCAATATTGCTCGAACCGTTAAAAAAATGGAACGTGCGGGCGTTGCAGCTATTCATATTGAAGATCAGGTCATGGCTAAACGTTGTGGACATCGCCCCAACAAAGCCATCGTTTCCATGCAAGAAATGGGTGATAGGATAAAAGCTGCTGTGGATGCACGAGTGGATCCTGATTTTGTGATCATGGCTCGCACTGATGCTTTTGCAGTAGAGGGCATGCAAGCCGCGTTAGAGCGTGCCGCCTTTTGTGTTGAGCTAGGCGCCGACATGATTTTTCCAGAAGCATTGACTACACTTGATGAGTACGGTGAATTTACAAAAAATCTTAATGTTCCCATACTGGCCAATATTACTGAATTTGGTAAAACACCTCTTTTTACGCGCGATGAGTTAGAGCGCGTTGGGGTCGGTTTGATTTTATACCCACTCAGTGCTTTTCGCGCCATGTCGTATGCCGCTTTAAACGTGTACAAGGCCATTGTTGAAAAGGGCACACAGCAACCAATGATTAATCATATGCAAAATCGTGATGCTTTATATGACGTATTGAAATACAAGGATTTTGAAACAAAACTTGATCAATTGATGGAGGAGTCGTAATGGTCAATAAAACAGCAGGATTAGCTGGGGTTATCGCGGGGGAGTCGGCGATTGCGATGGTAGGAATGGCTGGCAAAGGCTTAAATTATCGAGGTTACTCCATTGATGATCTTGCGGCCCATGCAACCTTTGAAGAAGTGGCTTATTTATTGATCTATGGCCAATTGCCAACCCGTACTGAATTAGCCACTTATGTTAATAAATTAATGGGCTTGCGCACTTTACCCGAAGTCCTTAAAAAAGTACTAAAACTTATTCCTAAAACAACCCATCCTATGGATGTATTACGTACAGGTTGTTCTATGTTAGGAACGCTTGAACCTGAGCTTAATTTTTCTGAACAATATGACATTGCGGATAGGTTATTAGCATTGTTTCCGGGGATGTTGTGCTACTGGTATGCCTATCATTACCAAGATAAAGAGATAACAGGCCTTAGTGATGAAGAAACAACTGGGGGCCATTTTCTTACGTTGCTTCATGGAAAAGAGCCTAGCAAGCTTCATCGGGATGTTATGAATGTATCCCTTATTCTTTATGCAGAACATGAGTTTAATGCATCTACCTTTGCTGCTCGGGTAACCGCTGCCACGCTGTCTGATTTTTATTCGGCTATTACAAGTGCTATTGGAACGTTGAGAGGCCCTTTGCATGGGGGTGCTAATGAAGCTGCAATGGAGCTCATTGAACGTTTTACAAGCCCTGATGAAGCTGAGCGTCAACTCATGGTGATGTTGGAGAATAAGGCGAAAATAATGGGATTTGGGCACCGCGTCTATACTGATTCTGACCCGCGCTCTGACATTATTAAAGCCTGGGCTAAAAAATTAGCGACAGCCCATGACGATGGTTTGCTGCTGTATCAAGTCTCAGAACGGATTGAAGAGGTTATGCGTCGTGAGAAAAAGCTATTTCCAAACCTTGATTTTTATAGTGCTTCTGCCTATCACTATTGTGGTATTCCTACACCGTTGTTTACCCCTATTTTTGTGATGTCACGTATTACCGGTTGGTCTGCTCATGTGTTTGAACAACGTCAAGATAATCGTTTGATAAGACCTACCTCGGTGTATACCGGACCTGAAGAACGATCTTATATTGCTATCGATGCGAGAGAATAAAATGCACTCATTTGTTGAAGAGAATTTAAAACCTGATTATGACGACGTTATCAGTGACATTGTTGATTATGTACTTAATACGGACATTAACAGCCCGCTTGCTTACGAGACCGCTCGTTTATGTTTGATGGACACACTCGGTTGTGGCATGTTAGCACTGCAGTTTAGTGAGTGTACTAAGTTATTAGGGCCTGTTGTTCCTGGGGCATTGTTGCCGGGTGGGGCAAGGGTGCCTGGAACAGCCTATGAACTTGACCCAGTTCAAGCGGCTTTTAATATAGGCACCATGATTCGCTGGCTTGATTTTAACGACACATGGCTTGCGGCTGAATGGGGGCATCCCTCAGATAATTTAGGTGCAATTTTAGCCGTGGCTGACTACATCAGCCGACAAAATAAATGCCAAGGCAAGCCTTCTATCCTTATGCAGGATGTATTAACGGCAATGATTAAAGCACATGAAATTCAAGGCTGTTTAGCGCTTGAAAATAGCTTTAATCGCGTGGGCCTTGATCATGTGTTTTTAGTGAAAATTGCCAGTGCTGCAGTGGCGGCCAAGCTTTTAGGTGGCGATAAAGACGCCATTCTTCGCACACTTTCGCAAGTGTTTGTGGATGGACAGACCTTACGTACTTACAGGCATGCACCAAATGCCGGGTCTCGAAAATCATGGGCTGCAGGAGATGCCACATCACGCGCTGTGCGTTTAGCACTAATCGCTTCAACCGGTGAAATGGGTTACCCCAGTGCATTAAGTGCGCCTAAATGGGGGTTTTATGATGTGCTTTTTGGTGGCAATACGTTTAAATTTCAACGGCCTTATGGCAGTTATGTGATGGAAAACGTGTTGTTTAAATTATCATATCCTGCAGAGTTTCATGCACAAACCGCGGTTGAGTGCGCAGTAAAACTCCATGAACAAGTAAAGGCTCGGTTTAACGATATTGCACAGATTGAATTGGTTACCCATGAATCGGCTATACGTATTATTAGTAAAAAAGGAGCGTTGCATAATCCCGCGGATCGCGACCATTGCTTGCAATACATGGTGGCCATTGGTTTACTGCATGGGAATTTACGTGCAGAAGATTATGAAGACGATGTAGCGTCTGACCCCCGAATTGATCTCTTACGGGAAAAGATGGTAGTGACTGAAAACGCGCAATTCTCCAAAGACTATCATGCGCCTGAAAAACGTTCGATAGCGAATAGCATTAAGCTGGTATTTAAAGATGGAAGTGAAAGCGAACAAGTAACAGTTGAATACCCTATTGGCCATCGCCGTCGTAGAGAGGAGGGCGTGCCGGTGTTGTTAGAGAAATTTAAAAACAATATAAGCACTCAGTTTGCTCCAAAACAAACCGATGATATTATCCAAAAAATGAACGATACAAATGCATTGGCAGCAATGTCAGTAGTTGATTTTATGTCGATGTGGAGTACCATTGTCTCACCGATGGGGTCCTCTTCTTTAATCTGAGAGTAAATTGATTCGATTGTTCCTTAATCATGGCGTTCCTCACTTTGATTCCTTCGCGAAGTACGCGGCCGCCTTTTTTAGGAAAGCATTCTCTTCCGCAAGCCTCACATTTTCCCGCTTTAACCGAGCCATTTCAGCTTGTTGTAGCTTTTGATTCTCGATGGAATCACCACCTTTATTATGTTGTGCTTTCCATGAATACAAAAGAGATTCTGCTAGACCAAGATCTTTGGCTACCTGGGAGACAGCTTCTTTGGCTATTCGCTCAAGTGCTAGATCTTTAAATTGAGGACTATATTTCTTTCTGACTACTTTTTTCTGGTTTGTTATTGTTCATTTTTCACCTCTGCTTTAGATTTTACTCTCTTAGCAGGGTGTCCGTCATATTAGGGCAGGATCAGTTTTAACGTGGCCAAGCAAGAACCTCATAGGTCGACTATACTCAACCATAACAGTATGTTGATTAGTATGAGGCGCCATTATGAGTAACCATTATGAAGTCTTAAATGTGTCAAAGGATGCATCTTTAGAGGAGATCGTAAAGGCATACCGGAAATTAAGCCTGTTAACGCACCCTGATAAAACTCAGTCTGTTGATGCGGGTGCATTTATTGAGGTAAAAGCGGCTTTTGATATTTTATCTGACCCGGATAAAAGAAATAAATATAACTTTGAGTTACAGCAACTCGAAAAAGAACAAATGTTAAACTATTATAGAGGACTTTCTCGTCAGGAGTTTTTTAAAGAACTACCGAAATCAATCGCTTTATATAAAAATACTCCAAAAAATTCCAGCGTAACTGCACTAAACGATATATTAAATTTTCTAGAAGGACTTTGTAAGTTAATCTTTAGTCACCCAGGACGAAAAATTTTTGATAAAGATGAAAAAAGATTATTCGAATTGTTGGTGTTATTGGTAAATAAATACAAAGATGAGTATTTATTAAAATCAAGAGCAGCAATGTTGATTATGCAAGACTACATTCAGAATATTATTAAGAGTGCACTTGAAAGTGCGCCAGTTGAACAAAGAATACTATTTGAAAGAATTAAACCTAAAATGAATCCCTATAGAGGCTCTACAGATTTTGAAATAGTAATAGATGTTACCGATGGGGGTAGTACTAGAGGACTTGAAGGTAGAGAAAATTTTATAGTTCAAGCTCTTAAAAAATCTCCTATAGGAGAACACTTAATTATCGGCAAAAATTCTGTCCCTGGCTATATGCAATTAAAAGTAAGTCGCAATTATTTCAATAGGGAGATAAGGCCGCAAATAGAGAGCACTCCAATACAGCTTGAAACTCCAATACAGCTTGAAAAAGGGCCATCAGATCAAGGTAAAGTTGAGTTTTATAAAAAAAATTTACTCGATTATATCAACAAACGAAGTGGTTTAGAAAAATACACCGGATCAAGATTAGGATATAGCCGAGAAGAAAAAACAAGGGCGGCGCAATCGTTGTATGATTTACTTTCGGGAAGAGAAAACCCCAATGAATTCTTTTCCAAACATAATAAGATGATTTTAAAAGCCCTTAAACAAGGGGAGTTAAAAAAGATAGCAAAAGAGGCTTTAATATATGCTGAAAAGGGGTTCAAACCAAATAATACATAGATTGATTTTAGATAACATAGTGGGCCCTAATGGGCCCTCGTATGTCTTTAAATATGGCGCGCCCGGAAGGATTCGAACCTCCGACCCTCTGGTTCGTAGCCAGATACTCTATCCAACTGAGCTACGGGCGCATTAATTTGGCGGAGAGGGAGGGATTCGAACCCTCGATGGGATTTTGTCCCATACTCCCTTAGCAGGGGAGCGCCTTCGACCACTCGGCCACCTCTCCGTTCAATGGACGTGGAGTATATCAGGTATTCGATCTTCGTCAACCATGATGTTCGTTAAAATTCAATTTAATCATAATTCTTTATGGTGTTATCTGAATGTTCATTATCAAGATTTCCAAATATCCATATTACTGTTATCTTTAGGTATTTTTTTTAAAACATGCAAATAGGTGTAGCTGTTGCCAGAAATAATGGCAACTATTCAGGAGGAGCAATGAAGCACAAGTCTAATTTAAGTGGTAGAGATGTTTATGTCGTTGATGGAAGCCGTACGCCGTTTTTAAAAGCCAAAGGGGTGGGGCCTTTTAGTGGTTCCGATTTAGCCGTGGCCGCCGGAATGCCGTTGCTTAATCGCCAGCCTTTTTCAGCAACTGAAATCGACGAAGTTATTATTGGCTCAGCCATGCCAGGACCTGATGAGGCAAACATTGCACGAATAATAGCGCTACGCTTAGGCTGTGGAAACCGTGTGCCAGCCTTTACCGTGATGCGAAATTGTGCTTCAGGCATGCAGTCTATTGATAATGCGGCAATGCAAATTGCTAGTGGTCGAAGTGAGATTGTTTTGGCCGGTGGTACTGATGCAATGAGCCACGCACCTTTATTGTTTAATCAACAAATGGCCGCATGGTTGGCACGTTGGTTTAGTGCAAAAACAGTAGGACAACGCGCAGGATTATTAACCCAATTTCGCCCTTCCTACCTTGCTCCTGTTATAGCCCTCTTGAGAGGCTTAACTGACCCTATAGTTGGATTAAACATGGGGCAGACGGCTGAAAAAATAGCTTATCGATTTAACATTAGCCGCATGCAAATGGACCAATTTGCTTGTGACAGTCACCATCGATTAGCACGAGCCTGGGCCGAAGGGCGTATGGGGGAAGTTGTACCCATGATTGATAGTAAAGGGCGCGTGTATGCAGAAGACGATGGTATGCGCTCTGATTCATCCGTAGAGAAACTTGCCAATTTAAAACCCTTTTTTGATAAAAAATATGGCATGGTCACTGCAGGAAATAGTTCGCAAATTACAGATGGCGCTTGTTTGTTACTTCTAGCAAGTGCAGATGCCGTCCGTAAACATGGCCTAAAGGTAATGGGACGAATTGTTGATTCAGAATGGGCCGCACTTGACCCTGCTCAAATGGGGTTGGGGCCAGTACATGCAGCAACGCCTATCATGCAACGCCATCAGTTAAAACCACAAGATTTTGATTGCTGGGAAATCAATGAAGCCTTTGCCGCACAAGTATTAGGTTGTTTAGCCGCATGGAATGATAAGGATTATTGTCAGACCCACTTAGGCTTGAGTGAAGCCATGGGGGCCCCATCCTTAGCTGCAGTCAATCAGGATGGTGGTGCTATTGCTACAGGGCATCCTATTGGCGCAAGTGGCGCGCGTATTATTTTGCACGTGTTACAAAATTTACAACACAACAACGGAAAACGAGGAATGGCTACTATTTGTATTGGTGGTGGTCAAGGTGGTGCAGTGTATTTAGAGCGAGTGACTGAGGTAAAAGGACATGAGTAATTATAAACATTGGCAAATAAAAACGGATGCCTTTAACATTGTTTGGTTGGGTTTTGATAGACAAAATGCAGCGGTTAATACCATCAATGATGAAGTGTTAGATGAATTAAGTGGTTTGTTGCATGAAGTTTCTCAAATCAATGATGCAAAAGGGTTGATTATTTATTCCTGTAAACGCAAAGGGTTTATTGCTGGAGCAGACATTGCGGCATTCTCACAGTTTGACCATCCCTCATTAGCGGTTGATTTTTTGAGAAAAGGACAGGCTGTTTTTTCTTATTTGGAGTCATTGTCCATACCTACGGTTGCGATGATTGATGGCTTTTGCTTAGGTGGCGGTTTGGAACTGGCTTTAGCTTGTGATTATCGAATTGCTACCGATGATAAAGACACGCGAATTGGTTTACCTGAAGTGATGTTAGGGATTCATCCCGGTTGGGGCGGAACAGTAAGGTTACCTCGACTCATTGGTGGCTTTCATGCCCTGTCTGAAGTGATTTTAACTGGCAGAGGGCTTTCTGCTTCTAGAGCCAAAAGCCTGGGTATTGTGGATGATGTTGTTCCACTTAGGCAGCTTAGTCGGGCTGCTGTTTATTTTATTACAAATAAACCAGCAAAACATAAGCCAAGCTTTGTTCAGTCTTTAAGTAATTACTCTTGGGCTCGTAGTTTGCTTGCTAAATTAATGCGAAGCACTGTCGCAAAAAAAGTTCGAAAAGAGCATTATCCAGCTCCTAACGCGATGATTGATCTTTGGGAAAAAGAGGGCGGATTTGACGAACGCGCCTACTTGAAAGAAGCTGATTCTGTAGAGCAACTTATCACCCAAGGTGATACTGCAACAAACCTTATTCGTGCATTTTTGCTACGTGAGCGCATGAAAGGGTTTGCGAAAGGAAGTGACTTTAAAGCAAAACATGTTCACGTGATTGGTGCGGGTATTATGGGTGGTGATATTGCAGCGTGGTGTGCTTTAAAAGGATTGAAAGTCACATTGCAAGATAAATCATACCATCAGATTGCACCGGCTATTGGACGTGCGCATCAGCTTTTTAAGAAAAAATTGCGCAAGCCGCGCCTTATCCAAGCAGCCATGGATAATTTAATGCCTGATCCAAATGGCGATGG
>Ga0247837_1009524_pt1 | contig 11609 bp, 7 predicted proteins | sample LaCtaG_2_FD_187115 | JGI IMG/M metagenome (GOLD analysis project Ga0247837, IMG submission 187115) | Freshwater microbial communities from meromictic Lake La Cruz, Castile-La Mancha, Spain - LaCruzMarch2015_14.5m | ecosystem: Environmental > Aquatic > Freshwater > Lake | place: Spain: Castile-La...
GTACTGTTCTTCCCCATGTCGCACCGCAGGCCGTATGAACTGGAGCAGACCGACAACAGCAATGTGATACAGCGCGGGGAAGTGCTCAATGCTTTGCAAAGCAGCACTGCCCAACAAATAATTGTGACTTACGCCAAGGCGCTTGCCGAAAAAGTGACCAGCAAGCGTTTGCTAAAACAAAATACGTTTCAGATTTCGGTGGGAGAAAAACTTTCGTTGGATTTTATGAACGAAATGCTGAACGAATACCAGTTCAATCGCGTAGATCAGGTGTATGAGCCAGGGCAGTTTGCCATTCGCGGTGGGATTGTAGATGTGTTTTCGTTCGCGCAAGAATTACCCATTCGCATCGAGTTTTTTGGAAATGATGTAGAAAGCATTCGGGCATTTGATCCAGGCGAGCAACTTTCGGTGAAATCGCTTAAAAAAGCCAGCATTGTGCCCAATGTGCAAGATGATGTGATGCTGAAAGAAACCGTTTCTTTTCTCGAATTCCTACCATCATCCACCATTATTTGGGCAAAAGATGCCGAGGCCATTTCCCTCAAGGTGGAACAGGAACTGGTGAGTGCCAAGGATGCATACAGTCAGCTAAAATCGGTGGTGAGCCAACCATTGCCCGAAAACCGCTACTTGAGTGCTGCGCAATTGGTGGCATCCATGGAAAAAGCGCCTGTAGTTGAATTTGGAGAACGAAGACTATTCAATCGTGCGCAAGAATTTTCCTTCGATATGGCACCACAACCTCAAGTGGCGAAGGATTTCAAACTGCTTCAAAAAATTCTTATCGACAATAAAATTCTGGGGTATACCAACATAATGATGGTAGACAATCCAGGGCAGATAAAGCGACTCGAAGAGATATTTGATGATTTGCCCATGCCTGCGGGTCAACGGGTAGAAAAACCTCTTTTCGCCCCATTACTCCTTTCCATTCACGAGGGATTTATAGACCACACGGCAAAACTGGCCTGTTTCACCGACCATCAAATTTTTGAGCGTTACCACCGTTTTGCGGTGCGCTCGGGCTACAAGCGAGGCAAAGAAGCCCTGACCTTGAAAGAGATTTCGGGACTAACTCCTGGCGATTACGTTACCCATATCGACCACGGCATCGGCAAGTTTGCTGGCCTCGAAAAGATTGTGACCAACGGCAAAGTGCAAGAGGCCATTCGGTTGGTGTATCGCGACAACGATATTCTGTATGTAAGCATCCATTCGCTGCATCGCATTGCAAAATACAGTGGCAAAGAGGGCGATGAACCGAAGATAAACAAGCTTGGAACGCCCGCTTGGAAGGTGCTGAAAGCCAAAACCAAAAAGCAAGTTAAGGATATTGCCAAGGATTTAATTCAACTCTACGCCAAGCGAAAAGCACAAAAAGGGTTTGCCTACAATCCCGATACGTATATGCAAACCGAGTTGGAAGCCTCCTTTATCTATGAGGATACGCCCGACCAAGAAAAAGCAACCGAGGCGGTGAAAGCCGACATGGAGCGCGACTACCCCATGGATCGTTTGGTGTGTGGCGATGTGGGTTTTGGCAAAACCGAAATTGCCATTCGCGCGGCCTTCAAAGCTGTGAGCGATAGTAAACAAGTGGCGATGCTAGTACCTACCACCATTCTAGCCCTACAACATGCGCGCACATTTCGCGAAAGGCTCAAAGATTTTCCCTGCAAGGTGGATTACATCAACCGTTTCAAAACCACCAAACAACAAAACGATACGTTGAAACGATTGGCCGATGGAGAGATTGATATTCTCATTGGCACGCATCGCATTGTGGGCAAAGACGTGCAATTCCTAGACCTTGGACTTTTAATTATTGACGAAGAGCAGAAATTTGGTGTTGCAGTAAAAGACAAGCTAAAGCAGATGAAAGCCAACGTGGACACCCTAACGTTGACGGCCACGCCCATACCTCGCACCTTGCAGTTTTCGCTTATGGGTGCCCGCGACCTCTCGTTACTCAACACACCTCCACCCAACCGACATCCAGTGATTACAGAGCTGCATGGCTTCAACGAAGAGTTGATTCGTGATGCTGTCCAATACGAAGTGGGTCGTGGTGGTCAGGTATTTTTCGTTAACAATAGAATTGAAAACATCACCGAAGTAGCTGGGCTAATTGGTCGACTTTGTCCAGATGTGCGGGTGTGCGTAGGCCACGGCCAAATGGACCCCGTGAAGCTAGAAGACATCATGATGCGCTTCATAGAAGGCGAATATGATGTGTTGGTGAGCACCACAATCATCGAAAGTGGACTCGACATTCCCAACGCTAACACCATCATTATCAATAATGCAAACCACTTTGGGCTGAGCGATTTGCACCAAATGCGGGGTCGCGTGGGGCGTTCAAACAAAAAAGCGTTTTGCTACCTGATTACTCCGCCATTTACCATGATGACGGACGATGCCCGCAAGCGAATGACCGCCATTACTGAATTTAGCGACCTCGGCAGCGGCATGAACATCGCCATGCGCGACCTCGATATTCGCGGAGCAGGAAACTTGCTTGGGGCCGAACAAAGCGGCTTTATTACCGACATTGGCTACGAAATGTACCATCGCATATTGGACGAAGCAGTTCAGGAACTAAAAGACAGCGATTTCAAAGACCTCTATGCCGACCAACCTGCCCGCCCTGCCGTTAGCGATTGCCAAATAGACACTGACCTCGAAATTCTACTCCCCGATTCGTATGTAAACAGCATAGCAGAACGCCTTTTGTTGTATCGCGAGTTGGATGATATTGCCGATGAAACAGGGCTGTTGAAATTTGAGGAAAAGGTGCGCGACCGCTTTGGCCCATTACCCGAAGCTGCCCAACAACTGCTGCACACCATGCGCTTGCGGTGGTTGGCAGCTGGCATTGGCTTCGAGCGATTGTTTTTGAAACAAGGCAGTTTGGTATGCCATTTTGTAGCCGACCCGCAAAGCAGCTACTACCAAAGTGAGGCATTTACCCACGTGCTCCACTATGTGCAAACCAACCCACGCGCCTGCACCATGCGCCAAAAAGGCGAGAAACTTACCCTAACCTTCGACCATGTGAAAAACGTGAAAGAGGCAGGCGAACGGTTGCGGCCGTTGGAAAAACAACTGCCCGTTTCGGCATAGTTCAACCAAAAAATGACCCGATATTTTATCCCGTTGCACCAGATGCGCGGCAGGTAGGACTAGACGGTTTTAGCGCGTTAAATTGAGCTTTGAAGCCCGCCAAAAAGCTTAACGCATCATCACATACACCACCACCAACACCGCACTATAGCTCAGGTGCAGCCGCCAAGGCCAATAGCTGAGCGGTGAAATACCCTCCTTTTCCCAGAGTAAAACCATCAGCATCAATTTCTCTACCGCAAAGGCAAGCACAGTGGCATAAGCAACGCCAACCAAGCCAAACCACTGCACAAAAAGCAAGCTGAGGCTTATGTTGAGCAGCAATTCTACTATAGAAACCATCATTATGGCTTTGGCGTGGCGCAGTCCAATAAGCAACGTTTGTGGAAACACCACACGGCTTATTACCAGTAGCAGATACACGTTAAACACGGCAGCACTTTGGGCAAACTCCGCGCTAAACAATTGTGGATAAAGCCACCCACTAACCAACATTAACCCGATGCTAATAGGGAAGAACGCGTGCATCATGCGCACGCTTCCTTGGCGTATTTCCACTAATCCAGCAGTTAAATTTTGGCTCACCTTGGGCACCATTCCATTGCTAAATGCGCTGGCCAGTAGCAAAACCAATGGAAATTCTTTGGCGCCATAGCGAAATACAGCAAACGCTTTTTCATCAAAATAGTGCGACACAATCAGGCCATCAAAATATTCGGCCGAACCAGCGAAAAGGGCTCCCACAATCAACGGTGCCGCTGTGCGAATAAAACTGACCAAAAAATCAGGGTTCAATCGAAACTCCGCATATTTCAACAGCAACCCCACTAGCACCAAGAAGCGCAGGGCGGCACTTAGCGTTAATCCAATTATCGCCTCTTCCAAGCCATACCCCATAAGAATAGGTAAGGTGATAAACGCCAATTGGGTGCCAAACGAGAACACGCCATACCCCACCAAACTCTTGGGTTTTTCCTTAAGTAGAAAGATGTATTCCACCAAATACACTGGCCCAATGAGCAGCACATAGAACGAAAACGAGCCATAATACGCGAGGATTTCGGGGTTGTTTGCCAAGAATGAAAAGGGTGTAACCAACAACCGAAAAGCAACAAAAACCAGTACAGAAAAACCAAGTAGAACCAAAAAGGCATTGAAAAACTCGCTCGATTTTTCGGCAGGCTTATAGTGTGCCAACAAAGACTGCGTGAACCCCGACAACCAAAAGAAGCTGAGCAGACTACCGAGAAACAACAGCGATTCGTAGAGACCAATGGTGTAGGCACCCAAACCCAATTTGGCAAACAAAATTCCTGTGAGGAAAAACGCCCCAAACCGCATCACTTGAAAAACCTGAAGAGCCCGAACGGGAGTTAGCATAGGTTTAGTCGGGATGAAGAAAAAGGAGATGAAGAAATGAAGTGAACACCAAATTTCTTTAAGTAAACGCGTGGATAGGCGCTATATCTAGATTCCATTTCCCTCTTTGTTCGTTTTGAACGAGAAAAACGTGCGATAAAACTCAATGGCGCCATACAAGAAAGCCAACATAAAAATGGTAGCCACAAATTTCGGTTCGAAGAGAAAAATGCGCTCGTAGTCAATCTTAAATCCCAGCCAACGTTCATCATAATACCGCAAATAGCGCATCACCGCTTCCATATTGAGCAGATACCCAGCGGTAATTAATCCAAACACTGCCGCCCGCCCAGTGAGCAAGGCAAACATACCCGAAAACAACAACGCAGGATGTACATAGCGTTCTTGCATTTGCGTATTGAAAAGAAAAAACGCAAGCGTTACCAATGCCGACACCTGAAAGATGGTTCCTAGTCGTTCGCTGCGTTTCAAATTATCGAATGCACCGTTGGCCACTGCCAGCACCATAGGCATCATTACCATAGCCGATGCCGCCCAAAACTGCCCAACACCCCAAGCTTTTAGCGGAATGCCCAGCACCATCTTTCGGTCGTTATAATTGTAGGGGTCGTCCACCACAAAATGCCAGAAATTGAAAGCATTGCGCGAAAGCACAGGAAAATGGTCGATGCTTCGGGTAGTAAGTGCGTGCAACGTAGCGGGTAACTGGCCCGCCATCCAAAACGGCAGCATAATTAATAGCTGCACCCCCGCCAATATACCCACCTGAATGGCTGCGGCTTTCCAGCCACGTTCCTTTATGTATGGAAGAATAAACACCATGACCAATGGCGTATAAATAATGGCTTGCAGTTTGAAATTGATAGCGATGAGCAACATGACTCCCGCCCAGCGCCATTGCCCGCGCTCGGCAAACAGCAAGGCACCCAGCACGAAAAACGTATGGATCGTATCTACCTGCCCCCAAATGACGGTATTGTACCAAAACGCTGGATTCAGGAAGAAAACCAACACTCCCCAAATGGAATTGCCCGTTCGTTTTAGGACATGAACAACTACAATAAGCGTAAGAATATCGAAAGGCAATACCAATGCCTTCAGCCAATTCACGGTGGTGTAATGCACTTCATCTACTGAAGAAAAGAACAGCGAAAAGAGCTTAAGTACATAGAGAATTAACGGGTGATTATTTACCTCTGGATTGGTGTAGATGCTCCCCAAACCCTCGGAAAGTATCTGCTGTGTCCAGGTAATCCAATAATATTTATCGTAGCCAGCATCTGGCAGCAACGCCAATAGCAGTGCAAATGCCACTGCAAAGAGCACATACATAAACCAAGCTTCCTTATGAACGAAGGGTATGCGCATGGGGCTGAACACGCATTAGACCATGCATGCACGTCAAAAATAAGGTGTTGTCCTCATTTTTCGCATCCCCAAATTTATTTGGCGTTTGAACTACAGCAATTTCTCTGCTGCCATGGCGGCTTCGTAGCCAGCATCAACATGGTGATTGGCGTTGTCGTTGGCGGCAGCTACAGCCAATCGGTCGCAACGCTCGTTTTCCACATTATTGGCGTGCCCTTTTACCCACACAAATTTTACGTTATGCTTGGGATATGCAGCAAGGAATCTCCGCCATAAATCAGCATTCTTCTTACCAGCAAACCCTTTTTTAAGCCAGCCAAACACCCAACGTTTTTCCACCGATTCCACCACATACTTCGAATCGGAATAAATGGTCACGTCTGAGCCATTGTTTTTCATCATTTCTAAAGCAACAATAACACTCATAAGCTCCATGCGATTGTTGGTGGTATGCCTGTAGCCTGCGCTCACTTCCTTTCTGTAGTGCCCCGACATCAATACAATACCAAACCCGCCAGGCCCAGGATTTCCAAGGGCCGAGCCATCTGTGTAAACCGTAATGGCAGCAGGAGTGCTCAAGCGTTACTTTTGTGCAAATTCGGTACTATTCATCAATCATCCATCAAAAATCGACATTCCTTATGATGCAATCTATGACAGGCTTCGGCAAAGCTACGGGCAATTATCGCAACCATTCCTGCACCGTAGAACTTCGGTCGGTCAATAGCAAACAGCTCGATTTAAATATGCGCATGCCATCGGCTTTTCGCGAGCGAGAAACCGAGTTGCGCAGAATAATGACCAATGCTGTAGTGCGCGGAAAAGTGGATTTAAGTATCAATATTGAAGGTGTGGAAGAGGGCAGAATGCAACAGCTCAATCGCGTTCTATTTGACCATTACTACAATGAGTTTTCCTCTGTGGCCAATGAAAAAGGACTTTCTCAAGATCGGCTTTTGCATGATATACTCCGAATGCCCGATGTGTTGCAACCCTTAAAGTTGGAAGTGGGAGAAAGTGATTGGCCCACCATTGCTGCCATTGTAGAAAATGCGGTTACAGCATTTTGCGCTTTTCGTGCGCAAGAAGGCCAACAATTAGCTAACGAATTGCGCGCTCGTGTAGACAACATCCATTCCCTCATGGAACAAGTTACGCCCTATGAATCTGAGCGCATCGTAACTGTGCGCCAACGCTTGCAAGAACGGTTGGATGATATTGCATCGCAACACAATCTTGACCCCGGAAGATTAGAGCATGAACTCGTGTTTTACATTGAAAAGTTTGATGTAACGGAGGAAAAAGTGCGCCTATCTGCCCATTGCAAGTATTTTATCGAAACGATGGAAATGGACCCACAAGCTGGGCGAAAACTTGGTTTTATTGCACAAGAAATGGGACGCGAAATCAATACACTGGGGTCAAAAGCCAATCACGCAGCCATTCAAAAACTAGTGGTTCACATGAAAGATGAACTTGAAAAAGTGAAGGAACAAGTGCTGAATGTGCTGTAACCGATTGTTAAAATGAAAGCATTCGCAATTATTTTATTCTGTTTCTGTTCATCACTTAGTATCGGCCAAACGTGGGTGGATAGCGTGGAAACCTATGCCATGCAAACGTATTTGCCCGCTTCGAAATACGTGTGGTCGTGGCAGCACGCTGCATTCTTGAATACGATGGTGAAACGCTACACGCAAGTAGAGGATTCTCACAAACAGCAGTACTTCGATTATATCCAAAAAGCGATGGATAGAACCAAGGGTGCCGCCAACGGCAAATCGCCAAACGGTGTTGCTTCTGGCCTTGGAATGGCATTTCTGTTTGAGAAAACAGGTGATGCTTTTTACAAAGAGAAATGCGACAAAATTTTTGAGCAGTATCAAAACGTTCGTAGAACTTCGGATGGCGCAATATCCCACTTGCCTCTAAGCACAGAGCTTTGGGACGATACTGTTTTTATGATTGGGCAATTTTTTATTGCCATGTATCGCGCCACGGGTGATGAGAAATACCTGAATGAATTTGCGCTCCAACTTCGGCTACACCGAGAGAAACTGCTCGAACCAAAATGGGGAATGTGGTATCATGGATGGGATGCCAATGACAAAGATGGCGTGCCTTATTTCTGTGGCCAAATGGGTTGGCCAAATGACTCAACTCGAGTAAGTGGCGAAATTTGGGGACGCGGTAACGGTTGGATTTACGTAACGCTTTCGGATGCGTTGGAAGTAACACCACGCGAAAATCCACTATGGAATGAGTTTGCGGGTTACTTGAAAGAAATGCTGGAACATTTGCCCGAGCTGCAAGACGAGAAAACGGGCCATTGGTATCAGCTACCTGTTCGGAAAGATGATCCTGACAATTGGATTGAAAGTTCGTGTACTGCCATGTTTGCTTATGGAATGATTACCGCATTGAAACTTGGAATTGTTGATGAACAACGTTTCAAAAGAAGTACGGAATTGGCCTACCACGGGTTAAGAAATCATTCATTAGTTCCCCGAGCTAATGGCCTAACCTGCACCAATGTGTGCACAGGCACTTGCATTGGCGATAAGGATTATTACCTAAAACGTGGTGTGCAAGAAGGTCGCTCCTTTGGCCTCGCCATGTTCATCCAATTCGGGATGCGCTACGAAATTGAAAACGGATTAAGATGAAGCAACTAATTTCACTTTTACTTCTAAGCTGCATAGGGATTCAAGGTGTAGCACAAACAGAATCTATCAACTTGGCAGAAGGCGTTTCTCTGGAAATGGTATTGGTTCAAGGCGGCTCTTTCCAAATGGGCAGCAACGAGGGCAACAAAGACAATCGTCCTGCCCATGAAGTTCAATTGGATGATTTTTACATCGGTAAATTTGAAGTGACGCAAGATGAATGGCAGGCCATATTGGGCTACAATCCAAGCCAGATTGCCTGTGGCCGCTGCCCTGTGAACGATATGAGTTGGCAACAGCTTCAAGATTTTCTCAAGAAACTGAGCGACAAGACCGGCAAGAAATTCCGATTGACTACTGAAGCCGAATGGGAGTATGCCGCTCAAGGCGGAAAGCTTTCGAAAAGCTACATCTACAGCGGAAGCAACGAGCTTGCTGAGGTGGCTTGGCTTGATTTCAATGGAAATAATCAACAGCATGAGGTGGGCCAACTGAAACCCAACGAACTTGGCCTATACGACATGAATGGCAATGCTTGGGAGCTATGCGAAGATTGGTACAGCCCGAAATTCTATCCTGGAAATCAACCTAAAAATCCAGTGAATACAAAACCAACCAAATACCGTGTGTCGCGCGGAGGCTCGTGGATGAGTCCATCCAAGTATTGCTTCCGCTGGGCGAGGAATACCGACCATCCCCACCATAAACGTGGTAATGGCGGATTTCGGTTGGTGATGGAACCCTGATTATTCCTTCACCAACTTGGCATAGCTGCGGTTTGCTCCTTGGTCAAGAATGATGTGGTAAAGTCCTGAAGTCCACTCGCTCATGGCAATTGTGTGTTGACCCTTGGCATTGCTCAAGTTAGATTGATAGACACATTGACCTAAAGCATTATAAACGGCCAAACTACTTTGTGTTTCTTTAGATTCTGGAACGCTAATGGTAACCACTGAAGTAGCTGGGTTAGGATAAAGCAGCAAAGCAGAATTTTGTTCGCCCATTTCTGGAATAGCGGTTCCAACCTCGGGTCCCCAAGCATAATCTACAGCTATGGTGTCGAATGTTACGCTGGAGAAATAAGTGGAATCGCCTGTTAATGGGTCGGCAGTCCATGTTTCTTCAAATTGAGCTAGAGAAATAAGATTCTGGAAGTCAGAAAAACTTCCGTACATCGCATCATTTCCAACCACAAACACCCACGTTTGTCCCACGTTGGTTTCACAAGTTCGCACTCCATTAACCACCTCTAAGCAACTTCTACGCACTGCAACATAGCTTTGATCCTGCCGAGCAATAATCCAATTGCCGTTCTCTACAATTTCATCAAAATCACCTTCTCGCCAAAACAACGATACCTCCTTATTATTGAAAGGAAGTAACTCAGGCACTGGTTCGGGGCGATACATTACAAGCGCCACATTGTGTGATTGCTCTACATAAGGCAAATGCTCATTGGCATTGTCGCCCGAAGCGGTGCTTTGACCATCGGCAGCCACTGCGCCCGAACCGGTATAAACAGCAGTGGTACCAGCACACGCAGCTATCGGCCACTGTTGAAAACCAACCTTTCCCTTCCAAAAATCCTGAACAGATGAAAGCGATACCGACCGATTCTTGAAAATGGCTACATCCTGCCCAGAAATGACCGAACTCTTCGAAATAGCACTAAGATTGTTAGCTATAGTTGGATATTGTTCTAATGGAAGCCCAGCTAATGGTGCCAAAAGCGCGAAATCAACATGATCCCACATATTTGAATCCGCAAGCAATTGCACCGTTGAACTAACCACATCTGGATGAAAATATGCTCCAGAACTCCATTGAAATATCGTCCTGTCAGTTTCTGTGAGTTCCTGATTAATAACAAAACCTTCTTGCAATGTGTGACCAACAGCAATTACAGTATCCACCTCTTCGGTCCAGTAATCACTAACATCTGAAAAATCAACACTTGAAGTGGCCAAAAATGCACCTGCGTGGGTTGGGCCGTTTGGAGCGGGTCCAAATCCTGTAAGTAAATAGATAAGCGAGCAATGGTTCTGACCATAAGGTGTTTGATATTTTCCCGAATAATTTCTTCCAGCTGAAGGGTAAAATACTCCCTGATCTGTGGTAGCCAGCAACATTTCTTTGAGCAATAGTTTTGAAGCCTCAGTAGCCAGAGCCTTTATTTCAGCATCCTCAGCAAAATCGGCTAGGTTAATCAATCCAGCAAAACAATAGGGCGCATAAACAGAAGAGTTAAACTCATAAAAACCATAATCAATCTTTAATTGGAGGTAATGGCGAAGGCGCTGTTCTAGTGTGGCATCAATTGGTCTCCCAGTGCGCTCATGAATCAGCCAATCTGAACCCATCCACATAATCATGTGGTTTTCTGACCAATAACCATGCAATGTATCTCCGTTATAAATCCAATAGGGCACCAAATTGAGATTTGGCAACATCTCTGTGTCATACAATCCGTCTCCCAAAAACATGACGCGAATCAATTGCACAATGGCAAAATCAATGGTGCCCCGAGTTTCCATCTCATCGTAAATACTGGTCAAATATTCGGGCGTTACGGGTTGATTTAGATATGCCTCAATCACCATAGCATTGTCATTGGGATTAGCTGCGGCACTATCAAAATACTGTTGCCTTCGCTCTTCAAACCCTTGGGCATGAGACAAATTATTGGGGGCAATCATACTACCAAAATACAATGCGAAAACGAGCAAAATTTGATTACCACGATTCATGAAGTGATGATTTGTAATGGTTAAAAAAGGGAAACAATAATTCGCGAAACGAGAGATTCCAAAAGTCAAGAGCGAACTAAATGATGATGCTTGTTTAGACTATTCCTTCACCAACTTGGCATGGCTTCGGTTTGCGCCTTGGTCCAGAATGATGTGATAAAGCCCTGCCGACCACTCGGTCATGGCAATTGTGTGTTGACCTTTAGTATTACCCAAATTAGTTTGATATACACATTGACCTAAGGCATTGTACACAGCCAAACCACTTTGCGTTCCATTGGTTTCAGGAATGTTAATGGTAACCACTGAAGTAGCTGGGTTA
>Ga0247837_1009525_pt1 | contig 11608 bp, 12 predicted proteins | sample LaCtaG_2_FD_187115 | JGI IMG/M metagenome (GOLD analysis project Ga0247837, IMG submission 187115) | Freshwater microbial communities from meromictic Lake La Cruz, Castile-La Mancha, Spain - LaCruzMarch2015_14.5m | ecosystem: Environmental > Aquatic > Freshwater > Lake | place: Spain: Castile-La...
TAGGGAGCTGTGCTTCTCAAATCCACCCGCAAGCACGTATTGTGGCCCGGCTGCAGCAGGTTAAATACACTTTCGGCCTCCGCTGTCTGCTTGTGGAACAGAGAAAGCGAACTTTGATTGAAATGCAAGCGATGAATTCGCTGCAAGGGAGTGTGATATCGAGCCACTTTCAAGACTTGTCGGAAGTCGTTGAAGACTCGGTTGAGTTCGGAAGTGGGTGGAAGGGCCGCTGCCTGCTCAGAAGAGGTCATTATAATGAGAAATGTGCAGCCATAGTGTGAAAGTCATAGAAAGAGGACTCTTCCTAACTTGGACAGAGCTGCTTTTCTGGAAAACACTGAGAAAGGCAAGGGGAAGTCTGCGAAGTCGCTCAGATTTGCCAATATCTCAGATTTTTCGTGATTTCGTAGTTGCAACATAGAGTAAAACTTTGTGGAATGTATTTATAACTGGCAGTATTTGTTTTCGCGAATTGCAATGCGCAATTATGCCCTCATCAAGCGAAAAATACGATTTTAATCAATTGAAATATGCTAGAAATACAGCTCGAAATAGATCTAAAGTACATAGAAGCACAAGTTCCTATCCATTTCAAAGTGTTGCCTATAGAGGTTAGACTAAGTAGGGGTTGTTGTCAGGCTCTAGCATGACTAGTGCCACGCCCACAGCTGTCAATAGGGCAGTGCTGTCGGGGTCGCTGTAGTCTTCTAGGTAGACTATGCGAGAAATGCCCACTTGGACCAGTGTTTTGGCGCAGTTCAGACAGGGCTTCATAGTGGCATACAGCGTGCCTCCCTGGCACTGCTTCCTCCCGGCATACAGGATGGAGTTGACCTCCGCATGCACACAGTAGCACTTATCCAAGTGCTTGCCCTGGCTGGAGTTCTCATTGCACCGGCCACAGCCGCCCTCTATGCAGTTGCGCAGTCCTGTGGGAGTGCCGTTGTACCCACAACTGATGATGTGGCTGTCCTTCACCACGACTGCGCCTACAGGGGACTTCATACAGTTGGAACGGCGGGCGGCTTGCCGGGCGAAGCCCATGTAGAAGCTGTCCCAGGCTTTGCGCATGCTTTTGCAGGTCTGAGGAAGCCGCTTGAGTCGCTCGGAAAGCTCTTCTCTAGACCCGGAATTGACCACCCGAGTGGCAGCACTTCGTAAACTGTAGTCACTGCCAAAGTCACTCTGGTCATCCAAAGAGACGAATTCCTGCAGTGAAATAGTGACTCTTGCGGCTGTATAGCGGGTATATCTGACACTGGTAGGCGCATCCACCCAAAGCAGCTTATAGAAAGTAAAGCCGCAAAAAGCACTGTGAGCGCGCGAGTGAACAGGGAAAACAACCCAATTGGCCGCCGGAGAGTTCTGCACTTCCCCCAGAACCACATCCCAGCTGGCAGTGCGCAGGTCTCTGAGCAGAAAGCCCGAGCTCCCCAGCAAGTCCGCCACTGTGCGCTTGCCACTGCACTGTGCGCCCACAATGCCAATAATTACCATTGCATGGCCCTGGCTCCCGTCACCTGCTCTCGACTCATCCTGCTGCAATACAAGCAAAAGCTTTACAGCATCGACCTCCGCTCCCAGGAAATGACACTGCATAGGGTGAGGTACCCGTCTGGAAGTCTGCTCTGTCTGCTGGACGGCGAGAATTACGCCTGTGTGTACATGAAGCAGGCGGAGCTGTTCAACGTGTGCACGGGCGTAGTGCAAGAAGTCCTCGCAGACCCACCCAAGTCTCTAATCCACACAGCTGTCGTCTGCTCCTCAGAGTCTCTGTTTGCCTTCTGCACCAATAGTCGGCTCTACAAGTACGACTTCCCCCTGCATCAGTGGTCGTCCCTCACAAGCTCGATAGAGCGAGTGCCCAGTGTGTGGTGCAGAGTGGGGGAAAGTCAGGTGCTCATGCTCTATGCGCATACGCTTTGGATCACCAACCGATATAGTCTCACTACTGCAGAGGCGATTGAGGGTAGGATTTATGACCTGGTCACTAGTGAAATGCGGTCGTTTTCACTCAAATTGGACTTATTGGGACGCTTTGGATGCATTCAAGTCCGACAGGGCGAAGTGCTGATTTTCGGCGGATATGAGCAATTGAAGGGCAGTGGGACGATTTTGATGGATAATAACAGGGAGTTGTTCCTATTGGACTTGATTAATTGGCAGGTGAGGAAAGTGGGTCAGTTGCCGAAGGCGCTGGAAGAGTCGAATATTACCTGCTTGCCAGTCCTGTGGAATGGCTACGTCCACTTCCTCTCCGGCATGGAACTCGTCCAAATCAGCATTGACTCCTACGACGCAACCTTCACAAAAGTGGCAAACCTCTACTTCCGCTCCAAACTAAAGTTCCTCTGGATCGTAGAACGCCTCAAGCGTGGCCGAAAGCCCGGCCGTCTGACCAGCGTTCCCTGGGCCCTGATCCGCGAAGTCACCCGATACCTGACTGCCTATGCTCCTAATTGATAGACTAATCACATTAGAAGGAGAGACTTAGGAGTCTAGCTGGAAAGGCGCTGGGCGGTTTGCTTGCCTTTGCGGCGGACGGCGTGGACAGTTCTGAGCGTGGGCAGTGTTGTTTCCCTGGGGGAGTCGAAGTACTCCCTAAAAGTCCAATGCATTTTGTCATTGTCCTTACTGAAAGCCACAGTGAAGTGCTCATTCCACTCCTTTTCCCTCATTTTGGCCAGTTTTGCTCCCTTCCCTAGGTCCAATCTAGGCAGTTCCGGAGGCAAAGAGGACCTGCGATGTGGGGATTTGGAAGCAGTTATGGAGATGTGCCGGGCATTTGGAGGCTTAGTGAAGTACTGTCTATAGAACTCATGCAGACGACTGTTGTCTTTGCTGAAAGTGACGTTAAAGCGGTCGTTCCACCCTTGCTTCCTCATCATTATGCTAAGAAGAGATGGGAAACGCTAATTACAGGAGGGTGAACTGCTCGAGAAAGTCGACTCCGAGAGCTGCGGCGAGCACGTCTTCTCCTGCTTTGGCGATTTCCTCGGTTTCTGCTCCCACCAGCTCTGCTAAGGCCTGCGTGAGTCCACACACCCCTACACTCTTGCACAGGATGTAGACAGCCGCCTGCAGCACAGCCGCTGTGAGCGCCCAAGGAGTATACGCCAGCATCAAAGTGCCAGTCTCATAGAGCAGTTCCGCCACTTGAATGGCAACTGTCCGTAGCGCCTGCCAGGGCCTTTCTGCCAAATACGGACTGATCCAGAGCGCTAGAAGGGAAACCCAGTCGTAGAGGGTGGGACTACGCACTATGTAGTCCAGTGCACACATCACCTCTGACTCCGCTCTCAGTAGTTCGTTTCGGTGAACGCGCCCTTCTGTGTACTTCAGCAAGTCTTCAGCTGCTAAGTGCTGGACCTCCTCATACTTGGAACTAATGAAGAGACAGGCCAGCGCCACAGTGCCTGCCTGTGTACTGAGCTTCTCTGCAGTGCGCAGGTAGAGGGAGGCTGCCAGGAAGCGAGTGGAGGCGCTTTGTTGGGTTTCAGTGGCGAGAGCGAAAATCAGCTCTAGGTAGAAGGAGTTTTGAGAGGTGTAGGGACGCTCCAACAAAGTAAATTCCCGCAAACTCTGCAAAATGGACAGGACGGGGATCCCATTTACCGCCACCTCCATATCTACCACCTAGCAACAGTCTACAGTTTAGGCTAGAAAGGGGTGGTTTCGTGCCTCTTCCGGGGTCAGTCTGCGCTCCGGCTGCCAGTCCAAGCACCCTGCTTACAACATACGGCTGATAAAGTCCATCATTGGTCCATCTGAGGAGGGAATTAGCTTGCTGAGGGAGGTAGACGCGGGCTTTCGCCTGGTTCCGTGGCTGTCTGGGACGATTTTGAGGGTGGAGTCGGGACTGTAGAAAACAGAGCGCTTGGAAGAGTGGGCGAGTAGAGAGTCCGGAGGCTCGCCCAGGGCGCTAATGATCCATAGCAACTGGTCAGTTTCATTTTCCCCTGGGAACAGCGGCCTACCAGTATACAGCTCTGCCAATACGCAGCCCAGCGACCACATATCGATAGGGAAACTGTAGCGAATCCCGAGGATCACCTCCGGCGCCCGGTAGAACCTGCTCTGGATATAGGAGTACATCCTTTCCTGCTCCACACAGGCAGAGCCGAAGTCTATGAGCTTCACACTGCCCCGCCTTTCGTCCAAAAAGAGCATGTTTTCCGGCTTCACGTCGCAGTGAATCACTCCGTTCGCCTTCAGTTCGTGCAGGACGGAGACGAGCTGCTGGGTCACTGCACGCACCCAGAGCAGGGGAAAGCCTCGGAAGCGGTTGATTTTGAGGTAGTCGTAGAGACTGATATCCAGCAGTTCAAAGGACATGCATTCGTGGTTCCTGAACTTGAAGCTGTCTAGCAGTCGCACGACGAAGGGGATATTCCGCTCCAGTAATAAGCGTAAAACCTGCAATTCGACCTGGGCCTGCTTATGGAACCTTCTAGCGTTTCTGATGATTTTGATGGCGACGTGGGTGCTTTCCTTGTGGTCGAAGCAGTGAATGACCTTGCCGAAGGCGCCTTTGCCGATGACGTCGATGACTTCGTAGCGGTAGTCGAGGTGGTCGAAGGGGACAATGCGGTAGTCGCTGCGTTCGTCGTCGTAGCCGTAGTTCGGCTGGGATAAGTCGCCTTTGATTTTATTGGCTTTCACGCCCAAATAATAGACAGTTTTGTGACTGAGCACTTCCGAAACCTCATGGTTAGTGAGGTACTTCCCCAGCAGGTTGATCGCCACCGCAGGCGTCGTAGGGAAGCACACTCCCTCGAACTGGTCCTGCGATATATTGGGAGGCAGCGAATTCGAAGCCGCAGTGGAGTGGAATGGACTGCTCTGCGGAGTTTTCAGCTGTTCCGGTGATTTCCCCTGCTTCTGGTCCGGCAGCACGTTGCCAGTGCTGAATCGCTCGAAAGTGACAATAATGCTGGGGTGCGCTTCCAGGTTGGTGGGCTGGGCTGCGAAGTGGGAGACAGTGGCGAGCGTGCCTTTGAGTAGGGAGTCGAGGGCTTGGGAGGGAGGCGGCGGCTGAGTGGGACTGCAGGGCTGGGAAGTGCGGGTGGAGAAGAAAGGGTGGGAGGCTGGGGATGAGGGAGGGGCTGGTCTGGCTCTGGACACTGAGGAATTTCGCATATTCACTCTAGAGACTCATATAATGGACAATCCGCAGGGCAAACAGCACTTTCATATAGGCGCCTTCCATCTACCCAATTCCCTGCGGAGTCCCCGCTTTCCCAATTCCAAATCTGCCAAGTCCCTCACTCCTTCCCTGTCTGTCAAGTAGGAAATAACTGCATTTGTATGGATATAATGAACAGGCAAGTCCTCATTTCCACTACCTTAGCATAGACTTTTCCCTTAAACTACTCCTAATCCTCCTTCGACTGCTCTTCCGGCTCTTGCATTGCCTTGAGCAGGTACACTATCAGCCCCGCTACCAGTGCAAACAGCACTAATATCGTAACGATCCCGGCCTGAGTCCCTATGAACGGCACTTCCGGGTCTCTGGGGCTGCTGCCTCCCAATCTTCCTGCCTGCTCCTGGATGTCCAGCATGTTTTGGTAGACTACCTGCTCTTCACTTGTCAGGTCCAGCTGGGATTGTTTGAGATAAGGAGCCTTGGGGATGGGGATAAGGGAGGAAAAGGAGTCCAGGGAGGAACTGGACTGGGCGGCTTGGATGACTTCCATAGCAGCGGAGGGGGTGATCTTGTGCAGACAGCGAGTCACCATGGTCGTCATCAGCTTGGTAAGGACCTGTTCTTGGTCGAAGGGAGAGGCCTCCACGAGCTGGCTCAGGCCTTCAGCTTGCTCTAAGATGACGTGTCTGGAAAGGGCCAGACAGGCCACCAACTTCGTGGGCTTGTCCTCCTCCGCCCACACTCCCAGCGCAAGGCAAACCCACACTAGCACTCGCGCCATAGCTCTATTACCTTTCAATCCTCTTTGTATACTCTGAAATACACTATTTGCCTTTGGAAGTACTGGATTACTATGTGGCTTGGGACCTGTGAAGGGCTTTTTGTCCTTTTGAATTATGCGAAAAGTCGGTTAGAGTCTTAATTACGTCTAAAAGTGCCCATGTGGAGACTACAATTGGGACAGAAGTGGTGCACGTCCATGTACTCCGACACACAGAAAGGCAGTAAACAGCACCCAAAGACACATCCTTCCATCCATAATTCTCCCGCGGCTTCCCAGGTCCGAACTCCCCTCTCTTGTCGTAATTCCGTCCTTACCTCTTTGCGGCAGACCAGGCAGAACACACTCTGCGACTCCTCAGTCCAGCGCTGAGTCTCCGGCAAAGCAGGAAAAGAGCTAAAAGGCCGCTACATGCGAAATACCATCCAGTGCTAAAACCAGTTATAAGCAAGCGAATTCGCTACAAGTTGCCTTTTCAGAAGTGGAAGTGGGCTGAGTCGAAGTGCTTCTTCCACATATGTACGAGTGAAAGGAAGGGAAATAGAATGGTGGAAAATGGACATTAGGACTTCGAATAGGAAGTTTGTGTTAGGCTAGAAAGGCGGGGGCAGGGACTGCACTGCTTGAGGGTGATTGCTGATCTTGGGGAGACAGGGGCGGTCTTGGGAGGGGGGAAATGCGTACACCCGCAGGACCTTACTGTAAGGCCGTAGGTCGGCATCTTTGGTAGTCTTCAGCAGCTCTGTGAGCTTGGGAATGCCCTCCACCTCACCTTCACCGTGAGTTCCTTCGGGAATTTCGGCCCAATTCGCTGTCCGTCGGTGCCGAAACTTGTGCACGTTGAGGTTCTGTTTAGAACTGAACGAGGCATAGCAGGTATCGCACTCAAACCTGCGAATGCCTAAATGCGTCGCTGAGACATGTCGCCTCAAATTGTGGGTCGAGGCGAAAGACCGGCTGCAGCCCACATACTCGCACTGGACTTTTTTCATTACTACGACTCAACAATATGGACTGAACTATGCGATAAACCGCTTGAGGGCTAAAGAGAGGTCGATGGAAAGCTGGGGAGGAGAAGTGCTGTGTGAATTAGGTGAGGAAGAAACCAGCTGAGATGCAAATGCTGAGGAAAGAGGGAGTTGTTCGCTTGAAGAGGAGGAAAGAGGGTGAACTTGGAGCTGTAAGCTTGCAGACGGCTTGGAATGTAGAATAGAGTTGTTGGATAGAGAGGAACCCGTAGTCACTCATACTGTCGGAATCTTGCGACGTGCCAAAAGCCTATAAATTTCCCCCTTTCCACAGTAGCTAAGCAAATGATGGAACTGGCCGCCTACCACGAGCTCCCTCACTATACGAACATCTACAGTCTCAGCTCCTACGAGTGCTCCGACTCCAGCGGTTGTCTGGTCTCCACCTCCCGCGGTCTGTACCAGGTGCACAGTGTTGACTCCACCCTGCACTTGGTCCGTCTAGCCTATCCCAAGCTGCCAAGTGAGAGCTAAGCAGGCGACTGTGAGGTGTTAGGCCACGCTTCTCACACCTGGACAGCATCCCTCATAACTGCCATCCTGTATCGACACCGGACCGGAGTCTCCGGACTTATGATTGGAGTGAGGGAAATAAGGGATAGTGAAGGAGCCAATGAGCGCACTCTGAGCCTGGATTTACCCTACAGTCCGTTCAAAGTGGCACTAGTAGGAGCTATGTAGAGTGAAATCAGTGGGGAGCTGTATACGGTTGTGTCGGGAAGTGATTGCAGACTGCACTGTGAGCTGTAGGCAGTCTATACGGCTTCTGCGGAGCATATATTGCCGCTGGAAAGTGGGGAATTAGATGCGGTGGCGAGTAGTCCGGCGCTCATGGACTTGAGCTCTCCGGTGACTGCTCTGATTGCTTCCTTTCGTATATCCGGGTACAAGATGGCAATCGGCTGCCAAGACGGCCTGGTCAAGTTCCTCCGCTGTCCTTTGGACGGCTCTCCCTCCCTCGCCTCCAGCATTTCCCTGGACGGCCCCATCTCCTCAGTGCTGTTTCTGCGCATAAAGCCCAACGTGACAGACCTATTAGTGACCTCTGCCTGCGGATATGCGTGCTATTTCGCAGGGATTGCCACTAAGTTACTAGTCAGTCCGGTCGTCATTGTGCCACCAGAGCAGGACTCCCTGACGTCTGCTGTCGCCTGCGATGTGGACTTCGACGGGGAAAAGGAAGTACTACTGGGCTCCTATAGCCAAGAAGTGTACTGCTATAAGCTCCAATCTGGCGAGTTTCAGCTCCTATGGACTTTGCGTCTGGAGCACCCTGTGATGGGCATAGCGACTCTGGATTTCAACCTGGACGGCGTGCTGGAGGTCTGCGTGCTGACCATGTACGGCGTGTGTGTCTACCACCCTAGTTTCGCACTAGCCCTGCAAAAGCTTCGCAGAGTGAAAAAGTTCCTCTCAGACAGCGAAGTGCACTCCACCTACTCCCCGACCTTACACTAATCCCTTATCTCATAGTCTGCGGCCTATTGCAGCCTTCACCGCCCTCCTCAGCATCGGCTTAGCAGAGGGGTTGCTAGCCCGCTTGATCAGCTGTTTGTAGGGACTGGCAATCAGTAAGTCTTCGAGAGGGGAAAGAGAGCGGAGTCGAGAGCGACTATGCGCTTTGCCCAGTGCTGGAGAGAGACTGCGGGGCAAATTCACTTTCGAAGAGGAGGTTTTGGACCCGACTTTCAGCGAAGATTTGGTTCGTTTGACTACTGGGAAGGGCTTTTTGCGGTCTTCGCCGCCTCTTTCCTGCTTGGACTTGTCTCGCAGGATGGGGAAAGCCTCCTTCCTCCCGCCTAGCTTGACCAGCCGTGCACACAGGTCCTTGTAGTCAAAGTGCACTCCGAACCTTTGGTCCTCCGACACCGTGGCCCTGTGCTGAGAGGGCTGAATTAACGCCCGGTACTCCTCATCAGAGAACATTTCTAAGCCGCTAACAGCTTTTCACCTAACAAACACCATTTCGCCGCTGCCTTCTGGGCTCCGCAGCAGTCTCCATTGCGTCTGCAGCCACTGCAGGAGGCGGGATAGGGGCTGGTGCAGTTTCCACCACTGCTCTATACGTATTTCGACCCTTTCCTCCTCCTTCTCCTCCTCCTCCCCAATCACCAGGTAGTCTTTCAGTCTCGGGTCATGCGAAGCCGGGGCGTAGCTCTTATCCAGCAGGCAAAAGGGACAAATCGCAGTTTCCTTGTCAATGCGCAGCATACAAACAGGGCAAAAGCGGTAGCTAGAGCCTGTCAGTGCTGCAGAATGGTCATATTTGCATAGAGAACCCAAAGGACAGCGCGAAAAGCGACACCGCACACTGTTAATATTGATGGTTTCGTACACATTTCCCCACTTTTCCTCGCTGAAGTCGATCGAAAGTAGGCGGAAGTCGGGGGGATTGGTGGGGACTTGGTCGCAAGGACAGTGGAAATCAGGCGTTTGGGCGCATTTGGAGCAAAAGACGTGGCAGCAAGTGGCGAGAAACAGCGAATTCCGCTCAGAAGCAGCTGAAAAGCACTCAGAGCAGTGCGGCAAAGCGTCCTTTTCCGTCATTTTATTACTACCTTAGGAGATCTGACCAGAGCCAGGCCACCTAAGTATCCATTAGGCTGAAAAATCGCTTTCTCCAGTCAGTTTTGCGGACTTTGGGCGGAAAACAGTGAAAAGTGCGAGTCTATTAGAGGTCTAAAGGCTGGAATTGCACTTGGGCAGTTACCTGCCTCCTCGATAATCCTTTCAAATGGATCCTGATGACTTAACTGAGGACGTGCCCGAGGCAGAGATGGGAGACCTGCGCCAGCGCTTCCAAGTGCTGGAAGACGACCGCAAAGAAGCCTACGAAATGACGCTCTGGACGCTCAAGCGCAACCAAGAGACAGTGCTGCAGCTGAAGAGCGAAAACAAGGACCTGCGCGGCCAGCTGCAAGCCCTGTCCAAGCAGTCCCAGGGCGAAGTCAAGGTCAAGCCCGAAGACATGAAGGAGGAAACCCGGCTCAGACGGCGACTGGACCAGGTGCGGAGCCTAGCGAATCAGAGGAAGTCGGAACTGGAAACGCTGCAAAGCAAACTGAGAGAGATGGAGAAGGACCAGAAAGGCACTGTCGCGAATGACGACACTCCGCTGATGCGAATGATCAGAGTGATGGAAAACCGCCTGGACAAAGCCATGATTAAGTACAATGAAGCGCAGAGCATCCGCAAGACGTATGAGCAAATTGTGAAGCGCTTGAAGGATGAGAGAGTGGGGTATGATAATCAGCTGGCGGCCATTGAGAGGAGTCTGAAGGGCAAGGAAAACGACTACCAGGAGTTGTTGTTGCTGAGACATGATGCGCAGCATGCGAAGGAGATGTCGGAGGCGGAGCTAAGTCGCTTGACTGCGCAAATCACGGTCGAGCGTCGCATGCGAGCCAAAGAAGTCCAAGACAAGTCCACTGCCGTCCAACTCCGTGTCGACCAAACCAACAAACTCGAACTCGCCGAAAAGAAGCGCTCCGGCCTGCAAGAATACCAAGCCAACCAAATGATCTCCAAGCTCTCCGCCAGCATCGCCAACGAAGCCCTCAGCCAGCACAAAACCGAAGAAGAGCGGCAGAAAATCCTCGACTACGAAGAAGGGTTCCGCAGAATCAAGGAAGCCACAGGAGTGTCAGACGTGAATGATGTCATTCAGAAATTCATTACGCAGGAAGACACTTATAGGAATTTGGAGGAGTTGAGAAAAGAGCACCAGGCGAAGGTCGAGGCTTTGAACCAGAGGAAACTGGCGTTGAAGGGAGAAATCGAAAAGGCGCGCTTTATGGCCGGGGACACTATGAGCCGGAAGCAGATGGACGAAGTGGAGACCAACGTCACGCTCGCGCAGACCAAGAGCGACAAAAGCAAGCAGAAATACGAGCGAATCAACAAAATCCTCATCGAAATCAAAAGCGGCGCAGAGCACTTGGCGGAGCAGTTGGAAGGAATCAAGCTCGAAGGGCAAATCAACCTTCTGGTGAATGAGGAAAACTTGATTGATGGGTTGGTGCAGTGTGAGCAGAAGCTGGAAAAGCTGTATAGGGAAGTACGCAGCAGTGATGTGTATCTCCTCATGCAGAGTGAGAAGGAGAGGGTGAAGAATACGGGGGATATGGCTGCTACGATGGCTTCGGTGCTGCAGGCGGTGCACTCCACGCCTTCGATTAGCTATGCGGCGGGGTTGCTGGAGCCGGGACGTATGGTCAACAGAAGAATGCAAGAAAAGTCCGAAGAAGAAAGTCTGAGCGACGAAGGCGACCTCGAGCTGGACGGTCCCGTGAAGGAAAGGGAAGAAATCAAGCGGACAGTCCAAAGCAAGCTGGACAAAATGAACAAAAGCAAGTCCAAACGAGTGAAAAGCGCTGTGGCTTCGAGTAGGAGAAGAGGGTAGAGGTAGAGCTCGAGTCGTGGCTTTCTAGTAATATGGGAAAGCTGCAGTTAATAAGGATAGGGGAGATGTGGGTGGAAGGGGAAGTTTGCTATATTATGAATACAACATGAGTGGGTACAAAGTACCTATATAGTACCCTCCGTTCACTAAAAGGCACAGGGGAAAATTGACTAATCAGAATCAATTGTCCTCTTTCTGTATTTATAATTTCATAGAAAACTCAACTATGTGGAGAAACGCCTTTATGCTCC
>Ga0247837_1009527_pt1 | contig 11607 bp, 9 predicted proteins | sample LaCtaG_2_FD_187115 | JGI IMG/M metagenome (GOLD analysis project Ga0247837, IMG submission 187115) | Freshwater microbial communities from meromictic Lake La Cruz, Castile-La Mancha, Spain - LaCruzMarch2015_14.5m | ecosystem: Environmental > Aquatic > Freshwater > Lake | place: Spain: Castile-La...
AGCGCATTCCCCTTCTCTATATTGTCTTATTAGTTGACCCTGTAATGCCTTCGACTTGGCTGAGACAGCGCTGCACTCTTGGCATGTGAGGGTAGCAGAAGTCCTGAATCTTGCGCAGAATGGTACAGAGACAACCATATGTGTCCATGCTAGTACTAAGCTAATATATACTTTACGGTGTCTCTTCCACCTCTTTCAGCACCAGCTCTGGTATGACTTCATACTCATTTTCGTCCACTTCCGAGCCGAAGCGTCTCGTGACTTGCTTTCCAGACGTATAGAGTCGATTCATACTTCTTTGGAAGCGCTAATTGCGAAATAGGGGATTTCGGGGAACATACTTGGCAATGTCCTTGATTAGTGTCTGGTCTAACACTTCTTCCCCATACAAAGTGTCAATTGCAGCGTAGTACTCTTCTCGCTTGCTCGCAATTGCTGCCTCCCTGCGAGCCTTCTCAGCCGGAGCGTAGCTCAGCAGCAATTTCCACACTTCCGCCCTCAAAGCCGGACTCAGTTCTCCACGCCAAAGCGAACTTCTCATATTTCAACCGACGCCACAGGCTTTTGCAGCTGCTCCCGGACTACTGCTTCCCTGTGCTCTAGCCTTGCCGCAGACAGACTTTCTTCCATATTAGGACCGGGTAGACAGGTCTAAGGACTCTGTACTGCCCGCTACAAGTGGTCTGTCTCCCTGTGTTTGAGACAGATCTACCTCTCATATTCTCATGAGAACTAGCGCTAATAGTAAATGTGGCGCAGACAGTATCTTTCTTCCTCGCCCTCCAGACCCAATCCAATCGGTTCCGTCCCTTCTCCCTCCTAACACCCGCATAAGAGATGAAGGTGACTAGCCTGTAAGTCGGCCCCGCACCAAGTATTCTATCAGCTACGACTTGAGAGGTGCAAGATACAGACCTGTAGCCCAACTCCCCACCAAGCCTCCAGCTCCTCCTTCCCGCTCTGACTCAAATAAGGAGAGAAACTGGCCTAGACCTCCTACCAGCATCAGATATCCGGTCCCTACGACTTGGAAACTGTTCCAACTGTCCCTGACGTCTCTCAGTTTTCATCGTGGCGTAGCCGGCCTGCCTTCGTGCCTAGAGTGGCTTCGACTGTCCCTACAGATTAGCAGCTGGCGGCCATCTGAATAGAGGAGAGTCCTAAAGGATTCCCGATACATATGACTCCGTACCACTCCGCGCCATCAGTTCCTCCCTCCAGTTAGTCAAAAGCGCCGCAGCAAAGTAATGGAAAAGTGTGCGAATCCGTTCTCTTCTTCTGTGAGGAAGTCCACACCATAAAATCAAGCCAGAAGGAAAACATGCAGAACGGCAGCGCACTCCAAAGACATGGAAGTCCATACCTCCGCTTTTGATGTGGACTGTCAGGTCAGGCTGAATGCTTCCCTCCAACCCCCATTGCGCCTCCTTCACCACCCTCCTCTTTCACTGCTCAGCTCTCTCTACACAAAGTCATGCAGACTGGCGCTCTTCTTCTTTCGGCCAGCGCTGCGACCCAGACCCGACACCAGCTACTTCCCTTCATTGGCCAGCGACTGGTGACTATCGAGCAGTTGCTGAGGGAGGCCATCCGACGGGACTTGAGAGACATCAAAAGATAGGCCTAACGTTAGTTCCTAGAGACTAGGTTAGTGTAACTCTCAGTGCGTTGAAGTCTGCGTAGTCTATATATTGTTCCTGCAGGATAGCTACTCCTATCCTGGCAAGTAGTCCGTCCTACCTCTCTTACCCCATTTCTAAGCTACTTTCCTAACCTTCCTCACCTCCGGTTCCTTCCCCAGTCCTTTGCCCCTCTTCTTGCCCTCCACCCGGACTCCCAATTCCTGCAAAAAGTGCTCAATGCGGTACGTATTCGTCAGCATTTTGGTGAGTCTCTGGTAGTGCTTTTCGCTGTAGGCACTGAAGATAGTCAGCTGCTTCTTCTCCTCCTGAGGGAACTTGTCGAAAGGAATTCGCTCCAAGAGCTCTACTAGGACTTTGTGGGCGGCTGCGCAGAACTTCTTTTGAGTGTTCCAATCCACCAAAATCGCAATCAGCGCGGACACCGCTTCTTCCGAAGTCTCAATAATCTGATCCACGAAATACACCACTTCGCTCTGATCCAACTCCCTGATAATGTTGAAAAGCGCCATTGGGCGGTCCAGAGACAGGGCCAAAACCGCCGCTTCTTGGCGTTTCCCTGACTTCAACTTGTTATTCATTTCCTGTTCTTGGGAAATCTGCAGTCTGCGCTCTTCCGTGTCCTTCATTTCTTCCTCCAAAGACACGTCTTTCCATAGAATTAGCTTTGAGTCTGCAGCGCCGGTCGCGAAATAGGCGGAATCGTTGATAATTGTGGAGTCCAAGCCCCATATTTTGTCGTCATGTTGGTCGAAAGTGGAAGTGCAGACTCCGTTTTTCGCGTTAAACACCTTTACTAGTGCGTCCGCACTGGTACTTACCAAGTTCCCTCCTCCCGATAGGAACTTCACCCGTATTACCGAATTTGTATGTCCTTCAAACGTCCGCAAGCAGGCGAAATCAGTCAAACTCCACAGTTTGATGGTCATGTCGCCAGAGGCTGAGGCCAGGGTCTTGTCCGCCCAGTTGATATCCAGGTCCCACACTCCTCTTTTGTGCCCGTCCAGTTGCCGGGTCATTTGCAGCTTTTTGTTCCAGATTTTGATGGCTTTGTCGTGTCCTCCGCTGATTATCATTTTGCCGTCAGGGGAGACTTTCACGACATTGACGGCTTTGAGGTGCGCGATGCAAGTGTGCTGGGCAGTTGTGACTGGTCCTGACTCGCTAATTGCCCATATCTTAATACTCTGATCCAAACTCCCCGATACAATATGCGAGCGCTTATAGAAAGCCACAGACGATATAGAGTGCGCATGTCCTTCATACACACATACACATGCATTCTCCTTCCACAGTCTAACCGTGTTGTCCTTCGACCCTGTGACCACCCACTCCCCCAGCAGCCCCACACATAGCACTGTGTCAGTGTGTCCTTTCAGACTAGTGACTGTATACCCAACTTCATGGAAATCCACTCTTTTCCACTCGTTTGAGTTGTGTGCGAGTAGGAGAGACCGCTGTCCGGGGACGAACTTCAAGTCCACGATTTCGTCAATGTGGCCGAGGATTTGCTGCTGCAGGGCAAGGTCAGGCAGGGAAAGCAGGAGAAGGGAGTGCTCGTTAGTAGTGGCCAAAAGGCGGCGAGACTTGGGGAGGGGGATGAGGGAAATGATGGGTGTGGAGAAGGAAGCTTTGTGGAGTCGTTTCAGTCCCTTTTTGCTGATAGTGGAAATGGTAATTCTGCCTGATTCGTCACCAATGTAGACCTCAGACCCACACTGTGCCAAAGCCAGTCCTTCCTCCTTAATCCTGTCCCTGCCCAGTTCCTTCATACTGCCCAACTCCCACCTAATCACCTCCAGCCCTCCAGTCACTCCCAGCATCACGCCTTCCCCCACAGCCAGCAGACGCACTGGGTGTTCCCCCACATTGACACTGACCGTGCACTTGTACTTGAGCAGGTCGAAGACCTTCACTGTGTAGTCATAGCTGCAGGACATGACCTGGTACTCTGTAGGGTGGAAGGCCAGGGCTAGGATAGGCGCATGGTGGTCTTTAAAGCAGTGGGTCATGTACTGATGTCCAAGTTGATAGACTCGGACTGAGTTATCCCCGCCGCCTGCTGCCAATAGGCTGCCTTTCGGGTCGACTTCCATGCAGACCACTGCGCAGTCGCTCCGCCAGCACTGCATTGGGTCGGTCCAGTAGCGGAAGAGGTTGTTGCGGGAGGCGGACACTACTAGGTCGGTGGGAGTCAGGGCGAAGACGGTGATTTCTTCCTCTTCCTGCATGGTTTCCTTGAGAGTGGCGGCGGTTTGCAGGCAAATTTGCTTCACGGAGCCTTCGCAGATGGCGAAGATGCTTTCTTCGTCGTGGGCTGCCCTGGGAAGGCCATCAGTGTAAAGGCACTGCAGGGCCACCAGTGGATCCCAAGCCCTGCCCTTCATATATAATGGCCATACCCTGCTTTCCAGTCAAATCCGCCTCAATCGGCCTGGGAATGCGGGTTTAAGGAGATAATAGAAACTGTAGCCTTTATTTACTCTTATATGACAGAGAAACATTGCGTGAAATTAGCAATTAGCGTTTTAGGCTGGAAGATATTGCTTTCTTTATGTGTTTTCTTGAGAAATAATGCGAAATTCGGCCTAATAAGCGCTCAAATTTGACTTTTCGCAAGATGAAAGTGAAATTTTCTTTTTTTTTGCCAATCTATCACCGAAAAATGCATTTTGGTCCGAAATAACTCCAAATTGAACAGTTGTTTGTGTGAATATCGCTGGAAATGGCACTTTATAGGGAGAAAGCCGAATTGGTTTGTGCAAAATAGGGCCTTTTTACAGCAAACACGATAATTCTTATCGATTTTAGCCGACTTTCACCGATCTGACTATTTTTCCGCGCATTTTCCTACTACAGTTCCCTGCAAATCTCTCTATCAGGACTGCAAATCTCTCCCAGACAGTCTCTTTTCTCCTCCCAAAGGTAGCTACAATCTTTCCATTTCTGCCCCTACTAGACCACACGGTTTTTACCTCATAGTGACAGGAGTAAGCCCAGCCAATTCCCTGAGTTCCCTCTAAGTCCGCAGGCAATGGGCGCTAAATACTGAATATTAACCACATGGGCTGCTTCTTGTCCAAAAGAACCCACCGGTCTTCCCAGCTGTTCCCAGCCCTCACCCACTTCCCCCTGTATGAGTACCCTCGAAAGGCGACTCTGCGCCTGGCAACCGCGGCCTCCACTACACTATTCACCCTGTCTCTCCCTGACCCTGTCCTAGGCTCCACTGAGCTGGTGGAGATTTGGGGGAAGCAAGCACGTGTGTCCTGTAACTGCTAAGCAGACTGTGTGTTGCCGGGGCTAGACCCTGCAGAAGGGGGCAAAGAGTGCCAAGACTGGGTGTTCTGTGAGGCTTGGGAGGAGGGCTTGCTGCTGGGAGTACTGGATGGACATGGAGCGTGGGGACAGAGAGTTGTGCAGTTCTGTCATCGAGTCTGCACAGCCTACTTCCAGGCTAATTCCGCTGCTATTCCCGGGGACCCTGCAGGCTTTCTGCGGGGTCTTTGCTCGGAGTGCCAGACTAGACTTACAGCGGGGGACAGTGGAGTGAATTGTAGTCTATCTGGCACGACTGCGGTTTTCGCAGTGGTGATAAAAGGGGAAGTGCACATCGCTACGCTGGGGGACTCCAGAGGAGTGCTAGGGACAGCGAACCTGCCAGTCCCGCCTCTAGCCGCCCATTCCCAGCCTTCCTTCTGCACCGCCCTATTAAGTCGCATCCGCGCTATCCGCCAAGCCATCCCAAGCGACCTGAAAGCCGCCCCTCTGACCACTGACCAAAAGCCTGACGACCCTGAGGAATCAGCCCGGATTCTAGTCAGCGGCGGGGAAATCCGCCGAGCCTATAATGACTTCAGCCTTGAAAGCGGTCCCCTACGAGTCTGGCGGCCCAATGAGCCCTACCCAGGCTTGGCAATGTCCAGGTCTTTGGGAGACTGCATTGCGCACACCTTGGGAGTCTCTGCTACGCCCGTCCTGACCCATATCACCCTTCGCCCCAATAGCGACCGATTCCTAGTCTTCGCATCTGACGGGGTTTGGGACGTTATGGCAAATGACGAAGTTTGCGCATTTATCGACCAAAATCGCGCTATTTCGGCCAGTGAAAAGTCTAAAAACCCTGAAATCGTCCTCGCTTCTGAAGTCCCAATTGCGCAGTTGCTATGTGAGGAGGCCCGCACTCGCTGGCTGTCAGTGATTGAAGTGGAGGACACGGTGGTGGATGATATCTCTTGTATTGTAGTGGAACTCACTAGCAAAAGGCTGCCTGAAGCTACGGAGCGCCCCACGAAGTTGGAACTTACTGAAGTAGTTCGAGAGAGAAGGAACAGTTTCCTCGAGGAAAACAGAGAAGTGGAAGCAATCAACACTCCTATAACCCCCGAAACCGCTCCTTTCGGTCGCCAAGAGTCCTACAAGTCCAGCAAGACCCACTAACTCACTAGCAACCAGCCCCGCCTATCTATGATCAGAGCAGTTAGCGCCGATTGACTCTAGGCCGCTTGAGCGAGTACTCATCTTCCTCCTCACTGTCCTCCTCCGCTTCATACTCTTCCTCCGAGGACTCCTCCTCACTGGCTGGACCGGGCACTTCGGGTTCCTGTGGGGGAGGAGCCACCACTGTTTCAGTAGTCTGTTGGGGCTGGGGCACTGGGTAGTAGGCCTGGGGAGGCGGGTAGTACGGCTGCATCATGTACTGTGGGTACATGACTTGGCCGTAGTAGCTGGGGTACGGTATGTACTGGGGAGCGGCAGGCGGCATTACGTAGGGGGAGTAGTAGGGCATGACACCGAAAGGCTGGGGCGGCATAGGGACAGGAGTAGGCTGCGGTCTGGAAACTGACATGGGCGGAGGAGCGGGAGCTCGGCTGGGCGGCTTGGGAGCTGCTCGCTGTTCTATTGGTCTTTTGCGCTTGGTTGGAGCCTCCAGCAGCTGTCCTGCAAACTCCCCATTATTCCCACCGTCCTCCACAAACTCTGTCTTGACTTCCTGGTTTTCCTCAGTTTCGATGAGCAGGGGCAGGGCGGCTTTCTGCGACTTTGTGTCTTTCGCCATGGAAAACGGCCCTTCCGACACTTCAATATAGGGGTGAACGTAGTCAGGCGGAGCACTTGTAGGCGAATTGCTGCTTAGCACATTTTTCCTTTCCAATGCTATAGCATTGCCAGGCTTGTGGGCTAAGACGCGGTCATAAGCCAGTATCGCTTCGTTCTTCTGCTTGCAGTGTTCATACAAAATCCCCATATTTAGCCAAATTTCCTCCCCAGCGCCTGGCAAATTCGAGGCCTTTACCAGACTTTCAAAAGCGTCCTGTGGCTGCAGAGCCAGGGCGTACAGGATTCCAATAGAGCACCAGTACAGCGCAGTTTGCGAGTTCTTGAAAATCGCGAGTTGGAACTCTTCCTTGCTTTCCACGTATTGCTTCCTTTCCAGCGCAGTTAAGCCTAATAAGTAGTGCAAATCGCCTTCTTCCGCTGTGTTTTCCCCCACGTATTTGAGCGCATTCCGCAGTTCTGAACTACCGTCTAGTCCGTTTCTCCCCATCGCCCAGCCCAAATACTCCCACGACTTATAGTTCCCAGGGTCCAACTCCACCGCTTTCCTATAGCTCTCCAGAGCTCGGTCCATATCCCCGAGCTTTTCATAGCAAGCGCCGGCTTGGCAGTACACTTCCACTCTGCGACTTGGGACCATGGTAGGTTCCTGCAGACTGCTGGCGGCGGAGGTGGCAGCGGAGGTATAGTTGCCGAGTTTTAAGTAGACTTGGGAGAGCTTGAATAGTACTTCGCTCTTTTGCTCGAAGTCGGGCTCGATACGCAGGACGGTTTGGAAGGCTGGCTCGGCATGCTCATACGTCTCAAGCTTTGTATACATCAGCCCAATCCCATACCACAGCTGCGCATTCTTCCTGTCCTGCAGCGTACCCAGTGCCTTCTGGTACGCCTGGAAGCACTTCTGATACTCCGCTCTCAGCAAATAACAGTGTCCCAGCGCCATCCACGCCAAGCCATTGTCCGAGTCCAGTCCCACCAACTTCTCATACAAGTCACAAGCACTGTTGTAGTCTCCGTGACTCGCCTGGGACTGGGCGAGACGACTCAGCACGCCTACGTCGTGGGGGTTGGCAGTGAAGGCGGCTTGCAGGGTTTCCAGGGAACTGTTGGTGTCTGGGTCAAGCATTGGGTTATTATATGGAGAGAAAGGAGGCCGAAGGACGGATTGGCGAGATGAAACTCATAGAACTAATAGTGAGTCACCTCGAACTGCCAAGGCCCAAAAGTCACTGTTGACGCTATCTCTCAGCACTAATAAACAGCATTAAAGCTATTCTAAACGCTTTTATCCAGCAACTCGCTTTCTGACATCCTCAGATTCAAAGGCTCGGTCGCAACTCGGTACCCGCACCCGTCTATCCTTATCTCCGCTGTGGCAGGTAGGGTGTAGCTAGGTGAGTCGGCTCTGCCCACCGTATAGTCCAAGTGCAGACTCTTCCAAGTCCCATGTGCTCCCCTACTCACCAGCACCCACTGCCCCTGCCTCCACACTATTTCCGCATGTCGGGCCGACACCTTTCTGCCCACCAGCGTCACATAGCACTGCGGGTCTCTGCCCAGCGAATAGGCCGTTTCCGCCTGCGGACATAGCAAAAGGTCTGTATTTCCAGTCCTTATATTCGTAATATTTCCTGTTAAATCGCTACCAATCGCCAAATTATGCAGTAAACAGTCTCCTAGTAGGTACCGCTGCCCGGCTTTAATGATGTCTTCCGTTACTGATAGGTAGCAATTGGCACTCTCAGATGTACGCTGTTTGGCCTTCACTTGCCCTGTGACTCCCTTGTAAATTACCACTTTTTCATCGAGGACTATCTCGCCTTCGGTCAAATTCTTGCTGATTCCGGACTGTTTTTCCTTGGAAGTGATGTTTACCACTCTGGGGTTGGTCACTAGGTCTGTGACTTGGTAGGGCTGCATTGCGTAGAGGGACTGGAGGTCGGAAAAGGAGATATAGGGGTCGGAACTGGCTTGGAGGACGCTTTCGAAGGGACTTTTGAGCCCGATTTCCAACATTTCTTCGCGATTTAGGTAGAGTTGGAAGGCTGGAGTTGGGGAAGGAGGGAAATTGGTACTGATTTCCAGCTCTATTAGCCTGCCTACGGCCTGGAGCAGGGCTTTCGAGAGATCTGCTGAATTGGCTTCTTCGCAGGCGAGGATCAGCTCCAAGTCCTCAATTTCTCTGAGCGGACTTGGCGCCTTTTCTCTCGCTTTATGCGCAAACACGGCTAAAGTCTCCTTGAACAGCCTTAAATCCGGCTTAAAGCAAGTCGAAACGAGGAGGAAAACCGCCCACTCCAAGCACTGCCTTGATTCAGCCATATGTATATATAGGAAAACCGATAGTCAGGACAGGAGCTGAGGTAGGAGCCTTGGAAAGGGCTGGAAGGCAGAGGAGCTGGGGAATGAATAGGCAATGTCAGGGCTGTAAAGCTGAGGAGCAGGGCTTTTCCGACAATAAATGGCACTGCGCAGGCTAATTAAGTCACCAGTTGGAGTACGAACTGGGACGCTTACGCCGCAGCCCAGTCCGTCTAGGAAGCTGCGCGGGACTACAAGGCTAAGTCCCAAGGAGGTGCAGTTCCCGCCGAATTCCCCTTTGCGGATAACGCTAAGCGGCCGACACTCCGACTCCCCAGCGAAAGCTGAAATAAAGGACGAATTGGAGCAAATCTTTTGGCGCTGCGCCACTATGGACACCTGCGCTATTGGCAGTCCCAGCAAAAACTTGTTTGAGGAGAAAAGAGAGAGAGGTCTATTGCGAAGTAGCAGGGAAAGGGAGGCGGACTGTCCACTCACCAATGCAGTGATTCTGCACCATTACCGAGACTTTTTGGTCAAACTCGAGAAAAAACCTGCTAAACTGGTGACTCGCAGAGCCTCGAAAAAGCAATCTGAGCATTTCCTGCCTACTATTGTGATTCCGCCTTTAGAGCCTCTTCACTCCCCAACATGGAGACTGTACCGAACAGGCAGGAAAGAGACAGGGCGGCAGGGCAGCGTCAGTCCGCTTGCTGCTTAGTGTAACTAACTATATGCAAAAGCAGCTCTAAGGAACTCAGTTGGACTGATTCTCGCTAGAGCAAATAGAAGAGAACCAATGCGAATAGGGATTTTGTATAGCAAAAAAGGAGATATTTTCCTGGGAAACAGCCTTTGTTTTTTCCCCATTGCTCAAATTTCCCCCAGAGAACTGCAAATAAAGCCTTTTCCATTCTTTCCAGGCGATTTCCCTCTAATTTCTCTACTTTTTGTTAAAGCTAAAAAGCTTCTTGAGACAGTACTCCTTCAGATTCTCCCACTTCTCCAAGCACTCCATCCCATGTTCTTTCGCCGAGCAGCACGTCACCCCCAGTTTCTTCGATATCACTTCCGGCCTCATATCAACAAACAGGAAGTCTATATACATCCTCATACAAGTGGCAGTGTAAGGGTTCCCATAGAGTCTAGAGAAAAAGCGGGTATTGTGGCTCTTTTCCTTCTCCTGTTCGGGAGTAGTCAAGATAGCGTCGATGATGGGTTGGTTGAGCAAGTAGTAGTCGTACAGGCTGGTGAGGGAGTGGTGGTAGTACAGACAACTGGAGTCGAAGAGGTGATTTATCCTGCGACTCATTGCGCCTTGTTTCTTACAATGCTCGAGACAGGCCACACAGCCGCGATGCGTACAGACTCTCAGGTTTTCCTTCCTCATCAGCGTGTTGTTTTGGACAGTTCTGAAGGACCTCAGTAAGGAGGTCTCGGGAAGCTTAGGTCTGCCGCCCTTCGGAGCGTGGGGAGTGTCGCTGCTAGGGGCTGAAGTCGTTTCAGACTTGTAAGAGGTGTAGGAGTGGCTCTCTTCTACTGTCATTGTGGAGTCGTCTGGGATGTGGAATTCTTGGTAGTAGAGGTTGGGGTTAGACTCGAAGGGAGGTAGGTCCATGATTACGTATTATATTGGAATGGTGATAGAGATTTGGAATGGCGAGAGAAATTAAAAATTGTAGATTTTATCTATGAAAAGAGAGTGCATAGAGGGGAATTGGGGATTTGCGAGGGGAATTGGCAGATTGTTGGGTTAGAAACTCTCCTTTTGGGGGAAAACCGCACATTGTTTTTTCTATCTGTAGAACCATTTCAGCCTTTATTTCGCCTGTATCTAGCAGTTTCCAGCGTTTGCCCTCAAAGGAAATAGAGGAAAGCAGTAGAATCAAGGTATTTCGTCTCTATATTTTCCTTGCCTATAAGAGTAAATCAAAGCGGAGATCTTTCTTTCGGGTGGAAGTTGCTTTACTGCCTTTTCCGCTGCTTTTACAGTACATTTAGGTCTAGATTTGAGGCTTTTAGGGGGAAATTCGCGGTTTTTCATATTAATCGAGAGGGCTGACAGAGTCTATAGGGACAAGATGGACTTCAGCCCACCACGTGAAATCTTCAATTCCTTCGTCTTTCTTAGTGAATGAAAGGTGTTGGCCTATATCTAGGCAGCACATCACAGACCCCGGGGCTGGTATGAGGACTTCTGCCAGTCTGAAACTCAAAGAAGCAAATAGTCACTTCCTATGGGACGGAATGGCAGCAGAAGGAGACTAACATTCCAGTTGATAGAGGCTGGTTCCTAGATTTGAGGGATTATTAGTGGTGTCTGGTGAGTAGGCTTTAGCGTCTACGGCGAAGAAATTGGCGGATTTGAGTAATGGGAGTATGAATAGTTGGCCGACTGTGAGGGAAAACTGCAATTCAGCGATACAGTGTCTGTTGCTATTTTCACAAATCTAATGGGCAGATAACTGAGGCACATTTGGTATTGTCGGTCTTGCATACGAAAGAATTGGATCTACAGGAGTCCAAAAGCCGTTGGAGAGATAACCCGCAGCTCCTCACTTCTCCCTTTAAATAGTCTAAGTGACTTCTACTATATATAGAACTGGAC
>Ga0247837_1009533_pt1 | contig 11599 bp, 9 predicted proteins | sample LaCtaG_2_FD_187115 | JGI IMG/M metagenome (GOLD analysis project Ga0247837, IMG submission 187115) | Freshwater microbial communities from meromictic Lake La Cruz, Castile-La Mancha, Spain - LaCruzMarch2015_14.5m | ecosystem: Environmental > Aquatic > Freshwater > Lake | place: Spain: Castile-La...
CGGCTCCGGTGCCGGTTCCGCCACCCATCCCGGCGGTGATGAACACCATGTCCACGTCTTTGAGCTCTGCCTCAATCTGGGACTGGCTCTCTCGTGCGGCCGACGCGCCAACCTCGGGATTGCCTCCGGCACCAAGGCCGCGCGTAAGCGTTCCACCCAGCTGAATCTGCGTCGCCGCTTTGCTCTGGCTGAGGGCTTGGGCGTCGGTGTTGAGCGCTAGGAAATGGACCCCGCCGACGTTCTCGTCGATCATACGGTTGACGGCATTCGATCCGGCTCCGCCAACGCCGAGCACTTTGATCAAGGCGCGGGTGTCAAACAGGTGTTCTGGTCGCATTTCAGTTCTTGCTGGGTTTCTCGTCGCGACCCGCCGGGGCGGAGGAAAGGACGAGATACGCGTAGGTACCCAAAAGACGGAGCAGGTTCCGCGATGGATGCGCGGCGAGGCTAGGCGACGCGAGAAATCGAGAATTCCGCAATTTCGCGTAGCAGGCTGGGGTTGCCGGGCAAGTCTTCGAGGGCGACAATGGCCTCATCGCGCGCGGCTTGGGCGGCCAGCTTCGCCCCTTCCAGTCCAACCAGTCCCGGGTAAGTCGCCTTGCCCCGGGCAGCATCGGAGCCGACGGATTTGCCCAAAGCCTCGGGCGTGGAGGTGACGTTCAGGATGTCATCCGCGATTTGGAACGCCAGGCCGACGGCCTCACCGTAGCGGGCGACCCGGGCACAATCGGTCTCGCTTGCGCCGCCCAGCCGCGCACCGATCTCGGCGGCGGCGGCCACGAGGGCACCGGTTTTGTTCGCGTGAATGAATCGCAGCCGATCCATTTCGACCGGCTCGCCTTCGGCCAAGATGTCTTCGGTTTCGCCGCGGACCAGCCGCGATGCGGCCTGCGCCAAGCGATGGGAGGATGCCAGCTTCGCCTCAGCGGGCCAGTTTCCGGCCAGGATCGTTTCAAAAGCCAGGGCGAAAAGGCCATCCCCGGCCAGAATCGCGACCGCTTCGCCGTACACCACATGGCACGTCGGCCTTCCACGCCGCAGATCGTCGTTGTCGAGTGCCGGCAAATCGTCGTGGATGAGGCTGAAGGCGTGCACCATCTCCAGCGCGCAAGCAGCGTCAAGAACCGACTCGATATCGGAGCCAACCGCCTCGGCGGCGGCGAGGCAAAGAATGGGGCGTATCCGCTTTCCGGGCGAAAGACAGGCATACCGCATCGCCGCCGAAAGGGGTACCGGGCGCAGGTTTTCGGGCGGCAAAAGCTCCGCCAGTCGCTGATCCACCCGTTTGCCGTAGGCCTTTAGTTGGACTGGGAACTCCACTTGCCGCATTTTACCGGCGGATGGCGCAATGCGTCGGTATCCTAACTCGTCATGCCAGTGCTACGCCCCTTTGTCGGAACCAGATTCTCGGCAGAAACGGGCGACCTGAACGCGCTCCTTTTTCCCGGCGACGGCGGCCCGCGAGAGGTTTTTGCGGAGCGCAGCCCGAACAACATTGCGCACGCGGCGATTCCGGAGGGCCGGTCCGACGACCGCAGTCGCTACATCCGGTATGCCCGCAGCAACGCCGCGATCTTTGAGTGGCAACGCGGAAGCCTCATTCAAGCCTGCGACGGCGCGTCCACCTTCCAGTTGCTGCTGAACAACGCTTGGCTGGCCCTTGGCCTGATTGAGATTGATACTCCCGGCGTGGAAAGCGCGTTCGAAGCGATGAAGCCGTCCGAACGTGAGCCGGCCTTGCGGCTGTTGGAAGCGACCCGCACCGCGTTTCGACCGACGGTTTTGCTGGTTCCCGAGCGGGACCTGGAGGCGTTGATTCGCGAAGCCGATACCGGCGCGACGGCCGAGTTTGACCTGGACGGCGAGGTTAAGGGCGAGATCGCCCCGATCCTGGATGAGCGGGTGAGCTTTAGTTTCGACAAGGCGTTCATCGTTGCCGGAGAAGCGGAATGGCAAGCGGCGCGCGCCTTTCGGGACGACGACGAGGGCGACACCGTTCCCGCCCGAAACCTTGCTCTCGTCGCCCTGCTCCCTTCCTCCGCCACTGCCGAAGTCGAAGTCGCGCATTTCGTTTTTCCTGCCTTGCCGAACGAAGAAGGCATTCTGGGGAAGCTTTCGGAAACCCACCATGTGACTCCGATGCATAGCAGTCGGCTCCCGGCGTGGCTGGAAAGTCATCCCGGAAGCTTTGGCGTTGCCGCCGAAGGCGGCGAGGGATACGGCATTCTGCCCAGTCAGCCCGCCACACCGGAACCGGTAGCAACGGATGACGGTCAACTCAGAGCACCAATGTCGAATGCCCGCATGATTGCCAGCTTCTGCGAGGGCGTGCTGGATGGCGCGCTCGAACTGCGATCCGCCGGCGCCGAGATTCACTACGCCCCGGCCGCCGCTTACCGGGCCGCGAATTCGGGCGGCGGCGTGGCGTTTTTGCTGCCGCCGCTTTCGCTAACCGAGCTATCCGACGCGCTTGTCGCCGGACTTCGATTTTCGCGCGGTGCCTTTCGGGTGTCGCCTTCCATTCCGCTTGGACTGGTTTTTTGGAATCAGAAGGATTACGTGGCCTGATGGAGATTCGACTACTTGGCACCGGTGCCGCCGACGGCATCCCTAGTTTTTACGGCAACGACGAAGTGAGCCGGTATGCCCGGCAGCACGGCGGAAAGGACATCCGCACGCGCTCGGCGGCGCTCATCGATGGTCACCTGAAAATCGACTTTCCGCCCGACACGCTGAACCAGATTCAGCGGGACCGTCTGAACCCGCGCGACTGGACCGGCGTGGTGTTTACCCACGGCCACGACGACCACTTCGCCCGGCGTGAACTGCAATACGCGCTGTTTCCGTTTACGGAAATGCTCTATATGCCGTACCCGATCTACGCGAACCCAAACATCTGCCGCAGCGTGGAAGAGGCCTACCCGAACTGGCCAATTGAGACCGTTCCGACCCGCAGCTTCCACGCCTTTCAGCACCTGGATTACACGATTACGCCCATCCAGGCGCGCCACAAAGAGGACGAGGATTCGCAGAATCTGATCATCCAGCGCGGCGACAAGACCCTGGTTTATGCCACCGACACCGGCATTTGGCCGCACGAGACGTTCGATTTCATCGGCGCGTATTCGGTCGATGTGCTCGTGATCGAGTGTACAGACGGCCTTCGAAAGGGCACCTATCTGGGCCACCTCGATATCGAAGCGTGCGTGGGAATGGTTCAGGCGCTACGTACGATGGGCGTTTTGCATGCGCAAAGCCGGGTGATTACGACCCACCACGCCGCGAAAGGCGGGGCTCGCCATGCCGACCTGGAGCGCGCCCTCGGCAAGCATCGCATGGAACCCGGCTACGACGGCATGGTCATCACGTTTTAATCTCCGCGCCGTTCCGCACTCTTGCTCCGTCTTGTAAGATGCCAACGGATTGGCCGCCGCCGGGCCAGGATGGCCACCTTTTTTCTTCGGGCGCTGCCAATCAACCACGTTTGAAGCGCTCTATCGCGGGATTGACCCGCTAGCCAACGGCGATGATGGCATCCAGCGAGTAGTGATCGAGCTCCCGCCCAACCTCTCTGGCCCCCTCGATTTGAACTATTCGGAATTTCCGAATAGTTGCCTCGCGATCCAATTCCCCTGACTCAAAAATGCTTGCGAGATGCTCGTTGATTGTGCGAACGTCCACCCCGAAAAGCTCGGCGATCCGACGCTGCGTCAGCCAAAACGTCTCCTCTTCGTGGAGGACTTCCACCTTGGCCACTCCGTCCGGGAACGTGTAGAAGATGATCTCGCTCATGCGCTAGCCTTCCTCATTTGAGCGAGGGCTTGGTTCATCGAGGTTACAGGTTCGGAATTGATTTCCACAGGATCATCCAGGTGTACCTGACCTAAAGTTGAGAAACGTTACGAAGAATAGAGTTCTTCGTTGTTTTTCCTCTTCCTAAAAAACTTCCCGTCGGCCATGAGAAAAACGGTGCATGAAAACAGGTCGAATTTCTGATCCGCGCCGGCGCCATACGCGCCCACGCCAGAGAAGTCGCCCACCGCTACGACCGACTCGCACGTTCATAACCGTTTCTTAACAGTTCGGTGTTACGATACAGTGCCTCCTCGTGGGGCAGGAGAACTTCCATGCGACGAACGTCGGCCTTTACCCTTATCGAACTTTTGGTTGTCATTGCCATCATCGCCATCCTGGCGGCGATCCTTTTCCCCGTTTTTGCCCAGGCCAAGGCCGCCGCAAAGAAGACGCAGTCGCTTAGCAACGTCAAGCAGATCGGCACCGGGATGCACCTGTACATGGGCGACAACGACGACGTCACGCCGACCACGTATTACATCGACGGCCGATCCGTCGACATCTACCAGACCTTCCAGCCGTACCTGAAGAACATGGACGTGTTCTTCTCGCCCGTGTGGGAGAAGCGACAGCCGGCCGGTTCGCCGCAGGCTTGCGACAACACGAACACGCCTCCGGGATTCTACGTTCCGTCCGCCGACAAGCTGGATAAGTGCCTTGGCTACGGCTACAACTGGGGCTTCGGCATCTGGGCCGGTGGCGCACTGGTTGGCGCCGAAGTAAGCACCACCCCGGGCAACAGCTACCTCCCCGGCGTTAGCGCAACCGCCAGCGAGAGTCCGGCCGACCTGGCCGCATTTGGCGACACCTACAACGGTCGACGCTACACGATGTCCGCCATCGGCTCCATCTTCACGCTGTATGATGGCCCGACGAAGAACGACGCCCTGCGCCACGGCGGCAAGCTGAACATGGCGTTCCTCGACGGCCACGCCAAGTCGACCACGTTCCAGGGTTACACGTTTAACCCGGTTGCCGTGCCTAAGGGTGCGGGCTACCTCGGCGTTCCGGCAAAAGACATCAACAAGCTTTTCTGCTTGACGGATGCGACCCCGGTCACCCCGGCAAACCTCGGTTTGCCGCTTCCGGTCATGGGCTGCAAACAGTTCATCGACCTCACCATGAGCGGCGCCCTCGTCCCGCTTACGCGCTGGTCCAACTAAGACTGGCTCCGGTTCCTCCCGACTTTTCGGGAGGAACCACTTTCCGTTATTGCCTCGCTATACTGCGTGCGTGGCGGAGTACTTAAACGACCATCCGACGTATGCCGATCCGATTGGCCGTCTACACCTCTTGAAGGAGGTTGGCGAGCATATTCAAGCGTGCCGCCCTCCGCAAGTCGTCGGGGTATTTGGCGACTGGGGCTCCGGCAAAACCAGCTTCATGCGGTCGCTCCAGCTCTATCTGGCTGGCGTCCACTCAAGACCGGACGCTCTAGCAATCACCACAAAGCAGAATAGAAGCCAAGCCGAGGAAAAAGAGTTCAACGGCATAAAGAGAATCCTGGACGCGGAAAACAGTTGCAAGGGGTATCCCGTCATCTGGTTCGAGGCATGGCTCTACCAGGCCGAAGACGTGCCGATTGTTGCACTGCTGCATGAAATCCGGCGGCAATTCAGTCCGGGATCGCAGTTCTGGGAAATGCTAACCGTAAGCGGTCGGACTGCGCTCGAGGCCTCGCTCTTGATGCTAGATCCCCTTGCCAAAGCGATTGAGAAGGTCGCACCGATGGCAAGTTTGCTGATGCACGCCGTTGGCAGCGTCGCAAAGGCGTCAGAAAAAGTGGAGCGGGATCGTTTCGAGGTTCCGCTGTCTTCCGACCAGATTCGGGTTCAGCTGAACCAAGCGGTCAAAACAATCTTGGGCAACTTCAAGAAGGAGTCTTACAACCCTGCCTACTTCACGGTGAGGGGCCTAGATCAACCGGAGGACATTCCGATGCCGCGGCTCACGATTATCATCGACGATCTCGATCGCTGCGAGCCGGCCATGGCCATCCGACTATTGGAGGGCCTAAAGATCTTCCTGAACATCGAGCACTGCGTTTTTGTTTTGGGGGTTAATCCCAGGCGGCTAACCGACCACATCGCGAATCTTTACCGAAACGAAGCGAAGGCGGCGGCGAGCGACGGAGACAAGTACACCTTTGCCGCGCGCGACTATCTAGACAAAATCATCGGCGCGCACTTCACGCTCGGTGTTGCCGGAAACACCAGCAAGCTCATCGAGGACCACATGCCAACCGTGGTCCTGGACTTGGCGGGGACGAAGAAACCTGTAACCGAGGAATTGAAGCAAGTCCTCCTCAACCACCGTTGCTTACCGCCAAACCCGAGACGGATCAAAGCATTTTTGGCTACCCTCGCGAGGTTCAATGACAGAAGGTTTTCGAAGAACTACGACCCAGGGTTGCTGATCTCGTTCGCCTATCTGAACCATTTCCACCCGGAAATAATTCGAAAAATGCAGTACTACCAAGGGTTTGATGCGGAGTTCATCGACTGGACGAGCAGGAAAAACGAGACGGGTTCGCAACCGGACGAGCTGAATGCGATCATGTTTGATGGCGTCTTGCCTCACCCTGAATTCTTCAGCGGCCAGCCAGAGAAAGGCCGGTCGAAGTATCCCGACCCTATCTATGAGAACGTCCTTCACGTACACTCTCTGTTTCGGGAGTGGGAAAAAGCCAACACCGAGAGTTACATTGCGTGGAAGGTCTACGTTGACGAGCGACAGAAACCGGCCGCGCCCGTAGCTAAGGTCGCTCAGAGTGCTGAGATTCTGGAGACGGAAAATCTTGCTGCCAGCGCTGCGAATAGAGAGTCGTTCTTCAATGAGTATTTCTTGCTTGGGTGATAACTGCCGATGAGTGATCTAAGCCAGTACGATGAAGACACTCAACTCGCAGTGGCGCTCTACGACTACCGAAGGGCGGTGCGGGCGGCGTTCGGCTACATCGACGTTCAGAAGCGGGGGAATTTCGAGAACGTTTCGAAGGTCGAGATCGGGCGGCAGTTTGTGTTCCCTCAGCTCAGCCCGCGGCACATTTCGCCGCGGGAGGAGCCTTCGGCATGGGGAGAGACGACCCCGCTGCTCACCGCGCTGAAGGAGTTTTCGACGCTCACCGTCCTGGGTGACCCGGGTTCGGGAAAGTCGACCATTGTCGCGTGGATCGCGCAAATGCTCGCCGATCCCGGTCCGAATATATACAAGACCACGTTCCCCGGTGTGGTTCCGCTGCCGTTTGTATTGCGAGATTTGCGCCTGGAGGCAACCGACCAATGGGAGCAGCTTTTAGAAGCGTTCCTGACGCAAGGCTTTGCGGAAAACCTAAATATCGATCAAGTACGGCGGCTCCTTGCGGACGGACGGGCGTTCGTTCTGGTCGACGGGCTAGACGAAGTCTCCGATCCGGAAGTGCGAACCGCGGTTCGGAATGCGCTCCTCCAGGGACAGCTCGTGTCCGAGGGAAATCGCTGGCTGTTCACGAGCCGGATCGTCGGCTACACCCTTGCGGCAGTTTTTGCTCCCGGTGCCAAAAAATTCGTCAGGACATTTTCAAGAGCGGGGCGACTCCATCGCGAAGGGGCGGAGAGGGGCAAGGAACTGACGGAAGCGGAGTATTTGCACCCGGTGGTGGCCGACTTGATCCCGGAAACGAACCACCCGGATGCCCTTCTTGTGGAGCCGCCGCTCCGTTACGTCACGCCGTTCTTGCCGGACGCGGTGGCGCAGTTTGCCAAAAACTGGTTCAACCTGCGCGAGCCGGAGCCGGCGAACGCGGAAAAGCGCGCGAGGGAGTTTTTGGCGGCGCTCAGTAGCCGCGGTGATCTTTCTGAACTGGCCCGGACGCCGCAACTGCTGGGCATGATGTGCTTGGTGCATTACTACCAGGCGAGGCTGCCGGACGGCCGCGCCGAGCTGTACCAAAGCGTGGTGCGGGCGTACCTCATCGATATTCCCCGAATCATCGGCAGAGATATTGCCGTGGATCCCGAAGACCGCATCCGCTGGTTGTCGGCTATCGGCTTCCAAATGCAGCGTCAGCGAACGGCGTCGGAGGAGGAGGAGGAGGATCATGACGCCGTCGGCGTTACCGTGCCGGAACCCACGCTGCGGGGTTGGCTTGCAGATATCGGTGTGGCAAAGGACCAGATCACTGTATTCATTCATTTCCTTGGTCGCCGTGCCGGGCTACTGCTGCCGCGCGGCAAAGATGAAGACGGAAACGAGGTGTACGCGTTTTTACACCTTTCCTTCCAGGAGTACTTTGCCGCGCGGTACCTCGCCGAGCGCGACCCGACCCAACCGCGATCATCTGCGCTTGCGAGCCTTGGGTTGGCGGAGCCGTCGTCCGGGGGAGATGTTGATAAAGAGCAGTTTCTGGCGTGGAGCCGCGACCCGGTCTGGCAAGAAACGTTCCGTTTGCTGTTCCAGATTCACGGACCTTCGCAGGCCGACAATCTAGCGGGAGAGTTGTTTACAGAGCTCGCGCGGCTTGTCGAAGGGGCGATTGAGGGCGAAACCCATGCAATTGAAGCGGTTGGAAACCTGGGTTATTTGCTGAGTGACGTCGTGCTGGACGGTAAATCGCGCATTTCGGAGGCCGCGCGCCGGGGGCTCTGGGCGCGCCTCATAGAGTGTGAGTTTCAGAGCCAGAAGGCGAGTAGCCGGATTGCAGACGCGCTTGATGAACGAATCAGCATCTCATACATATTAGATTTACTGAATCTGTCTACGAGGCCGCACGCCGCTTCCCTCTCTCCTGAACAATTAGAAGCCGCGACTGCGTTAGACCTGAGATTCACGCCAGTCAGCGACTTAGTGCCGCTCAAGGAGCTAAAGCAACTGACAACGCTTGTTCTATGGCACACGCGCGTAAGCGATGTCGAGCCCATCAAAGAGCTCAAACATCTCACGACGCTCGATCTCAGTGATACGCTGGTCAGCGACCTGGTGCCGCTCAAAGAACTTAAGCAACTCACGATCCTGGAACTATGGGGCACGCAGGTCAGCGACCTTGAGCCCATTAAAGAGCTTAAACAACTCGCTGAGCTTTACTTAACCGGCACGCAGGTCAGCGACCTAGAACCCATCAAAGAACTTAAACAACTCACAAGGCTTGTTCTAAGTAAGACGCAGGTCAGCGACCTGCGGCCCATAAAAGAACTTAAACATCTCACAATGCTTTCTCTGAGTAGGACGCAGGTCAGCGACCTCTCGCCCATCAAAGAACTTAGAGAACTCACGACGCTTAATCTACACAACACGCAGGTCAGCGACCTAGAGCCCATCAAAGAACTTAAACAACTCACAACGCTTGATCTACACAACACGCAGGTCAGCGAAGCGCAAAAGGAAGAACTCAAGAAGCACCTGCCGAATCTCAAGATCATCGGATAATCCGCTGGCCGACGATTGCGGCCTATGGCAAACAATGGCTGACGATTGCGAATGCTGGCAGACAATTGCCCGGAACGGAACCGTCGAGCTTTCCGAGATGGTTCCCCTTGGAGCGAAGCGTAGCGCAGCGGAAGGGGGAAACGTGGGGGAGGGGGTCGGTGCGAGAATGAACAGCAAACGCCTCTGTACCCTTACATGACCAGTCGCTAAATGCGCTGACAATGGCTGACGATTGCGGCCGATGGCGGACAATGGCTCACGATTGCGAACGATGGCAGACAATTGCCCGGACAAGGGAACCCGCCTGAGGTCCAAATCGACGCGTGTAGGCCTCACCCAAACGCCCTCCCTAGGGAGAAGGACTTTCTGTGACGTAAGAAGCAATGGGGGAGCGATTCTGAACCCTTCTCCGAGCGGAGAAGGGAAGGGATGAGGCTAAAAGTTCCAGTTCCTGGGGAGACGGAAGGCGTGCTTTCTGACCAAGGTGGCCACTTCCGCCTCATCCTAATCCTTCTCCCGAGGGAGAAGGACATTGACGACCCTGACTCTGATGCTTGCGTTAAGTGCCAGAGAAACCCTCTCCCGAGAAAGAAGGACTTTCGGCGATATGGGAAGCAACGGGTAAACGACTCTGAACCCTTCTCCGAGCGGAGAAGGGCAGGGATGAGGCTGAAAGTACCAGCTAGGAGGGAAAGTGAAGGCGTGCTGTCTCACCAAGGTGGCCGTTTCCGCCTCATCCTAATCCTTCTCCCGAGGGAGAAGGACTTTGACGACCCTGAGTCTGATGCTTGCGTTAAGTGCCAGAGAAACCCCCTCCTCGGTGGTTCCCCCTTCCAAGGGGAACCCGCCTGACTGCAAAATCCGCCGTTCCCTGACGGCGCGACGGCACGGAGCCGCCGGGGCTAGTTTGAACCCTACGCGAAGCGTGTAGCCCCAGCCTCTGTGGCTGGGCAGAAAAGCCCCTAACGCCCAAATCGATGCGTTTCCGCCTCATCCTAATCCTTCTCCCGAGGGAGAAGGACTTTCGGAGACAGTTATTGGCCACTCTTCTGAGTCTCAAAGAAGCCCCCCCCCACGGTTCCCCCGTTTCCCAGGGGCACCATCTGGGACCGGAGCAAGCCGCAAAGTGCGCGGACAATGGCCGACTATGGCTGACCATCGCCCGGACAGGGAACCCGCCTGAGGTCCAAATCGACGCGTCTCGGCCTCACTGGACTGCGCCCCATTTTGTGGACACCTGCTTTACTCTTTTTGGAGGGAGTAGATGCCTAGAACTTACTCGCGGGAATTCAAGTTAGCGTTGTGCAGCCGCATCGCAAGTGGCGAGTGGACCAAGAGCCGCGCCTCGCGCGAGCATGGCCTCTCATTGGGCATGCTCGCACGGTGGCTTGAGCAGTACCAGGCCAATGGGGAAAACGCATTTCAGGGCCAGCCCTGGCGGGCTCAGGCTCTCAATGCCGCCGAGCGCATCGATGCTCTGGAAGAAGAACTGCGCACCGCCCGGTTGGAACTCAAATTCGTACGCCAACTGCTAGACCAAAAAAAGTCTCTCCCCGGGAGCGAATCATGAGCATCCGCACCCGGGCTCCTGAATTTGCCGAACTCTCGGTAGAACGTCTTTGCCGGGCGGTTGGAGTTTGCCGCTCGCAGTATTACCGGCATTCCGTTGTTCCGGCCGAGCCGCCCGAACTACGTCTCATCCGGGAGTTGCGCGAGAAATTTCCTCGGTACGGCTACCGCCGAGTGGCCGCCCGTCTCGGTATGGCCCCAAAGCGCGTGCGCATCCTCATGAGACGCCATGGTATGGTGGCAAAGCGTCGACCTAAGTCTCCCCGGCTACCGGTTCGCTTTGCCGGGGGAGCCAATCTGGTCAAGGACAAAAGACCAGAGCGCCAGGGGCAGATACTGGCCTTCGACGTCACCGCCGTGCGACTCTACGGTTCGAGGTGGGCCTACTTTGCGGCTGCGTTGGACGTATTCACGCGCGAACTAGTGGGCTACGCGGTTTCTTGCCGCAACGACACTGAACTCGTCCGGCGAGCTCTGGAGAGCGCCGCCCTAAACTCAAACCTTCAGCCCGGCTGGATCCATCATTCGGACCGAGGGGCATCCTACACCAGCCATGCGTACCTTGCCCACATCGAGTCTCTCGAGGGCATCGCAAGCTTCAGCGATCCGGGTCGTCCCACCCAGAACGCTTTCATCGAATCCTTCTTCAAGAGCTTCAAAGTAGAGGAAGGAGGACTGGATATCTACAGTGACCTGGAAGACGCCGAGAGAGCGGTCAAAGCTTATGTAGAACTCTATAACACGGAGAGAATTCATTCCTCAATCGGGATGA
>Ga0247837_1009537_pt1 | contig 11593 bp, 10 predicted proteins | sample LaCtaG_2_FD_187115 | JGI IMG/M metagenome (GOLD analysis project Ga0247837, IMG submission 187115) | Freshwater microbial communities from meromictic Lake La Cruz, Castile-La Mancha, Spain - LaCruzMarch2015_14.5m | ecosystem: Environmental > Aquatic > Freshwater > Lake | place: Spain: Castile-La...
TGGGACAATTTCTCGTGCTGCATACGGCGCAGCCCACGCTCGACAATGAGTGCGCCGATTGTCATGAGTGCAAGGACAATGAATTCACGCTCCTGGCGGCGGCGGCCATGTCCTGGTTGGCGGGCACCACGTATTCGATGCAGGTGGCACACTTGTGCCCAGGCAACACCACCAGCGCCTTATTCAAGTGCGTGAGCACGAAATCCGAAAAGGGATTCTATTTGAGCCTCATACCCGGCGCCGGCGCAAGCTCCGACTCCTCCTCGGACCTGCAAGTGGCTCAGATTGCTTGCACCGACATTGCGGACGTCGAGAATGGGCGCATGATGTATGTGGCCGGCCTACGACCCACCCAATGCTACGTGGGATGCAAATACGGCGTGCTGAATTTCGAAAGTTATTTTAGGAGCAACGGCGCCGCGACGGAAGACAACCCGCTGCAAAACATCTTCTTGCCCTTGGCGCTGGCGCACGAGAATCAACTGTGCCGGGCATGCCCCACCAGCCAATGTGGCCTGAATACGTATCGCCCGCAGGTGACGACGCTGTGTGGTCCCACGTGCGCCAGTGTGGCGGGATGCGGCGATGGGTGCACGGGCACGTGCCAGCCGGCCCCGGTGGGTGCCCAAATCGTCGATGGGTCGAGCACCTTGGGGAGCGACGCGTGTCCGTGGCAATGCCTGCCGGGGTGGCACATTTCGGACGATGGCATCTCCTGTCGCAATTGCACCAGCGAGGACCCCGACACCTTTTGCATGCAAGGCTTTGTGTTGGTGGATACCACGCGCGAGTGCCGCTTTTACTCCAACAGCTCGGACCTGTGCCAAAAATGCAATGAGGTGCCCGGAGGCCGCGCCAAGGGGTGGAATAGCCTCACCCGTCAGTGCACGTACGAGTGCCTCGGTGGCTACTTTGCGGCGGATGCCACCAACCAGACGTGCGTGCTCTGCTCCGTCTACAATGCGATCGAGTGCGCGGTGGGCCTCTACCGCGATTACGTGGGCTGCCTGCAGCAAGGCACGCCGCCACTGTGTCGGCCATGCGGCTTTCCGGCGATGGAGGAGGGTGTGATTTCGTTTACGTCGAATGGAGGCCTGAGCGCGCGCAATTGCTCCGGACTGTGCAATGTGGGCTTTCACTCCTACTCCATGTCCAAGCTGTGGTACGTGGAAGAGCCCATCAATGTTTTTGATCTGTGGTGTCAGCGCTGCGTGCCCACCCTCGATAGCATCACCTGTCACGGCGCGTGCCAGCCCGGGCAATTTCGAAACAAGTCGGTGGCGAATGGGCTGCAGGTGGGCGCGTGCGTACGATGCCTGACCAGCGCGGAGTGCGGAATCGCAAAGTATGCGCCTGTGTGCTCCGGCAACGGCAGCGCCAACGTCGGGTGCCTGGATTGCGCGTGGGCCCTCCTGCATGATGGCAACGAGACGGTGCCAACGCGCGAATTCGTGCCCTACACGGTGCGCGGCGACCCCTACAAATGGAGTCTGATCAGTCCCGTGCTCGGCGATTGTCCAAGCGCCTGCAAAGTCAACTACGTCCGCAACCAATATGGCAAGTGCGTCTCGTGTCAGAGCCTTGTCGTGCCGCAAGTCTTGTCGCTCGTGCCGGGACAGCCCACGTACAGCGATTTCGTGTATGCCCACTGGAATGCGACGCCGGGGCCCGTGTGGTGGCAGGAGGCGTTCTCGCCCCCCCTCCTGCAGTTGTATGCCCGACCCACGGGCAAGATCGTGCAGCGCGCCGGACTCTGCTGGGCATGTCCCTACGGGCAGGGCACCTTGCAGGGAGACGACGACGTGTGCGTGGTGCTGCCTGGGTTCGGACGCAGCGTGGACGCCTATCAGATGACGCGCATGCAAATTCCCGTGCTGGGACCAGATGTCTACATGGTGATGCAGGAGCCGACGCTGCCGACGCTGATGGTGCCCGAGCAACGGCGACGCGTTTTGCTGGCGGCTGCGGGCGCCTCTTCCATGCAGACAACCGCAGTCACGACGGTGGTGAAGCCGTGCGCCTTCGGCTACTACAAGGCGGAGCGAGGCAATGCCGTGTGCAACTCGTGCCCCTATGGCACCTCCACCATGCAGCAGGGCGCCATCAGCATACGGGAGTGCGTGTGCTTGCCCGGCTGGTATCGCAGAAACACGTCGTACGCCTGCACCGAATGTCCGGCGGAGACCTACCTGCCCTATGGCACCAACGCCCTCGCTTGCCTGCCGTGTCCACCCAACGAGACCACGTTTGGACAGGTGGCCAACACGGCGTGCGCGTGCGGCTGGGGCAGAATGCGCGTGGGACCGCAAAAGTGCGCACTGTGCCCCGCCAACACCTACTGCCGTCCGTGCATGAGCAACGAAAAGTGCGCGGCCTCCTCGAATCGGGTCATCAGCAGCGCCTGCTTCCTCGACAGCAGCAGCCCGCCCGGCAGCACTACGATTGCGAATTGCACGTGCAAAAGCGGATTGGTGGTGCTGCAGCGCCGAAATTCCAAGCTGTTCTACTGCGCGCCCGTGCCGCCGCATGCCGTGTACGACGCCAGCTTGCAACGCATCGCATGCTTACCGGGATGGAGGGAGCGGTGGGACGATACGAATGCGCAGCTGCTGGAGTGCTATCTGTGCGAGAAGGGATTCTACGCCTCGCCGCCCATCTTCCCCACCTTGCAATGCGCCGCGTGCCCCGTGGGCAGCTACGCCGACACCCGAGACGCCATCCACAATTGCACGGACTGCCCCTTTTCGCTCTCGACCAAGCAGGTGGGCGCCGTGTCGGTGGTGGAGTGCGGCTGCCCGTGGCCGATGGTGGGGTCGGGCACCACCTGCTTGGGGTGTCGCAGCGATCAGTACTTTGAGAATGGCCGGTGTCAGACGTGTCCGGCCAACGCAATGAGCAAGGCGGGCAGCACGCAGTGCGAATGCAAGCCGGGGTACTTTTACGTGCTCCGAACGCAAACGTGCGAAAAATGCGGCCTCGGCACGTTTTCAGCCCATGCGGGCAGTAGCACCACGTGCTCACTCTGTCCTGCCGGAAGCACCACCGCCAGCGTGGGCAGCGTGAGCATCAAAGAGTGCGCCATATGCCAGCGCAGCTACGTGTGGATGGAGAAAATGGGTTGCGTGTCCGCGGGCCTTCTTCTGCCCTAAAGTCTATTTATAATAAAGAGGATATATAAATGTAGAATAAATTGCAGCGTGTGCTGATGCTTGAGTATGGGATCACCTCCGTGCAGGGAGCCAGAGATGCCAATGAGGACCGCGCGCAGTGCTTTGTGGAGGGCAACGGGTTCAAGTGGTTTGCGGTGCACGATGGGCATGGGGGCGAGCAGGCGGTCGATAAAATTGTGGCATGGGTCACCACCCACCAAAGGGAATGGCGGCGCAAAAAGCTCATGCAGGACCAGAATGAGGAGCCGGGCATGATGAAGGATATGGCGCAGGCGTACTTTGAGATGGAGGAAGCGCTGCGCGAGGAGAAGAGTGGCGCCGTGTCCGTGACGGCCGTGTGCACGAAAAAAGCCATCTATTTTGCGTGGATGGGGGATTGCGAGGGGTGTGTGTTTGACGCGCAGACGGGCGCCATTGCCGAAAGTCGTGGCCCTGCGTATAATTGTATGATCGATTTCGCAGAGGTCGAGGAGACGCAGCGGAGCATGATCTGCTCCCAAACCATCGCCCATCGCTTTGCCAGCAAGCCGCGCATGCAGCCTTTGAGCAGCACCACCCGCGTGGACGGTGCGTGCACCATGTACCAGCATTATCGGGCGCTGTCGTTTCCCGACTTGAAGACGCAGGAGGAATTGCGCAAGATTCAGCAGCGGAGCCCCAACGAAATCATTTGCGTGGATGTCACCGAGGCCCGCGTCGGCACCCAGATGATGCTCCTGGACGTGCGGCTCAGCAACAGCATTCAGCCTACGCGGGCGCTGGGCGATGGGCGCGAAACGCTGGTGCTGCGTCAGCCTGCGGTTTTGTGTGTGCGCCGCGCTACCGCTCCAAATGGCAGAAAGGCGCGCCAAAACATTCTAATGTGCAGCGACGGCGCGTTTGACCGCTACGCGTTTGCGAACCTGCAGGCCGTGTGCCAGTGCTTTGCCAACCCGCTCGAATTCGTGCAGAAGCAGTTTTATAGGGGGGGGCAGGAGATCACAGAGAGGCTCACCGCAAATAACACACTGCCCACTGCGCTCGCGGCCACAACATGGCCCGAATTTATTGTGTTTTTACGCGAGCAGCATATGCCCGCCCTCATAGCCATAGCGGCAAACGACGAGCAGACGTGGCTCCGAGCATGCTACCGGTCCATGCTGTGGCTGCAGAACAACCCCCTCGCGCAGGACGAAGGCATGAGCTGCTTCATGGGCACACACATTGTGGCACACTTGGCGGTGCTGATGGGTAGCATGGACAATGTGACGGTCCTGGTCGCGCTCAAGGCCTAAGCCGCAAAGGCCTCCAACAGCTGCTTGCGGGCCTCCGCCAAGCGTTCGCGAAAGCCATTCATGTCGTCGACGGTCGCGGCGTCTGGCAGGTCGGGGATGAGCATCAAGCACATGTGGCCCGAGCGGGCTCGCAGCAGCTTGAGCGTGCAGCACTGCGCCTGGGCGAGCAGCTCATACGAGTGAATCTTTTCCAGCGGGTAGCCGGTGTTGGTGGCCGCTTGCGTGACGAACCAGCGCAGAATGCCGCCGCAGCACGCCGAGAGCACCATGCGCACCGCCAAGTCGGGTTTGGAGGAGGCGCGCTGCTTGGACATGAAGACCGTGTTGCCGCGAATGTGAAGGACCATGCCCGAGCATTTTCGAATGAGCGAAATGTTGCGGCCCTTCATGCCCACCAAGAAGGGGGCCTCTTTCGGCGTTATGTCCATGATCGCAAGTTCGTCCGTGGCCGCATCCTCGTCCCAGGTGGTGGCCATTATGCTTTCAACAAATAATAAGGATATAAATGATATGCGCAAATGTGTACGTCGAGTGCAAGACCCCGCGGACTTTATATATACAAGAAAGTGGGAGTGCTGGTACATACCATATACTATGAAACGGAAAAGGGTTTCCACGGACACGGCCAATCGCGTGGGAGCAGACGTGTGGCTGATTATTTGCGGTCAGATGCAAAGGAGCCCGCACGTCGTGTTTCGCCTCATGTCGGCCAGCAAGACGGTCTACAGCGAAATAGGCCAGAATGAGGCGTGGTGGACGCTGTTTTTCGGCAAGGTGCTGGCGTACCAGACGAGCCTGCAGCACAGCAATTTTTTGCGCTGTCTGCTCAAGCTGCAAGGTCACATGGTCAGAAAGCAAAAGCTCCTCAAGATGGTGTTTAGCCACAGCTGCTGCTTTTGTCAGAAGCGCTTTGGCCACCGCATTATGCCCCTGTTTGGCATGCGAGCGTGCCCCGTTCCATGCATGCAGCAGAATCTCGTGTCCAACATTGCGCTGCACTTTCGGTACGGCCTCACGTTCAGTGACCTCTTGATGCGGGGACAGCTGGACGGGCGCCGTATGATGGTGCTGCATGTCCGACAACTGCAGGGCAAGAAGCTCAAGCAACTCACCTGTGACCCCTATGACTATAGCTATTTGTGCGGCAACGTCAATTACTGGGGATTGGTGTGCTTCTTTCTGCGACAGGACGTGGAGAAGGCGGGGGTGCAGCTCGAGGAAAACAGCACGGAGAGGAGCGCCGCCCAATTCTTGTCAGCGCGTATCATGCGGGCCGCACACCAGACCCGTCCCTATATGATGGAAAACATCCGGGAGCATTGGTACAATGCGCGACGAAGGACGCAGCATCGAAGCCTGCCGTCGCCGTACTGGATGCCGGGGGGCGCGTTTCTGGCGGTGACAGGCCCCTATCACATGCTCATTCGACGGTCCTCGTATGCAAAGGACGAGACGCTGCTGCGCCTGAAGCAAACCCTGGAGGCGGCAAAGAGACGAGGTCCCTTGTTTTGAATCTTGTTTTTTGTGAGCATCGGTACTATTTATGTAGTGGTCACAACAGTGTGCCATTGACGTGTGATCTAAATATGTCAGCTCGCTCAAAGAGACCTGCAAAAAGCTGCCGTGCCGTTGCGCCGACGGCCATGGCCGCTTATCCGGGGCCTGCCATGACCTCCTCCTCTTATCCTGGGCCTTCCTCGTACCAGCCGCCTCGCATGCCCGCCTACACGCCGCCTATGCCGTATGCTGTGCCGCACATGACCTCCTCGTACCAGCCGCCTCGCATGCCCGCCTACACCGCCAGCGCCTACACGCCGCATATGCCTTTTGCTTCAGCTCATCATCATCATCACGCGTGTGCAGAGTGCCACGCAAGGGCGGTGGACAGGACCAGCGCGCAGCCCCCAGGCTTTGGTAGACCTGTGGACAGAACCAGCACAGGCGGATTCAGCGGCTATTGGCCATATCCACATCAGGATTTATACAAGGCAACTAGTTTCCCGCAGGTGTATGGGGATATGTCACAGTTTGTTGGAAAGGCAGCCGTGCTGGGCGCTGGTGTTTATGGGGCGGCACAGGCTGGAAGTGCAATGGGTCAGATGACTTCTCTGAGTGGGCCGTGGTTTAAGCATGCTGCGTGATAAGGCCATGTTGGCCAAGATTTATGAACGGATAAAACATGAGAATAATATATATGTTCTGGATAAAGACAAGAAAGACCCATAATAATAAACATGATGAACAATAATATTTGGCCTCCCATACAGCAGAACATGAATGACCCACGGCAGGCCATCTATTACGCGTCCCTGCAGAAGGAGCTGCCGCCGAGCGGCTGCGGCGAAGCGTGCGCGTCGTGTCTGTGCCCGTGCTATGTGTTTGGTCGGTTAGTGAATACGTTGCGGCGAAGCAACCGCAGTGTGAATTGGGTCGCGTGCGGCTCGTGGGCGCTCTTTACCTTGGTGATATGGGGCGGCGTAGCGGGGGCGGTGCAGATAGTGGTCAGTCGCGTGCTGTCCAATAGCAACAGCGCGCAGTATGCCATCTATGGGCTCTACGCCCTCTACTACTTTGCGTACATGTACCCCTACCTGCAGGCGATGATCATGTATCGCTCTCTGAAAGCCATTCACAATACGGGAGACCCGCCCCCCGCGCAAGCAGTGGTGGAAGCGGCAGCCGAACCGTGTCACCAATGGTGCGTGTTTATGATATGCCCGTGCTCCTTTCTTGGCAGCGCCGAAACGTATGTGAGGAATGTGCAAAGACACAGCAGCGTCTACATCCATTTGGATAAGGACATTGCAATGTGCCCTCTCAATTGCATTGCCGATTACGGGCTCGAGGTGCGCGCGAAAACCGATTCGTATGCCACTGCAGGAGGAGGCTTGTTTCCGCCACCCACTGCAGGAGGCTTCTATGCGGCACCACCCACTGCAGGAGGCTTCTTTTCGGCGCCACCCACTGCAGCAGTGCCGCCACCCGGCAACTGGCCATATAATTAAGCCAATATACTGGTTTGGGCACTGTTATTTAAACACAATAGTGGTATTCCAAAACACAAATGAGAAGAATCATCATTATTATAATACTCCTATGCATGGGCGCGCGCGGGCAGATTGCGGGGACAGAGCTCACGACGCGCAGCATGAATTCAGTCGACGTGGAGGTCTGCGCGGACAATGTGATGGGGTCGGAACAAGCAGACTTTCAAAACGCTGTGCAAGCACGCCTGCGCGATCTGTTGTCAAGCACTGCTGTGTATTTTACGCGCATGTATACGCACGCGACGTCGGCAAGCGTATGCGACATGTTTGTCTACCAAGCGCGGAACCCAGAGGAGGCCAGGCAGTCGGTCCAAATGCTCATAGGCGCGCAGGTGGCCGTGACATTTGCAGAGAGGAGCGTCGAGTGCCGTGTGCAGGCCGTTCCGTGGGTGGGGGAGGACGTGGGGCCGCTGGGCATGAATTGGCAGATGACCGTGGGTGACGTGTTGCTCTGGGGGGGGGTTATGGGAGGCATTCTGGTGGCGTGTGTGATTGGAGTGTGCTGCTTTGTGCAGCTGGCGATTAAAAAGGAGAGAAAGCGAACCACGACGCTGTTGCTCAAGGATGCGCGCATCATGGCCAAGTTTGCCAAGAACAACACAGCCCCTGAAGAGAGAATATACAACAACAGTAATAACAGTTTCCATGACAAGCAGAAGAATGGGGACAACCACAGCCAGGAGAAGAATGGGGACAACCACAGCCAGGAGAAGAAGAAGGACAGCCACAGCAGCCAGGAGAAGAAGAATAAGGACAAGCAGAATAAGAACAAGGCAAGCAAGAAGAAGAATAATAACAGCGCAACCAAAGGGGGCAAGAGGGAGGAGGAGGGCAACAGCGGAGAGGAGGAGCAAGTGTAGGACGTCTTATAAAAATGAGGAAAATAGGCGTATTTATTAAAAGGGAGAGAGAGTGCGCATAAATGACGTTTAAGGAGGAGCTGGTGGGATTCTGCACGCTGGCGGCCATGGGCTTGCTGGGAATGGCCCTGTACTCGGGCACGTACAGCATGATTTACGCAAGCATTGGCGTGAGTGTGCCGACGGTGGCCATTCTCGAAATGTGGATGACAAGCGTGCACCTGTTTGTGGCGGTGGGGTGCTGTGTGTTGCAAGGGTTATACGCGGGCATCTTGAAAAAGAGAGATGCAGGCATTCCACACCTTGCCGACGCGCAGACAGCCCTGTTTTTGGGCGTGTCGTGTGCAGTGACCATTCTGGGAAACGAGTGTGTGCAGTATGGAGATTGCGCAGCCTACTACGGTGCGGCAAGCTTTCCCCGCATGGCGGCGGCCGGCTCGATCGCGTGGTCGTGGGTCATGTATTTGTCGTCGCTGGGCTGTCAATCGTGGGAGAGGGGGCTCACGCTGGGCTTTAATGGCAAGGAGGCGCTCACGGCGGCGTCGGTGATGGTCATGTTACCCATTGTGGTGATGGCCAAGTTGAACAGAACGTGCCAGTGGTCCAGTGGCAGTGTGGACAGCGTATCCTCGATGCTCTTGATGTTTGCTGGCATGCTGGTGTGCCACCTGGGCGGAAGCGGCAAGACGCTGGGCGTGCTTCTCATTCGGCTGGCGGGCTATGCGATGTTCATGGGCACCTTTTTCTTTGTGCCGGGAGCGTGGGGGGCCTACCATTTTACGGCTGTGGGTCTGGCGTGCAACACCCTGCTGGCGGAGCTGTGGAAGGGCAAGGCATCCGCGACCTCGCTTCCATACGCCGCGCCTTCTTCGTCGGGAGGGTTTTCGTTGAGCGGTCTCAAACACAAATTGAAAGCCACCTTTGGGCACCACACGGCGGCTACCAAGAAGAAAAACAAAGTGTAGTGGGGTTTACTGGTGCAAAATGGCCTTGATGCAAACGCAGGAGAGATATATATATATATATGCACGTATAGAGCGTTTGGCAAAGACATGATGAAGGATACCAAGGTGCTGGAGATCTTGGCCGACTACGGGCTCAAACTCAAGGATTTATCGGAACCGGAGTGGCAGCAGATGAATATGCAAACCACGGGGCATTTTGACGTCGATGAGCCCACAATGCATCGGATTGCACGGGTGGCCGCCGTCAACAAGGTGCTCAAAAAACAAAATGGATGCGAGCCGCTGGCATGGACCGAAGTAAAGGAGCAAGAGCAACAAGAGGAGGACGAAAAGGAAAAGCAACAGCGAGAGGCGGTGCGTCTCACGCGCGCGGAGTGGTGCAGTGTCCGAGGCCATCACGGGCTCATGCTGGGCGTGCCCCTGTCCGCCACCGCCTTTGCTCGCATGTGGCGCAAATGCAAAACCAAAAAGGCGCTGTCCTTGCGCGGAAACGTGGAGAGCAGCAAAAAGTTTTTGCTCGAAGAATTGAAAAAGGTGGCGAATGCCATCATCAAGTGGAATGCTAAAATGCAAAGTCCAGCAAGTCAAATGCAGCAGTTTCAGAAGAATGCAAAGGCGGTGGTGACAACGGCAAAGAAGAGTAGCGCGTCGCTGGCATAATGAGCGAGAAAAAGAGGTAGGAGGAGTCGGGCGTGGGGTTGGGGGAATCATCCAAGTAGAAGAAGGTTTGTGATAACGCAAACAGAACGTAGAGCAGGTGCTCATAGATCCAGCAAGGCCCCTGACGCTGCACATTCATGTCAAAGTTGGAGGCCAAGACATAGACACAAAAGACGACGCCGCACCCCACCGCCACCAAAAAGAAAAAGACAATGGCACCAAACATAAACAAACTCCATTGCGTGTTGTTGGTGAGGTGCAACTGCCAGGCGTCCCAAATTAAAAAGGAGAAATAAAAAAGATTTCCTAAAATGAAAAAAAGCGCTCCCATTAAGTGAGCAAACGAAAGCTTGTCATCGCCCGTGGGCACAAAGCACACAATGGTCCAGCCAACCAGCAGGAGCAGCAGAAAAAAACACATGGCATAGGTTTCGCGCACATGACTTTTGCGGCGACGAAACACATACATGGAGCAAAAGAGGAGCTGAAAGCAAACGAAAATGGTCATGGTGACGCGATACTCGGTGCGTTGAATGAGGAGGTCCGACACAAACGTCGTATCCGGCGCATGCGTATAGCCCAAAAAGTAGACGAGGACAAACAGACACTCGGCAATGCTAAGTAGTACCGCCGAAATTTGCACAATGTCCAGTCGCATCTTATTTATGCGCGTCTAAAAGCATCAGAGCATATAGCATTATATATACTTGCATGCTCAGACATAAAATACAAAATGCTAAAGCAAGACAATGAAAAGGACCCCCTCCTCATCGTGGATCCCAATTTTAATCACATCCAGAGTCGACGCTTTGAATGGAAAGATGTGCCCCACGTCATTCTAGAATGCGCCGCCTGTGCCCTCTGCCTCCTCTGCCTCTTGTGGCTCAGCCTCCTCATCATTGTCTCGCTCCTCCTCAGCAAAGCCAACACAGTGGCTGTGCGCACCGCCTGTGCGGGCTTTTGGGACTTCATGCTCATTTCCACCTTGTCGCCCCTCATCATTCCCACCCTCTATTGCATGTTGTCGTGCTGCGCATGGTCGTGGCAAGCCTTTTCGGGGGGTAGCATGCTCATCATGGGCATCGCGTGCCTCCACCTCACCATCACGTGCTCCGAAAACTCCACGTGCATGGACGCCATCCGCGCCACCACACCCCCGCTCCCATGGCTCATCTACATGGGTTGGCTCAAGGCCAGCCTCTACTTGGCAGGCGCCCTCTCCACCCTCGTGGCATGGTATCATCCTATTCCCAAACACCCCTAGCAAGCCGCAAAAATGCGTTTGTAGACTGCAGACCGAAGCAGATTGCAAAGATAATCACTAGTGGGCTCCAGCAAAGCCAGCGCACGCTCATGCACATCCACATCATTGACTCCCATGGCATACTGATTCACCATATTGTCAATCTCCTTCAACAAGAAGTGATGATCCTGCTTTTCAAAAGTCAGTCAACACGACAGCCATTCATAGAGTATGATTGAGGTGCATGACTCGTTCTAGGAGGACAGCATAACCCCCATTGTCTTGCTCATCCGCCGTGCCATGTGAGCTCTAAGACGGTAAAAATGACCCAACTCATATGGCGTGGCATTCAGCTGCTGAGTGGATGAGAATCA
>Ga0247837_1009540_pt1 | contig 11589 bp, 8 predicted proteins | sample LaCtaG_2_FD_187115 | JGI IMG/M metagenome (GOLD analysis project Ga0247837, IMG submission 187115) | Freshwater microbial communities from meromictic Lake La Cruz, Castile-La Mancha, Spain - LaCruzMarch2015_14.5m | ecosystem: Environmental > Aquatic > Freshwater > Lake | place: Spain: Castile-La...
GTGCCATCTGCCTATACGTAGGTTGCCTTTTTTAGCTAAACTTAAAATAGAACGCCCACGTTCAGCGCCACAAAGTGCTGGTTGGCGCTCATCACAAAGGTTTGTTTCACCGCGTCATTCACAATATCTGGAGTGGCGTAATAAATCCCTTCGTCATTGGCAATATCATCGCCATCCGCATCGCGCAGCATATCAATAAATCCATGATGATAGGTTAGGCTAAACACCAACGAAGTATTGCCCGAAAAATTCCATTCGGCACCAACACCCACGCGCAACCGCACTTGGCCAAAACTGCTAGAACCATATATATCTCTATAGTCGCGCTCTTTTGCAGTAAATGCTGGCAAGCCCAATGAATCCACACTCACCAAATTTCCTTTGTCATATCCCTTGGCAGATGCTAGGATAGATAAATCAACACCCACTTGAGCAAAATAGGTGAAATAGCCAATCTCGTTGGTCATCAACTTCATAGTGATGGGAATATTCACATAGTCGTAACGGTAGTTGCGGGTCTTCAATTCAAACGGTGCATTGAGATCTTCTTTCGAGAGATAATAGGCATTCTGAAACGCCAACGCACCCCCTGCACCTTTGTATTCCAAGCCGAAAGTAAGGGCGTAATTGTTGCCAAATGCATATTCACCCGTTAATCCAGCACCAAATTTCACCCGCACGGCTTCCAAATCTAATCCCGCTGTAGTGGTTTGAAACCAATCTACGGACGGAGAAACATTCAGTCCCATCCGAAATTTCTTGCGCTGTTGAGGGCCAACTTTTGAGTCTTGCGCGATGGCTGGTAACGTAAGTGAAGCGAGCAATAAGAGGGTAAGGGTCTTTTTCATCTGATGGTGGTTTTAATTCGTGGGATAACTAGTGAACAGTCGAGGTAGGTTTTCTAATTTGGCCGCTCGATGCAAAGAACGTTTATTGTCGCAAAAGTAGCCCATATTTTAGGCACAACAGCCACCGTTTTGCGAGGTGGTTTCGCTCAAAGTTTGCTTGTAGGAACGGCCTTTTTGGCCTTGCACTCCTGTTCGTCAAATCCACACGAAATCAATCTTAAGGGCAAGGAGGTTGAAGTGAAATTGCTCCGTCTAGATGAAGATTTGTTTGAGTTAACGCCCGATAAGGTGGAAGCGGCAATTCCCCAACTCGAAAAGCAATACGGCACTTTTCTCACCGATTATACCAACGGTGTGCTGCGCATTGGAAGTCCAGCAGACCCGGCTTTTGCATTCAGCTTGGGGCAGTTTATTTCGGATGCAAGTATGCGCGAGTTGTACGACAAAAGCCGAAAGGAGTACACCGATGTAGCTGATATTCAAACCGAGCTCAATAAGGCGTTTAGCTATTTCCACCATCATTTTCCTGATAGCACGGTTCCAACAGTAGTGCTCAACATTTCGGGGCTCAATTTCGCCATTGTAGCCACCAAAACCACCCTTGCCATTGGGGTCGACATGTTTCTAGGGGCCGATTATCCAGTATATCCCATGGTGGGGTTGCCGCAATACATGTTTCGCAACATGAAACGCGACCAAGTGGTGCCTCAAGCCATGACAGGCTGGCTGCAAAGCATGTACGAACAGTCGGCACCCAACAGTAATTTGTTGGAGCAAATGGTGTTTCATGGCAAACTGCTTTATGCCTTAGACGCCATATTGGTCAACTATCCCGATTCGGCAAAAATTGGCTATACCCAAGAAGAAATGGAATGGTGCGCCACCAACGAGCAAGCGGTGTGGGCGCACCTTAGTCAGCAGCAAATGCTTTATTCTACCGACCAATTGCTCATCAATAAATGGATAAACCAAGCACCATTTATATCGGGCATTCCAAAGCAATCACCAGGTCGATTGGGGCATGTGGTGGGTTGGAATATCGTGCGCAAATACATGGAGCTACACCCCGAAACCTCGCTTCAACAATTGATGTCCATTCAAAGCGCACAAGAAATACTTTCGCGCAGCAAATACAAACCCAGCAAATAACCCATGGCCCATACCTCAACAATCACGTTTACTGTTACCCTTGATGAAAATAAAGTAGCCGAAAAAATACTTTGGCATGCCGAGGACGCAGGAATGGAAGCTCCCATGGACACCAAAGCCATTATGCTTTCTGTATTTGACACAGCCAGCGAAGAAACCCTCCGCATCGACCTTTGGACCAAGGATATGCGGGTGGATGAAATGAGTCGGTTTTTTCACCAGACCATCGTTTCCATGGCCGAAACCTTGCAACGCGCCACCAACGAAAACGCGATGGCTGCCGATATGCGCGACTTCGCCAAGCATTTTGCCACCAAAATGTTTGAAGAAAAGAAGTAGAAACATTTTGAGGAATTGAGAAGCAACATATTAGTGGTGCTGAATGGACAGCCTCTCCCTTAATTTTTCGCACTATTTTCTTCTCAGTTATCAGCTATTTCAACAACCCTATTATATTTGTCAGTTCTTTGAAGTATCCCCTACTCAATTTCGATAATAGTCAAATGAGCTTTACTACCCTTCTGAAGTCTTCTGTTTTGTGCGCAGCCCTTGCTGCTACTGCGTTTTCTGATGTTAATGCACAAAACGACACACTCATTTTTAACAAAGGCGCCCTGTTTTTTGTCAACGGTGGCCCTAATGATTCGGCTCTTGTTTGGGTAGATGGCACAGTCATTAACCAAGATAGTGTCCTTATCAACAAAGGAAAATTCGTTATCAATGGTGATTTTATCAATAATGCCCAATGTGGAGGTGATTTAACTCCGCCATTATTGCTTCCCGGCAATGATGGTTTGTTTGAAGTATCAGGCAGATGGGAGAACAACGGTGAATTTTTCGCTGGTTCGGGTCAGGTAAAGTTCATGCAAAACGATACTATAGCTGGAACATCCGTTACGCGATTCAATAAGCTTACCTTGGATTTTAATGTGATTCGTGTGCAATCGAACATCGATGCTGAGATTGGCCCCAACGGTCGCCTAGAGTTGAATCGTGGCGAATTGGCTACGGATTACAACAGAATGTGGGTACTTAATCCAAACGTTACAGCCATTACGCGTTATACCAATTGCAACGATTGTGGCTTTGTTTCTAGCCTTGGCGATGGCACTTTAGCTCGTGCTACAAACCAGAGTTCACAATATCTGTTCCCTGTTGGGTCTAGTTACATTGCTGTTCCAGGTACATCAGAATTGCGCTATCGTCCTGTTGTGCTTACTCCAGAGACTAATGCTCCAGATACGTTTCTAGTGCGTTTTGCCAACGTAAATCCTGAGCCATTTGGAATGCCGCTTAATCAAACCGATACAACGATTTGCTATGTAAATCCGAAGTGGTATCACCGCATTCATCAGCAAGGAGGTTCTAATGCTACTGCTAGTGTAGGTATTGCTTATACGCTTTTTCCAGGAACCGATTTTGACGCCAATGCCATTGCGTATTGGAATGATGGTGCTGGACGTTGGGAGAATATCCAAAATAACGTTCAAGGTCAGTTTGGAGATTTTAGCCAAGTTTCACGTGCTGCTTGGAATGGCTTCCTTTCCTATCCAGAGAATAACTACGCATTGGCCTACACTTTCCCAGACGAACCTGAAGTGGAAGGCGATACCGCACTTTGTGCAAGCGTTGCTCAAACGTACACTGTACCAACGAATGGCTCAAACTACGAGTTTGTAGTAACGGGTGGTGTTATTACCGCTCAAACGCAGTATAGCGTTACTATCGTTTGGGACAACGTAGGTTTGGGAAATATTCAAGTGATAGAAACTGTTCCGAACACTATTAACGGTGGATGTCCATCTCCTGCTCGTGTAGTTGATGTCACAATTTTCCCATTGCCAACAGCTGATTTCACAATTACTCCTGACCCAACATTGGCTCAAAATGGTGGTGGCATTTTCATAAATGACATCATTGAAATGGCTGATACAAGCTTGCTTACTACAACTTGGGAGTGGGACTTTGGTGATGGCAACACTTCATCTGCACCCAATCCCTTTCATACCTACAGCGCTATAGGTGATTATGATGTGACGCTTATCGTAACTAGTGGGTTGGATTGTAAAGACACACTTGTTCAATCATTAAGTGTGGTAGAAGGAATTATTATTCCGAACGTGTTTACGCCAAATGGTGATGGATTCAATGATGTGTTTGACACACGTACAAGTGCGGTTGGTCCATTTCACATTCGTATCTACAATCGTTGGGGTAACGTGATATTCGAAACCGTAGCCCCCGAAGTGTCTTGGGATGGTATGACTCGCGCTGGCGTTGCTGCTCCAGCTGGAACATATTATTTCGTGATCAACAAAGCTGAAATGAATTCAGGAACTGTAATCCCAACGGACGATTCGCAGGCCAATTTCAATTTCCGCGAAACAGGCTGGTTGCAGTTGATTCGCTAAAAGCCAATTGGTAATAAAAAAGCGGATGTCTCTAATTGAGGCATCCGCTTTTTTTTGCGCCATTCTTTACTGAAAGGATTCGAAGCTACTCCAATAAGATTACTTTTTCTTCCCGAATCGGCCTTTCAAATCTTTGTTCAAGCTATCTATGTAGCCCATTACCTCTTCACGGCCTTCGGCATTCTCTGCTGAGGTAAGAAACTGAATTGGAAGCTCAGACCAAGTTTCGAGCATTTTTTCGTTGTAGGTAGAAACCTTGGTTGTTCGTTCTGAGTTCTTGAGTTTATCCATTTTAGTGAAGACCATGGAGAATGGAATCGATGAAGTTCCCAGCCATTCCATAAATTCCAAATCAATTTGTTGCGGACTATGTCGTGCATCAATCAACACAAATACGTTTACCAAATTCTCGCGCTGCAGTACGTAATCAGCTATCATCTTTTCTAGCTTTTGCCGTAGAGGCTTTGGCACTTTTGCAAAGCCATACCCTGGCAAATCAACCAAATACCACGCATCATCCACTCCAAAATGATTGATTAGCTGAGTTTTTCCCGGGGTAGAGCTGGTTTTGGCTAATCCATGCCTTTGCATCAGCATATTGATTAACGATGATTTGCCAACGTTACTTCGGCCAATGAAAGCATATTCTGGGCGGTCAGGCTTTGGACACTTAATTACCTCAGCATTGCTCATCACAAATTCAGCCTGAGGGTAATATGTAGAAGTAGGTTGTTTCATTGTATTTGGGAATAAACCCGATGTAATTGTGAGCTAAGGCATAACTGCCGAAGTGATTTTACAGCACGTTAGCGCGCATCCACGGGTCTAAAATGGCATTGAACTCAATCGGATGTTCCATCATTGGTGCGTGACCACAGGCATCAATCCAAAATAGGGATGAATGGGGAAGCAATTCATGAAATTCTTCTGCAACTTCTGGTGGTGTCACTGTGTCGTTTCTTCCCCAAATAAGACAAACAGGAATTGCAATTGCAGGCAATTCCTCGCGCATATTATGCCTTATTGCGGATTTTGCTATTGCCAAAATACGAAACAACTTTGACTTATCGTTGATTATGCCGAACACTTCCTCTACCAATTCGTCAGTAGCATTGGCTGGGTCAAAAAATGTGGTTTCTACTTTCTTACGGATGTAATTGCGGTCTTCCCTTCGAGGAAATGAACCGCCAAATGCATTTTCATACAACCCGGAACTTCCAGTGAGCACAAGTGCTTTGATATGCCTAGGATACTTTACGGTATACACCAAAGAAACATGACCTCCGAGAGAGTTTCCTAAAAGAGTAATGCCGGTGTAACCTCTGTCTTGGATGAAGGAGTGTATGTATTCTGCCAAAGCAGGTACATGGGTCTTTTTCAAAGGCAAATCATAAATGGGCATCAAGGGTATGACGACCCTATACTCCTTCGAAAAATGATTTAGAACATGCGTGAAATTGCTTAGCGCTCCAAACAATCCATGGAGCACGAGCAACACTGGACCTTGCCCTTGCTCAATAAACCTATGTTGTCCTATTTGCTGTATCACGATTCGCTGTTCAAGAGCCCAAAGTTACCTATACAATGATTAGAACCCTTGGCATTTATCAATGAAGACGGGCGAATCATCTCGCAGTCTCCATTTCTAATTAAAAACTGAAATGAACCCCTGCAATGAAGCTGAAGCGTTGCGATGGATAGCGCTCCCACAATTCGTAACGTATGGCTCCAATGTTTCTAAAATCTACAAAGGCTCCAAGCCATTTTCTGTAGCGATACTCCACACCTAAATTCACATCAGCATACCCTTTTAGATTTACGTTGGGATAAGAAACACCAGTCGAATCGCTTTGAAAGCCACGTGCAACTCTTTCTCCCATTGCCGTAATACTGGCTTTGAAAATGAACTTGTCTTTCAGGTTGTAATTACCGCCAAACATGAATCGAAATGGTGCTTCGTGCCAAGGCGCAATACTATCGCTAGGCATAGTGAAAAACCGATATTCGGCCATAGCCACCAATTGCAACTTTTCTTTCAGTTGATAGCTTAGAGAGCCTTTCAAACTGGTTATCATCACATCATGATACTCGGGCGAGAAACGATTTCCAGTGCTATCCGCCCAATCGTTTACCCAGAATAGTTGCTGGCCTGTAATAATCTGCGCCACCGAAATATCATACCCAATGGCGTGGGTTATTGTGCCCTTAAATCCTCCAAATACATTTAAGCGTTCCCATGTGTTGCTCAGCGTTAAATCGGTAAATGCATAAGGATTGGTTTGCGAGTTGGTGCGTAGTCCGTTGCGCTGCACACCACCTTTAGCTCCTGCGTAGAAGCGGAATATATCTTGAACCAGAAAGTAATGAAAGTCAAGAACGGGGAACACTAACACTTTAGTAGTACTATCATTTATATCGAGCGATAGATTTACTCCAAGACCAATACTCCAACGTTTGCGTTCGGCTCTAAACTCTGGTTCAAACCCAATAACACCGTTGTTTAGTCCCCGCGTGGGCATATCGTTGCGGTAATAATCTCCCGTAATTCGACCAAATAGTTTTTCCTTTTTGATGCGGAACACAGCTTCAACGTTGCCTGCCACATGATGCTCTTCACTCGAATAGCGGTCTGTGGTGTAACTATAGTTAAGACCAGCTTGGTTGATTACTTTTAGTTTGGAGTCGTCTTGAATGGTTGTTAAATCAATCCCAACGCCAACATGGTGAAACTGCTGCCTGATGTCATTCTTCGCAAAGGTGGTATCTTCTTGGTTGTAGCCATAGAAGTAGTTCTCATCATGGTCGTAGCTCAATTTGGCACCAAGAGTGTGGGCTTTTAGAAACTTTTTTCCAAACACATCTATTCCTGCATCGGTAAACCCAAATGGTCGACCATCTAGCTTGGCAAACGAAGCATGATACCGCGCAAATCCTCCGGCTTCATATGCTCGACTTCTTAAACTACCAAAACTAGCTTCGAAGAAAGGCATGGTATAATTGCCAAACCCAACTTTCAAATGACCACTATTCAGTTTTGTAAGCGGCTCGTTAGAAAGCTGTGCGGCTTCAATGGTTTCTACTTCATAGCCTAGCTCTTGCCGCATCGGAAGCATCTTATAGCTCATGGCAGGCAGCGTTGTCGAATCGGTTGGAACTTCGGGAGTAGGAATAATGCGTTTGGCATCGCGCGCTACTGGTCTATACTCCTTTCTGATAGTGAAACGCAAACTGTCAGGTAACGTTTTTTGTTGAGCGAAGCCGTTTACTCCCATAATTGAGAGGAGAAATGTGATATGAAGGAATTTTCTCATTCTTCTCTATCCTCTTCAAAAATTTCTGGATTAACCTTTCCGTCTTGTTCAAATTCCACCTCGAACGTGGCCGCATCTTGGCGCTGCATAGGTTGAGGTTCATTCGATTTGATAGCGTCCAATTTTCGTTGAGCATCATCACGCAAAACGCCTAAATAGTTATCCACCACATTTTGCAGCGTTAACTTAGCTTGAAACAAGTCGCCTTGTTTTTCATAATTGTCGGCCAGCAAAATGAACGCTTTGGCAATCCAAACTTTGTAATTTGGGAAAATATTGACCATTTCGAAAATCATGCGTTCAGTTTCAGCATAATTTCCATTTAAGAATTTAATGTAGGCCAAATTGTACATGGCTTCCGCGCCAATCTTGCTGTTAGTGCGCAATAGCGTTTCTTGAAACCGTGCTTCTGCCAAACGTAGGTCATTTTGAGCAAGCGCACTTTTGGCTGAAATCAGATGTGCTTCGTTCACTAAATCTTCTGGCACTTTGTCTGCGCGAATTACCAGTTGGGCGTATTCGTCAGCTTTTGCGAAGGCATTAAGCGCAAAGTGGCTTTGCATTAGTCCAATGCGAGATTCTAAAAGATTCTCTGCCCTTTCTGCCACTTTTTCAAGTTCAGTAAAGCGATTAAGTGCTTCATTATAATTCTGTTTTGAGATATAAATCTGTCCAGCAGAAAGAAGCGATTTCTCGGTAAACGTAGTCTTGGCAAACTTCACTACGTGGTCATAATCCTGTAAGGCATCCTCAAACATTTTTAGTTGAAAGGATGATTCAGCACGGTAGAAGTGTGCGTTTATGGCGAAAAATCCATTCGGAAATTTTTGAAGATAGTTTCCAAATTCTTTGATTGCGTTGGATAAATCGCCTCTTACGTAGCGCAATTCTGCAGCTTGATAGTAGGAAGTGTCTAATGCACCTTTTGTTATGTCTGGGAAATTTTTGGACGCCATGTAGCGTTCGAAATCACCAACATTTGTTTCCTCAATGTAGATTTTCTGAATTTTGAATAACGCTTCTGTAGCTTCTGGTGTGGCAGGATACGTTTCGGCTACTTCTTTGAAAATGGGCAATGCACGTTGGTCTTCATTCAAGTTGTAATACACCAAGCCCTTATTCAATTTGGCTTTTCGCACATAGTTTGAGTTTGGATGCTCGGTGATGACCTTATCAAAGTATTCAAGCGCCATAGCCGTGTTGTCTGAGAAAAAATAACCTTCGGCAATCTCAAATTTCGCATCTGCAGCAAAACTTGTTTGCGGATAGTTTTCAAGCATCGCTTTTAACGACTCTGTTTTGGATGCCGTATTTCCTTGGATGCCATAGCAAACCGCCAATTGGAAAATGGCATAGTCTGCATCTGGTTGTTCTAATTTGATGGCCTTATCGTAGAATTCAATCGCCATTCCAGTATTTCGCTGCAAATAATAGCTGTCGCCAATGCGCATATAGGCATCACTTAACCGCGCTTTGTCTTGCTTTTCTTGCTCCACATAGGTGCGAAACCAGGTGGCAGCTTCCGTATAATTTTCGCGATTGAAATGCACGTAGCCAATTCCATAATAAGCCATGCCATATTCGTCCATACTAATGGCTCCTGGCGATGAAATAAATGCGGTGTAATATTCCAAAGCGGCAGCAGGCTTATTCATGCGCTCGTAGGCTTCTGCCTGCCAAAATTTGGCCTGCGCGCTAATGTGAGGATTCATGATGTACTTCTCAGAGAGTTGGAAGTAGTGAACCGCTCGTTCAAATTTCAAATCTTGAAATTGCTCGGTACCTTTAGTGTAGGCCACGCGTTGATACGTGGTTTTCAATTCCGGACTCTTCGTAGGAATGCGGTCTATAGCATTCAAAGCCGCTTCGTAATTTTTTGTGACCAAATAAATTTTGAGAAGAAAACTATACGATTCAGCAATCCGCTCGCTATTTGGGTGAGCTTCTATGTATTCGCTAAACGCTTGCACAGCCTCATTGTAGGGGTCGAACGAAAGTTCGTAGGCCAATTTTGCAAAGTTGAAAAGGGCATCTTCTTTCAATGTTTCAATAAAGGACAACCGCGAAGCTGCACGGAATGCATTGCGTGCCTCCATTTTTTCATTGGATTGCAGATGGCAATCGCCCATATGGTAGTAGGCCAATTGAGTCATGGTATCTTCTTCAAGCACCACTTGTTCCAAATACGTTATGGCTTTTTTATACTGTCCTGAACTATAACAGGCATATCCCAATTTGTAGCGGTCATCGCGATTTCCTCCCAAGGCACTTACCGCTGGCTCGAGGTGTATTACTGCTTTGTCAAATTTGTTGAGACGGTAATACGCTTCGCCCAAAATGCGATGAACCTCAGCTTCTTTGTCTTTCGAGAATTCTTTGGTCAATAAAGGCTCGCCATAGGCCACCACCTCGTCATGGTGTTCTTGGCGGTAAAGAATTTGGAGTATATAGAAAGGAACGGTGCTACCAAATAGTGCATCGCCTTCCAATTCTTTAAAACCTTTTAGTGCCACATCATTCTTGCCTTGACTGTATAGTATGTAGGAGCTATAGAACACGCTGGGCGAACGATACTTTTTGCCGCCTTTTACCACATGGAGAAACGCGCTTTGAGCTTCATCAAACTGTTTTTGTTGAAAATGGGCGTACCCCTTTTTGAAATAGAATTCCTCTAGGTAGGCCTCATCCAATTCGTGGGCATCCACCAAAGCAAATTGGGCGGTCACTTCTTTGTAGTGCTTGCGGGTAAAATGGTATTTACCCAAATGAAAATGAGCCGCACCAATTTTTGGATGGTCGGAGTGAACTTTCACAAATTCTTCCATTTCAACCTGACCATCAGGATTGAAAAGTTCCAAACCGCTTAATGCCCCATAGTATTTGGCATTTTCAGCATAAATAGATGGCAATTCGTCAGCACGAAGTAGCGAAGCTTCAAATCGCTGCTGAGCAACGGCATACTTTCTTTTTTGAAATAACTCTAATCCAACGCCATATTCACGTTGAGCATCGGTGTCTGCGGCAACGCGTTGTGCCACCGCTGAAAGTGAAAACAATAAGCAGCCTACAGTTAGCACTGCGAGGGCGGCTAGTGGTGTGCCTGATGTAGTGCGAATCAATCCCATGTTCTCATCCGCTAAAGTAGACCGACCATGTAGGGGCTAAATTTTGATTGTGATGTACTTATTAACGCGGAAGTGTTGAAATTATTGGATGGTATGATAAAGTTGTCAAACACTATCCCCAACTGAATAGCATATATCTTTGGGCCGAAGCAATGAGCCACATGAGCGATAAGGAACACGTCATCAAGTTATCCGATGTTAGAATTTATGTTCGGGAAAATCTAGTTCTGGATAAAGTGTCGTTTGCAGTAGACCGAGGAGAGTTTATCTATTTAATAGGTCGCACTGGGAGTGGGAAAAGCAGCCTGATGCGCACGTTGTATGCGGACCTGCCGCTTCGTGAGGGTGAAGGTTCTGTTGCTGGGTACGAATTGAAAGATATTTCCCAAAATGATATTCCCTTTTTGAGAAGAAAACTGGGAATTGTTTTTCAAGATTTTCAATTGCTAACCGATCGTTCGGTAGAGGAGAATCTAAAGTTTGTGATGCGCGCTACAGGTTGGACGGACAAGCATAAAATGGATGAGCGCGTGGATGAATTGCTCAAGCTGGTGCAATTGTCCGTTTCAGTGAAAACTAAAATGGCTACACAGCTTTCTGGTGGAGAGCAACAAAGGGTATCCATTGCGCGTGCATTGGTCAATCACCCAGAGGTGATTTTGGCCGATGAACCCACTGGAAATTTAGATCCCGAAACCTCTGATGGCATTTTGCAATTGATGATTGATATAACCGCAAAGGGAAC
>Ga0247837_1009546_pt1 | contig 11580 bp, 4 predicted proteins | sample LaCtaG_2_FD_187115 | JGI IMG/M metagenome (GOLD analysis project Ga0247837, IMG submission 187115) | Freshwater microbial communities from meromictic Lake La Cruz, Castile-La Mancha, Spain - LaCruzMarch2015_14.5m | ecosystem: Environmental > Aquatic > Freshwater > Lake | place: Spain: Castile-La...
GAATTTCTTGATGCCGTTGGCGCATCGGGATACCGGGAAAGACTCGAAAATCCGGAGCGTTTAGAACCCCTCCCCGAGGCTCTCCACCTGGAACTCATGTGGAATTTCCCACAAGCCGGGCGCGAGTCGAACCCCAGGCCTTTCCTCTGTGCCCCCTGTGTCCTCGGTGGTCAAAAAAGTCCCCATACCGTTCCTCACTCCACCACCTCCACTCGGTAAAACTTCCTTCCGCCGGTGGCATCGGTATCCGTGTGGGTTTCCTGTTGCCCCCTGCCGGTCCGGCGCGAATTTGGCACCTCGCTCCAACCTGTGAGGCTTTCGCTCCACAGCACCCGGTAGTTGATCCCCTCCTTGCCTTCCCAGCGGATTTCAAATCCCCCCGCCTTCCTTTCCCCCGCCTCGATCTGGAATTTCGATTTCCCGTCCCTCGGGTCCGTATCCGCCAAATACTCCATCCGGTTGCTCACCCCATCCCCGTCGTCATCGCGCGACTCCCCGCCGCGCTGCGCCACTTCCCCGCCAAAGTGCCTCGCCGCCCACTGCGTGTAGTTTTCGCGCCCGCCCAGGATTTCCAGCGTCCTCACCACAGGGACCGCAGGCCCATACACCCCGTTGCCGTCCTGCCTCGCCCTCACCACCACCGCCCCGCTGCCGTTCGCACTCAACACTCTGTTTGACACCACCGCGTTCCCGGACACCACTTCCAGCTCGGGCGCCAGCCCGCTCGTCGCCGTCGCATTCAATGCCAGCGTTCCGTTCGACAGGCTCCAGCTGGCGGGCGCGTTGAACACGATCGCTTGTGCGAGCCGCGAGCCCACATCCACCGTCTCCTGCTGCAAAAATCCCCTCACGCTGAAGTCCGTCCTGCCACTGCTCGCCGCGGCCGCCACACGCACCGTGTAGTTCCCCGTCGCCGTGGGCTCCCACGCCCAGATGCGCTCGCCGAATCCATTGCCCCAGTCGTCGCGTTTCGCCAACTCCGCCCCGTTCGGCCCCACGATCGACAGCTCCACATTCCGACCGCTGCCCACCCCGAACACCTCGACCGTCACCCTCTGCCCGGGCGCCGCCGCCAACCTCGTCTCGAACGCCGCCCCGCCCGCCTCGATGCTGGCGTCGAACACCGCCCCGTTCAGCGGCAACTCCAATCCCGCCGCCGCTCCGCCAGCTCCCGCACCGGTTGGCGTCGTTCCCGCAAAAATCTGCACCGGCGCCGGGTTGGACACCGTCCGCGGGTTTCCGGGATCGCCCGCATACACCAGCGCCATGTAGCGACCAACCGTCCCGAACCCTCCCACGAACCCGTCGTAGCGCTCGTAGACTTTGTTCCACAGCATCTCCACGGTTTGCACCACCGCGCCGTCGGGCCCCACCAACTCGGCCCACACCTTCACCGGCGCGTTCCCGTCGGGCATCACCACATTCGCCGCCCAGATGTTCACCGTGTCGTTCAACCCGCACACCGCTGGCGGGCTCGCCAGCCCGATATACGGCGGGTCGTCCGCCGTCACGAACGCCGCCCCGATAAACGCCGCCAGCGCCTTGAACCCGTCCTTGCCCCGGTCGTAAACCCCGTCCCCGTCGTCATCCAACAAAAACGGCACCGGCCCGAGCAGCCTCATCAGGTCGCTCGCAAACCCGAAGCTCGAGCGCAGGTCCTGACCTTTCGCAATCGCCAGCCACAGCCACCTCGACAGGCTCGCCCACTCGCTGTTGCCGGGGTTCCTCTGGTTCGCCCCGCAGCTCGCCATCACCACCCGTTCATAAGCCGCGGACGCCAGTCCCGGCACGAATCGCCCGCTGTAGTCGCTGTCCACGATCACATGCACCGCGCACCCCGTCGCCCCCTGCAGCGTGTCCAGCCAACCCTTCAGCATCGCCGGGGCCACCACATCCCCGTTCGCGCACACCAATCCCTCTGGGCTCCCTTCGCCCACCAGATAAACTGTCAGCGCGTTGAGTGCCTTGCCCGAGGGCAGCGTCCAGTTCACGATCGATTGCCTCAAGTTCTCGGCACCCGCCAAATTCGTCACCCTCGGGTTGGCGAAGCCCTCCCCGAGATACCGGATGTTTTCCTCGCGCACCCGCCGCAGCAAGGCCGTCTCGTGCGCGAAGTCCGCCACCAGGCCCGCTTTCTTTGCCGCTCCGGGGTTGGATTCGTAGCCGTGAGACAGGATCACCACCCGGTTCACCGCCGAGGTTTGCGTCACCGTTGTCACCACCGGGAGACTCACCTGGCCCCAGATGTCCCTCGCATAGAACATCACCGTATACGGCTCGTCGGGCCCGCCCTCCGTGAACCCCCCATATTCCATCTCGTATTCCCGGCTCGACGCATTCCACATCAACTCGATCTCCGGCAAATCCACCACCGGCGCGTCCCCGTCGGCTGCATAATCCGGCGGCACCACCACCGCCCACACCCGCTCGATCGGGAAGCTCCCATCCACCCCACCAGCCCACAGCCTTGCAACTGCCGTCCCAGAAAGCGTTTGCGGCAGCACCACCGAACCCACTGCGGGCCGTGCCACCTTGGAAACCCCGCTCATCCCCATCCCTCGCCGCGCGATGCCGCCCGGATCCCTGCCTACTGCGGCCTGGAACCGCGCCATCGCCTCCGCCGCCACAGCGTGCGCCTCCTCCAGCGTTTTGCCCAGCGACAGCTCGCTCCACAGCATCGACGAATAACTCACCGCCCCGGCCGCCGCCATGTGCGCCACTTGGTTCGCAGAGGCCGAGGAAAACACCGCCCGCTTCGCCGGATTGCCGGCCATCACCTTGGCCGCCAGACGGTCCGCGTAGCAGCATTCCAGAATCACCGTCACCTCGGTTTGCGGGTTCGCCGCCTGATACGCATCCAGCCAGCCATCCAGCTCCGTCCCCGAAAATTGCTCGTCCTTGCCCAGCAGGAACAACCCGTCCTCCCCGCCCGGCGCCACGCGCCCGTGGTCCACCAGATACAACAACAACGCCGGCTTGCCCGTGGCCGCCGCCAGTGCCGCTTGGATCCCCGCCCGCGTGGGCAGCCCATCCACACCCGCATCCCCCGTGGCATGGCTCAGGAACGCCACATCCCCGGCCTGCAGACCCCGATACCTCAGAACCTCATACGCCCGGTTCGCCAACGCCCGCGTCGCCGTCCACACCGGATCATTCGGCCCGCGCCTCCCCGCCACCACCAACGCACTCCCGATCCCGTCCACCGCCCCCCCGGGCGAGATCACATTCACCCACGCCACGCCGGTCAACCCATTCGCATGGCGCGCCATCACCGCATCCACCCCGGCATTGTCCCCCGCCACATACTCTCCGGTGGATTCGTTGATCGCGGCCCCGCTCGCGTTGCGCGCCAGCGACCACTTCAGCGTGCCGTCGTTGTCGATCGAGCGGAAGGGAACCCGTTCGCCGGTTACCACCGTCTTCAACGGCGGATCCAGGCGGAGTTTTTTCTCGGGGTTGCGCAGGTGGACGAGCCCGCCTGCGGCCGTTCCCCCCACCATGTCGGGGCTGCCGTCGCCATTGAGGTCGGCCACCACGCTTCGGAGGTCCTGGGCGAAGCCGGCCCCGGTGCCGCCCCACACCTTGCTGTTCAGGAAATACCCGCCGCCCTCCAGCGCCCGGAAAAACCACATGCGCCCATCCACATCGGAGGCCAGCACATCCAGCCGTCCGTCGCCATTCACATCGGCCACCGAGAGCGCGCGGCCGTTGGCGACCAGGTCGGGCAAGATCGACCCGCTGGCTGCCGGGTTCGCATACGGCGCCAGCGCGTTGCCGGTGTAGGCGTGGCGCGCCACCGCGCCGTTGGATTGGAGCACGAGCAGGTCCACTCCCCCCGCCTCGTTGCGCAGGAAGGCCGGAACCACCGCACCCGTGCCGGCCGACAGGGTCCCCGCCGCCGTCGGGGCCGATGCGAATCCATTCGAGCGGTAGAAACGCACCACGCCGTCATCCGATCCGACCGCCAGGTCCGCCCTGCCATCCCCGTTCCAATCCCCGAAAGCCGGATAAACCGACCCCACGGGCAGCCCGGGCAAGCCCGCCAGCCAACCGGTCCGCTCGGCGAAACTCGTCAAAAGCGGGGACCCGTTGTTCTCGAAAATCCTCAGCACTCCCCCCGCGCCCCCGACCACCATGTCCAGGTCGCCATCCCCGTCGAGGTCGCCCAACGCCGGCGCCGCCGCGCCACCGGCACCCACCGTGAAATTCCCTGCCACCCCGTTGTAGGGATCCCCGAAAAAGTCCTCCACCAGCGCACCGCCCGCCAGCATCCTCCGCTCCGCAGGGAAGAATTGCAGGTTCAGCACCATCTTCTCCCCGCGCCGCCGCGAGACACCGCCCTCCACGATGCCCCCGTCCGCCGCACTGTCATGGATGCGCGGCTGCGTGCCACGCTGGTATTCCGTGAGGAAATCCACGCCATCCCCGTCGGTGTCGCTCTCCGGTCCGGCGGCCGCCGTCCCGTATTGCTGGATTTCATACCAATCCGGAATCCCATCCGCATCGAGGTCCTGCGCGGCGGGGAAGTATTCCGCCACCGCCGTGGTCTCCCCAGCGAGCGTGAACGAGGCCTGCGACACCGCCAACCCCGCCGGCGATTCCTGCCTCGCGCCGTTCACCACCCATTGGCCGAATTTGTAGCCGTTCGACTCGGTCGGCGCGTTCGCCGTGGAAACACTCGTCCCGACCGTGAGCCAGGTGTCCCGCGCCACCACCCCGCCGGGCGTGCTGGACTCGACATACCGCACATACTCCTCGGCGAAGGCCAGCGCCATCTTCTCCCCGCGCCGCCTCGAGATGCCGCCCTCCACCACCGAACCATCCGAAGCACTGTCCGCGATCCGCGGCTGCGTGCCGCCGACATACTCCTCGAGGAAGGTGCGCCCGTCCCCGTCCGTATCGCTGCCGGGGTCGATCTCCGTCGCGCCGTATTGGTTCACCTCGAACCAATCGGGAATGCCATCCGCATCCAGATCCTGCGCGACCGGGATGTATTCCGCCACCGCCTCTACCGGACCCTCGATCGTGAGGTTCACCTGCGAGAGCGCGATGCCACTGCCGCTCTCCTGCCGCACCCCGTTCACTTTCCACTGCGCGAACCGGTGCCCGAGGTGTTCCCCGCTCAGGTTCGCCGTCGTCACCCGCGTGCCGGCCTTCAGGTATTCGTTGCGCGAGACCACCCCCGGCGGCGACGAGGCCTCGGAATAAAAATGCCACTCCGCCCCCACCACCACCGCGATTTTTTCCCCACGGCGGCGCGAGATGCCGCCCTCGGCGATCCCGCCATCCGCCGCGCTGTCGGGAATCCTCGGCTGCGAGCCCTTCACAAATTCATCGATCAGCGCTACCCCGTCGTTGTCCGTGTCGCTGCCGGGATCCTGCCCCAGGTCACCGTAGTTCACATACTCATACCAATCCGGAATCCCGTCCGCATCCGTATCCGCCGCCTCCGCCACATACACCGCCTCCGCCTGCGTGTTCTCCAGGATTTTGAAATGGAACGCATTCACCGAGATCCCATTCCCGTCCTGCTGGCGCACCCCGTTGAGGTTCCAATACGAAAAACGGAACCCGTTCGAAGTCTGCGGCGGCGGCGTCACCGCCACCGTCGTCCCCGCCTCGTGGAACGCACTCGAGGCCACGATCCCGCCCGGCGTCGAGGAGGTCGTGAGCTGCACCTGGGTGGATTGCGTCACCAGCACCGAGGCCAGCGCGATCCCCCCAGCCAATCCCGCCGCAACCAGCCACTTCTTGCGACGCGAGGAACCCCCCCCCGTCAAAGGACCGCCTGAACCGGACTGGATGAAACCAAGCATGGGGAAAATCCTCTCCGCGTTTAGTTTCCGCTGACCGGAACCACCCAGTAGCCATCGGCACCGGTGTCGAACCCATACGCATTGATCTTCGCCGGCCGCTCATCCGGCCCCACCCGCAACTTCGGATCCCACTGGTTGATGACACCGGGCGTTCCGGCTTCTTTTGCGCGGGTGACCTCGGCGGCGGTGGCTTCGCGCAGGCCCATTTTTTGGAAGATGTAACTCCTACCGAAGCGTGTAGTTTTATTACTTACATGATAGCAAAATTCACCAGCACTTTGCAAAAAATCGCCATTTCCTAATTGCCGCCAACTTTCCCAACTTTCTCCTTGAACTTCTATTTGAAACTGAATGCTTCTAACACTTTGATTCCACGATTCAGGATTAGGCTGGATCTCCACAGAAATTGGGAGCGTTTCGCCCGCTACGGCGTAAACTGAAATTTGAGTTTGCCATGTCTTATTATTAGCATTGGAGTCTGCAATTGATATATTTGCCAATCCTTCAATAAATGCAGAAAAGTTATATCTGCCAGTTTTCTCAGGAAAAAATACACCTGTCCATCTGATGGATTTTGCTGTGAACGGAATCCCAGAAATAGGATCGTTTGCATAATAAGTTGGTGAATTTGGAGTTTCATCAACCCGAGTAAAAGATTTTCCCGAAAAATTTGAATCCTCAAAATAAGTGGCGGTTAGACCGCTTGCTGGCTTTTTCGATGAGTCGCTCGAAACAACCCTCCCATCTTCTAACCGGGTTCCCGCATCCCCCGTCGCAATCAGCCAATACCACACCGAGAGGAAATCGTTATCCGTAAGCGGTGAGCGGCTGATTTTGAGCGCCGTCTGGTTGCCGGTTGCCGGGATTTGAAGGAAGTCGAGGTTGAGCAAGTCGCGGCTGTCCTTGGCAAGGATTTCGAGCTGCACTTCGCCGAAGTCGGTGGACCAATCCCTCGCCACATCCCAGGTGAAGCGGTGCGTCTGCCCCGTCGCGATATTCGCTCCCAGCTTGTTGCCCGTCCCCTCGGCAAAGCTCGTGATCGGAATGACATCGGCCAGCGAATTCCCGCCATTCTTGAACGCCAGTGCCGCTGTCTGCACCGTGACATTGTCAGCATCCTTCACCGTGTAATCCACATCCACCAGCGCCGTCCCCGGCCGCCGCTTCTGCGAAACAATCGTTGGCAAAGGCAAGGCATTTGATGGATCCGGATGAACCGTGCGGAAGGTGCGCTTCCAGATGCGGATTTTTCCGTCACCATTTGCAACAATGAGGTCGCCAGATTTCGACTCCGCCATCGGACCTGCAAGGTTGTCGTTGTTGTAGTAATGATATTCCCAAGAACCACCAATAGTTTTCGAAGACAATGTGCCCATTGGCATCCATGCCTTGATGCCCTTAAGCAGGGAATCGGAGAGCACCACGGGGTAGAAGTAGCGGACCTCGGTAATCCATTTCGGATCATTTAGAAATTTATATTGCGTGTGAGTATTCGCAGAAGCTCCCAAGAGACCATCTTGGGTTGTGAAAACAAATTCAGGCCGATTGCGGTCACTTGTGTCTTGAACACCCTGAAATTCTTCCCTCACAAGCTCATTATAATTTCTTTTCCTTAAAAACTTACCCTCATGATCGAAGATTTGAACCCGCTTATTCCCGTAATCCGCCACCGCCACATCGCCGTTCGGAAACGCCGCCACATCGTAGGGTGATTGAAATTGACCATCGAAGCTCCCCTGCGTGCCAAAGTTCCCGATGTAAGCCCCCGTGGAGCTGAAAACCTGCACCCGTTGGTTGTCCCGGTCCGCCACATAGACCTTGCCGTCCTTCCCCACGGCAATCCCGCTGGGCATGTTGAACTGCCCGTTGCCCGAGCCCGGACCCCCGAATTTGTTCACATAATTTCCCTCTAGGTCGAAAATCTGCACCCGGCTGTTGTTCTGCTCCAGCGCGTAGAGCCGCGTGCCATTCGCCCCCACCGCCAAATCGCGCACCCCGCCAAGTTGCCCGTTCCCATTCCCTTCCGAGCCGAATCTCTTAAGCAATGTCCAATTGGAATCATACTTGCGGATTTCGCTCCGGTCGAAATCCCCCAAGTAGAAATTCCCCAGCCCATCCGCCGCCAAACCAAAGATAGAACGATCGCTGGAACTTCCCTGGCGCCCCCAGGTCATCAAAAAATTTCCCGATGCATCGAGGACGGCGATCGGGTTGTTGTTTATGTCGGCGAGATAAATTCTGTTTGCCGTGAGGGCGATTCCGTAAACCGAATTCCCGATTTTTCCTTCGAGATTGAATTCTTGAAGCAGGGTGCCAGTGCTGGAGCGTTTTTGGACTTTGGAGCCCCAGCCCGCAAAAAAGTAATTGCCAGAGCCGTCGACTGAAAAAGTGTAGGCGTTATCCAGCCCCTCTATCTTTGATGAAAAAGTTCCATCGGTGTTAAAGAATTGAATTCTGTAGCCACCTTCCAACACAGCAATCTTGTTCCCCGTCACAATCCGGATGTCGTAAATGCTGTTAAACTTCCCCTCCGAACTCCCGTAGCCCCCGAAGCGCCGCACATACGCTCCACTGGAGTCGAAGACGGAAACAAAATAGTTGTTGTCCCCCACATAAATATTGCCCGAGGCATCCACCGTGATGGCTGTCGGATAATACAGTTGCCCCTCCGCGCTTCCCTGCTGGCCCATGGCGCGAAGGAATTTCCCTTGGGCATCGAGAACAAGAACGCGGGAATAGTTTTTGTCCGCCACATAGACTTTCCCATCCGCCGCCACATGCAGGCTCCGCGGTCTGAAAGAATTGTTCGGCACACCCGCGCTGGATCCATCCCAAGAGCGAATGGGTGACCCCTCCGAATCAAGAACCTGTATTCGCTGGTTGCCATAATCCGCCACATAGATGTTCCCATCCGGCCCCACGGCGACATCAAAAGGGGAATTGAATTTCCCGCCGCCCCCCGCGGGCACTTCCTTCGCCAGATACCAACTATCCTGCGGCATGCGCTGGGCGTGGGCTGGGTGGGAGGCGAGGAGCAAGGCGAGGGCGAGCGGCACGGCCGCCATCCTCCATCCGCCACGGACGGCTCGATTAACAAGGTTCAGGGTTTTCATAGGCTTTGTTTCCAGTTGTTAGTTTTTAATTCGAAATGGACCACCGGCGCGGCAGCGCCCATCGATAAAAGGTAGGGACGCCTCGCCGCAGGGGTCCCATTCCGCGTATCGCAGGCGTCCCGCCTGCGATGGTCTCGGGGACCAGAAAAACGGCGCTGCGCGCCTGAATCTTGGGACCGCTCGGCGAGCCGTCCCTACCTTGGGTATCGACACCCCAACCTCCTCCTCTGTGCCCCCTGTGTCCTCGGTGGTCAAAAAAGTTCCCATATCCTTCCTCACTCCACGACCTGCAGGCGGTGGAAGAGTTTCGTTTTGTTGCCTACGGGTTTGATGGAGAGGCTCACATCGCCATCGTTGCCGAGGAGTTCCGTGCTGGTGTCGCTGGTCCACGAATTGAGGTTCTCCGAGGATTGCACGCGGTAGCGCACACCGCGCTTGGCGCGCCAGGTGAGCGTCTGCTCGCCCTTCGCCGGATCGTGCAGGAACCCGTCCAGCTTCAACAGCGACCCTCGGTCGTTCGGGTCCGTGCCGGCTAGGAATTCCTGCCGGTTCGTCATGCCATCGCCATCGGAATCCGCATCCGCCGGGGCATTCGAGACGACCTCCCCGAGCCAATTCTGCATCTGGCGCCCCAAGGCCGCCGGCCGCTGGAAGACCTCGAGCGAATCCGAACCGCCGCCAGTGAAGGCCAGCAGGTTTTCCAGTGTGATCAAATGCCGCGCCGATCCCGCTGGCGCGCCGGAAATCCGTGTGAAGGACACTCGCATCACTGCGCCGCCAGTGGCCGCCCACGGCGAGTTGTTGAACGCCGTGAAACGAATCAAGCCGGTGCCAAATGTGGTATTCAGGATGGCATTCGTTGGCGCAGCCTCGGCGGTCTGGGCCTCCGCGATCTGCAAAAGGTCGGCGGGATACTGCAGCTCGAATTCCAAGGAATTTAGCGCCGAACCCATCGGCGGCACCACCACCTCGGCCAGCAGCGTCTGGTCATCGAGATCGCCGCTCACCCGAACCTCGATCGGCGTCCGGGTTCCATTGTTGAGGAAGAACGCGGAAATCGCAGGCGGCACGGACATCGGCGCCAACGACATCGTGCGGATCGAGGCGGTCCGGATGGCTTGCGGCAGGACCAGCGGCGCTGGCTTGGGATCGAGGCCCACGACGATCCTGAGCAACCTCGTCAGGTCACCCGAGTCGAGGGAGTCGGTTGTGTTGAGGTCGTTGAGCGACACATCCCACGGCCTCGTTGCGGGATCCACATCGAGGATGAGGGATTTCAGAAGCGCGCCGTCGCCGGAGTCGATGAATCCGTTGCCATTGATATCGGCGGGCAGCGAGCGGGAACGCACGGTGGCCGAGCAACCGCTGCTGCCCGTGCCGTCAAGGAGCGGATTGCCGAGGCTGTTGCTCACATCCTTCACCTCGAGCTGGATCGCGCTGGACAAGCCGCCAAGCGGCACGCTCCGGGCGCGAAGCGTCAACTCCCCGATCTGCTGGATACCGCCGGAAATCGAGCCGCCGCCAAGGCTCGTCAAAATGTCCACACGCCCGGGGGATGGCGAGGTCCAGAGCGATTCCCCGAGCGCCGCCTGGCCGGTGAACGAGAAGTTTGCGGAGGAAAACACCGCCGGATCGAAATTCACCTGCAGCCGGAAACCGCCGACCCCGCCCTCGCTCGTCAACCGCACCGGAATCTTCAAGGTGCGCCCTTCGTTCACGCTGGCCGTGGCGGGCAGCGAGAAGACCCGCGAGGGGCTCCACACCAGCAGCACCTCCTCCACCGCCTCGTTCCCCGCCGCATCCACGGCCACCACCGTGAAGAGGTTGTCGCCGGGCACCAGCGGCACCGCCGGCACCGAGAAGCTGCCATTCTGCGTGAGCGTGAGATTTCCCTTCTCCACCCCGTTCAATCCCCACGCCGCCGAGACGACTCCCACATTGTCCGTGATCTGACCTGTGAAATTCACCTTGGCCGAGGGGAGCTGCATGCCCTCCGACGGGCTGGTGACCGTAACCAACGGCGCGCCGATATCGGCAAACTCCGCATCGATCGAAACCGATTGGTTCACCGTGATGGTGAGCGGGGTCGCATTGCCCGAGGCCGATCCGCCCCAGCGCACAAAGCCGAACCCGGCTGCGGGAACAGGCGTGAGGGTCACCTGCGTGCCGAGCGGATACGACGGACCCGCCGGCGAGAGGGTGACCGTGCCGCCCACAGACGGATTCACCGTCACTGTCCGCGACGGGGCGGCCGAGGCCGGGTTCATCCGGACGAAGAACGCATCGCCGATTCCCTTGGGCGCCGTCAGCGAAAGCGCATCGCCCGAGAGCGCCGATTCCGTGTAGCCCACCAACTGTAACGCCCCGGTCGAGGCCCCTGCGAAAACGCAGGCCACGCCGCGCACATAGTCGTTGTCGATGCCACGCAGGCCGCGCAGCCATTTCACGCCGCCCACCGAGCTGAACCGGGCCACGAAACCGTCGTAGGAGAACAGTTCGGTGTTGTTGAGCGTGTTGGAAGCCGCCGTGAGCGATTCCGAGGCGAAATACCCGCCCGCATACAGGCGGCCCTCGGCATCCAACGCGAGCGAAGTCGCCAGGTCGTCATCGCCGCCCTGCAACGCCACGCCCCAAGTCCAGCCGGCATTTTT
>Ga0247837_1009549_pt1 | contig 11579 bp, 11 predicted proteins | sample LaCtaG_2_FD_187115 | JGI IMG/M metagenome (GOLD analysis project Ga0247837, IMG submission 187115) | Freshwater microbial communities from meromictic Lake La Cruz, Castile-La Mancha, Spain - LaCruzMarch2015_14.5m | ecosystem: Environmental > Aquatic > Freshwater > Lake | place: Spain: Castile-La...
TGGAGAGTGGCTTGGCGAAGTTGCACTACATCACAGAGTACAGAGCTATAATGCTGCTAGCTACTGCTGTTTCTATCCTTGCAGTGGACTTCCCAGCCTATCCCAGACGCTTTGTGAAGTGTGAAACGTATGGCATTTCCCTCATGGACCTGGGCACAGGGTCAGTTCTATTCGCAAGTGCCCTAGTTTCCCGCCAAGGCCGCAAATCCGAGTCCAAATTTCCGCTTTGCGCATCCATTCTGAGCGTTTTCCCCCTACTAGTGATGGGCGTGCTTCGCTTCGCGGTGCATAAGTTCGTGAACTACCAAGAACACGTGAGTGAGTACGGAGTGCATTGGAACTTCTTCCTCAGTATAGCTGCAGTAGTGGTTTTGTCCTCATTACTGCCCTTTCCGCCCCTGGCTTCAGGAGCCTTTTCAGCGCTTTTAGTCATATGGTACCAACGTCATCTCGATACCGGCCTCAGTGAGTTTGTCCTTACAGCGCCAAGGACTGACTTTTTCTCTCAAAACCGAGAAGGGATACTGGGAGTTGTGAGCTTTTTGGCGATTTATCAAGCTGGACTGGCGCTCAGGCCGCTGTTTACCAGTGCAAACCACTGCTTGCGAAACTGCCTGGTGCTGTGGATATGCTTTGCTGCTGCTTTGTGGGTCATTCCAGGCCAGCCGTCACGCAGACTCAATAATTTGGCATACGTTATCTCGGTCCTGGAGCACAATTGCCTAGTTTTGACTCTTTTCTGCGTGGCGGAAAGGATACAAGTCGTATACCAGCCCAGTGTGCTAGTGCGCGCCATCAGCTACAACCAACTGCCTTACTTCATGCTGAGCAACTTGCTGACAGGAGGGGTGAACTTGCTAGTGAGGACACTATACGCAAGTGACATGATGGCACTGGCAGTTGTGACAGCCTACCAAGTGGTGGCTGTGGGGGTAGTTACAGGGCTGTACCATTTCAGAATTCGACTCAAGTACTGGTAGACGTAGCTAAGACAGCCACTGATAGGAACAGAAGCAGTCCATTTCACTAGACTAGATCCTTAGTATTGCTTTTTGCGCTTGGGAGTGGCCTTTTTGGGCTTCAACATGCCACTTCTCTTGGCGTCCTGCCTCTGCAAGCGGTCCCTTTCCTTCTCCTTCTTCCTCATGCCCTGCAGTATGTAGTAAGGGATCTTCGGGCCTTTCACAGGCTTGCCCCGCTTTTGTCGCTCTGAAAGGTGGAACTTGCGCCGCTCTCGAGCAGTCATGCGCTGGGCCGCCAGCTGCCTTATGTCGTGAATAGCAGACCAGAAAGTCGTGTCTTCAAGTGCCCGCTTACCCATTATTACCCATTCACCTGCAGCTGCACTAGGCAATTTGCTGCTAGAGGAACTGGACTGGATGCATTTCAAGCCCAGCAACAAAGCAAGTCCTAATCACTTACAAGCTGCGCTTCGCTCTCGCAGAGAGTTGGGAAAAGCAGCCTTGTGGCGCTGCAGTGAGCGCCTGTCTGCTGGACACATTGCGCATCAGTGGTCGCGGCGGACGCATTCCCCGGCCTGTAGACTTGTTTTCAGCCCTTACCTTCGTTTGCAGTCGGAAAGGAACGGGGGTAGTTACGGGCTTGATATAGAGTAAGCCTGCGATTATCATAGAGGCGCCTTCCCGGGCAGGGCGAGGGGCAGAAGCAGTCCTGTCTACCAGACAGCGCTTGGCAGTAGTGGGCGCAGTGGAGTCACTAGTATCTGTATTAACGCGAGACCCACAGGACCCAGCAGTGCCTGGGTGGGAAGTGTTGGCCAGCAGTTCCTCGAACTGCCGATGTGTGCTCCTAACGGCTGTGACCAGACTGGCCAGACTTTGCTCCAGCTCTTGCCACTCCCTTCCTTGCTCGGTCATTATTACTACTGCACTAGTGCTCTGTAGGAGTGGCAGAGGATAGAGAGATTGGCGGGAATTCGTTAGGAGAGGGCCACTATTATGGGGGAAGGGAATTGATATAGGGGAATTGAAAGAGCTTGGAGGGAATTGGTCAGCAAGGCAGGATTAAGGCTAATTTCAGGGTGTTAGGTCCTTGTAATGGAATATTTGTTACTACTCGTATTATTGATAGACCAAGTGAGAGGGTAAAAAGCAGTAATATCATTATATACCGTTTTGCTATAAAGAAGATAGAGGAATACGGTGGCTAATTGCCTTTATAGCGGCTTTACCCTCAATTTTCTCCAAATCAGTCTAAACTGCTCCCCCTAGAGGGGATTTCACCTCAATTTACTCATAAACCCAAAGTGCCAACATCGAAGTCTTTTACTGTTAAAAGTCCTCTCCACCTCTAGTCTACTTATGACAGCACTTCCCCCCACTCTTCTTGCGAGTCCCCAGCTGTTCCCCCTTCTTTCCCTGCAAACTAACAGTCTTCCTCCGAATCAGCTCCCTCGCCAGCATGACAAAGGCCAGTTCCACCTGATGTCTACTGAGTGCACTGGTTTCCACATAAGCCATGCCAATGGACTGGGCGTAGAGCTGGGCCTTGGCAGAGTCAATTTGGCTTTTAGAGCCTGCGTCATGCTTGTTGCCCACTAGCATGCGGGCGGAGCTTTCGGAGTATTTGCCGATTTCCTGCAGCCAGCTGGGGATGTGGTCGAAAGTCTGGGCTTCGGTTTTGTCGAAGACGAGCATTACTCCGTCGGATCCTCGGTAGTATGCGCTTGTAATGGTACGGAAGCGCTCTTGCCCTGCAGTGTCCCACTATGTGGCTCTCACGATTTGCAGCTTCACGGCTTTTCCGTCGACTTGGATAGTGCGGAAGCGCTGAGTGGGCCGTACGAAGTCCACGCCGATGGTAGTGATGTAGCTTTCTGAGAAAGTGTCGTCAGCGAATCTGAGCAGGAGACAGCTTTTGCCCACTCCTGAGTCGCCCACGAGGACGAGTTTGAACAGGTAGTCGCTGTTTGGCTGCTACTAGTCGCGTTTCATCTGCGGGGAACTCGCCATTGCAGTCTTATAAGACTCGTACTAGTGAGGAAAGCTGGATTTGACCGTTTCAGAGTAGAAGCTCTATTATAGGACTAAATCGACGTTATTGGGAAAATAGCGCTAAATCGCTATTCAAATATACACATTTGATAGGACTAAGTACACATATCGCCACCATTCTAACTTATCATGCTATAAATCCAGTCCACAGGCCTCAGTCCTGTCTTCCGCTGGCACTTGCAGGCTCTCTCCAAGCAGCGAGTACAGCACTCTTTCCCACACATGCACGCCATACGGTGCTTGGAAGACACCTCATTCCAATACCCGCATTGGGAACATTGCTTGATTTCCTCTCCCTTGCACAGTTTGCGGTATGTCGCTTCGTCCTCGGCAGTGGCGCCCCTGCAGAGGTGGTACTTGGAGGACTCGTTGGGAGGGAGTTCTGAGCAGCATATGAGACAGTAGTACTTCTCACATTCACTGCAAAAGAAGAACTGCTCGACACTCCACTTCCCTTTGAAACGACACCCGAGCGAGGGACAATGCATTATCACGTCTCCCGACTTGTTCACTTTCCGCTCAATTTGGTCGACTTCTCCCTTGGAGTAGGCGAGACCCAGGTCCTCTCTGCCTAGCGCTGCCCTGCAGCTTGGACACTCCAACGCCACAGGCTCAATTTCCAGTTGAACGTCCACTATGGAGCGCAGACAGAGTCGGTGAAGGAGGTGGCCGCAGTCCAGCACTGCCAAGTCCTGGGCGGAGACGGACTTGGCACAGTGTGGGCACTGCAGTCCCTCCTCTCTAATTGGTTCTGACAGGGCCGCGGTGGAGACTGCAGGCTCAATGGGTTCCAACCCTTCCTTTAGGACGGTGCAGGCCTGGCCTAATTGTCCCTGGTACACCAGACCTTCGATTCTTTCGACTTGCTCGGTAGTCACTCGGCCTTCGTCTCTTCCCCTTCTCACTCTATGCAGAAAGGCCAGTACAACCACTGCTTCCACACCTGTCACTGCATGGCAAACCCCAGTCAAGTAGGCTGTCCACTCCCCTTCACTCATCAGTTCCGCTACACTCCGCCAGACTCCCGACATTTTACTACACTCACATTTCCCTGCAAAAGCCACTGCTTCTCCCATGTATCAATGCACTACTCTAGTAACTGCTCAGATATCAGTGTCCTCAGTTTGAACGCTTCCTCCACTCCCAGGCCTATTTAGACCCTCACCGTGCTTGGTAGCAAAGGCACTGACCACAGCGAACAAGTCGTCTCCTTCATATAAGGTCAGGTCTTCAGTCACTCCGGGACGGACGTTTATCCCCAGAGTCATCACTTCTGCCTTGGGAATTGCTTCGAGTTTGCGAGCTATTTCGGCTGCGTTGAGCATTTGGCGGGACTCTTGGGGAGGAGCAGAAAACTTGGCCGCAAGGCCGGGTGTAGCGGGAATAGAACTGGACTCAGTCTCAGTTCCCCTCTTTTTCCCAGCCCCTGCCTGCGGCTCGCCTCTTTCCCAGGCTTTCCTGACCTTCTCCTTCTCCTCTCTCGCTTTCCTCATCCTCGCAATAGTCTCCTGAAAGCCCTCAGCCCGCCTGTCCCCCTCATCCTTCACCTTGCCTCTGTGTAGCTCTCACTCAAACAAGTCCACATTGGGTGTGAACGTGCACTCGTTCGCCTCCAGTTCCCGTTGTATCTCTGCGTTTTCCTTGGCCTGCAGTTCTCGCTTGGCTTTCGCTAGTTGAGCCATTTGGTACAGGGCAAGGTTGCGGTCGGTCTGGCGCTTAGTAGGGCCTGCAGCAGGTTCAGTAGTCTCTAACAAAGCTGCAGACTGGGTGTATTTCGATGGTTTTAGGGTCGGTTTGAAGGTGCATTCCGACATTTTCTTCTGTTCAAGCAACTCCCGGGCCTGTTGCAGCTTACTTTGCAGTCTTTCAGGCTCCCCTAAGAGCCGCGTTTCTCGGTCGCTTCCTCGCTCGCTGGACACAGAGTGACTGCGAGCACGGCCTCGCAGGCCCTTCGCAGACTGCCTGAGGTCTGGCTTGAAGGAGTACACTTCCGCTGTGGACTTCTTGGGATTGGGGGCGATTGGGCGCTTTGAGGCAAGTAGCCGCGCTTCGTAGGCGGCTTCAAAGGCTTTATGCAGCCTTTGCAGTTCCTTACTGTGTAATAGGAAGTCTTCTCCCTCGAAACGGCCGAATTTGGCGTCTTTGGAGGGCAGGTCTGTGCTTTGTTTGGGCTTGAAGTGCATCACAGCCGCCAACACTGTCAACAAATTGCCCCTTTTCACCCCTCCTCGGCTCTCTCCTTCCAACAGTTCCCAAATCTTCGCAGCTGCACTTTCCTCCTCAGTCAGCGAGTCGAAGCCCATATCTTGCAGTAACTGTCTCAAGGGAGTACTGCTAGTCAGTACATTGGACCCGCTGTATCGCCCCCAGGCAGCCCCGAAATCCTCTTCAAAGCGCGTCAAAAGCACTTTTTCCGAGTGCTTGCTGAGTTTCGGCTCGAATGGCTGCAACTTTGGAACCTCTTTTTGCCTTTCTTGTCTGCGCTTTGCGTCGTCGTAGAGTGCATCATTGACCTTTTTCGGCCTGGACAGCTCTTCAGATCGCTTGTTTATGACAGGTTTGAAGGTAAGCACATCTCCTGTGGACCTAGAGCGAGCATTTCCACCCTGCAGCTGCCTTTTAACTTCGTCCTTATGTGCACTATACAGTTTTTCATACACAGGAGTGGGGTCTCTGCCTCGCTTTTCCAGCATTTTGACGGATTGCTGGTTGACAGCAGGGTGAAAGTTGCTCACTTCCACAATTTGCGTTTCCCTGAGTCTTTCCTGCCTTTCCTGCTGCTCCTTGGCTCTCGACAGTCCTTCGTAGTACATTTCCTCCGGCCTTCGTCTCGGGCCGTTAGCCTTCGTTTTGCCTATTTCCGGTGCAAAGGTGCAAGCCTGCGTTTCTCTGTAGCGCATACTTTCCTGTGTCTGCTTGACCTTCATTTCCACTTGCTGCTTGTAGGAGACCAAGCGGTCTGCAAGTCGTCCCGCCTGTTTCACACTTAAAACCTTCGTCTTTTTCGCAGGAAAGGCCTCCAAAGACATACTCGAAGCGAAGGAACTTTGAGTGAGTTTTGGTCTAAGTGTGCTTTCAATGTTGCGCTTGATGAAATCGACATCGGAAGTATCTTCTGCCTTTTCACTAGGAGCTAAGGCGCTTTCTGAGGGAGTTACGAAGCGATGAGAGGCTTTGGTGCGTATTTGCGCTTCCAGTAGATAGTCCAAGTCGTAGGTGTTTGGGTTCTCGGTGTCGCGGTTGAGTACTGGAATTGCACTCTTCGCTTCGTCTTTCTTGTGATCAGGCCGCTTGCGGAGACGGGCCAGTGGGACATTTAGCAGTTCCGCTATAGTGCCTTGGAAGGGGTCGATTGAGCCTGCAATGGAGTCAGTCGGCTCGTGCGATTTCGAAATATCTTCCACTTCGGATGCGTCTGCAGGGAAATTGGCCGGAATTTCGACTTCCACCTGTGGAGATGGGTCGATTGCAGGAGGGGAAACGGCCTCCTGAGGGGGCAGTAAGGGAGAACTGGCTTCCTTGTCCTGCACAGGCTCTAAAGCAGGCGAATTCTCCTCCACTAGTACCGATTCCTCCGAGTCCATTACCAACTCTTCCTCTTTCGCGGGGATTTCCCTGCTTTTCGACACAGTCTCCGCGGGTACTTCCGGCACAGCCACCGTCCCAACAGCCCCCACTGCCAGTTCCTCCCCGTCATCCTCGAACTCAAAGCTATCCTCAGACGACATTTTTAGCTACTTAGCCTTGGATCTGCGTTGCTTTGCCTGCAGTTCGAAGTCGTCGTTGAAGAGCTGACGGAGGACTAGGTACTGCGCGGTGAGGAAAAGAAGCAGCTGCAGGTCTGGATTCATATCTTTATATAGGGATTAAGGATCGATAGGGATTTAGGAAGGCTTGCAGGCTGTTAAAAGGACTGTGGGGTAATAATGGATGTGGAAGATGTGGGAGTGACGCTGAAGTTGATAGTGGTGGGTGACGGACAAGTGGGGAAAACCAGTCTAATCACTCGGTTCTGCAAGAATACATTCAGTCAGCAGTACAAACGCACCCTAGGAGTCGATTTCCTCGAGAAAACCAAGTACGTGCTGGATTTGAAGACCGACGTCACTTTCCACCTCTGGGATACGGCTGGACAGGAGGAGTACCACGCCCTTACAAGGAAATACTATAGAGGCGCGCAGGCAGCCGTGCTGGCTTTTTCAATGGTCGACAGAGCGTCTTTCGACCATTTGCAAGGCTGGATGGAAATGATCCGGGACGAATGCGGGGAAATCCCTTTAGTTCTAGTCCAAAATAAGACCGATTTGACGGAAGACAGAGTCGTCAGTGATGAAGAAGCGCAGTCCCTCGCAATGAATTGGAATGTCCTTTTGAAACTCATATCTGTCAAAGAAAACAGCGGAGTTGGAGATGTGTTTGAAGCGTTAGCAGTGATGGCGCTCAAACGCAAGCCAAGAAGCGAACCTGAAAAGCGCAAAGGAACCAGCAGTACCGGCAGCAGCAGTCACTCTGCTGGAGTGGACAAGGTGATCCTAACCCCAAAGTCGCAAGAGAAGGCAGCCAAGCGAAAGCGACTCTTTGCATATTGCAGCCTGCTGTAGTTTGACCTTAGACCTAGTGGCTTTCCTAGTCTGGGAGGCCAGGCCTCCATAGTCCAGGCAAAGTGGGTGGCTAGAGGGCAGCTGTCCAGGTAGCAGGGGAGCACATCACTATGGTAGGGAAGGGTCAATACTAAATGGTGCGGATGATGCGGGGTGGACGTGGGCGGGGCGGTCCCCGTGGCGGCGGCTCATTCCACCAAGACCCAGGTGACCCCACCGAAGTGGGCGAAGTAATGAACGCCTGCGAAGGCAACCAGCTTCTCTGCAAAGCCACCGTCCCCAAAGTGCCTTGGTTCAGTAAGCCCGTGTCCCTAGAGGGCGGAGGGGAAATTGGCCGTATTGACGAAATCCTGGGCCCCGTCACTCAGCATATGTTCTCCGTGAAGACCAATGAAGGGGTCAATCCGGACTCTATAAAGGCGGGCACGAAGGTGTACATGGGGTCCAACTTCCTGTTCCCTATGACTAGATTCACAGAGCCCAAGCCCATGAGAGGCAGAGGAAGAGGAGGACCTCGAGGTGCTTTCAGAGGCCGGTCCTTCGGAGGCGGCTTTAGAGGCCAGTCTCGCGGCGGCTTCAGGCCGAGAGGCGGGTCCAGAGGCGGCTTCCGCGGTTACTAACTAGCTAGAGTCCCCTCCAATGCTTAAAATGGCCGAAGAGGTGGTACTGGACGAAGAACATGCCTGCCACTGTGCTCCAGTGCGCTCCTCTCCCTATGAATACGACTTCTTCGTGATTGGCGGCGGCTCTGGAGGGATTTCCGCAGCTAAAGAAGCAGCAAAGCTTGGGGCGAAAGTGGGTTTGGCGGACTTCGTGGCAAAATCTCCCAAAGGCTCGGCCTGGGGACTGGGCGGAACTTGCGTAAATGTCGGGTGCATCCCTAAGAAACTTATGCATTTCGCGGGATTGCTAGGGGAACACTACGAGGAAGGAGTGCAGGCTGGCTGGGAAATGCCTGAAATGCCGTTACATAGCTGGCAAAAAATGGTTCAGAAGGTGCAGAGTCACATCAAGAAGCTGAATTGGGGGTATAAAGTGGCGCTGATTGAGCTGCAAGTTTCCTATTTCAACAATATGGCTCGGCTGGTTGATTCGCATACAATTGCGGTAGTGCCTACTTAGCTGTTCGACGCTACAGGTAAGGAAAAGAGTCGTACGACCTCCCAACACATTCTCATAGCAGTGGGCAGCCGTCCAGTCTACAGCGCCCTTCCAGGCGCCCAAGAGTGCTGTCTGACCAGCGACGACATCTTCTCTATCCGCGCCCTGGAAGGCCCAGTCCTAGTGATAGGCGGGTCCTATATAGCCCTGGAGTGTGCGGGGTTCCTGCACTCTATAGGGAAGGACGTCACTGTGATGGCTAGGTCAGTGTTCTTGAGAGGGTTTGACAGGGAGATGGCGGGAGTGGTGGTCGGCTATATGGAAAGAAGTGGACTAAAGATAGTCAGAGAGGCGCAACCGGTAGCCTTCGAAAAGACCGAATCCGGCGTAAAAGTAGTCTTCGAACACGCAGGAGCCACACAAACCGCCATATACCAGCACGTCCTGCTAGCAATTGGCAGACAAGCAGTCACCTCCTCCCTCAACCTCGAGTCCATTGGAGTCCTCACCAATCCAGCCAATGGGAAAATAGCAATCAATGCGCTAAATCAGACCTCTGTTGAGAGCATTTGGGCTGTGGGAGATGCGTCGGATAACCCCTGGGAACTGACTCCTGTGGCGATAAAGTCGGGAATTTTCCTGGCTCAACGGCTGTTTGCAGGGAAAAACAGGACTGTGAACTATGACTTAGTCCCTACGACTGTGTTTACTCCACTAGAGTATGGCTGTGTGGGACTCAGTGAAGAAACTGCCCTGTCTCGCTACGGCCCTGCCGATATTGTGACTTACACCTCCTCATTTATCCCAGTGGAGTGGGTGTTTGCGGAGAAACACAGGTCGCAGCAGGCCTTTGTGAAGCTGATTTGCCGAATTAGTGAGTCTGAAAGAGTGCTTGGCCTCCACTATGCAGGGCCTAACGCTGGAGAAGTCGTCCAGGGCTACGTAATTGCCTTATCCGCTGGAGCCACCAAGGCAACTTTCGACAGCACTGTAGGGATCAACCCGACTTGCGCACAGGAACTGCTCAGCCTACAGACCAAAAGGCGAAATCAGCCTTGATTTAGCCAATTTGAGGCCTGTAAGGGCTGTTAGCTAGACTATCTATGCTGGAGAGGCACGTAGACAGGACGGGGAGTAGGGCGGGAAGGGTGGGTTTTGTTCCAGCCCCATACCCCTAGGGCAATTAGCGCCAGACCGCCGAAGAAAGCGCCCAGAACTATCAGGATTATCACCACTTTCCCGAGACGAGAAGACCGCTTGGACTTGTGTACGTTTCCAGCGAATCCGACTCTCTGATTATCCATATCAAACACAGTGTAGTAATTCCTCAGAAAGACATCCCCCAAAATCCACATGCCCATGTCCTGAATCGACCCCACTAGCATCACACACTGCGTGCCCTGCTGCCACATATACGTCTCCGCCGGCACAGTGAAGGAGTACCCGCCCAGGGTGATGCTCAGGTCCGAGTAGTCACTCAGACTGTACCTGTTTCCACAGTCACAGACCACGCCAGAAACAGTGGAGGAGCACATCCCAGCTGCTAGGAGTGGCTGCAGGAATTGAGAGACTTCGCTCTGAGGACCGATGAGGTAGCTTGTGCCTGTGTCGACAATGGCCATGACTGAGGTCAGAGTCAGGGCTTGGGAGCCGTAGCTGACTCCTTCGAGACTAACGGCCCAGAAGCCTATGTTCGAATAGACCTTCAAAAAAGTCAAAGTGCCGTTGTGCGTGTACTTCTCCACGTCATATCCGCCTAACATCATGTTCGATTGCAGGTCGGTAGTGTCCTCAGAGTAGCCGTTATCGTTCAAATAGACCCCGAAAACTGCGTCTTTGATGATGCCCTGGGTCTTGAGAGTGTCTATGAGTGTGGGGTGGTTGCTGGACAGGGTGTTGAAGGCAAGACCCAGGATACCGTCTGCCGCCATGTTGCCGAAGTCGGAGTCTTTGGTGACTAGGACGAAGCTTTGGTTGAGGGCTTGCATGCCATCACTTAGGGATATGGTTTCTTCGCATATAGTTCCAGTGGCACTGCCCATCCCATACTCCAAATGCTCCGCTCTCCCTGTGTTTCTGAAGGACTCCGATGCTTTTCCATCGAAGCGGCTGGAAGACTGATGGCAGGCCTTGCCACATTCCTGCGAAGTGACCCACAGCCACTGGCTAGTCCTTACAGATGACCCTGTGTCGAATATGAGTTCGAAGGACTGCTCGGGAGAGCCGAGAGAAAGTGCTCCTTTGTACTGCATCTAAGTGGGGTTTACATTGCGGAAATTGATCAGTGGGATAGAACTGTTGTCGGAGTACGTAGAGAGAGGAAAGGAAGGGGTGGAGTGCACGGGTTGGAGAGGGATGGAAATGGGGCCGGCGTGAGCAGTGGCTAGGCCGACTAGCAGCAGTAACAAAGCCATTATTTCAACTCGCCCTGTAGAAGTAAGTCTACTCAGAGGGACTGTGGGAAGGACTGGGCAGTTCGCGATAGGCTAACAATGTATATATTGAGAATGGAGATCGTTCACATTGCATAGTATCGAAATCGGCGGGTTTATATCAGTGTATGAATAGTCTGGGTATGGCGAGTGAACATATATAAGGATTTTAGTACTTCTACTTCCTTGTAGCAAGGTTCAGCACCTACTGAGCCGTAGCCAAGTACTAAACCTGGAGGCTGAGAGACAGGTCGCACAGCTAAGGTCTCCACTTCTTTACCATATCACAAGTCGAATAAAGCAGGGCTTGGAAGGCACTATTACATGGAGTAAAAATGCACCTAAGGGCTTGAGATGAAAGGAGTGGAGTCCAGTGTGTTGGCGCACTGTCGTTGGCCCACTACCCACATCTCTCCCAAAGGCAAACGCAT
>Ga0247837_1009552_pt1 | contig 11575 bp, 11 predicted proteins | sample LaCtaG_2_FD_187115 | JGI IMG/M metagenome (GOLD analysis project Ga0247837, IMG submission 187115) | Freshwater microbial communities from meromictic Lake La Cruz, Castile-La Mancha, Spain - LaCruzMarch2015_14.5m | ecosystem: Environmental > Aquatic > Freshwater > Lake | place: Spain: Castile-La...
GAATTGGGCCCCGACGACGTGGCAGCCCGGGGGAATTTCTGCACCCTCGACGCCGCCGGGCTGATTGCCGACCGCCGCGCCGGTCGGATCGCCTCGGAGGAGAGTTTCAAGGTGGTGGAGCGGCTTCAGGCCGTAAAGATCCCCGGGGTCGAGACGTTCGTAAGGCCGGTGAAGGAGCACCGGTTCGTGGTGGTGTTTCGTGGCCAGGGCCTGGATGGCGGAGTGGCCGACACCGATCCCCAGGCCGTGGGCGTGGCGCCGCTCGATCCCCAGCCCGTGGTGTCGGCTGCCGCTCGCACTGCCGAGGTCGCGAAGGAATTCGTGCGGCAGGCCCGGGCGATTCTGGCCGACGAGCCCAAGGCCAACGGCATGGTGCTGCGCGGGTTTGCCGCCAAGCCGCAGCTGCCCGGCTATGCCGAGCTGTATGGGCTGCGGGCAGCGGCGATCGCCGTCTATCCCATGTACAAGGGGCTGGCCCAGTTGGCCGGCATGAAGCTCGTGGGCAAGGCGCAGTCGCTCGACGAGCAGATCGACGAGTTGGCCCGGCACTGGGAGGAGTTCGACTTCTTCTTCCTGCACTTCAAATACACCGATTCCACCGGTGAAGACGGCAATTTCGCCGAGAAAGTGCGGCGGATCGAGGAGCTCGACCGGGCACTGCCCAGGATCGAAGCCCTGCGGCCCGACGTGCTCATCGTGACGGGCGACCACTCGACGCCGAGCCGGCTCAAGAGCCACTCGTGGCATCCCGTCCCCACGCTGCTCGTCGCCGACACATGCCGGCCGGATGGGCTCGGGGCATTTTCCGAAAAGGACTGCCTGCGCGGCGGATTCGGAATTTTCCCCGCCAAACATCTCATGCTGCTGGCGATGGCGCATGCGGGGCGGTTCGGCAAGTTCGGGGCCTGATGCTGCCGCCCCGACTGGAGCGATTCGCTCCAGCGCGTGATTCATGGCGACCAGGGGGTGGGGCGAATCGCCCCACCCCCTGGTGCGTTGTGTCCCCATCGGCTCGGCCCGAGGTCAGCTCGTGCGGCCGGCAAGCGAAAATTTTTGCCCCTGAAATTCGCCGAGAAACAGCGTGTTTGGCGTGCGTTCTCGTGGGCATCACAAGCGACGGCACGTCTTTGGCACGGCGCTTGCCTTGTCTTCTCGACATGAGGCGGGCGCTCCGGTGCCCGCAGCACGTGCATCCTCTGTCGCCCTCGAACCAGTGTCTCCTGAAGGAGTTCGCTCATGAATATCGCCGCCCCGTCTTCGGCAGTCTCCGTGGGAGCCACCCGTTGGTCGCTCACTCGTGCCGACATGTTTCTGTGCGCCGTTCCGATCGCCTTGTTCCTGTCGATCGTGTCGCTCGTCTGAGTCGCTGACCTCGACCGTCCGTGAATCATCTCGAAAGGAATCTGTTCCATGGCCAACGTTCACCCTTTGTTTCTCTCGCGGGCTTCCAATGCCTTCGCGTCGCTTGCCATGACAGTGGCACTGGCGGTGCTGACGATCCTGGCCTTGGCAATTGGCTCGATGCGGGATTCCAAGGCTGACATCGCCTCGAGCCTGCTGCTCGTCTCGCGGGTGGAAGACCCGGCGATCGAATGGGGTTCTTCAGCGGTCGCACGGGCCTTGCCGGTGCGCTCGACGGAGGCTGAGAAGCCGCAGGTCATCTCCCGTCGTCCCCTGTCGGCTGCATCCGTGCTGCCGCGGAGCCGGGAGGCTGGTCCATCCCAAGAATGGATGGGAGTTTCCAAGTTGGCGTTCCCGCTGCTCGTGAACGATCTCGTGGTCGCTCGGCCGCAGGCCGCGCCCCGAGTGATGACGGGCCAGGCAGTCGGCGTGAAGTGATCCGCCTTCGAACACGTAGTTTTTCCACAAAACAATTCCAAATACCGACGATTTCTCTGGGAGTTTCCTCGATGACGCATAACCATGAAGTTGCAGCCGGGCCGATGTCGCCTGTCGCCGCAGTTGGTGAAAACTCGATTCCGTCGCTCCGGGCGCTCGGGATCAACGAGATCGTGATCGTCGATGCCGCCTGCGATCGCTATGCCGATTTCGTGAAAGCGGCTCGGGCTGGTGAGATCGGTTTGCACTTCTGCAGCGACGGCCGGTCGGCCGTTCGCATGGCGCGACGGTTTCGTGCCGATGTCTGGCTCGTGAGCACGGAGTTGGCGGACATGTCGGGTTTCGACCTCCTGGAGATGCTCTCGCCGCACGTCGTGCATGGTGATGTCGACCCGATGCTCTCCGGAGCACGGATCTCGCTCGGCCGGCTGGGTGAAGGCCCGCGGTCGGCGATCTTCATGGTGGCCGACGACTACCGGCTCGAAGACGAGCAGCGGGCGCTCGTGTCGGGGATCGCGGGGTATTTGGTGCGTCCGATCACGCTCGACGTGATCCGGGCGACTCGTGATGCCGCACAGCCGGAAGCGGCAGCCTCACTCGCAGACGAGTCCACGCTGTGTTGAACCCGGGTGACTCGGGGACTTGGGACAGGGAATGACGCGACAGGGAAAATGACGGGAAAGGAAAAGCGATGAGCCCTCCTGCAATGCTCACGTACCACGACGGTGACACCGACGAGCGGCCGGAAGACCTGATTCCGAACGTCGTGGTCGTCGATCCGCGATTCGACTGCTACAAGCCCCTCGCGGCGAGTGCCCGCATGGGCAAACTCAACGTCCACTTTCGGTCGAGCGGCACCGAAGCCCTCAAGCTGGCCTGTCGGCTCCGAGTCGATGCGTGGCTCGTCGCTCCGGAGTTAGACGACATCTCGGGGCAGGATTTCATCGAACTTTTACAGGCGCGGGTCGGAGCATCTCGTCTGGCGATGGTCGAGGCCGCAGAGTCCGGTTCAGCCACGTGGGAGACCGCGGCACGCGAGGCAGCCGAGGCTGGCGCCGTCGCCACGCTATCGCCGCCGATCACGTTCCGAGACCTCGAGCAATTGCTTGGCGTTCCAGCGGAGCAGCGGGGCGCGATCGTCGCCGGCGCGAAGCCTGCCACGCGGGCGTTTGCAACGCTGCCGATCGGCGGGAGTGCCGCGGCAGTGGCGATCGCAGTGCTCATGCTGGGCTGAGGGCTGAATCATGCGCGCGGCGATCATCGCCATCATTGCGGCGGTCGCAGTCGTGAGCCCTGGCGAGTCGCGAGCACAAAACGACTGGCAGTATCCGGATCCGTATTTCGGGATCCTGGAGATCGAGAAGTCGCGTGGGTCCCAGTCGCGAACGGCCGTGGTTCCGCAGCCTCGGGCCAGAGGCCGGCAGAGGCAGCCCGGGGCGGGGAGAGCGGGTGGTTCGTGGGGCCGTAGCCGGTGGGTTCCCACGTCGAATGGGACGCGCGGCCCTTCAGGGCCAACTGCCGAGCGCTGAGAGGGAGATAAACGCCAATGTCGTTGCGCAGGCCGCCGCACGCCCACGGGCCGCCACGCTGGCTCGTGTGCAGATTCATCCGCCTCGCTGGCTTGGTCTGGCTCACGCTGAGCGCTCCGTGGGCAGTCGCGTCTCCCACGGTGCCCCTCAGCGGTGCATCGGTGGCGGTTGACCCTGCCGCCACAGTCGTCGGCACGTATGGGGTGGAGTCGTTCGGAACAGTCGGTCCATCCTCGCAGGCGACGACGGCGGTCGGCGGGGGAACGTTCGACCTCAACACGTTTCTCGGGGCCGGCCGCTACTACGGCCACACGACGCCGATCACCGGCCAAAACACGATCGCCACGAATCTCGAGGCGGGGCACGTGTGGAATGGGCACGAGGCGCTGACACACGTGACTACGTTCACGCAGGCAGCCACGGCGTGGGGCGGAGGATCCGTCGCGCCACTCTATGACCGGCATGCGACGTGGGCGGGGTTGTTCATCGGTGGGCGCCAGACCGTCGTGAATCCCTCGATCAAGCAGCAGGGCCTGGCCCCGGGCACGAATCTGCGAAGTGCCGCCATAGCAACCGAGTGGCAAGGGAGCGCGTACGCACTCGGTTTCGGAATCTCGTTCGATACGCTGCTCACCGCATACAACGCTTCGTTCGGCACTGCGGATGTGATCAATTCGAGTTTTGGCGGTGGAGATCCGGCTGGCACGGACACGCTCGCCTATCTGGCCGATGCCTACTCGTTCAACAATTCGAAGACCACCTATGTCGTGAGCGCTGGCAACGATGGGCCGGCATCGAACACGGTAGGGTCCCCCGGCTCGGCGTACAACACGCTCACGGTGGGCGCGCTCGGCGGCGCCAACGGCTTCGACACGATCGCGGGTTTCAGTAGCCGCGCGCCGCAGGACTTCGGGTACTTCACGTCAGGTACGTTCGTGACCGTGGCAGGTGTCCGGGCTGCCGTGGACATCACCGCGCCAGGGGCCTCGCTCACGAGCGCCTTCTATGGGGGCCAGAACGGCGGCAACAACGCGTCGCTGACCGGGTCGGTTGATCTGGGGAGCACGCCGACGGCCTACTCGGCCGACATCGCGGGCACGAGCTTTGCGGCCCCGATCGTCGCGGGGGGAGCGACGCTCGTGGCCAGCGCCGCCAAGACACTCGCTCCGCTCGTCAGCAATTCCAACGCCAGCCAGAGCATGGTCGTGAAGTCGCTCCTGCTCACCGGCGCCGACAAGACGACCGGGTGGAGCAACGGGCAGCAGCGTGTGACCGTGGGCGGCACCACGTTCATTCAGACCACGCAGTCGCTCGACTGGGCCCTCGGCGCGGGGCGGATGAATCTCGACAAGACATTCGATATTCAGGTGAACGGCCAGATCGACGTCTCTGGCACGACCGGCCTTCTGGGGCCGGTGTCGCTCCGCGGTTGGGACTTTGGCAGTGCCGTCCTGGGAACGACCAATGACTATGTGATCGCGGATGTGCTGGCCGCGGGGTCGACGCTCACGACCACGCTCTCCTGGATGCGGGCCCGGGATTTCGACGGCACCTCCTTGTATGAGGACGCCCAGGCCGATCTTAATCTTTCGGTGTGGGCGCTCGATGGCAACGATGCGTTCACGACCCTGATCGCCAGTTCCGCGAGCGACTACAACACGGTCGAGCATCTCTCGTTTGCGGTGCCGGCATGGGGCCGCTATGGGTTGCGCATCGACTACGGCTCCAACACGTTCGACAACACCGAAGGCCAGTGGGGCAGCGCGAGTTTTCCCCAGGACTACGGTCTCGCCTGGACGGCGGTCCCCGAACCGGCGACCGTCTTTTTGCTCGCGGCCGGCGCCGTCTGCGGGCTCACCCTGCGGCCGCGCTACCAGCGGCCTTCGACCGCCAGGCCGCCGAGGTCGGCCATCGGGAGCGGCACGACGCTGACTTCCATTCCCGAGAAGTGGAGCTCGGTGCCGCTCACGGCGCGGGAACTGGCCCACGCGAGATACCATCCCAGGAAGACCTGCGACGGAAAGTGGGAGTCGGTGGTCATCCGCGAGAAGCCCACGAACGTGGAGCAGACGTACAGGGCGCCCTTCGCGACCGGGTTTTCCACCATGTCGGCAGCGGCGAGAAACGGGATGGCGCCGACGAAGGCGTGGCCGCTGACGCCGTTGTCGTCGGTGAACGGCTTCCATTGGCTGCCGGCCGAGCTCTCTTCGAGCGGCCGCGAGGCCCCGGTCGCCAGCTGAAGCACGTAGACCGGCGGCGCCCCGACGATGAACATCCGCAAGGATCGCGAGCCCCACTCGCCCAAGACGTCTCCGCCCGGCCGCCCCTCGAGCGCGAGCCCCGTGATCGCGGCGATACCGAACACGCCGAGCGCGTAGCGGCCCTCGCCTATGTCCTTGCAGCCGGTGAAGAACGTGCCGAGGTCGGTTGGTTCGACGCTCGTCTGCCAGGCCGACTGCATCGTGGTGTCGAAGCCGGTGTTGGCCATCAGCGCGCCGGCGCCGAAGGCGGCCGTCAGGCAGACGAGGCTGTCGCAGGAATAGAAGTTGCGATAGTCCTCCAGCACCTTGTAGCCGAAGCGGGCGGCCCGCGGATGCTTGCTGCGGGCCCAGGGGGGCTCGTTTCGCGGCGCGAGCATGCCCGCGCTCTCGGGCGGCGGCAGCGCGTAGACGGGATCGCTCGTCGGCGCCATCCGGGCGGCGAGGAGCGTGGTGATGTTCGCCGTGCTCCCGGGGGCCGCGTCGGTCTGCCATCCGCCCGTGAGCGTCACGCTTCCCGGCCCCTGCCCCGTGGCCAGATCGGTGATCGACTGCGTCTCGACGATGGCGTCGATCCAGGCCCCCTGCACCGCCGGCATCACCCGGACGACGACCCGCTGACGTTGAGCCGGCCACGATTGCGCGGTCGCCGGCAGTCCGCCCGATGCGGAGCGTGTCGCAGGGGGCTCGACCCACGCCGATTCGATGACGCCCTCACGCGGTGGAACGGCAGCCCAGTCGGGCTCCACGGCCCGCACGATCGGCCAGTCGGCGGAGACGGTGGCCATGGTCTGCCGCCAGAGTGCGGCGCCGCTGTCGCTCTGCAGGAACATGCCACCCGAATCGGCCGGGGCCGCGCGTGCAGCAGGATCGGCCGAGCCTGGCGGCACGAGCGGGTCGGCCCCGCAGGTGGCGCCGCCGGCCCACGCCGCTCCGCCGAGCACGAACAGAACGCGGGCGCACCGCAGAAGCGGGCGCCGCGTCGCCGCGTCACACCATGGAAGGGCAGTCGATGGCATTGGGGGGTGGAGACTCTCCCAGCCGCAGCACGTTCGGGCAAGACACATTTTTCGCGGCAAAAACTGCGAAAAATGCCGCTCGCACTGTCCCGTCTCAGCGGACCGGAGCCTCGATGAACACTTCGAGCTGCTGTCCTACGAACAGGGGCGGGCGGCCCGTCGGATCACACTCGTAGATCACCTGCAGGACGCGCGTGTCGACCCGCTCCGTGTTGTCGCCGGTGAGTGACTTCTTGGGCACCACGAATGGCTCGACGCGGACGAACGTGAGCGGATAGCGCTCCTGGAGGCTGCCCCGCGGCACAGCCGACGCGGCCGCCCGGCTGTCGAACCGCGAGATGTCGAATTCGTCGATATCCACGCGCACGTGCAGAAGCTCGATGTTGCCCACGACGACGAGCGCCTGGCCGGGAGGCGTGCCGACGAATTCACCCGGCCGGACGTTGACCTGCAGCACGCGGCCCGCCACGAGCGAACGAACGATGAGCCGGTCGAGGTTCGTTTCGGTCTTGGCCACTTCCGCCTCGGCGGTGGCCACACCGGCCCGCGCCACGTCGCAGTCGTATTCCCACGACCCGGCCTTGAGGAGATTGAGATCCGCCTCCGTCTTTTCGAGCGCAGCCTGGGCCGCCGCCAGGGCCTCGCGGCGGGCGATCAGCTCCTGTTCCGTCGTCACCTTGCGGGCGAACGTGTCCTCGGTGCGTCGCAGGGCGTCGGTCTCACGAGCCACCACGGCCCGAGCTTCGTTGACTTGTGCCGCCACGACGGGAATTTTTTCCTGCCGCGGCTCCGCTTCGAGCCGCAGGAGTTCACTCTTCGCCTGCGAGACCGACGCCCGCTTCACGGCCAGATCGCCGCGCAGTTCCCGGTCATCGAGTCGAAAGAGCGGCGTGCCCGACTGCACTTCGTCGTCGACCTTGACCAGCACTTCGACCACGACGCCCGGGAGCGAGGAGCCGACGGCGATGTTTTCCGTCTGGGCCTCGACGACGCCCGACGCCGCGACGGAATCGGGAAACGGATTGCGGGCCGGGGCGATCGGCGGCGACGGATTCCCCACCACGACGCGGTTCTTCCAGACGAACCAGCCCGCGAAGCCGAGCAGCCCCAGCGCCACGAGCGGCAGCACCACCTGCGTGACGAAATCAGCGGCCGTGCGCCGGCGCTTGAGCCGGCGGGGCGCCGGGGAAGCGGCAGTGGATGCGTCGGGATGTGCCGTAGCCATGCCGCGTATCGTACGGGAAACCAGGGGCACACAGGGACGAGCACAAGGGACGGGAGCGATTTTCGCCGCAAAAATCGCTCCCGTCCCTCTCCTCAGGCGGGCGCGGTGTGGGGGCCGGACGCGACCGACTCGATCCGGCCGTCCTCCATGGAGGCGATTCGGTCGGCGAACGAATACACCCGTGAATCGTGGGTGACCACGATCACCGCGCGGTCCGGCTGCACGGCGAGCTCTTGGATGAGCTCCATCGTGATCCGGCCGTTTTCGGCATCGAGCGCGCTCGTCGGCTCATCGCAGACCAGGAGCCGCGGCTGGTGGACGAGGGCGCGGGCGATCGCCACCCGCTGCTGCTGGCCGCCGGAGAGCTCGGTGGGCAGGTTCGTGAGCCGGTCGCCGAGGCCGAGCGTTGCAAGCACCTCGCTGGCGGCTTCGACGGCCGCGGCCCGGCCCCAGCCCGCGATCAGGAGCGGCACGGCGGCATTCTCGGCCGCCGTGAGCGCCGGCAGCAGGTTGTAGGCCTGGAACACGAACCCGACGTTGTCGCGGCGAAACCGGACCTTGCGGCCGTTCGACATTGCGGTGAGATCGTTGCCGAGCACGACGACCTCGCCGTCGGTCGGCTCGAGCGTGCCGGCGATGATCGACACGAGCGTCGTCTTGCCGCAGCCGCTGGGCCCCACGAGCATCAAGAGTTCGCCATAGGGCACGTCGAGATCGACCCCGCGCAGCGCCCGTGTGAGCGAGTCGCCCGTGCCGAAGTCCTTCGTGACGCCGCGGCAGTGCACGGCAAGCGGGGCGAGAGAATCTTGGGGTGTCATGAAACTCCTCGTGAGATGCAGCGAGGCTCGGGGTTGCCCCTACCGTTGAGCCGGCGTAGCTGACCAGCGCAGCCAGGATGGCGGAGCGCAGGCAGGTCCGAGCGAACGAAGGGCAGGATGCCCGCAGTGAGCGTCCGGCGAGACGGTAGGGGCAACCCCGAGCCGGACCACATCGAAATCGCATGCCTACCCCCTGAACACGATCGCCGGATCGACGACCAGTACCTTGCGGATCGAGAGCAGGCTCGCCAGCAGCACGATCACGAACACGGCTGCGCCGGTGATCGCGAGCACCTGCCACGGCATGAAGAACGACAGCCGGCCAAAGCCCTTCGTGGCCACGCCGAACAGCGCGGCCAGCCCCACGCCCACGCCGTAGCCCACGATGCCGACCTGCATCGCCTGGAACAACACCATGCAGAGGATCGTCCAGTTGCTCGTGCCCATCGCCTTGAGCGCCCCGAACTGGCGGATGTTTTCCACCGTGAACAGATAGAACGTCTGCCCCGCGATCGCCGTGCCGACGAGAAAGCCGAGGAACACCGTGATCCCGAAGTTGATCGGAATGCCGGTCTTCTGCAGGTAGTAGCGGATCGTCTTCCAGGTGAACTGCTGCCGAGTCAGGGCCTGGAGGCCCGTCTGCGCCTCGATCTGCCGGCAGACCTCCTCGGCAGGGACGCCGGGAGACGGGTCGGCGAGCACGAACGAGAGCACTTTGCGCTCGCGCGGCGCGAAGAGCACCGCCTGGCTGTACCGCGTGTAGATGATGGGGAAGCTCTGAAACGTCTTGCTCGCCGTGGTGATCCCCACGATCACCGCCCGGCGATCGTTCATCTCGAAGACGCGGCCCAGCCGCAGCGGCTCACCCGGCCAGATCCGCTTGTAGCCGACGGCGTCGATGATCACGGCGTCGGGCTTGCGAAGATCCGCGATCGATCCCATGAACACGCCTTCCGGGGCCCCGACGAGCGTGGCGTCGTCGATGCCGAGGAGGATCATCTGCTCGTAGGTGCCTTCCTCGAGCCGGGCCCGGGCGATCCCCTTGTAGAACCTCACGGCCCACTCGACGCCGGGCACGCCCTTGACCCGGAACAGTTCCGTGTCGGAGAGCGGTTTGATGTCGTCGACGTACTGGACGTTCTTGTCCATGACCCAGATGTCGGGCCCCTGGGTGTCGCGGATCTGGCTGATCGTGAGCAGCATCAGCCCGCAGAAGATCGAAGACTGTTGGGCGATCAGGAGGGCCGCGAAGACCACCCCGAACACGATGCCGAGGTACTTCACGCGGTTGCCGATCAGCATCTTCCAGGCGATCCAGAGCACGGTACATTCCCGGGCGGGACAAATTTTTGGGCAGGGTGGCGGAGCGTCAAGTATAAGTCGAAGAAGAGTTTTCGACGTTTTTCCGCCCCTCGGCCCAGCCATGCCCCGACTCGAGGACGACGACCTGTTTCAGAGCTCGACGATGACGTTCGGCGAGCATCTCGAGGAGTTGCGCACGTGCTTGATGCGGGCCACGGCGGGCCTCGCCGTCGCGGTGCTGCTCGGGTTTTTCGTCGCCCAGCCGGTGGTCAAGCTGATCGAGGAGCCGCTGCGCCGGGCGCTCGGGCACTACTACACGAAGCGGTCGATCGAGACGTTCGACACCTGGCAGCCGCGCGGCGGCACCGGCCCCGCCCTGCCCTACGCCCGCGACGAGGTGGTCGAGGCCGTCGAGAAGCACGGGCTGACGTTCGAACTGCGGGAAGTGCATGCCGACCGTCTCGCTCTGGCTCTCGGCCAGGCTCCGGCTCCGTCGGCGGGCACCGGCTTCGACACGTCCGGCCTCGTGCCGCTCCTTCTTTGGCAGCCGCTGGCCAAAGATCCCCGCGTGAGCATCACCACGCTCTCCGCCCAGGAGGCGTTCGGCATCTACGTGAAGGCCGCGCTCCTCGTCGGCGTGGTGCTCGCGAGCCCGTGGATCTTCTATCAGCTGTGGACGTTCGTGGCGGCAGGGCTCTACCCGCACGAGAAGCGCTGGGTGCACCTCTTCCTGCCGGTCAGCATCGGGCTGTTTCTGGCCGGCGTGTCGCTGGCATTCTTCTTCGTGTTCGACTTCGTTCTCGACTACCTGTTGCAGTTCAACGAATGGCTCGGGCTCGATCCCGATCCGCGGATCAGCGAGTGGCTGTCGTTCGTGCTCATCCTCCCGATCGGGTTCGGCCTCGGCTTCCAACTGCCGCTCGTGATGCTGTTTCTCGAACGGATCGGGATCTTCGACGTCGAGACCTATGCAGCCCAGTGGCGGATCGCCGTGATCGTGATCTTCATCGTGTCGGCGATCCTCACGCCGGCCGATCCCTACAGCCTGCTGTTTCTCGCCCTGCCCCTGTGCCTGCTCTATTTCGGCGGCCTGGCGATCTGCCGCTGGCTGCCGGGCAGTGAGCCGGCGCGGCGTCAGCTCGCCACGAAGGCGAGCCAGTAAAAGGCCGTGCCGGTCAGGGCAGTGAGCACGAGATCGACGGCTGCCAGCCGCGCCATCCGTCGGTGACGGGGGCCGTGGGCATTGGGCGTGGGCGGCACGGGAAACCGCTGCCACGCCTCCCACAGCACCCACACGAGCAGCCCGAACGTCGATACGGCGAACACGAGATGCACGCCGAGCATCGCGAGCACCCCGCCCGGCCACCACGGGCTCGGCCGCGCCCGGGCCTTCCAGTCGCTGACGAGCCGCACGTCGATCTCGAACACGACGATCGCCGCCAGGAGTGAGCCGGCGATCACGAGCTGGAGCGTTTTGTGCGTCGCATACCTCCCACGCCGCACGAGCACGATGCTCCACGCCAGCACCGGCAAGAGCAGCCACAGGCCCACGAGCACGACATCCATCCCGAAACTCGCCCGGGTG
>Ga0247837_1009561_pt1 | contig 11559 bp, 1 predicted proteins | sample LaCtaG_2_FD_187115 | JGI IMG/M metagenome (GOLD analysis project Ga0247837, IMG submission 187115) | Freshwater microbial communities from meromictic Lake La Cruz, Castile-La Mancha, Spain - LaCruzMarch2015_14.5m | ecosystem: Environmental > Aquatic > Freshwater > Lake | place: Spain: Castile-La...
TGAAATACTTGGGAGAGGATGCACGGTCACTTTGTCACACGAAATCTGCATTGACTTGGGCTAATTACCACTTCGAAAGAGACGAATACACCACTTTCCTTCCCCGAGAAAGCAGAGAAACCTTCTATTCCACTATGGAGTGTCTGGACAAAGGGAAAAGTCTGGGGTCAGTAATCACTGGAATTGAGACACCGAGGGACAAATTTGCCTTTGGTTTGGCGTTTTATGTGAGTGAATTAGGACAGGAAAAGGGCTCTGCGAATGCTTTTGACCTGCTTCAAGCGGAAATGGACCACATTGTGGCAGTTTTCGGCCTTCCACTATCTCGTCTCCTATATATGTTCGCTACGAACTTCCCTCAAGGCAGTGTGTTGGAAATAAATCCAGAGACTTCTCCTGCACAAAGGCAAATGAGCCTAATTTTGTCCTATTATCTCCTCACAGTATTGGCATACAGCAGTACTGGAAGTGCACTGACTGCCCCTTTCCTAGATAAATCCGGAAATGTTCATCCCGATATCACGCAAATAGCAGAAACTGCGCTATTCGTAGGAACCCGGGATAATCCGATCTATCTAGACCTGAAATCACTGCAAAATCGTATCAAAGCCAAAGACTTTGTGAGTACTCTCCTCCAATGCTCCTCTGAATGTCCATACATTTACATCGATTCTCAGGAAGAAGACGCAGTTAAGCAGTGTCCGATATGCCGCAGTCCATTAGGCCGACAGAACGGGGAATTGATAGAGCGTCCAGGCCACCAAGAAATCGACCCTGAGCAGGCAATTGAAGCCTTAAATGCGACTTTTGCATTCTGTTCCGCAACTCCACTAACAGGCTGCTGGCTATTTCCATCCCACGAAGAAGTGTCTTTCCAAGGACTAGACCCAGCCAGCAGCCGCCTACTGAGTCTATTTACAGCCACTCTGATCTATTACCTGCACTTAGCTGAGACTGTGACTAGTGGCCAAATTCCCGTTCATTCCCTATGCGAAGCAGGAGAGCCAATGAACCTTCTAGCAGCTGTAATGCTGGAGGAAATGGAAGGAATGGAGGAATTTGTGGGAGAAGACGGAGCGATTTGGTGGCTTTCCTTGATATCAGAATTACCCACTTTCATGGGGAAATTCGAAGAAGACCGAAATGTTCCTTTGTCGTGTACAGCCTTCGAACTCACTTTCCAAGAAAATACACTACAATGGATTTATGACAATGAAGAAACTATCAAAGACATTCGCGAACGCTCCAGACTGGAGTTAGCTACCGTGGAAAACTTGCTAAAAGAAGCTCCAGAGACAGCTGCCGTTTTCCCACACCTTTCCTTCTATCGACTAAAGGCTCCACTGCTAGCCATGAAGATAGAAAGTGACTTCCAAACGCAAGAACTAGGCCATGTCTACCCACTGCTGAATCTATGCTTGAAATACCAAAAAATCACTCCGGAATTGGAGCTGTTTCCACTGTTATTAGACCTCACCAAGAGTCTCTACGACCGATTCAATCGGAGAATTCGCAGAGAAGTAGCCAGAAACATGACAATCGGGAGAGTGCTTGAGGACGACCAAAGACTGAGAGGAGTGTATTTGAAGGCAGTGGAGCTGTGGACGACCTGCTCCAACCTCAACTCCGCCTACCATGTCTTACAAGGAGAAGATATGGACACTCTTGCAGCCTTTCTACTGGACCGCAAGGATGGAAGTCAACTTGTGACGGTTTTGCAGCTTCTCGCTGTATTGAATAATTCCATTCTTGCGGAATTCTGCGAAATCCAGAAAGCTCGAAACCATCCCTACAGCCCCAGTACTCCTGTCCTTCTTAAAGATCTGCAAAGCTCTCAAATCCTCTTTCTTTCCCTCGCCTCCTTCTCTACCACGGATATTTACTTGGTGAATCCTGCTTATGGGAAAGGAGTGGAAGTGGTGTGCAACTATGCGAAGTTGGAAGAAGCCGTAATCCAAATATTTGAAAATCCAGTGCAAATCGATCAGGAACAAATAAACTTCATTCAGTATCAATTTGAACTGTTGAGTGCAGAGAGTCAGTACCAACACCTGATTGAGGGGATTCGGACTCAGCATTTACAGCGCGAATTCTCCCCGGATGAAAAGAAAATAGTCACTGACGCATTTACCAAGCGCGAATCTGAGACTTCTGACATGCACCAAGCCCGCCTCCTACCCCATATTGAGCAACTCGAGTCCCTAATGTGTCTGTTGAGTCGCTCTCAACCAGTCGCTAATGTGACTATTCAGCAGTTCGCTAAGCAGTATAGTGGGTACAGAGCCAGTCCTCTATTTACCACCGACAGTGCACTCACAGCCCTGAGTCTCGAGCTAATCGTGGCAGTCTATCAACAGCTGGAAGTGGAGTTTTTCCCCTACGCCAAGCAATTGCTATCTCCAGAGTTCAGACAGGAAGAAGCAGACCTCATGGTTTCACTGTGCACATTGAAATTCGAAGACATCCCTCCGCCGGAAGACTTAGTTTTAGCAGTGATGCGGTTGATACTGAGAGTACTTCTAGCCAGTGCGGAGTGCTCTCAGCCGATTTCCCAATACATCACCCGAGCAGACTTGTGGGCAGTGACTGTGAATAAGGAAGCGGTGGAGAAGTTCGCGAGAGTGTTGGATGGGAAGAGTTTGGGCATTTTGCTGCAACTGTACGAGGAACTGCACAAATTGTGTGTGGCGAAAGATACACAGGCAGTCGCAACCAAGGTTATTCCACCTACTCAGAAAGTGCAAAAGCCCAAGCGTGGAGGATTTGGGAAAGTTTAGAGTAATCACTAATTCTCGTAAACCGCAAAGTGGGAGTATTCCCCAATTCACAGTCTGATTTCCCTTATTTTCCCACACTATTATGGACCCAGGCAAGCCACTCCTGTTCATCAACATCGACGAGCAGGGAAATTGCGTCGTCGACCCTGAGGAACAGATCTAAAGTAACCGTTGTGCTTCGACTTGCTAAGACACAATAATGTAGACATCTTGAGACTTTAGAGGTACGCCAGCGATAGGTACTAAAACTAACATAGGAAAAACTGAGAAGAGGGTAAGGATGAGGGTGGGGATAGGAAAACAGCAGGGAGTATGTATATGAGAAGGAGATATAGAGGGAGAAGTAATAGAATAGGTGAAGGGAAAAGCTGAGAAATGGTCTTCGGATCGACTGGGAAGAGGAATAACGCTGGTAGGACACATTAGGGACTTGGATGCCCTGTATCAATGGAAGTGGGAATTGATGGGCGATTACAAACGCATTGCGGCTTTTTTAGGGGAAATACAGGTCTTGTAGGGAAGATGGAGGAAAGGCTGATATATGAACTGGTTTAGTCCTGGGGAAGTCAAGTAATGTACGTTTCAAGGGTAACTGCCACTGAAATGTCAGTTATCTCGATAAATTATAGGGAATACCAGTGATTAAGTCTCATAAGTAGTACTATTCGTACAATATGCGCCAATCCTAATCCTAGAGTGCCTCACTCAGGCTAAAACTTTGCTTTTCAATATAACAGTGCATTCCGCCCAATAACACCACAAGGAGCGGGTCTGCATCTACCCTCCCCAGCCATTCCCCCCTCCACTTTGGACAATCTACACTTCGCACTGTAGGCAGCAAAGCCTTCACCTGTCAAAAAGAGTCTGAAATATTCACATCTACAGAATCACAGAGCTATTAACAGGACCTAATCCGTAGTAGCAATTAACAAGAAACAGTAATAGCACAGCTTTCCCTAGAACTGAGGTCGCTGGGCAAAATAGCCTTTTATTAGTCGTTTGCAGGCTTGCGTTCTTCTGTCTTCTTCTCAGGCGCTGGAGCCTGGCCTTCCTCCACTTTCGCTTCTTCCGGCTTTCGCTGCTTCTTCGGCCGCTTGTCTCCTGGCAGTCGAGTGCTCCGCAGACACGGTTGAAGTCAGCACAGTGCGCGCCATCTCCGGGACACCCAGCGGCACCTCCTCATAGGCCACAAAGGACCCGCATACAGGACAAGTGCTTCACTTATTCGCGCAGCCCTTGCAAAAAACGTGGCCGTTGGGACAGCCCTCTTCGCCTGCTGCCACTGCGTCTTTTCCTATGATATGGCCGCGAGGCGGGTAGCCCGGCTTGACCAACTTATCGTGCGTTACACATAGAAAGCTTTCCAGAGGCAGGGGAATCTCAGCGGGCAACTCCGCTTTCATAGCTTCATCCAGCATAGAGCTGAGTTGGCTATAGACTTCGTACCTGTCCCCAGCACTCCAGAAGGCCTGAGCGCCCGCAGCCCCACTACTCAGCTCGTTCCGCTTCAGTTTCCCCAGAGCGCAGTTCAAGCAGTAAATCTCCGAGCGGACTTTGATATGTCTGGTCTGGAGGGTTGAACAGATGCGACACTTGACTTGCCTCACTGCAGAACTGACCATAGGAATTCGAGGATTATTGGGGGCTGGAGTAGGCTGCTGGTCTGCGGCGGTTGGGGTCGAGGGGGGAGGGTTTGCGGAAACCAAAGGCTGTTTGGGTGGAAGATTGACAGAAGTCCTCATAGGCGCGGGTTTTTTGTCCGCAGTCTGGACGCTAGGACAGTAGTCGCGTAGAACTGTCTAGACGGATCGTAGGACTCCGAGGGCTGATAGGACTGATTTGGCACCGTGGCTGTGAGGGCAATGTCGTGGGTTGGGCTGAGGCAAAACACAGTGCCCTGTGCTAGGGACCTCACCCCTTCAGTCCTGTCCTTAATACCAGGGTAGCACTGGCTGTTCTTCGCGTACGCCATGTCTTGCTATATGGACACTGGGTATGTCTCCCCATTATAGTAGTAGACTGCGGCTTCTTCTGGGGTGAGAGGTTGATAGGCGAGGCCTTCGTAGTACCCTGCTACCACTGATGCTGGAGGAGGGGGAGGCGGCGGAGTTTCCACGTAAAACTGAGTACCTGTGGGTAGCCATTCCGCCTCATTTCCCACATAAATGGCAGTATATACATCTGGATACTGCGCACTCCACTGGTATTTGGGGGTATAACTAGAGTGTACTGGCCTTTGTAGTAGAAGTACGACTGTTTGCTAGGCTGCAGCTGCACATAGGCTTGATTTGGCAGGTAATAGCCCGCCATTCGACCTTCTCTTTCTACCATGTCTATATTTTTTTCCAGCGGAAAGAGACAGGCTGGCAGTGTCTAAGGCAGTTTTCGTGGTTCTCAGTGTCTCCTAAGGCAGGCCAAAGCAGACAGGACTCTATATATCGGCGGAAAAGCTGCTTGATAATGCACTCCTTCGCGCCTGATAGACATATGGGGCTTATATAGTCCGAAATTGCCGAGATTTCGATTTGAATGGCTTTGTGCACGCAGCGGTTGCAGAAAACCGGGTTTTGACTATTTCAGTCATCTACATAAGAATCAAATTCGCTCTATATGTCGAATGCACTAAAAAACTAAAATTACACAAACTCAGTCCCTTGCGTCTTCCTGCCATACCCACATTTTCCCAAATGTCTACGTTTTAATTCAATAGGAACTGTAAAAATATGAGTGACTGGCAACGGAAGGCACACCAAGACCCAAAAGAATGGGAGGAAGCCCACCCACTTGCAGCTAAGCCGGAAGAGGCGATGCAAGGCGTTGTCCAGACTCATCAGCAAGGGCTAATGTACCCTGACCTAGCGGGAGCTCCGCAGGGGACTAACCCTGAGCGAATGCATGCTCGACCATCTGGAGACGGGCAGCATGTGGAGGCATGGGAGGAAGGCAATCAAGTGATGCCAAACGTACGGAGAGAGGAGCAAGAAAAGGCGGAGCAGGACAGAGGCAATCCAGAGCAATTCGAGGCAGGAGACAGGCAAGAAGTCGAACTTCCTCCACCTGCAGTGGAACAAGAGCCGCCTTGGAACTGGACAAGTGCACAGGACCCGTCGGTTCGTCTGTTCCTCCTCTACGAGTGTTCCTCCTCCTCCCACTACTTCGCAATAGGCTCCGGCGCTGACTATAGTAATTTCGAGAAGCTGGCTTCGACAGGGTACAAGACGGAAAACGTCTGGGTGATAAGCGCCACTCGGGAAGCTTTGACTTATCGGAAGCCTAATCTAATCTTGGATGTAAGCGGGCGCCGCTCCTCCACTAGCTACAGCAATTACTGGGGCATCTGGATATCAAGCAAAGTGGAGTACTCTTGCCTTTTCTTCCTCGGACTAAACTCAAAGACATACTCATATGGCAGTTTCCCTGCCAAAACGGAGATCGTTTTCCTGAGCTATGCGAAAGTCATTTTACAGCAACCTGACTGTCTATCAGTGTTCCCACAACTAGTGGCCCAAGCCTTCGAATACCGCTGCGATATAAGCGAAATCAAGCCCTTATATAAACTAATGAACAGCTACTTCCAGGAAAAACCGGTGAATTGCTGGATGACAGGGTGTTTGTTATCTATTCTGGGCATGCTAAGACCGAACAGCGAAAAGTACCGCTATTCCCTAAATCTCCTCTATGATACTGACGATTTCTTGATTGCGCAGCTTCAAAAGACCAGTGAAAGTTCCTTCAAGACTTGTCTACTGCGAGGCCTCGCTCGCTGCATCTACTGGAACCTAGACAACTTCGAAGTAGTCTGGAAGAAAATGCTGTTGCTCTTTCAACAAAGCACTCTGAGTGCAGAAATCGATACGACTCTAAGCGGAACAGTTCAGAAGTGGAGTCCTTCGCTGCTGGAACGTTTCGCTGCAGTGACAGGTCAACTGCCCAATAAGCTGAAGGTGGAAGTGGCTGGGGTTTGGATGCTTAAACAGACTGAGTATATGGGGATTTGTCGATATCTTGCGGAAATATATCCCTCGCTGACTGATACAGCAGAAATCAAAACCCTCGTTAGCCAAGCCCTGGGAAAGATAGGAAAATATATGCAACCCGCTGAGGCAGAGGCAATTCTGTTTCTGCTAAAAGAGCAGTCCCCAGGGTTCGCACATCTACTCGCAGAAGCAGGGTTATTTGACAGGTTTAATCCTTTGATCGACAGGCCAGTTCCAGATAAAATTGACCTGTATTCAGCTCTTCTTAGTGCTGATTCCTGCGTATTGGACTCTTTGGATTTGAAGAAATTCTACAAGGATGCTTTGGTGTCGAAATTCAATTTTCCATTGTCTCGGGTAGTTTCTGAACTAAATACCTGCGAAACCACAGACAAGGAAATTCTGTCTGCTTGGAGAAATAACCTTCCTCAACCATCTTATTATAGTTCCAGCTTAGACCCTTGCATTACCACAATAGACAAGGATTTAGCTTCTCTGCCGCCTGCACTTCTCCCCAAGTTTACAGTCGGAGCAGTGGAGGAATTTCTCACAATTACTAAGAAATACCATAACATTACTACCTATGCCAACTCTATCAGCAATATGCAAACTCAGCTGTTTGCAGAGGTGTATGCGCAGAAATGTGTGGAAGGGAAGTTGGTGAAGTCACTTGGAGACTTGATGAATCAGGTGAGGAGCAGTGGCTCCAATCGACTCCTGGAGTTGTTGATTAACGCAAGCTTGACTGATATGAAAGTTCCCACTTACACTGAAATAGAGAACCTGTTGCTAAACTCGGGATATATCGAACCTGTTTGGAAGAACATACTGGAGGAGTACAAAGCCTATGAGCATCACAACTTCCTCCAAAGCCTAGCCGCCAATATCACAGATTTTGCCTTAAAAATCCTTCAGAAAGACATCGAGATCAAAAAGCTTCTGTTGCTGCAAAGAAAGACCTTTCCTCTCAAACAAATGACAACCACGATATGCCTGGCCCTGGTTCACACTCGTCCAGAACTACAACCCACTTTTCACGTCTCTGTTGAGAGCATCGTGGCTGAGGCTGCAGGAATTAGTGCTCCTTTTGATATCTTGCAGGTGTTCCTCGAATACACCGTTCCGGAATTGGACGGTAAGTGGAAGCTGTGTCAAGAGTTGGAGCAAGCGCAGAAAGGCTATCAAGAAGTCAAATTGGCGGATTTCGCCCTCACTGACAATTTAATCAGACTTCTGCCCGCTGCAGAGCTCAGTGCCTACTACCAACACTCAGGACTTTTCAAGCACTATCTCGCAACTGTAAAGGGGAGCATGCCTTTGACCGTAGATAATGTGGTACAAGTCTGTGCCTCAGCTGAGCAGACTATGTTTGAGTTCCTATCCACCTGCATTCCCACTATCGCTTCAACTCCAGTGATGACCCTCGTAAAAACCTTCCAGTTTCAAAACTGGGAGTATGAAATTACGGTTATTCGCAAGCGAAAAGACTGGGAAACCCAATTTGACACCTTGAGGTCCTTGCTAACAATGTACTACAGCTCTGATTTGCTCCTCACTCACAGTCAGATAATGCTTAAAATTAGTGAGGCGATTTCCATGAATGACCCGCAATTCACAGAAAAGATAAAGTCATTTGTTCAAGTATCAGAGCAATTAGCCACTGTCACTGTTGAGTCCTACATGCAGCTTTACCAAGAAACTCGTGGAGTGTTATATCCAGTAGGGATCAGCAAGGATGAGATTGAAATTCTGGGTAGTTTGTTCAGAGTACCTGAAATGACAGAGTTTCTGAATGGACTTACAACGGATATATTTGAATATATCCAAGAATGTGCGGAAGATGTGGATCCTGCTTTACCAGTTGAAACCATATCTAGCCTGCAGCAACTATCGTCATTTTATACTGACTTGAAGAGAGGAGGACAAAGCTATAGCCAAGTGATGATGTACATGAGGATGAAAATGAAAGAATGGAAATGGCTAGAGTTGATGAGGACTTATTATGATAGGTGCTGTCGGAGTATGCAACTTTTCAAGAAACTCTGCGCTGGCTATATGAATGTGAGTTCAGGCAGCCTTGAGCCTATTTGGAACTGGCCTGTGGTTAGAACTCAGCCTTTTCGGATATATTTCCATTTCGAAGGAGGGAAAAATTACAAGTTTTCACTGAATTGGTATAACTCCTCTCGCTCCTTCACTTCTCAGGATATTACTGGCACGAGAGATGTACTGCTTTGGCGTATTGCTTGCACTACCGAGGAACTGCAGGCCAGACCTCAACTCGGTATTGAGATCGACCCGAAGAGTCGCTCTTCAACAAAGCAAATGGGGGATCAATTTACTTACCAGGCAGAGTACTCTTGCCAGTATTTGTTTACTTTGCGAGTTGGAGGAAGAGTCTGGAAACAACTCTCAGAAGACTCAGAAATTTCTTTCTTGCGCTACGCCAAAGGGATTCAACCGCACACAATTGGCTTTTTGCGAGAGTTCCCTCAGCTGATCGCTCAAGCCTGTGCACTTGGTGGAAAATTCACAATAAACAAGAACAAAGAGCTGTACGAGTTCATGGATAACTACATGAGGGTAAAGACGATGGACTTGTGGAGGGCGGGATGCTTACTTGCTATTTTAGGCCTTCCAGGCACATTTTCAAACACGGAGTATCCAAACTCTCTTGCTTTGTTGACATGGATTGATGACCGATTCATAGAACAAATCAGGAAAACACGGGAAAATGCCTTTAAGACTTGTATGGTGCGAGGAGTTAATCACTGCGTTTTCTGGAACTTAGCTAATACTTCCGCAAGCAGTCAAGTCCTGCGAAATCTCTTCAAGGAACCTTCTCTCGCTCCCTCAACCAAGCAATATCTGGATGGCAAGTTGTACCTTTTAGATATAAACAAGCTGCAGCCTTTACTCACAATTCTCGAGGAATTATCTCAACCCTTTCAACTCAACGTCATTAAGCAAGCGATATTGAACCAAACTGATTACAGCAGTTTATTTCAACTGCTTCGCAGAGCCTATCCTGTGCTCTCTACCCCTGCTGATGTCAATGACACTTTACAACGAGGAATTAGACTAATCAATAAAAAGTCGTTTGGGCGAAAAGAAGTGAGTGAGCTATTGAGTCTCTTGGAAGGGAAAACTGAGGAATTCAAAACATTGGTTTTTGACTCAGGAATAGTAAGTCTGGTAGACAAATTTCTGAAGTCTCCTAGTGCCGACAGCATCCCTTTCTATGCACAATTATTGGTAGCGGATAAACGCTTGGCGGCACGCTTAAATTTGGATACCTTTTATCAGGAAATAATAAGCAAAACTTCCCTCACCAAAGTATTATCAGACCTGAATCCCAACGAAAGCACAGAGCAGCAAATCATCGCAAGTTGGCTGGGTACACTGCCCTGGATTAGCAGTGTATATACTGGTTGGGCGGACCCGTTCCCAGCCTGCATTCTAGAAATGGATGCAAAGCTATTAACACTCACTCCACAGCACTTCCCTAATGTCGCAGCTAAGGCAGTCGATACCCTACTCCTCAAAATCGAAAAAAGCAATAAAACCATTTTGAAGTATGTGAAGCATATTGATACAATGAAAGCTGTGGCATTTCGCGAAATCTACGCGATGAAATGCATAGAAAAGAAATTAGTTGGCGATGTGAATAGTCTACTAAACCACCAACGAGATAATCCAGACAGTTTCGTGTTGGAGAAGCTGGTTAACGCAGCGGTGGGTCTTGCCAAACCTCCTACCCCCCAGGAAGTAGAAGCCAGGCTATTATATTGTGAGGACTTGGAGGACAGTTGGAAGGTATTGCTCGACAAATACGCGATGTACCAACAATTTGATTCTGCGAAGAGCCTTGTGGCTAATATTGTCAAATTCGGGATGAGTCTGCTTACGAAAACACAACCGATAGAGAAAATACTGGGCTTGCAGAATAAAGCCCCAGAAATCCTAAAGAAAATGACGGGAACGATAGCTCAGGCTTTGCGCTGCACTAAAAGTGACCTAGCAAATACCTACCATGCAGCTGTGGAACAGACTATCAAGGAAGCTGCTAATGTTTTGGTGAAACTGGAGACTCTGCAGACTTTTATTGAAATCATAGTGCCTGACCTTGCAGAAAAACCTGCAGTTCTGCAGGATTTGGAGCAGGTAAAGGGAACTTACCTGAAAACAGAGCTGGCTACCTTTGCCCTGCCAGCACGACTAGCCCTGCTGTTTACTGTGGCTGAGATCGGAAATTACTACCGCCACTCTGAGCTATATAAGGAACACCTAGTTACTGCCAAAGGGACTGCAGCGCTGACTCTCGCTAATGTCGTAACTATCTGCACCTCAGCTGAACAAGAAATGTTCAAATTCCTTGCTAACTGCATCCCTGACATCCAAACTAAACCTATGGCCACAGTAGTTACTGCTTTTAACTATGCTAATTGGAAGAAGGAAATCGCTATCGTGCGCAAGCGCAAAGACTGGGACAAGCAGTTGGATACTCTTTACGACTGTTTGGAAATGTACCACAGCCGAGAAAAATTAATCGCTACAAGTCACTTAATGCTAAATATGTGTGAAGTCATACAATTGGAAGACAAAGTATTTAAGGAGCAACTAGTCCTATTTGTGCGAGACCTGGAGGAACTGGGCAATGTGACAGTGGCGAATTTCATGACTAGTTACGAAACTGCAAAGAAAGTACTGCAGCCGGAAGGTCAGGGAGAAGAAGCTATTGAAGTATTAACAGTGCTTCTTCGGTCCCCTGAATTACTGGAGTTTTTGAACGGACTCACTCCCAG
>Ga0247837_1009562_pt1 | contig 11559 bp, 14 predicted proteins | sample LaCtaG_2_FD_187115 | JGI IMG/M metagenome (GOLD analysis project Ga0247837, IMG submission 187115) | Freshwater microbial communities from meromictic Lake La Cruz, Castile-La Mancha, Spain - LaCruzMarch2015_14.5m | ecosystem: Environmental > Aquatic > Freshwater > Lake | place: Spain: Castile-La...
TGTGCGCGGGAGGTGTGCTCATGGACGATACGCTCGCCGATTTGCCGGGGCCATCGCAAGCAGGATATTTTTTACGCCGAAGTGTGCACCGCAGGCTGGCCATCACAGTACCTTACCCGGATTGAGTATTCCGTTCGGGTCGAGTGCTGCTTTGATGGCGCGCATGACGGCAATGCCTGTTGCGTCCTTCACGTTCGCGAGTTCGTCGCGCTTCATTTGGCCGATGCCATGCTCGGCGGAAATAGATCCCCCGCAATCGAGTACGAGCGCGTGCACGGCATGCGAAATTTCCTCCCATCGTGCCAAGAAGCGCTCCTTGTCCATGTCTACCGGCTGGGAGATATTATAGTGCACGTTGCCATCACCAAAATGACCGAACGGCACCGGCCGCGCGCCCGGGCACAGGTTTTCGACAAGTGGCGCGGCGCGGCGAATGAAGTTGGTGATTTCCGAAACGGGCACAGAAATGTCGTGCTTGATCGAACCGCCTTCGGGTTTTTGCGCCGAAGACATGGCTTCCCGTAATTGCCAGAAAGCGCGTTGCTGTGTGATCGAGGCTGCGATCACAGCATCGGAGACAGTGCCGCTCTCGGCCGCCTCGAACAGCAGGTGTTGCAACAGGGCGCGCGCTGGCCCGGCTTCGTGCGACGATATCTCGATCAGCACCGTCCATTCGGGCAACGGGTTGAGCGGACATGGTTCTTTCGTTCCGTGGCGCACGGAAAATTCGAGCGCGCGCTGTGACATGAACTCAAAGGCTGTGAGCCCGGGACCGGCCTGCGATTGCGCGCTGCGAAAAAACGCTGCCACCGCGTCGAGACTGGGGAGGGCCACGAGCGCTGTCGCCACATCGCGCGGGCGCGGGTAAAGCTTCAGCGTTGCCGCCGTGATGATGGCAAGCGTGCCTTCCGAGCCGATGATGAGATTTTTGAGATCGTAGCCGGTGTTGTCCTTGCGCAGACTGCCGAGGCCATGCCAAACGCGGCCATCGGCGAGGACCGCTTCGAGGCCGAGAACCTGAGCCCGCGCTGTGCCATAGGCGAGCACGGCAACACCGCCCGCGTTTGTGGCAAGATTGCCACCGATGCAGCACGAGCCTTCCGACGCCATGCTGAGGGGAAACAAGAAGCCAGCGCCGTCTGCCGCAGTTTGCACCGTCGATAATGTAACGCCCGCCTCGACGGTTAGTGCTGCAGCGGCGGCGTCTAGTCCGCGCACTTTGTTGAGGCGGCCGACAGAGAGCACGATTTCGTGGCCGGTTGCGCTGGGTATTTGTCCACCTACAAGGCCTGTGTTGCCAGCTTGCGGCACCACACCGGCGCGGGCATCGTTGCAGGCTTTCAAAATCGCCGAGACTTGCCCCACCGTGTCCGGCCTCAAAACCAGGGGCGTGCGGCCTGAATAGCGCCCGCGCCACTCGGTCAGGTAGGGTGCCTGATCGACGGGATTGGTCAGGGCGTTGGCCGGCCCGGCAATCGCGATCAGGGCGGCGATCAGGGCGTCGCTGGGCGGCTGGAGTTGTGGCGGTGCGTCGGTCATCGGCGGGAAGCGTATCACAATTGAGGGCGGCAGCAGGGCCTTACGGGCGTGGGGCTGCGGCGCGTTTGAGACGATCGTTAATGGCCTCGCCCAGACCTTCCTGCGGCACCGGCATCACGGCAATCGATCTCGCGCCTGCCGCATCGAGCGCGCGCAGCGCTGCAAAGAGGTTCGCGGCTGCTTCGATGAGATCGCTGTTCGGGCTGAGGTTGAACATTGGACCTGAGTGCACCGGCACGTCCGCCCCAAATGCCAGCAGGGCTTCGCCGGGCTCGGGCGTGGTGATGTTGAGGCGCACAGCGGCGGACGGCGCATAGTGGCTCGCCAGTTGACCGGGAGAATGAGGGGCCGCGCCGCTGTCGAACTCGCGTGCAAGGGCGTAGCCGAGCACGGCTTCCAGCGTATCTGTGGGTACGGCGCCAGCACGCAATAGGACGGGCCGCTCGCGCGACACATCAACGACAGTGCTTTCGATGCCATGCGCCGTGGCCCCGCCATCAAGCACCATCGCAACGCGCGCTCCTAAATCTGCTTCGACGTGGCGGGCTTGCGTGGCACTCACATGGCCCGAGCGATTGGCGGACGGGGCCGCAAGCGGACGCCCGGTTTCCCTCAACAGGGCTTGCGCCAACGGATGATCGGGCACGCGGATGGCAACAGTCTCAAGACCAGCCGTCACCAGATCCGAAAGACCGCCGCCTGAGCGCCGTGGCAGTACGAGTGTCAGCGGACCCGGCCAGAAGGCGCCGCCGAGTAGCAGCGCGGCTGGAGAAAAATACGCAAGCATTTTCGCCTCGTCCAATCCCGGCACATGCACAATCAACGGATTGAAACGCGGGCGGCCCTTGGCTTCGAAAATCCGCGCGACGGCTTCAGCATTGGTCGCATCCGCGCCGAGGCCGTAGACAGTCTCTGTTGGGAAGGCAACGAGGCGGCCCGCGCGCAATTCGCCTGCGGCAGCTTTCAAGGCGTCTGTGCTGGCGGCAACGATGGCCATTCTATCTCTGAGTATACAACTTTGGCGAAGCATCAGGCGGCGCTGAAGCTCCAGTAGACGACATCGGCGGCCCCCTCAAGCGGGTGGCTGCTTTCAACCGATGGATTGTGTAGGTTAATCCCGTGCGCGCGCGAGGGCCGGAAGATGCGTTTGAAGCAGCAAACCTTGAGAGGACTGGTCCTGGCACTTGTGCTGGCCACGGCCGGGCCGTCATCGCAGGCAAACTGGTTGACGACGCTTGGCAAGATCGCAGGAGACGCGGGCGAAGTGGGGGCGTCGCCGGGAAAGCCGGCAAGCTCGGTTTGGGTTTTCACGCGCTGGAAGATGCAGCCGGCTTCGTCGCCCGTCTGCCGGACGCGCCCAAAGGGGCGGCACTGGCAGCGCACGTATCGTCTGAGGGCCATTGGACGTTTGTCAGCAAGCAGGGCGACAGCTTCACGGCCGCCTATCCGCATGAAATGGAGCGGCTAAGGGGCGCTCTCGCGCCGGATCTGCCGGCCGATGGCAGGCTCGCCCTCTATCTGTCGGAGGAAACCGCATTTGCCAATCCGGGAGCCCTGGCGTCATTGCCCGCTCATTCCGAACTTCATGTGGTGGCTGGGCGCGACAGCTTTCCTCTGGTGCGCGGTAGCGAGGCAGCGCCTTTGAAGGCGCAGGTGCGCCCCAACCTCACTATTGAAATGACATCGCGGGAAGCATTCGGCGAAGCCGTGTTTTTAATCGGCCGCCCGCTCAACAAATCGAACGTGCGCATGTTGTCGATCGAGCCGGGAGGGCCGAAGTCACTCCCGTCTACGCCGATGTTTGACAAGACGGACAAGACCACCCTGGTTGACCGCATCGATGCGTCGGCGGTGCTCGGCTCATTCGGCAAAATTCGCGGCCAAACCGTGCTCGTCACAGGCCGTCCCGACGGCGATGCGCTCTATGTGGCAGCGAGCGGACAGGCGAGCGATGCATTGTCGATTTCAAAGCTGCGCGAAGCCGCTCAATCCGCCGACGTCAATCTCGTGATCTTGGAATCTGCCTCGCATCGCCAGCCGGGCGGGCGCAATTGGCTGTGGCAGAAGGTCGAAGTTGCGGGCCTCAACGATGCCTTGAAGCAGACCACCTACGCAGATTTCTTCAACGCCCTCGGTGCCAATCGCGCGCCTCTGTCCATCACCGCAATTCCAGATAACATGGGGCATACACTTTTGCAGGCGTTGCCACCGCCAACGCCGTCGGGCTCCCTCACGGGCGGCTATGGGCCGTGGGCGGGTGATGTCGCTGATGAATTGGCGGGGCGCATTGCGGTGCATAGTGTGTCGGCCCTTGTGCGCGACAAAAGCAGCGAGCAGGAACGCGATGCCCGTTTCATCCCCGGTATTGCGTCTTGGATACAGATCACAGTACTGGCCAACATCGTGACGGGGCTTCTGGCTTATCAAATCTCATGGCCGTGGTGGTCGAAGATCTGGCCGCCGGAAAGCAGAGGCGAATATGGTGTGGCGCTTGGCTATCACGCCGCAAGGCTGATCCGTGGGCTCGCCTATGTGTTTATCTTCTTGACGCTTACGGGTCTGTTTGCGTTTTGCTGGTTGATGTTGCTCAACTTGTGGGAAGCGGTTCTGCTGCCCTTCCGGTGGATGGGCTGGGCTTGGGGCAAGCTTGTTCCGGGTAAATCGGCATGAGCCTTAAAGGCAAGACGCTGTTCATCACCGGCGCCAGCCGCGGCATTGGTCTGGCGATTGCGTTGCGCGCCGCGCGCGATGGGGCAAACATCGCGATTGCTGCGAAGTCGGCTGAGGCACACCCCAAACTTGAAGGTACTATTTTCACGGCGGCCGCCGAAATCGAAAAGGCCGGCGGGCGCGCACTGCCGCTGGTGTGCGATATCCGGTTCGAAGATCAGGTGGAGGCGGCGGTCGCCAAAACCGCCGCGCACTTCGGCGGCATTGACCTCTGTGTCAACAATGCCAGCGCTATTGCACTCAGCGATACTGAGACAACCAGCCTGAAGCGCTTCGATCTCATGATGGGCGTCAACGGGCGCGGCACATTTCTCGTCTCGCAAAAATGCCTGCCGCATTTGAAACACGCCAGCAATCCTCACATTCTGATGCTGTCGCCGCCGCTCGATCTGCAGCCAAAGTGGTTTGCCCCGCACCTTGCCTACTCAATGGCTAAGTACGCCATGAGCCTGTGCGTGCTCGGCATGGCTGAGGAGTTCAAACCGCACGCCATCGCCGTTAACGCTCTGTGGCCACGCACTGCCATTGCGACGGCGGCCGTGCGCAATCTGCTGGGCGGCGACCGCCTGATCGCCATGAGCCGTACCCCAGAGATCGTAGCGGAAGCCGCGCATTTGGTGTTCCAGCAACCGTCGCAAACCTTCACGGGTCAGTTTCTCATCGACGACACGTTCTTGGCCGTAGTGGGCGGCATTACCGGTTTCGATCGCTTCAGTGTGACGCCGGGCGCGCCGTTGGCGCCGGATTTCTTCGTTCCAGAGGCGTGCCCGCCGCCGCCGGGTGTCACCATCGCTGCCATAAAATTAAGCGACACTGCCTGACAGGCGGCAAAGGCTGCGCTAAAAGCGGGGTGGAACACTCTCAACCCTGGCTGCCTCATGACCACCCTTCTCATCAGCCATTCGAGCTTTCTCGCCCACAATACCGGGCCGGGGCACCCCGAGCGGTCAGACCGGATGCGGGCCATCGACAAAGTGCTGGGCCACGAAACCTTCGCGTCGTTGACGCGCCAGGAAGCCCCACTGCGCGATGATGCGGAAGCAGCGATCAGTCTTGCACATCACGCGCAGCATTATGGGCAGATCAAGTCGCAAGCCGCCACCGTGACAGGAGATACCCTCGCCCGCATCGATGGCGATACGGTGCTGTCAGCGGGAACCTGGGAGGCGGCGCTGCGCGCGGTCGGTGCAGGGCTCGATGCCGTCGATCAGGTGATGACGGGCAAAGCGGCAAATGCGTTCTGTCAGGTGCGTCCGCCCGGTCATCACGCAGAGAACAGCCGCGCGATGGGGTTTTGTCTCTTTTCAAACGCTGCCATCGCGGCGCTCTATGCGCGCAAGGCGCACGGCGCCGAAAGGGTCGCGGTGATCGACTTCGACGTGCATCATGGCAACGGCACACAGGACATATTCTGGTCTGATAAAAATTCCTTTTACGGCTCGACCCATCAAATGCCTTTGTTTCCGGGCACCGGAGAATTGAGCGAAACAGGCGTTGGCAACATTTTCAATGCACCGTTGAGGCAAGGCGACGATGGCCGTTTGTTCCGCGAGGCGTTTACGCAGCGCATCCTCGGGCCCTTACACAATTTCGCTCCTGATCTTGTGGTGATTTCAGCGGGCTTTGACGCGCATCGCCGCGATCCGCTCGGCGGCTTGGAACTTGTCGAAGCCGATTTTATGTGGGCGACAGAACAGACCGGTATGCTTGCAGACAAGCACAGCAAGGGTCGCGTCGTCTCGATGCTCGAAGGCGGCTACGATCTTGAAGGGCTGGCGAAGTCCGTCGCCGTCCATGTGCGCACGCTCATGGATTTGGGCAGCTAGAACGCGCTCCCACAAAAAAAGGCCGGAGACTGTAGCCTCCGGCCTCGATAAAAATTTCCTTGCCAGACGCCTATTCTTCCACGGCTTCGCTGCGCGCACCTTCTTCGAACATGTCGTCGGGCTGGTAGGTTTCAATTTCCATTTTCTCCTCCTTCACAACCGTCACGTTCTCGCCGCGCGACTGACGCTCGGCTTCGTCGGCCGAGCGGGCGACATTGAGCTTGACGTTGACCAGCACTTCCGGGTGCAACTGAACCTTGCTCGGATGCACGCCCAGCGTCTTGATCGGCTTGTCCATGACAATCATGTTGCGGTGAACGGTGAAGCCGCCGGCGGTTATGGCGTCCGAGATATCGCGCGTCGAAACCGAGCCGTAGAGCTGGCCCGTGTCGCCGGCGGTGCGGATGGCAACGAAGGTCTGGCCTTCGAGCTTGGCGGCGACCGCTTCGGCTTCCTTCTTGTGCTCAAGGTTGGTGGCTTCGAGCTGCGCGCGCTGCGTTTCAAAATGAGCGATGTTTTCCTTGGTGGCGCGCAGGGCCTTGTTCTGAGGCAGCAGGAAGTTGCGGGCAAAGCCATCCTTGACCGTGACGACGTCGCCCATCTGGCCGAGGCGGCCGATGCGCTGCATGAGTACAACCTTCATAACTTAAGTCTCCTTCGTGTGATTTTGTGAGTGTGGTGAATCGTGGGGTGGTCTAAGCGCCGCCGGAGGGGTGTCCAAAGCGGCGGCGCAAATTCAAAATGCGGTCTGAGAGCCCGATGATGGCAAGCGGCACAGCGGCATAGACGCTGAGGACCATCAGGGTAAAATAGAGGCCCCATAAGATGAAGGACCGCCAGGTGTTGCCGCGTGTGATGTAGTGAATCACCGAAAGCCCAAGCAGCACATAGGCAAACATGAGCGCACCTGCGAGGGCGCGGGCGGCAATGCCGGCTGGACCATCGAGGAACGAGGCGAGCAGGGTGGCGACGAACACGAGGGCGGTGACCGAGGGAAATTCCATTGCCGATAGGTCGGGCCACGGCCGCGACAGTTGACCCGAGGCGAGCATGATGCGGCCCGCCAGCCACAAGGTCAGCAATAGCCCGCCCATCCAGGCGATGGCCGAGCCACTGGGTAGCGCTGCATAGACGATGGCGCTGATTGTGGCGATCTCTTCGGCTCCCAACGGCGTGCCGCCAGGGCCAGTGACCGAGCCGCTCTTGAAGGCTTCCGTGAGTGCGGCAGCGAGCGCTTCTTTCAGCCTTTCGCTTTCCAAGTCGGCAAGCAGGCTCCACAGCGCGGCGGGCACTGCCGCCATAACAGCCGTCCAAACGACGAGCCTGCCCGGAGGATACCACTCGCGCGGCGCAGCAGCCGGGGCAGTATCTATTCCGGGGTGTGCCGGGAGCGGGCGATTGAGCAGAGCGAGATATGAGAGAAATGCTGCGGGCAGAGCCTGACTGACAGCAAAGACGACAGCCACCATGGGGCCTGCGGCGACGAGCAAAACACTGCCCGCAAGTGCCGCCATCAAAGCCGCACGCAGCCCCCAGCCAAGCCCGGCAAGGAGCAAGGGCAACGGTGTGATAAGGAATAGGATCATCCGCACGGGCAGCGGACCAGTGGTCGCCGACACGAACACAACGGCGGCGACAAGCCCCAGTGCGAGGGCGATGAATATCGTATTCGTCATGTTCAAGCTGTCCCGCGGTGTGCGCGGTTAGAGACGCCAGCAAAGCGGCCATCCCAACCAAGAAGAAGATCAAGGGCGGACCGGTTGGCCCGCCCTCTCAGTGGCGTGTTACTTCAAGACATAGGGCAACAGGCCGAGGAAGCGCGCACGCTTGATCGCCCGCGACAGCTCGCGCTGCTTCTTTGCCGAAACGGCCGTGATGCGGCTCGGCACGATCTTACCGCGCTCGGAAATGTAGCGGCCGAGAGTGCGCACATCCTTGTAGTCGATCTTTGGCGCCTGATCGCCCGAGAACGGGCAGGTCTTACGGCGGCGATGGAAGGGCCGGCGAGCGGCCAACTGTTGAACTTCTGCTGACATGATGGCTTAGCCTTCCGAACCGGGGTTGTCGTTGCGAGGCGCGCGCGGCGGACGCGGCCCGCGCGGGGCGTCGCCTGCACCTGCAGCTGCGTCACGGGGAGGGCGCGGCGCGTCGCCTTCACGGGGCGGGCGTGCGCGGAATGTCGAACCGGCGTCGCGGTCGCCACGGAATCCGCCGCCAGCGCCAGCTCCAGCACCGCCTTCACGGGGCCCGCGGAAACCGCCGCCGCCACCTTCACGGCCACCACCGCCGCCGAATCCACGGCCGCCACGGTCGCCACCACGATCTCCGCCGCCGAAGCCGCCGCGTTCGCCGCGCTCTTCACGATCTTGCTTTCGCATCATGATCGAGGGTTCGGTTTCGTGTTCTTCCACCTTTACGGTGAGGAAGCGGAGGACGTCGGGGGCCAGGCCCATCAGACGCTCCATTTCGGCAACGGCTGCCGGAGGGCTGTCGATGTTGAGCAGCGAGTAGTGCGCCTTGCGGCTCTTCTTGATCTTGTAGCCGAGACCCTTGAGGCCCCAGTATTCGGTCTTGGTAATTTTACCGCCGCCGTTGGTGATGATGTCGGAAAATTCCTTCGTCATCGTCTCAACTTGCTGCTTGGATACGTCCTGGCGCGCCAGGAAGACATGCTCGTACAACGGCATGTGTTGGCCTTTCTTTAGCGGTTCCCCGGCCGGATTTCCGGCGCGAGATCATCCCTCCGGCGCATAGCCCCTGATGGACCCTAGTCAAAGGCCCAATAGGCACCCATAGAGCGGAGACACTGGGGAACGGTTTGAAATTGCTCAACAAATGTTGAAAAAATCAATCCTGCCGCGGGCGCTGGGCTGGTCGACAGCCATGCGCAAACAGCCCCATTCAGCCTCCAACCGGAGCGGGTGAAGCGCGCTTTATACAGGGATTTGGTGGGCGAGCAAGGGGTTGAGAGGTGACGCGAGCGGATTTGAGATGCGCCCGGTCCTAAGCGATGAACGCACTAGAAGCAAAAGCCGTGACTGTCTAGAAGCTGCAAAGCGGGTGCCCAAAGTGTCGATGCGGTCGCTGAAAAACGGGTTGGGCCAGAAACTGAAAAGGAGCCTGCCATGTCGAAATACGTCGATGGCTTCGTGCTGCCACTGCCGGAAGCCAACATCGCCGCCTACCAGAAATTCTCGCAAGACGCCGGCAAGATCTGGCGTGAACACGGGGCCTTGGAATACATCGAATGCATCGCCGACGACGTTAAGCCCGGCAAACTCACGTCGTTTCCGTAGGCTGTCAATCTTGAGCCCGGTGAGACGGTGGTGTTCGCTTGGATTGTTTACGAATCGCGCGAGCATCGCGATCGCGTTAACGCTGCCGTGATGAGCGATCCGCGCATGTCCGGCATGGGCCCTGCGACCTGTCCCTTCGATGGCAAGCGCATGATCTGGGGTGGCTTCAAAACATTTGTCGAAGTGTGACCGCTTGCGTTTGAAGTTTCGATCCGCTGGCGGTGTGAGCGAACGGCCGCTGTTCTGCGGCGCTGATTGATCTGGATCAAAGCGCTATCTGTCTCATTCCGTGTCTCTCCTCATTGAGCTGACGACAGGATCGATGGAGACACGGCCAGTGACCGAAGCCAAGCAAGCCCCACAACTGTGCAGCGTCTCTCTCTCAGATTTGGCCGAAGTCGTTGCCGCCGGTGTTCGCGATTTCCGCGCAGCCCCAAGTTACGGACTTTTCTTTGCGCTGCTCTATGCCGGTGCCGGCTGGTTGCTGGTCGCCTTGTTGTGGCGTTTCGGCATGCCTTACCTCGCCTATCCGCTGGCCATGGGCTTTGCTCTCATCGCGCCGTTCGCCGCCACCGGCTTTTATGCGGTCAGCGATTGTCTCGAACGCGGCACGCCGCTCAGTTGGCCGGTCGTCTTAGGCACCGTGCGCAATACGTCGCGCAGCGAATTGCGTTGGATGGCCCTGGTGACAGGATTCGCGCTTGTGATCTGGATGGATATCGCAGCTTTTATATTGTTCGCGTTCTCCAGCTTTCAAATGATCAGCGTGGAAAGCTTCCAGAACCTGCTCTCAACCCCGGCTGGTTTGGTGTTCGCAGTGATCGGCAATGCGGCTGGCGCGGTCATTGCCTTTGCCGTGTTCTCGATATCGGTAATCTCGTTTCCGATGCTCTATGACCGCGAGGTAGACTTTGTCACCGCTATGACGACAAGCGTGAAGCTGGTCATCGCCAATCCGCAAGCGATGATGGCGTGGTGTGCCTTCATCGGCTTTTGTATGCTGTTGTCGGTTGCGACTGCCTTTATCGGGCTATTGTTGGCCATGCCGGTCATTGGGCATTCAACGTGGCATCTGTATCGCCATGCCGTCGTGCCGGAAGGAAATCGGGCACGATCCGCCGACGCATGAGGTGGCCGGGGTCGCTCCTAGGGGTCAGCGTTTGCGGTCAATGACATTGGTTTGCCCCCAGTCTTTCAACTTGACGAGCAGGGGCTTTAGAGAGCGGCCAAGTTCTGTCAGGCTGTACTCGACCTTTGGTGGCACCTCAGCGAAGACCTTGCGAGTCACCAAGCCATCGTTTTCCAATTGCCGGAGCTGTTGGGTCAATGTCCGTTGGGTGACCTTGGGCAAAAGTTTTCGCAATTCGCCGAAACGCTTCGTACCTTCAGTTAGCCGGAAGAGTATGATGCCTTTCCACTTGCCGCCGATCATGTCGAGCGTCGCCTCCACCGGGCAGAGAACATAAAGATCGTGGCGCTGCTTTCGCATGGATGGTTCCTTGGTATCAAATCCGTACCTATAGGCATGATTACTGCCTACTTTACAATAAGCAGCCATGAATGAGAAGCTGCGGCGGATCAGAATGGAGACCGTCATGCAAGCCGCTTCGCCAGAAATTTACTTCACGTCGCTTGTTGCTATTTTTACCGGGATCCTCTGGGTGCCGATCATCGTCAATCGGCTCGTCGAGATGGGAGTTTGGACCGCTCTCAAAAACCCGCAACCGGATCTGCGCCCACATGCAGATTGGGCGCATCGACTTGCCAATGCCCATCGTAACGCCATCGAAAATCTTGCCGTGTTCGCGCCGCTCGCGATAGGCGTTCATGTTCTTGGAATGAGCTCGCCACTAACCGCAACGGCTTCTCTGGTTTTCTTATGGTCCCGGATCGCGCACGCTTGCATCTATGCGGCGGGGGTTCCAATACTGCGGACAGTTGCGTTTTTCATAGGCTTTATCTGCCAGATGGTCCTGGCTGGCCGCATCTTCGGGTGGCTTTGATCTAAGCGGCGCTCTCGTTCTGTCAGACCCCTTTTTACTTCTCGCCCTTGAGCCCCGTCTTCTTGAACAGCTCCGGTACGATGTCGCGTACACGCACGGGCGCAGCGTCGATGAACGGCAGCGGCCGCGTTACGTCAATCGCCGCAACGCCAATGCGGGCCGTGA
>Ga0247837_1009565_pt1 | contig 11557 bp, 9 predicted proteins | sample LaCtaG_2_FD_187115 | JGI IMG/M metagenome (GOLD analysis project Ga0247837, IMG submission 187115) | Freshwater microbial communities from meromictic Lake La Cruz, Castile-La Mancha, Spain - LaCruzMarch2015_14.5m | ecosystem: Environmental > Aquatic > Freshwater > Lake | place: Spain: Castile-La...
AAAAACTTCATCCACGCCGATCTCTCGCCCAAGGAATTCGAGGCCGCGATGGCCAAGCGGGGCGAGTCGTGGTGGAGCATGTTTTTCAAGCTCATAAAGGAGGGATCGGCCCGGGCCGAACGCGGTGCTGCCAAGGGAAACGCCGACGTGGGCTTCGGCGACCTGTTCGGACTGTTCTTCGGGAGCAACCGCGAAGTGCGCCTGCGGCGGATCATGGCCGAGCAGTTCACCGACATGGACGTGCTCACGGCCGCCTTCGGCGGCGAGGAAGGCTCGTCGCTGATCACCGATCGCAACGCTGCGGCCCTCGACGTGCTGCGCGACGAGATCAAGCGGGGCCGGCGGCGAATCGCGATCTTCTACGGGGCCGCCCACATGGACGACTTCGACGAACGGCTCCGCACCGACTTCGCAATGGAGCCGTTCGAGACCGACTGGCTCGAAGCCTGGGATCTACGGCTGCCGAAGTAACACGTTGTCCGGCTCGGGGGCGGCAAAAGTCTCCTCGCGTGGGCCGCGGCGGCCCAAGGCTCGTCGAGCGTTCGCCGACCCCCTCGCCTGCCCTCCTGCTACCGCGCAGGGAACCCCGTCTCTACGCCGGCACGCGGATGAGTCGGTTCCACGCCGTGGCGGTGAGGCTGGCCTGCCGCAGCACCTCATCGTAGCCGAGCGACTCCACCGCCTCGCCGACGGCGGAAAACTCGAACGTGCCCGCGTAGCCGTGTTCAACCAACCCGGCAACGAGGGCCGACAAGGGATGCGTGCCCTGCCCCGGCGGTAGCCGCTCCGCGTCTGTCGAAGGCGCGCCCCTCCCATCGGCTACCTGCACGATCGCCGTGAGCGGTGTGAGGCGGCCGAACTGGGCGACGAGGCTCCGATCGTGGCCAAACTGCCAAAGATCGAGGGCGAGCCGCACGGCCGGATGGTCGAATCGCTCGACCCATTCCGCTGCCGCGACCGGGCTCGTGAGGAAACTCCCCCCGGCAGCCGCTCCGGGGTGCATCGGCTTGAGCGCCAGCGTGACACCGCGAGCGAAGGCCTCTGGTGCCACGACGTCGAGGGCATCGGCGAGCAGCCGATGGGCGTGGCTCCGGGTGTGGCCACCGCGGCAGCCACTGTGCACCACGAGCACGTCGGCCTCGAGCTCGGCTGCAGCGTCAATCGCCTCCAGGGCGTCGTCCACGCCCTCGCAAAACGACCGTCCGTCGCCGCCAGTGAATCCACCGGCCCACTGCAGGCTCGACACTCGCACGCCCGCCTGCTGCACGAGCGTTTTGGCCGCAGAGATGCCGATGTCAGACACCTTCGTGCGCCACAGCGAAATCGCCTCGAATCCGTGCCGAGCGAGGTGCTCGAGCTCGTCGGCGAGTTCCCATCGAAACGTGGTCAGTTCACTGATCGACGCATGCACCATGACGCAAACGCTCTCCTCTTCGGGGCACCTGCAACGGCCTGCAGCATGAGGCCCGCCTGAAACGGTGAGGAGTATGGGACGGCCGCGCGCGGACTGTCCAGATGAGGTTCTCGCACCGTGCGCGACGCTGTACGCATGTGCGGCTTGCCAAAGTCACGCCGGTTTTTTCCGGAGCGTCGACGCCGCGTCACTGCGCCATGAGATCGACGCACACGAGCCGGCCCGCCCCGCGCACAAAGAGCAGGCCTCGTGCCACGACCGGCGCCGCCCAGCAGGGCGGTGACAGCAGGGGCGTGCTGTCATCGGCGACGAGCCTTGCCCGCGACACCTCCTGAAATCGCTCTGGCACGGCCTTCGCGAGCACCAGCTCGCCAAACTCGCCGAGGATCACGAGATGCCCGGCGACGAGCACCATGCTCGCCCGGCCGAGGCCCGGCTCGCTCCACTGCACGGCTCCGGTCTTCCACTCCACGCACACCGCGAGCGCATCGCCGGCATTCCGCCCGCTCGAGCCATAGAGGTGCCCATCGTGCACGATCGGCGTCGCCCAGTGGGCCATGAGCGACGATCTCGGCCGCGGAGTGCGATCGCGGCGGACCAGCCGCGGATCGCCGCCGGCAAGGTCGAGGAGCACACTGCCCGGCCCATAACACTCGGAGAGGAGTACTTCGTCGCCCCCGACGACCGGGCTCGCCGCGATCGCACTGAACAGTTCATCGGCCCGCCAGCGGAATTCTGCGAGCACAGCGCCGGAAGCGGGGTCGACCACGAGCAGATCGTTGCGCATCCAGGCCAGGATTCGCGGCCGGCCGCCGATCTCGGCGAGCACCGGCGCCGCATAGCTCGCCAGTTGGCTCGAGCAGCGCCATCGCTCGCGGCCGGTGGCGAGATCGAACGCCACGAGCCCGCTGTCGAGCCCTTTCACGAGATCGAGCCGGTCCGGCGCCGCAGGCGCCAAGCCCGGCGGGCTACCCCCGACCTGCACCACGACGAAGTCATCGCTCCCCACCCGCACCACGAGCGGCGCCGCGCCGACGCCGAAAAAGTTTTGGACGACGTGGTAGTCGGCCGTGGTGTCGACGCTCCACAGGCTCGCACCGTTGGCGAGCGATCGGCACTCGAGCCTGCCCTCGGGGCCAAACGTGAGCACGCGGTCGCCGTGGATCACCGGCGCAGCCCGCGGGCCGCCGTCGTAGCCGAACGTGTCGCGGTAGTCGCTCGCATACGACACTTCCCAAAGCGGCGTGCCGGTCTCGGCCTCGAAGCACCGCGCGCGCATGCGATCATCGACACGATCGAACATGACGAGCCTGCCTCGCGCGACCGCCGGAGCGCAGTAGCCCTCACCGAGCGGCACGTGCCACGCCACCCGGGGCCCTGCGGCTGGCCAGGGCGTCGCGATCCCCGTGCAACCGCTGCGGCCGTTGCCAGTCGGCCCGAGGAATGCCCCCCAGTCTTCGCCCGCCCTCGTGGAGAGATCGGGCACTTCGGCCGCTGGGATCCCGACGCCGGAAGCAAGCACCGCGACCGCGAGCATCGCCCGTATACTCCGCATGATCACTCCCTCCACGGACGGCGATTTTTCTCCAGACTACACCCGATGGCACAAGAAAAAGAGATCCGTGTGGGCAGGGTCGTGATTCCGGCCGCGGCGCTCGAGTGGCAGTTTGTCCGGTCGAGCGGGCCGGGCGGGCAGCATGTCAACCGCACGAGCAGCAAGGCCGTGCTGCGGTTCGACGCCCGGCATTCGCCCTATCTGCCGGAAGACGTGCGGGGCCGGCTGCTGGAGCATGAACGGCCCCGGCTCACCCGCGAGGGGGCGCTTCTGATCACGAGCCAGAAGCACCGCGACCAGCCGCGCAACATCGCCGACTGCCTCGCAAAACTGTCCGCCATCGTCGCCCGCGCGCTGGTGGCCCCGAAGAAACGCCGGCCGACGAAGACGCCGCGGTCGGTCGTGAAAAAACGGCTCGCCGGAAAACGCCACCGCTCGGAAACCAAGCGGCTCCGCGGCCGAATCGGCGACTGACGCGCCCCCGCCGCGATCAGCGTGGCCGGCATTGGTATACTTCGTCGAGCAGTCGGCACGACGCCGAAGGCACCGCCCGCGAAGGACCCGTTCATGCCATCGCCCCGCGACATCGACACCGTGCTCAAGGGCTGGGAGTTCAAGCCCGGCGAGGTGAGCGCCCGCCTCTTCAAGGCCCGCAGCGGCCGCGAAGTGCTGCAGATGCGGGTCGACATGGGCGTGCTCCAGATGGAGACCGACCTGCGGCCCGACGGCAGCCGGCCGCACGGTGCCGAAACGTATTACGACTACCTCGTGGGCGAGGCGATCCGCGAGGGCGGCTCCTTCCGGCTCTCCCGCGAGCAGTGTGCGGAAGCCGACCGCGAGTTCGTGCAGTATTACCACCGCCGCATCTGCTGGCTCGCCCTCCGCGAATACTCCCGGGCCGCCAAAGACGCCGATCACAGCCTGGCGTTCATGGACTTCGTGCGGGAGCACTCTCCCGACGACGAATGGACGCTCTCGCACGAGCAATACAGGCCGTTCGTGCTCTTCCACCGCGTGCAGGCCAGCGCGCTGGCGATTCTCGAAGACCAGAGCCCCGAGGCCGCGATCGCCGAAATCAACCGCGGGCTCCAGCGGTTTCGTGACCTGTTCGATCGCTACGACGCGGCCGACCAATACTCCGAAGACGAGCTCGTGAAGCGGCTCGAGGAGATGCGGGAGAGCGTTCGCCAACGCTACGACGTGGGCCGCACGCTCGACGAACAACTGGCCGACGCAGTGCACTCCGAAAACTACGAACTCGCCGCAAAACTCCGCGACCGCATGCGGCGTGCCCAGACCGCCCCAGCCGCCGCCCCCGGCGATTCGACCGGCGCGGCATGAAAATTTTTCACGGTCGACGCCCGTTCTGACAGGCCCCGGGGCTCCTGCCTGCGAAAACTTTGCCGACCGTGACGGCCGGGCGCGTCAACCTGGGCTGACCAGGAGGGCGCGACGTCGATTTTGGCAACCCTCGCGGCACGCACGCGATTTGGCGCGCAGAATGCACTGGAGGGATGTCGTTGCCGGCCCGCCGGCAACTCGACCCGCCCCAGGAGGCCCAGCCATGAACACCGCCCACCCCGCCGTCGCGAGCCGCCCCGAATCGTCCGTTGCCACGCCGCACGTGATGCTCGTGGGAGACACCGAGTGCGTCGTCCGGGTGATGCCGCTCTGCCCGATCGCCGACGTCCTCGGCTTCGAGCACGAGATTGCGGCTGGCGTGGTCGACGCCGACACGATCGCCGACCTCCTCGACTCGCGCATGATCGCTCCACCGCGGCCCCGCCGCCGCCGCGACCGCGCCGTCAGCTCCCGCGCCGTCTTCTACGTCGCGGAGTAGGCCAGGCTTCAGCCTGTCCATTGTCAACTGACCGGGGCATCCTCTCGGCTTACGCCTCGGGCTTCCTATGACAGGGAGGCTCGGGGTTACCCCGTACCGTCTCGCCTCCTCAACTGGAAGCCCGAGGCGTGAGCCGAAGGGAATGCGCGTGGACGTTCGCAACCGGGGCATCCTCTCGGCTTACGCCTCGGGCTTCCTATGACGGGAAGGCGAGGGGTTACCCCTGCCGTTGAGACGGCGTATGTGACCAGCGCAGGCAGGAAGCCGGAGCGCAGGCACATCCGAGCGAGCGGAGGCCAGGATGGCCGTAGTGAGCGTCCGGCGAGACGGTACGGGGTAACCCCGAGCCGGGTTGCGGTTGCTGAGGCGTGGTACACTTCGCCGCATCATGGATCAGCCGCTCACGTTGCCGCCCGGCCGCGACATTCGCCTCGCCGATTTCGATCCCGGTTTCACGGAAGGGCTTGATCGCGAGGCAGCCGAGGCCGAGACGCGCCGGCACTGCGACAAGCTCGACGAATTGGCCTATCGGCTGTTCGCCGAGGCGAAGCGAGCGGTCGTCGTCGTGCTGCAGGGGATCGACACGTCGGGCAAGGACGGCACGATCCGGATGCTCGCGAGCGGGATCAGCCCGCAGTGCCTCGATGTGAAGAGCTTCAAGGCGCCGAGCGCCCTGGAGCTGTCGCACGATTTTCTGTGGCGGGTGCATGCGGCGATTCCGCCCCACGGCACGATCGGCGTCTTCAATCGTTCGCACTATGAAGATGTCGTCGTGGTGCGGGTTCGCAAGCTCGTGCCGAAAGACGTCTGGCAGGGCCGCTACGGCCAGATCAATGCCTTCGAGAAGCTGCTCCACGACGGCGGGCTCACGTTCGTGAAGTGCTTCCTGCACATCAGCAAGCAGGAGCAACGGGAGCGGCTCGAGGAGCGGCTCAAGGATCCGAAGAAGCAATGGAAGCTCGGGCCCGACGACCTCGCCGACAGGCAGCGGTGGGACGATTTCACGCAGGCCTACGACGACGCGCTCAGCGAGTGCAACACGTCCCACGCGCCCTGGCACGTGGTGCCGGCCGACAAGAAGTGGTATCGCAACCTCGTCGTGGCCCGGCTCGTCCGCCAGACGCTCGAGCGGCTCGATCCGCAGTTTCCGAAGTTCGACTCGAGCCTGCTCACGAAGCTCGACTGACCCGCAAACCCTCTCTGCATGAACGGCATCCCACTCCTCGATCTCGATCTCTGCCGCGTCCGGCAGCAGCGGCTCCGCGACCGGCTCGCGGCCGAGGGGCTCGACGGCCTCGTCGTCGTGATGCCGGAGCATGTTCAGTATCTCACCGGCCATCGCTGGGACTTTCGGTTTTCGCCCCTCGTTGCGATCGATGCGGCAGGCCAGACGCTGCTCGTGTGCCCCGACAAGCCGGTGGAGCGAGCGGCGGCCGACGATGTGCGCACCTACGAGGCCAAGTGGCGGTCGACGCTGCGGAGCGATCAACGCGAGGCCACCGCGAAGGTGCTCGCCGACTGGCTCGCCGCCAGGCCGACGTGGCGGCGGGTGGGCGTGGAGTTCTCCGCATGCCCGCCGCACGTGACGCGGCTCTTTCCGCAGGCGAGCGTCATCGACATCGAACCGGCCCTGTGGACGCTGCGCCGGCGAAAGGACTCCGACGAGCTCGAACTCCTCCGCGGGGCGATCGCGGCAGCCGGAGCCATGTACGAGGCCGCCCGCGACATGATCGCTCCGGGTGTCTCGGAGCTCGACGTCTTTTCGAAGCTTCAGGCGGCGGCCGTGGCGTCGTGCGGCGAGATGCTCACCGGCACGGGCAATGACTACGCCTGCGGCGTGCGCGGCGGACCGCCGCGGGCCCGCGCGTGCAACGCGGGCGAGCTCTACATCCTCGATCTCGGACCCGCCTACCGGGGCTACTTCGCCGACACGTCGCGGGCGCTCGCCGTCGACCGCCGGCCGACCGACGTCCAACTCACGGCCTGGAAGCACGTCTGCGAGGCGCTCGCACTCGTCGAGCGGATCGCGAAGCCGGGTGTGAGCTGCCGGGCGATCTACGCCGAAGTGCAGGCGTGGCTGGCGACGGCGCCGGCGGGCACCTGGTCGAGCCATCTGGGTCATGGCATCGGGCTCTGGGTCCACGAAGCGCCGCACTTGAACCCGAATTGGGACGATGTGCTCCAAGTGGGCGACGTGATCGCCGTCGAGCCGGCTCTCTACGCGCCGGAGCTCGCGAGTGGCCTGCGGATCGAGAACGACTACCTCGTCACCGAGACGGGGCTCGTGAACCTGAGCCCGTTTCCGCTGGAGATGGAGCCGTAGGACAGGCTGAAGCCTGTCCTACGCAAGCACCTCCTCGTACACCTTCTCGTGGCCCGCGGCCATCGTGGCGAAGGTATGGCATTCGCGCACGCGGGCATGCCCCGCCGCGCCGAGTGCTATAGCCCGCGCCGGATCGTCGAGCACCTCGCGGAGCCCCCGGGCCAGATCTGCCGGATCGTTCGGCGCGTGCAGCAGCCCGGCCACGCCCGCGAGCAGTTCGGGGAACGTACCGTGATCCGGCGCCACCACGGGCACTCCCGCCGCCATGGCCTCGATCACCGGCAGCCCTTTCGCCTCCGGGTGCGCCGTGGGCATCGCGAACACATCGCACCGTTCGAGTAGCCGGAGCTTGTCAGGCCGGTCCACCTGCCCGAGCCAGGTGAAGCGGTCGGCCACGCCGAGCTCGGCCGCCAGCCGGCGGCACTCGGCGAGATACGGAGCCTCGGCGCCGCTCGTCGCCCCGGCGGCCATGAGTTCCACGTCGTGCGATGCCGCGAGCGTAGCGACCGCCCGAATCAGTTGATCGAGCCCCTTCTCGGGGCACAGCCGCGCCAGCGACCCGATCACGTATCGGCCTTGCCTCCCGGCCCGCCGCGCGGCGAGATCGGGCGGCCCTGCTGGAAAGCCCGCACGATCGACGCCGTGCGGCACGACTGAAATCTTGTCCGGCAGCACTCCGAGATAGTCGGCCATGAAGCCGGCGAAGAAGTGGTTGAGCGCCACGAAGTGGTCGACGTCGCGGCTTCGCTCCCGGAGGAGTCGGCGAATCTCGCCGTAGTGCGGCTTCGGAATCTGCTCGATGAAGATGTCTTCGCCCGACAGGCTGCAGACGATCTTCGCGCCCGTGGCATCCTTTACGCGCCGCGCCAGTCCGACCAACAGTGCGTTCGACAGGTGCACCACGTCGGGCTTGACCTCGTCCGCCAGCCAGCGGGCGAGCTTCTCCACCTCCTTGCGCTGGTGCCCCGCCTCGCCGGCGAGCGTGGAGGCCGTGAGGCTGCCGAGATCGGCGGGCTTCGTTTCGCTCGTGCGGCTGGAGAGCCACGCGAGCAGGCTTCGGCCGTCGAACAGGTGGTCGAGCCACCAGGGCGTGTGGCGAAACAGCGGCACGTGCTCCTGCAGCCACACGTTCACGCCGCCACATACGATCCGCGGTTCGGCGACGTTTTCCTCGTCGGTCGTGGTCGGCACGTAGGCCGGCACGAGGATCGCATCGCTGCCCCGGGCGCGCAGAGCCCGCACGAGGGCGTTGTCGTGGAGGCACGACCCACAGATCCGCCCTCCCGCTCCGGCCGTGATCTGGACGATTTTCATGCGAAGGTGGCCGACGCGGCTCAGGCGATGCCGCGGCCTTCCAAGTGGACGAGCACGAGCGCGAGGTCGGCTGGCGTGATCCCGCTCACGCGGCCCGCCTGTTCCAGCGTCCGGGGCCGCACGCGGGCGAGCTTCTCACGGGCCTCGGCCCGCAGGTGCCGCACCGCCGCGTAGTCGAGGCCCTCGGGAATCACGCGGTCGGCCTGCCGCCGCCGCCGCTCGATCTGCTCGCGCTCGAGCGCGAGGTAGCCGGAATAGCGGATGTCGCTCGTGATCTGGGTGGCCGCCTCGCGCGACACGGCCGCGAGTTCGGGTGCGGCGGCGACGGCCTCCGCCCAGCCGAACTCCGGCCGCTTGAGAAGGTCTGCGAGCAGCACGCCATCCACGCGCCGCGCGGCGAGCGCGGCCTGCGTCGCCTCGATCTCGGCCGACTTGGCGGCGAGCCGTGTGATTCTCTCGGGCTCCGCGAGCCCGAGCCGAGCGGCCACGGGCGTGAGCCGGCGGTCGGCGTTGTCGTGCCGCAGGGCGAGCCGGTGCTCGGCACGGCTGGTGAACATGCGATAGGGCTCGTCGACACCCTTCGTGACGAGGTCGTCGATCAACACGCCGATGTACGACGCGTCGCGTTCGAGCACGAGCCGCTCACGCCCCGCGGCGGTGAGCGCCGCATTCGCGCCGGCCACGATCCCCTGCGCCGCCGCCTCCTCGTAGCCGGTCGTGCCGTTGATCTGCCCGGCACAAAACAGCCGGTCCACGCGCTTGCTCTCGAGCGACACCGTCAGCTGATCCGGCGGGCAGTAATCGTATTCGACCGCGTAGCCGTAGCGCATCACCTGGGCCCGCTCGAGCCCCGGCACCATCCGGATCATGGCATCCTGCACGTCGCGGGGTAGGCTCGTGGAGATCCCGTTCACATAGATCTCCTGCGTGCGCCGTCCCTCCGGCTCGAGAAACAGCTGGTGGCTCTCTTTGTCGGCAAACCGCACGACCTTGTCTTCGATGCTCGGGCAATACCGCGGCCCGCGCGACTCGATCTGGCCGGTGTACATCGGCGCCCGGTGGAGGTTTGCCCGGATGAGGTCGTGAATCTCCAGCGTCGTCCGCGTGATCCAGCAGACCATCTGCTCCTGCTCGATGCGGTCGGTCAAAAACGAAAACGGCTGCGGATCAACGTCGCCCGGCTGGACGTCGAGCCGCGAGAAATCGATCGACCGCGCGAGCAGTCGGCAAGGCGTGCCGGTCTTGAACCGATCAATCCGGATCCCGACACGCTCGAGGGCCCGGCTCACCCCGACCGTGGTTCCCTCCCCCGCCCTGCCACCGGGCGTTTGCGCCTCGCCGGTGTGCATGACGGCCTGCAGAAACGTGCCGGTCGTGAGCACGACGGCCGCCGCCCGATACTCGGCGTCGCCGCGCACCCGCACGCCCGCGACCCGCCACTCGGGCCGCCCGTGGCCCGACGCGCCCGCCGGCTCGACGATCAGATCCTCGACCGTCTCCTGCCGGAGCGCGAGGCCCTCCGTCTCCTCGACGATCCGCTTGGCTTCCATCTGATAGAGCTTCTTGTCGGCCTGCGCCCGCGGCCCGTGCATCGCCGGCCCCTTCGAGCGGTTGAGCACGCGAAACTGGATCCCGGTCGCATCGATCGCCCGCGCCATCACGCCGCCGAGCGCATCGACCTCGCGCACGAGCTGCGCCTTGCCGACGCCGCCGATCGCCGGATTGCAGCTCATCTGGCCGACGGTGTCGCAATTCGCCGTGAGCAGCGCCACCCGCGCCCCGAGCCGAGCCGCGGCGCACGCCGCCTCGACGCCGGCATGCCCGGCCCCGACGACGATCACGTCATAGTCGTAGCGACACGTCATGCGATCGATTGTACCACCCGCACTATAGGACTGGCTGCTTGCCTGGCACACACTCAACTCAATAACGCCGGCTTCGGGCTCCCCATATCCCGTCGCCGGACGTTCGCCTCCGCCCTCCAGGCTCCGGCTCACTCGGACCTGCCTGCGCTGCGGCATCCTGCCTGCGCTGGTCAGCTACGCCGGCTCCCGGGACACGGGGAGCCCGAAGCCTCCTCAACTGGAAGCCCGAGGCGTGAGCCGAAGGGAATACGCACGGACGTTCGCAACCGGGGCATCCTCTCGGCTTACGCCTCGGGCTTTCCAAAGGGCGAGGCGAGGGGTTACCCCTGCCGTTGAGACGGCGTATGTGACCAGCGAAGCCATGGATGGCGCAGCGCAGGCACATCCGAGTGAGTGAAGCCCAGGATGGGCGCAACGAACGTCCGGCGAGACGGTACGGGGTAACCCCGAGCCGGATTGGGCGCGTTGAGTGAGTTGTACGGTTACGCCGCGGCGCGGCGCGGCGGGACGAGCTTGAAGAGCGAGAAGATCTCGTCGGCGGTGAGGCCGCTCGAGGCCGGGGCTTCCGCCTGCGAGAGGATGGTGTCGGAAAGGTCGCGCTTCGTGCGCAGCACCTCGTCGATCCGTTCCTCGATCGTGTCCACGGAGAGATACCGCGTGACGGTCACGGCGCCGACGGCGCCGATCCGGTGGGCGCGGTTGATGGCCTGGTCTTCGATCGCGGGGTTCCACCAGCGGTCGAAGAGGAAGACATATTGCGAGAACTGCAGATTGAGGCCCACGGCACCGGCCCCGTAGGAGAGCAGGAGCACGCCGTGTTTCTTCTCGTGCTTGAACTTCCGGATCGCCTCGTCGCGGGCCGCCGTGGACATGCCGCCGTGGTAGTCGAGGGCGCCGAACCGTCCCAGCCGATCCTTCAGCCGGCCGAGGGTCTGCACCCATTGGCTGAACACGAGCGACTTGCGGCCGCTGGCATGGATCTCGTCGAGTTCGGCCTCGAGGCAGTCGAGCTTCGCACTCTCGCCGGTCGCCGTGTCGAAGTTGCAGATCTGTTTGAGCCGCAGCACGAGTTCGAACACGTTCTGGATCGTGGCCTCGTTGCCGAGCGCCGAGAGCCGCAGCACGCCCTCCTCCTCGGCCCGGCGGTAGGTCTCGCGCTGCTCCGGGGAAAGCTCGATGTGCTCGTCGCGATTGAGCCGGGGCGGCATGTCGGTGAGCACCTTGTCTTTCGTGCGCCTGAGCACGT